>Ga0180432_10010513_pt1 | contig 11067 bp, 16 predicted proteins | sample SS_ome_10_FD_132414 | JGI IMG/M metagenome (GOLD analysis project Ga0180432, IMG submission 132414) | Hypersaline lake sediment archaeal communities from the Salton Sea, California, USA - SS_1_MS_2 metaG | ecosystem: Environmental > Aquatic > Non-marine Saline and Alkaline > Hypersaline >... | reverse complement strand
TTGCGGTATCAACGTGACCGAGAAGACCGGGTGGGCGATTTCGCTCGCGATACTTTCTGGGATACTGATGCTCCGCGTGGATCGGACGACCCCGATGTGTGGCGCAAGTACGTGGCATGGCGGGGCGTTCCGTTCCTGCGCGCGGGCTTTGAGCAGTCTTGGGCAGAATTCGAAGAAAGTGCTTGACAGGTCATCCCCCATTCGCATACCCTGTACCTAAGATGCTGACCAGGATCAAAAACACGGCAAGACCCGTCACAGCGACCGCAAAGCGGATTCGCGGCGGGCACCCGTTTGCCGTGTGGGGCAATATGTAAGCCCTGGTCAAGCCCCGCATCTACCAATCCAAATACCAGGCAAACCAGATTCCCGATGCGGGGCCGTAAGGCTCTTTGAGGCTGTGGGCCGGTGAGGTAGTGGTCAGCCGCACGCGCTCCAAACGCGTGTACCACGGTTCGAATCCGTGCCGGCTTGTGGAGGACGAAGTGAGCAACGAAGCAAGGAGATCCCAGACGAAGACCATGACGGCTTCGTCGATGGGTTTTGCCCAGGCAGCGTGGGCGCACGGTTGGCGCCTTTCCGCTGCGGGGCGATAGCTCAACAGGTAGAGCTGCGGATTGAAGATCCACGCGCCCCGGTTCGAGTCCGGGTCGTCCCATAGAAAGGAGGATAGGCGCATGCTGCATCATCACGAAAAGCGCCGCACACCCCCGTGCGGACCATCGATACGGTGCGCCTAGCTTAGCGGTAAAGCATTGGACTGTGGCTCCAAGGAGGCGGGTTCGATTCCCGTGGTGCACCCTTTTTAGTGTCCGCCCGGGAGTAGCTCAATCTGGCTAGGGCGCCTGCCTTGGGAGCAGGAGGTTGGGGGTTCGAATCCCTCCTCCCGGATCTTTCAAAATCGACCGGACCCATAGCTCAGCGGTAGAGCTGCCCGCTCATAACGGGTAGGCCCTCCGTTCGAATCGGAGTGGGTCCCTTTTGGGCGTGTAGCTCTAACGGGAGAGCGGGAGCTTTGCAAGCTCATGGTTCCCGGTTCGAATCCGGGTACGTCCATATTGTCGCGGAGTGGCGCAGTGGCTAGCGCGCCTGGTTCATACCCAGGAGGTCGAGGGTTCAAATCCCTTCTCCGCAATTTCATAGGAGGTCCGCCATGAGACGGCGGCGCGGAAAACGAAAGCGATCCCATAAGCGCAGGCATGGGACGCTAGCTCAACTGGCAGCAGCACTCGGCTTTTACCCGAGGGGTTCCGGGATCGTGGCCCGGGCGTCCCATATTTGAGGGATGCTAGCTAAAATGGAAAGGCACCGGATTCTTACTCCGGGGATTCCGAGTTCGACTCTCGGGCATCCCATTGTTACCAGAGGCCAAGATGCTTTTCAGCGTGACAGTTGAGGCAGAGAAGAACGCACTTGTCTGCTTCCTTTTTGAGGCGTTTCAGACTGGAGGTGATCTTCTTACCGATACCAAATTCTTTGGAGCTGCCGTTTTCGTGGTGGAAGGTGAGGACGCGGTGATCGCGAGAATAGCCACACCGAACACACTTTCCGCCGAGGTATTCTACGAGCGCGCGCTTGTGGTGGTCGTGCCGACGACCCATGCGTTCGCGGAAGCATACTTTGCATTCCGAGGTGTGCCCCTTTCGTGTGCCCCTTTTGTAGAACGCCGAAGGCGGTTTGTTCTTCTTGCATGTGATGCACTTGGCCATTGGGTAAAGTATGTAACCTTAGCCAGGAGAAGTCAAGCCCCCGTAGCTCAACGGAGAGAGCACTTGGCTACGGACCAAGGTTGTTGCGCGTTCGAATCGTGCCGGGGGTGTTTGCGGGTCGTTAGCTCAGCGGACTCAGAGCACGTGGCTTCTACCCACGGTGTCGGGGGTTCGAATCCTCCACGGCCCGTTGGCGAACATGGGCGGTTAGCTCAGCTGGGAGAGCGCTTGCCTTACAAGCAAGATGCCACAGGTTCGATCCCTGTACTGCCCATTTGTGCGAACATAGCTCAGTAGGTAGAGCGCCAGCTTGCCATGCTGGAGATCGCCGGTTCGAGCCCGGCTGTTCGCTGATGCGGGTATGGCCGATTGGTTAGGCTCTGGGCCTCCAACCCAGCTAAGCACGTTCGATTCGTGTTACCCGCTTTTTGTTCTTTGACAATTGAAGGGAGGTGCCATGCCGTACAAAGATTTGAGGCAGCAGCGCGCGTATCAGCGTAAATGGATGGCGCAGCGGCGTCAGGAGTTTCTTGTTGGGAAGCAGTGTGCGTGGTGTGGATCGACTGATCGTCTAGTTGTGCACCACAAGGATCGGTCCCAGAAGGAAGAGCATAGGATCTGGAGTTGGTCCAAGAAACGAAGAGAGAAAGAGTTGGCCAAGTGCGTGGTCATTTGCACGCGTTGTCACGAAGAACACCATAAAGAGGAGAAGCGGCGTATTTCGTCGAATGTAGTGCACGGAACGTCTAACACGTACAAAAATGGTTGTCGTTGTGAGCTGTGCAGGGAAGCACAGAGAGTGCACAATGGACTGTACTATCGGGGTAAGCGTGGTGGGAACGTAAAGGTCAAGGGAGCGTGGCACGACCCTTCAGGAGTGAAGGTGAAATGAGTGTAAGCATGCGCAAGGAGGTCTTCTGTCGGGTATCCGACCCGACGGGCATCACCACGACAAACGTGGTGGTGGCCCGAAGCTCAGTGGTTGAGCGCCCGGCTGATAACCGGAAGGTCGTGGGTTCAAATCCCACCGGGCCAACTTGAGCCAGCGTAGCTCAATTTGGCAGAGCAACTGCCTTGTAAGCAGATGGTTGGGGGTTCGATTCCTCTCGCTGGCTTTTTATGGGTCTCTGGCTCAACGGTAGAGCGGCGGATTGTTAGTCCGATGGTTGGGGGTTCGATTCCCTCGGGGCCCGTTTTTCAATCTATGAGAGCCTTCACTCCACGGTAGGCGCCGTAGCCCAGGCCTGCACCAACGGCGGCGCGCGCGAGCCAGGGTGCAGCACGCAACGCTGCTTCAATGGCGTGTACGCGGGGCGTCCTGGGCACCCGGTAGTGCGACACGGTTTTCAACTCGGGGCTCTTCTGCACATGTTGCGGCAGAAGCTCGTGGCTGGGGACTTGCGGCGAGAGACAGATCGGGGACGCCATTCCCACCAGTGTCGAGCAGATGGCTTTTCCAGAAGTTGGAGGCTTCCCCGCAAGTGCTGCGCGGAGGGGCTTGGGGATCACGGTCTTCAGGCCGGACTTGATTGCTGCAGCGGTGTCGTACTGCGCCTTGCGTGCCGCTTCTCCGAGAACCTTCTCCAAAGCCTTTTCTTGGTTCTCGGCGCGGGCCAGGTTGTTCAGAAAGCGTTTGACGTGCGTGGGGTCCTTGAACCTTTTGACGATCACATCACGTTCCGGGGAGAGGTTTCGTACGTGGCGTACCGCACCTCCCTCTCCAGGCTGCGCATGGATTGTGGCGGGTGGTTTCCCAGCTGGAGCCTCCATGACAGCTTCGACGTGGCTTCCAAAAGGGTCCATCCCAATGAGGGACCCAGGGCCTTTTACGACGCTGAGTCCGGGTTTGGAGGTGAGCAGGATGTCCCCCGCTTGCAGTTTCTTTTGCAGCTCTGCGACGCTCTTGACGCGAAGTTCAGCCGGTTCCGGGAGGGCGATTGAGCTGCGTGCGGTCATGCCATGAACTGTCGGAGCGACGCCGACAGCGCCTCCGACCACAGCAGGAAGCACTGAATCGTCCTCCTCTGGGGCAGCAAACTTCCGAAGTGCCCACTCCGATCCGAGTTGGTATGCTTGCCAATCCATGTCCCAATAGTAGGTCAAAACTTCAAGGCCTGCAATTGGTTTACGTCGTAATTCAGACGGTTGACAACCACCCGCGTTTTTGCATACACTGGTTCTTGAAGAGTCGGGGTAGGCCCGGCTCATTTACGGCGACGCTTCGAAGCAAGCTCTTCGCGGTGTCTCTGAAGGAGATTGGCCATGATGAAGACCTATGCAGAACTGTTCCAACTCAAAATCCTGATCGACGGCAAGCCCATCCAGGAATACCACAAGGATGACCGCACGTTTGTGGAAGGGCGACGAGGGAGCAATTTCGCCCTCGAGCTGACCAACCTCACTGCGCGGCGCATCTGTGTGCATCCCACAGTAGATGGCCTTTCCGCGATGAACGGGAAAGAGGCATCGCGTCTCGCCAACGATGGATACGTTCTGTACCCGTTCCAAAAGGCAGTCATTCCGGGCTGGCGCCTCAATGATGAAGAGGTGGCGCGTTTCTTTTTCGCAGGCGATGGCAAATCGTATGCGGAGAAGACGGGCAAGGGCTTGGACAAAGGTGTCATCGCGTGCGCTGTGTGGGAGGAGAAACAGGCCGTCCGCATTGAGCCCGAGATGAGCTTCATGGTTTCCGATGGACCCAACGCGGCGGGTGAACTCAACAGCACGCGCTACAGCGAGGAGAACACCAGCGGAAGCATGGAGTGGATGCCTTCGGAAGCCCACCCCAAGAGCAAGAGCATCACACGCGGCAGACGGAGTCGTGCCGGTGGTATGCGCGTCAACTGCTGCAGTACCCAGAACCTGGGCACTGGCTTCGGCAAGCGCGAGAAGCACGAGGTCCACACCACCACCTTCGACAAGGCCACGGACGAACCGGCTGTGGTCGCGACCATCTACTACGACGACCTCAAAGGCCTGCGCGCGCAGGGGATCAACATCAAGCGGCAGAAGCGCAAGAACCGCTTGCCGGATCCGTTCCCCGCAGACAAGGGATGCACACCGCCCGACGGCTGGCGCGACTAATTTTCCGCTTGACAGCTCACCGCTCTTCCCCTACTCTGGGAGCATGAGAACCGGGCACCACATCTCATGTAGTTCCTCCCTTCAACAGAGTCTATCTCTGCTGCAGGGCCTTTTGTATTCGTAGCCCGGCGAATATGGCCCTGTAGGCGAATTGGCATAGCCAGCTGACCTAAAACCAGCGCAAATTTCGGGTTCGACTCCCGGCAGGGCCATGAAAGAAAGGTGCACAGATGTGCGCGCGTAGCCCAGTAGGCAAGAGGCGCCGAGCTCAAACCTCGGAGGTTGTTGGTTCGACTCCAACCGTGCGCATGTTACGCGCAGGTAGCCCAGCTGGAAAGAGGTGCCTGGCTCAGACCCAGGATGTTGTCGGTTCGACTCCGACCCTGCGCATTTTTGGAGGCATGGCAGAGCTGGTAATGCGGCCGGCTGCTACCCGGTACACGGTAACACGTGCGGGGGTTCGAGTCCCTCTGCCTCCGCCATGGAAGGTGGCGCTGAATGGTCGGCAACCGGTCTCGAAAACCGGGCCAGGGTAACACCTGAGGGTTCGATTCCTTCACCTTCCGTACGAAAGGAGAGAGGCATGAAAGGAGAAATGAAAGGGCGGCACGGTCGCCCGTTTATGTATCGTGAGCACTTCTACTCATCTTCGAACGAGGGGAGTGTTCCCGCTGGCTGGCTGTAAACCAGTTGTCCAAAAATACTGTGGGTGGGCGGACGAGAGGTTCGATTCCTTCACTCCCCATTTTACGGAGTAATGAGGTATAAGGTCGTGAAGAACTTTAGAGGAGTAGCTCAAACGGCTAGAGCACCTGGCTTTGGACCAGGTGGTTGAGGGTTCAAATCCTTCCTCCTCTGTGTTGCGAAGGGTGCACATCCTGGAAAGTCCCAAAATCGATCGTGATGCGGGACACTGAGGGAGCCCGTTGGCAGGGCGGGTGCCACATAAGCCAGCACGACGCGAGCGTGTGAAGCGTGGCTGCGCGGGTAACCAATCCCGTCCCCCTTCTTTATGTGGGCGTAGCCCAATGGCAAGAGGTGCTGGCCTGAGATGCCAGAGGTTGTTGGTTCGAGTCCAACCGTCCACATGTGACGCTGTAGCTGAGACGGCCCCAAGCGACGGTCTGCAAAACCGTAGACGTGGGTTCGATTCCCACCAGCGTCTTGACAACGACACGGAACCCTGGCACCCTAGTCTCAGGAGTCTGTGATGAATCACAAGCGAAAGAGAGCAAAAAACCGTCGCGCCGGCTGTCTGCTGTGCAAGCCCTGGAAGGTCAATGGGCACCCCACGCACAGAGCAGGTGGCGAGCGGTTTGGAGATCACAAGCGTCGCGAATTCGCGCGGCGTGAGGCCGCCCTTATGGGGCTGTGATCTAGTCTGGCCCAGGATACCTGACTGTCACTCAGGAAGTCGCGGGTTCAAATCCCGTCAGCCCCGTTTTTACGACCCCGTCGTCTAGTGGTCTAGGATCCGAGACTCTCACTCTCGGTGCGCCGGTTCAAATCCGGTCGGGGTCTTCCGTCGCCGTCGTCTAGTGGTCAGGACCTGGGACTTTCGCTCCCACAACGCCGGTTCGAATCCGGTCGGCGACTTTTTCTTGCATTCCATGCAAAAACTCGACAAACTCTAACCACCAACCACAGGAGGGATGTGAATGGCGTGGGGAAAGCAGAAGAACGGAAAGACCGAAGAGACTGAGCAGGTACAACCAACGGAACTCCCGCAGACGCAGGAGCCCATCGAAAGGACCGATCAAATGGAAGAAGAACTCTCCGAACTCAGAATCGCAACCGAAGCCGCGGAGCGTTTTCTGGAGCACGCAAAGATGACCAAATCGATGGTCGCCAACGGTGTTACCTTGGAAGAGCTCAAGAAGATGCCCGAGCTGCGGCGACTCAAGCGTGCCAGCTTGGATCTGTCGAGTGAGCTGGTCATCATGAGAAAGGCGCTCCCTTGAAGGTACGCCAGTTCACACATGGGGATTTGGACGGTGCCGCTGCGGCGGTGGTGGCGCGTTACATCTTTCCTGTAGACGATATCGAGGTCACCGCCTGCCAGTACGGTGACGGCCCAGACTCCATCGACGCCAACGTCTCGCGGTTTCTCAAAAGCGTTGGTTCTGGGGAGGAGAAGGCAGACCTCCTGCTGATCACGGACATCTGCCCATCGGAGGCCGTCTGTGAGGGTATCGAGATCCTGAAAGACAAATTCGACAAGGTCAAGGTCCAGGACCACCACGGTACCACGGCGTGGGCTGCCAAGTACGATTGGATGGAGCACGACGCGGGCAATGAGCGTTGTGGTGCGCAGATGCTATTGGATTGGGGCCCGGCTTCTGACAACTTCATCCAGAGCTTTGTGAGTGCCGTGGACGCCTACGACAGATGGAAGCTGGACTCCCAGCATAGAGAACGGGGCGAGCGACTGAACATGCTTTACAAGTTTTTGGGGTTCCACCCGTTCCTCAAGGAGTTCACGGACAACTTCACGGCGGATACGGACAGCTGGCTCGCTAATCTCATGGGTACGCTTGAGAACAGACTCAAGGGCACCATCCACGCGGTCATCAAGAACCAGATGGAGGGGGCGGTCCACGTCGACAAGCACAAGCGCCGCTATGCCTTCCTAACGCTCATGGCGCCCCACGCGTCGGAGATCGGTCACGCGGTCCTGGACCAGTTTCCGGAAGTTGATTACGTGGTCATGGCTATGCCAGGAATCGACGCAGTCAGCATGCGGGCACGGGACGGAGGGGTAGACGTATCGGAGATTGCCAAAGCAAACGGCGGTGGCGGCCACGCTGCTGCTGCAGGCTTCCCTTACCGGCTGGGCGAAATCGTCTGGAACGCGGTGGCCGGGGCATTGGAGTGAGCGACCTTTGTTGCTGGCCAAAGTGCCGGCAGCCGTACACGTGCACCTACCGTGTGGGGAACAGAGTGTGGCAACTCTGCGACCACCACGGAGACCTCGTACAACACGACGACGACCGTGTGTTGAAACGGTCGCGTAAAAAAATTGGGATGCCAATGCCGGAGCGCTACCCTGGGCGCACGATTCGTTTTGATGAACCCGCGCGCTGCTCTTTTCCTGGATGCGGCGCCCCGGCGTCGCTTGTACGTCACCGCCAGGATGGTAGAGACGCACCACTGTGCAACACACACATGGACGAAGAAGACTACGAGTGGGACGGTGTCTGGCATGAGTTCATCGCGGGGAGCAAGTTGGATCCCAAGCCCCTGGAAAGAACGGAACAGCTGACACATCCCGAGCAAACACCAGAACAACCTGAAGCGGGGGCGGAGCAGAAGGAGCAGCCTCCCGAACCACCTGAGGCATCGGAAGAGAGGGAAGAAGACGAGGACGTGGACTTCTCCGATTTTGAAGACAGACTGGTCTCAGGTGATTACGACTGGGAGGACGATGATTGAAATACCTTTACGCGGGGCTGTGCATTTTGACCGCAGTCATTTGGGTTCCGGCGGTGGTTTGCGTTATACTGGCAAGCATCAGGCAAGCACCACCGATGGAGCTTTTCACCTGGTCCATCATAGCGATTTTGGCGGTGACAGCGGGGCGCCTGGCGGGTTCCCTGCTGAAAGCAGAGATCGAGTGCGATGACAAAACCAAAGAAAAAGAAACACCCCGTTCCGACTAGCCCACTTATGATGGGCAAGTGTTTGGAGTGTGACCAGCAAGACTGCCCTGGTCATGCAGAGGCGCGACGCTTGCGACGTGAGGCGGTCATCCGTGTGAACCTCATGATCGATTATTACGGCTGGACCGACTTCGAGGTCCAGTAACCCAAAGGGAGCTACGCGCTCCCTTTTTTTAGATTGCAGCTCTGCCCTTCTCGAACTAAAATTCATAGTATGTACGCTGATCTTGCAAGGCAGCTGGGATACCAGGCAAAGTTGGCCTCGCGCGCCCGCGCGGCATACGCCCTTTCCAGCTTTCTCCCTCGTGCCCAGAATCCCGTCTTGAGCGAGATCCAGGGCGCAACTGAACAAGCACTCACAGGTGCCTTCCTGGGCGAAACCATCGCCGACCTGCTCCAGAAGGATGTGCACGGGCAGGCTGCGGTGGTGGGCGCTACCACAGGTTTGGGACGTTACCTCGGTGGGCGTTTCCTACCCAAGCGAGTCTTTCCGGGAACGTACGCAGAGGCCTTGAAAGGGATCGCACCCAAAGACCTGTCCACGGCGGAACAGGCTGTCCGTGCAGGTGGTGGCTTCACACGAAAGCAGCTGGCTGCGGGACGCGGCCTGGGAGCCCTGGCGGGGCTCGCTGCGGGTCTGCTTGCCGTTCAGGGCATCAAGCACCTACGGGGAGAAGGTGAGCCCGAAGGCGAGAAATAGTTGGAAATACAAGCCACTTGTACTACTATTCTCTGAAACAAGTGAACAATCCGCAGGAGGATTTCCGATGAGCAGCGAAGCGTATGAAGCAGGTGCCCAGCAGGCGCTATACGATGCAGGCATTTCCGTGGTCGACAACGAGAAGCGCGCCGATGACCTGGGTGCGTCGCAGGCGCTGTTCGATACCGGGATCACCAAAGAAGCCTTGAACAAGGCGCAGATCCTGGAAGCGCTTCAGAGCGCTCTGGGCAAAGGCAAGGAGCTCGGTTCCAGGGCCCTCGAGGGGGCCAAGGGCATGGGTGCCAAGGCCAAAGAGATGGGTTCCAAGGCCGTGGAAAAGGGCAAGGACGTAGGAGCCAAGGCACAGGAGTTGGGCGGCAAGGGTGTCGAGATGGCAAAGGCGAATCCGGCCCTCGCAGGTGCAGGCGCAGGCGCCGGACTGGGCGCCGTAGGCGGTGGTTTGGCCGGCGGTGACCTCCAAAGCGCCCTCCTGGGTGCGGGCCTCGGCGCAGGCGCCGGAGGCCTGGCAGGCGCCTCTCCCGCTCTCCTGGCACGTCTCCAAGGCCTGAGAGGCTAGCAGAGAACTCCAGCTCCCTCTGGGAGGTTTGTGGTGGTTGGGTGGAGCCCAGCACCTTGTTTCGGCAGGGTGCTGGGCTTCTGTTTTGAGGGGTCTACTGCAGAGATGCGGTGAGGTTCTTCTTGAGCATGTCTGGTCGCAGCTTCGGCTGCATCTGAGCCTTGACGTCCTGTACCGAGGTCACAGGGCCCCCGTGCTGCGGAAACTGCTCCTTGGGGATCAGGTTCATGGCGCTGGTAGCCTGCGCGTTGTTGACCTGAGGCATGGCTCTTGGGGGCATTTGTCGGGGCATTGCTCCCGTCATTCCTGCGGTGAGTGCGGGTCCACCAGGAGCGGCTCCCCCGATCTCTGCCAGTTTTTCCTTCATGCCGAGTTCGTACCCCAGCGCGTAGAAGTCCTGCTTGGTGGCTTCCTTCTTCATGTCTTTCTCCTCCTTGCCGACGGGGATTCCGATAGGACCCTTCCCCTGACCACGCGCTTTGCCGCGGCCAAGGCCCTTGGAGCGGATTTTTTCGCCGGGAGTTTTGCACTCTTTGGGCATTGCTGTGTCTCCTCTCAGACGCATCCGTATAAAAGCCGTCGCGGCGTCGGCTACCTTCTCACCCTTGTTCTCCCCGAAGGCGTAACGCTTGAACGGTTCGATTGACATCTCGGTAACGGACCGGAAGAAATCCTTCCGGTTGTAATGCTTCAAGTAGAGCGCTTTCGCTTCCTCCGCCGACGACACCCCAAACACGACCTTGTCCTCGTCGTACTGGCCGGCTTTCGTCGGGTGCGTGCGTGGGTGGTTTTGGTGAATGATGAACACCTTGTTGGCCTTATCGTCTGGTGGGTTCTTGATGTAGACATCGAGTGGGTCACCATCAGCCCCCCTCGAGCCGCGGATCTCTCCGTAGTGCGCTCCGCGGAAGTTGGTTTTCCAGTGCTTGCCATTTGGGTCTTTCCCCTCACGGACGGAGCCATCCAGGTTCTCGATGTCGATGACCATCTTGCGGAAACGCACAGTGGCCACGAAGGGGTATTCGTCGCGGTTGGGGAACGGAGGAGGACTGATTTTGAGCTCTGCCATGTTGTAATCTTAGGCGGTTATGCCCGGATTTTCAAGGAGATCTCGGGTGCAGTTACGCCGTAAAGCCGACACCCTCTTTTTTAGCTGAAACGTCCTTTGCCTCGGGGGGTTATTGCATACAACTTCTACTTTCTCTTCATACCGGTTTGGACTATCATTAGCGTAACCATGTAGGATCGCGGAGGCTTTTATGGGTGAGACGGCTGAAGTCAAGAAAGCGGCGAAGAAACAGGATGCTACGCTTGGCCGGAGCACTAAAGTGGCCATCT
>Ga0180432_10010512_pt1 | contig 11068 bp, 10 predicted proteins | sample SS_ome_10_FD_132414 | JGI IMG/M metagenome (GOLD analysis project Ga0180432, IMG submission 132414) | Hypersaline lake sediment archaeal communities from the Salton Sea, California, USA - SS_1_MS_2 metaG | ecosystem: Environmental > Aquatic > Non-marine Saline and Alkaline > Hypersaline >... | reverse complement strand
TCGCCCGAGGCCGGCGGCGCGCCCCGGCCGATCGAAGGCGGTACCATCCTCCGCGCCAAGGCCCGTCCGCCCGCCGAGATCCGTTGCATCGCGCGGGCCCGTCCCATGGCCGGCCAGATCGGCCGGGTCGCCGTGGCCGTCACCGACGCCCACGGAAATCCGGCGACCGCGTTCCGAGGCAAGGTGCGGATCGCGTGCAACTCGCAGACGAACCTCCCGGCCGAATACACGTTCACCGCGGACGACGCGGGCAGCCACGAATTTGCCGGCCGGTTTCCCGGCGGCGCGGTCAGTCGTGTCACGGTCACGGCCGCGAAGCTGTCGGCGACCAGCAACCCGATCCTGCCGCGACAAGCCGACGACCCGGGTGTCTACTTCGGCGACATCCATTCGCACTGCGAGGTGTCGGCCGACGCCGTGGGCGATCCCGACCAGGCCTACGCATATGCCCGGCGGTTCCATGGCCTGGACTTCGCCGCCCTGTCGGACCATTCGCCGCGGGGCCCGAAGTGGCGGCGGATCATCGAGGTCGGCAATCGGCACAACGTGACCGGGCGGTTCGTCACGATCCTGGCGTTCGAGTGGAGCGATCCGGTCCGCGGCCATCGCAACGCTTACTACCGTGGCGACACCGGCCCTGAACACCCAAAGGGGATGCGCCACAACATGGACACGTGGTGGCGGTTCTTCGACACCAAGGACACCCGCGTCCTGACGATCCCGCACCATCCGAACACGCAGTCGACGGCCAAGCGCCCCGACGGCAAGCCGGTCTGGGGACCGGTGGACTGGTCCGTCGTCAACCACAAGTACCAACGGGTCGTCGAGATCTGCCAGAACCGCGGCTCGTTCGAGGTGCCCGGGCCGAGGCCCGACCTCCGCGTCGTGCGGGACGATTGCGGCGCGAGCGTCCAGGCCGCCCTGGCCAAGGGCCACCGCCTGGCGTTCATCGGTTCGACCGACACGCACTCTGGCCGACCCGGCACCGGCCAGGCGCGGTGCGTCATCATCAGCAAGGCGTTTTCCCGCGCAGGCCTGTGGGACGCGCTGTACGCCCGCCGATGTTACGCCACGACGGGCAGACACATCCTCGTATCCTTCACGGTGAACGAGCAACCCATGGGGAGCGAGCTGACGGCGACGACGCCCACGATGCAACGCCGCCTCCAATGGCGCGTCATCGGCACGGGCCCGCTGAAGCGCGTCGATCTATTGCGAAACAACCAAGTCATCAAGTCCTGGCCCGGCGAAGGCAAGGACGACGCAGCCGGCCGCTTGACCTACGATGAGCCGGTCACCGCCACCGAATGGTGGTACGTCCGGGCCATCCAGGAGGACACCGAGCTGGCCTGGTCCAGCCCGATCTGGGTCGACCCAACAAAGTAGTTGCGTGAGAGACGACCGGGCCGCGATGCGTCCAAGCAACGTCGATGGGCCTGTCGGGGACGACGCAGGGCCTGGCGGATGTCGTTCGGGTGGGCAATGGGGGTGTTCTTGTCACCCCGCGATGAGGGGTCTACAATGTGGCGATCATGAATGCCGAGCGAGGCGAATCGCAGGCGCGGCCAGAAAGCGTCTTGGTCGTGCTGCCGAATTGGGTGGGGGACGTGGTGTTGGCCACGCCGACGCTGCGGGCGCTGCGGCAGGGGTTCGCGGATGCCGATATTGTGCTGCTGATCAAGCCCTATGTCGGCGGGTTGATCGCCGGGAGCGACTGGGCGGACGAGGTGGTCCACTGGCGAGGCGGCAGAAGCCGGGAGGATCGCCGTCGGAGCTTCCTGGGCCTGGCCGGCGACCTGCGGCGTCGGAAGTTCGACCTGGCCGTCCTGCTGACCAATTCGTTCCGGTCGGCGCTGTTGACCACGCTGATCGGGGCCAAACGCCGCGTCGGATACGATCGCGACGGGCGCGGGCTACTGCTGACGGACCGGCTGGTCGCGCATCGGGTCAACGGGCAGTTCGTGCCGATCAGCATGATCCGCTACTACGGCGCGATCGCGGACTACCTCGGCTGCCGGCCGGACTACGACCGGATCGAGCTGTTCACCGAGCCGTCGGACGAGGCGGCGATCGACCATCTGTTTGAGCAGTACAGGATCCGCTCGGATCGGCCGGTGGTGGTGGTGAATTCGGGCGCGGCGTTCGGCTCGGCCAAGTGTTGGCCGCCGGAGCGGTTTGGCGTCGTCGCCAACCGGCTGGTGGCCGAGCTCGGCGTGCAGGTCATCGTACCCTGTGCCCCCAACGAGCTGGAGATCGTCCAGGCGATCCGGCACGAGATGAACCAGCCCGCGGTGTTCCTGGACGACCCGATCCTGCCGCTGCGGCATCTCAAGGCGCTGATCCGTCGGGCCGACCTGCTGGTCACCAACGACACGGGACCGCGGCATTTCGCCTGTGCGTTCGGCCGGCCGGTGGTGACGATCTTCGGGCCGACCGATCCGGCCTGGACCGAGACGGACTACGCCCGCGAACGGAAGCTGTCCGTGCCCGTGGACTGCGGGCCCTGCATGAAACGTCGCTGTGCCACCGACCATCGATGCATGACCCGGATCGGCGTGGACGACGTCGTCGCCGCGTGTGCCGAGCTGCTCGGCAACGGCGGCCCCGCCGGCGACCCGAACCGACTCGAGGAGTCCGGCAAGCGATGACCGGCTCGCGTCCAGACCGACTGGCCGGGCAGGTGAAGCGCCTGGCGTCGGCCCGTGTCGGGGTGGTGGGCGACCTGGTGGCCGACGTCTACATCTCCGGGCTGACCGATCGGCTCAGCCGTGAGGCCCCCGTGCCCGTGGTCCGGTTCGAGAACCAGTGGGTGGTTCCGGGTGGGGGAGCGAACGTGGCCGTCAACATCGCCGCGATCGGCGCAGATGTTTTCGTCGCGGGGCTGGTCGGTCAGGATCAGGCCGGGAGGGATCTGGCCGAGACACTCGCCGGTCGCGGCGTGAACGTCGATGCGCTCGCGGGGCATGCCGAACGACCCACAACCACCAAGACGCGCTTGCTGGCTGGTGCGCGGCATACCACGCGACAGCAATTGGCCCGGCTGGATCGCGAGCCGGGACCCCCAACCGACGCGATGCGACGCGACTTGCTGGATCGCGTCCGACGGATCGATCCGAACGTCGGCGCCTGGATCATCAGCGATTACGGATACGGCTGCTTCGACGACGGTCTGAAGGCGGCGATGCGGGCGATCGCGGCTGACAAGCCCGTTCTGGCCGACAGCCGGTTCGACACCTTGGGCTTCCCGGGCGTGACGGTGATCAAACCGAACGAGGACGAGGCCATCGCAGCCACGTCGGTCGCCGACGGCAGCATCGATCAGATGAAACGGGCCGCCCGTGAGCTGAGCGACCGGCTCGACGTGCGGGCCGTGCTGATCACGTTGGGCAATCAGGGCATGCTGTTGTACGAGCGCGGCGGCGGGGCCGAGCACATTTCCGCCGTCGGCACGGATGAGATCGTCGACCTGACCGGCGCAGGCGACACGGTGGCGGCGATCCTCACGACCGCCCTGGCGGCGGGGATCGGGATGCTCGACGCGGCCAAATTGAGCAACTGTGCCGCCGGCGTGGTGGTCATGAAGGAAGGCGCCGCCTCGGTCACGCCGGACGAGCTCGCCGAAGCGTGTGGTGAATGAGGGCACGGTAGTGCAGTAGGGTCCGTGCGGACCCTGGCGCTGATCGCAGGATACGTCAGACATGAGGACGACCCCGACCCCCATCATCGAAGATCATGACCGTCTCCGCGAATGGGTGTCCGCCGAGAAGTCGGCCGGCAAGACGGTCATCTTCGCCAACGGCGGGTTCGACCTGTTTCACGTGGGCCACGTTCGGTACCTGCACGGGGCGGCCGCGGAGGGCGACGTGCTCGTGGTGGCCGTCAACAGCGACGCGTCGATCCGCCACAACAAGGGCCCGGACCGGCCCCACGTGCCGCTGGCCGAGCGGATGGAGATCGTCGCCGCACTGAGGTGCGTTGACGTGGTGACCAGTTTCGAGTCACCCACGGTCGCCGAATTGATCGAGCTGCTCCGGCCCCACGCCCACGCCAAAGGTACCGACTGGAACATGGAGACGCTGCCCGAACGGGAGACGCTCAAGCGGCTGGGCATCCCGCTGGCCATCGTGGGTGATCCCAAGAACCACTCCACGACCGATATGGGACAGCGCCTCCGCTCGAAGGGGACCTGACGCGTGGCAGGCATCTACCAGGATATGATCCACACCGATTCCGCCTACGCCGACTCGTTGTCGCGGGCGGGGCTGGATACGGTTCAGGGCGTGTTGGACTGCGTGGGCGATCGCCTGACCGCGTGGAGCCGGACGACCGACACCGTCCAGGTCTATCTCGAGGGCGATGCGAGCGTCTTCGTCAAGCGGTATCACTACCCTCGTTGGAAGAGCCGCCTGAAGGGGATGTTTCGCGGCACGTTCTTCGGGCTGAGTCGGGTCCGGGCGGAGTTCCGCGCGCTACAGAGCATGCGGCGGTTGGGGATCCAGGCCGTCCGTCCGGTGGCGTACGGCGAGCGTCGCAGCCTGCATTTTCTGCACAGTTGTTTCCTGATCACCGAGGCGGTGCCGGGGTCGGCCTCACTGGCGACGTACGCCCAGCAGCATTCGGGCGAAAACCACTCTCCCGCGTCCTTCCGTCTGCGCCGCAACATCGTGACCGAGCTGGCCCGGCAAGTCCGGCACATGCACGAGCAGAGGTTCGTCCACGGTGATCTGTTCTGGCGGAACGTGCTGATTCGCGTGCTCGGCGCCGAGAGCTGCGAGTTCTACTTCCTCGATGCCAGTCTCGGCCGGCGGGTATGGCGCAAGGGCCGCGAACGCGGGCCCGCCGGCAACGATTTCGCCGAACTGACGGCGATCGCGCCGGTCTTCTGCTCGCGAACCGACATGGCCCGTTTCGTCAAGACCTACCTGGATCAGGGGCGACTCGACGCCGACGCCGAGGCGTGGATGGCGCGGGTGGCGGAGCGGTCAATGGCCTATAGAAAGCACGAGGCGCAGCGTCTTCGGTACAACGAGGTCTTTACCCTGTACGTCCGCGAACTGGAGCGTCTGGCCCAGACGAACGGTCGGTGAGGACGGGGGCGCGGCCGATGGGTCAGTCGGTGACGTGGTACGATCGGCGGTTGCAGGGGGCCCTCGGTGCCGGCGGGCTGCGAACCTACGAGGATTTCATCGACGCCCAAGCCGACGCCCTTGTCTGGGAACGGTCGGTCACCAAGACCATCCGCCTGACGTCCGTCGATCCGGAAAACGACCGACCGCTGGCGTTCTATCTGAAGAAATACCTGTATCCCGATCGGCGGTGGCGGTTCCTGTTCCGGCCGGACAAGCCGGCCGTCGAGCAACGGAACTACGCGTTCCTGCGGCGGCGCGTCGGCGCGGTCGTGCCCGAGGTGGTCGCCACCGGGCGGCGGCGACGGTGGTTGCAGCTCCACGACGCCTTCATCCTGACCGCGGAGCTGCCCGACTGCGTGCAACTGGACGACTACGCCCGTACCCACTGGCCGGCCAGCCCGGGAACGGACGAACAGGCCCGGCAGGACAGCCTGGTCCGGGCAACGGCCGAGCTGGTCCGGCGGATGCACGCCGCTCGGTTCTATCACGTCGACCTGCAATGGCGGAACGTCCTCGTCCGTTTGGGTGCCTCGGCGCAACGGGTGGAGGTGTTTGTCATTGACGCACCGCGCGGGGGGCGTCGGTGGCTGTGGCCGCGACGCCGCCACGGCCAGCTCCGCGACCTGTCCAGTCTGGACAAGCTCGCGCGGATGTACTTGAGCCGGACCCAACGGCTACGATGGTTCGCGCTCTACACGGGACGACGCCGGTTCAACCGATCGGACCGCCGGCTCATCAAGGCGATCCTGGCGGACCGGGCGCGATACGAACGGGACAAGGCCAGGCAGCTAGGTATCCATGAATGAGCACATGCACATCCGGCCCGCCGCACGCGAGTGGTTCGATCGGCTCGGCCTGAGTGACTTCGCGTCGGTCATGTCCCTGCGCTCGGGGAGGATCGTCAGCCCACACAAGCACCGGAACACCACGCTGGTCACCGTAGGCGAGGGGGCCGAGGCCACGCGGCTGTATCTCAAACGTGTCTACCGCGTGCCCGTCAAGCACGTCCTGGAGGACTTGCTGGCCGGTCGATGGCCCAGGTCGCAACCGCTGCGGGAATGGCGCGCGATCGAGCTGTGCGAGGAGCGCGGCATCGGTGTGATGCGCGGGTTGGCGTGGGGCCAGCGGTCGGTCCTCGGCGTGCCGCGTCAGGCGTTCGTCCTGGTGGAGGCGGTTCCGGCCGCGGAGACGTTGGCCGAGGCCCTGCGACGACCCAGCGGTCCGGACGACGACGGACGGTTCGTAGCTGAACGACGGCAGCTCGCACGCGATCTCGGCGCGTTCGTTGCCCGGTTGCACCAGGTGGGGCTCGCCTGGCCCGACATGTTGGGCAAGCACATCTACCTGGCCCGGAGCTCGGACGTTCGGAACAGACACCGGTTTCGCTTCTTTCTCATCGACGTGGAGCGAATGACCACGGGCGCGACGAAGCGGACCCGAGCCAGAGACCTGGCCAGGATGCTCCGCTCGCTCCGGCCGCATCGACTGTCGCCCACCGATCTCCTGCGGTTCGCCAAGGCGTACCTGGGTGTGGGGACTGACGGTTGGCCTGCGGATCGCGCCCGGATCGAGCAGGCGTTCGGCTGGGCCCGACGACACATCCGACGAAGTTGGGCCTCCCCTTACCCTCGCCTACCCATGCCCGATGACGCGCCCAGCCCGGATCAGCAACGGTTCCTCCGCCACAACCGGGTGGTCGTCAACGAGGCCCACATCCCGATCCTGCAAGACAACGGGTTGGTGGACTTTCAGTCGGTGTTCCGGTACCAGGGCGGCGAGCGTCTGGACAAGGCCAACATCGGCTCGTGGCGCGAGCGATGGCGGATCGAGCTGAGCGACTACCGCGGCCAGCGACGGACGTTCTACCTGAAGCGCTACCAACCGCCGCCCATCGTGGAGCAATTCCGGCGAATCCTTCTCAGGCACGCCAAGCATAGCGCTGCGTGGTGGGAATGGCACAACATCCGCCGCCTGGTCAACGCCGACATCCCGACGGCCACGCCCGTAGCCTGTGGCGAGAAGATGCGCTGGATCTTCGAACGCCGCAGCTTCCTGGTCACCGAGGCCATCCCCGGCGAGTCGCTCGAGCGATGGGTGCCCGCGCACCTCGGACCCGGCGGCGACGTGAACTGGCGGACCCGCCGCCACCTGGTCGACCGGCTGGCCCGGCTGGTGCGTGCGCTGCACCGCAGGCGACTCGTCCATCGCGATCTGTACCTCTCGCACGTCTTCATCTCGCACAACCGCGACGGGCAGGCCGTCTTCCGGCTCATCGACCTGCAGCGGGTCTTCCGGCCGCGCTGGCGATGGGCGCGGTGGCAGGTCAAGGACCTGGCCGCCCTGCACTACTCGACCCCCGCCGACTGTGTGCCCGCCACCGATCGCCTACGCTTTCTGCGTCGCTACCTCGGCGTGCGACGGTTTCGGCCGGAGCATCGACGACTCGTCCGTGCCGTCCTGGCCAGGACGCGACGAACCGAACGTCACAACCGACCACGGTAGATCGTAGTTGGGTGGCATGGGCAGGCTTCGCGAGGAACGAGCGAAGTTTGCCCGTGCGAACGTCCGTTATCGTACAAGCCGCCAGTGGCACCCATTTCGCCGAACGGTACGTGGCCCGACGTTTCGCTTGACCGATCGGGGACGTTCTGCTACCGTCCGCTCGACCTCAGCGGGAGAAGGATTGACGTGTGCAACGCGCCCGGGGTCGTACGGCGAACACCCGGGCCATCGGGGTGATGATGCTCGAAGGTTCCCTCCTGGCCGCCACCGCATTCGAAGGGTCCGCCCTGGCGGGCATCGACTACGTCATCGTCGTGACCTACATGCTCGGCGTGCTGGCGATCGGGACGTACTTCGGCAAGTACGTCCGCTCGGCGGGGGACTTCTTCCTGGCCGGCAAGGCCCTGCCCTTCTGGGCGATCGGGATGTCCATCGTCGTCAGCGACATCGGCGCGATCGACTTCGTCTCCGGTGCGGGCGGGGCGTATCGATACGGGATCAGCCAGGCCAATTTCGATTGGATCGGCTCGCTACCGGCCGCCGCGATCGCGGCCCTGATCTTCATCCCGTATTACTGGCGGGCGGGCGTGTACACGATCCCCGAGTTTCTCGGCAGACGATACAACTCGGCCGTGCAGATCATCGAGGCGGTGCTATGGCTGGGCTTCTTGATCTCGATGCTCGGCGTGATGCTCTGGGCGACGGCGGTGATGATGAACACCGTCCTGGGCTGGAGCCACCTGCAATCGATTTGGATCACGGTCATCATCGTCGGCATCTACACCGTCTCCGGCGGTCTGGCGGCAGTGGTGATGACGGACGTGATGCAGATGGTGGTCATGTTCATCGGCGCCGGCGCGCTGCTGATCCTGGGGTTCTCCGCGGCGGGCGGTTGGGAAGGCGTCGTCGGAAAGGTCACGTCCCTCGGCGCGGAATACGCCGACCACTTTACCTTGCTGTTGCCGCACAGCGCCGACACGCCCTATCCGTGGACGGGGATTGTTTTTGGATTGGGGATCGTCCTGTCCACGGCCTACTTCGTCGGCAACCAGGCGGTCGTCCAGCGGGCGCTCGGCGCGAGGTCCGAGTGGGACGCCAAGGCCGGCATGCTGTTTGCGGGGTTCCTCAAGCTCTTCATCCCCATCCTGATCATGATCCCGGGGTTGGCGGCGCTGGCCATGTATCCGGGACTGGAGGACGCGGACAAGGCCGTCCCGATGCTGGTTCGAGACGTCCTGCCGGCCGGGCTGAAGGGCCTGATGTTCGCCGCGTTCTTCGCCGCCCTGATGTCGAGCGTGGACTCGTACCTCAACTCGTGCTCGACGGTGTTCATGTCCGATGTTTACGGGAAGATCTACCACGGCATCCACGGCCGGGCGCTGCCGCCGCGACACGGACTCGTCGTGGGCCGGATTCTAACGGCCGTCTTGATCATCTGGGCCGGATGGTTTGCACCCAAGATCGAGCGCTTCGAGACGATCTACGTGGGCATCCAAACGCTGCTGTCGTTCATACAGGGTCCGACGCTGGCGATCCTGCTGCTGGGAATCCTATGGCGGCGTACGACGCAATGGGGCGGACTGGCGGGGCTGGTGCTGGGCGTCTGCGTAACGGTCTCGCTGACGGTCATGGGCGACGAGATCTTTCCGTCCGATAATCCGTTCCTGTTCGTCTCGTTCTGGTCGTTCGTGTTCTCGATGATCGTCACGGTCGTCGTCAGTCTGCTGACGCCGGCCGAGCCCGAGGCCAAGACGCGCGGCCTGGTGTTCGGGCAGGTCATACATGACGAGGCCGTGCAAGAGGCCTTGAAAGATCGGGTCAACGGGCCATGAGCAGTCCATGGGATGCATTTAGCGAGTGGATGAAGCAGAACGTCGCGCCAGCTCTCAAGGCAACGCTCGCGCCGCTGGACGCCTGGATCGACTCGCTCCCGCTGTGGACCGGCACCGCCTGCGCCGTAGGGCTGTTCGTTTTGGTGGGCCTATGGGCCTTCACGCTCAAGCGCAGCTACATCTATTTGGGCGCGCCGGATCAGAAACGCTGGCGGGACTTGCGCATTTGGACAACCCTGGTCCTGCTGCCGTACATCATCATCTACTTGGTGTTCTAGACGCCGAGACGTTCTCGAGGGATCCGCGATGTCCGACGACCAACAGCAGATGCACCGGCGCCGCGATGCGGAAACGCTGAAGATCATCGGGGGGTTCTTCGCGATCCTGGCCGTCTTGGTGCTGATCGGCGTCATCTGGCATGACTCCGGCGAAGGCCTGGCCGTGGGGATCGGGGCGGGGGTGATTTTGCTGCTCATCGGTCTGGTGTCGGTCCGGATCGGGATGCACCTGGGACGAGGCCCCAAACAGCAGGGATAGGGCGGCGTGCGATTCATCCAGCCCGTCGTGGACGCCCAGGCCGCTCGGGTGCGGCTCGAGCGCCAACGCTTCAAGCGACTCCGTCGCTGGGTGGGTGCGGTCGTTCGACGCCGCCCGGGGGCTGAAGCTGGCACGTCCAACGCGATGCACCCGCGCGAATTCCGCCGTCGCTTACCGCACATGGACGTCGTCTGGCTGCCGTACTACCGCGTCACGATCGAATCGGTCGCCAAGGGCCAGTCGCGCCAGATCGACACGCTCGTCGGCGGACACGACGGGTCGTTCGCCGTAATGGACCTGGCGGGGCTGACGCTCGAGCCGCAGCCGCAGGCCGAGCATTTCGACCCGACCCTCGACGAAGCCGAAGCCGACCAGATCGCGCGATCGGGTCTGGTCGCCGCCATCCTGCGAAGCCCCGGCTGGGCCTCCAAGCCGACCGTCGGCGACACGCACCGCGTCGAGCTTATCCAGTACCCTTTTTGGGTCTACACCTTCGAGCGCCGCCGGGGGCGGCTGGACATCAAGGTCCTGGACGCGGTGACGGGGAACCTGCCGGGTCCGAAGGTCAAGGGGTCGATCCTGGAGGCCTTTGTGTCGGCCAGCGGGCGTTCTTCGTCCGGATAACTGGATGGTGCGACCGAACTTCGATTCGGCGCGGTCGTAGGTTGTAGAGGGGAACCGCTGCGTTTTCTTGCGTGGGATCGCGACGCGAACGTATACTGGGATAGGCGTTCCGAGGAACCGTACCGTGGTTGCCACCAGGAAAAGCATCTGGCTGATCGAACCGGTGGCCTGCTCGACGGTGTTGGTCCTCGCCGTGGGATGTTCCGATAAGCCCGGGGCCAATCCCGAAAACTTCAACGTATTGTTGGTCACCCTCGACACCACGCGGGCGGACCGGCTGGGCTGTTACGGTTGCAAGGCCAACACCAGCCCCCACCTCGACGCGTTCGCCAGCGACAGCGTCAAGTTTGAGCGGGCGATCGCCCAGGCCTCGAATACCCCGACCTCGCATGCGTCGATCCTGACCGGCCTGAACCCCTATCAGCACGGCGTGCGGGTCATCTT
>Ga0180432_10010511_pt1 | contig 11069 bp, 15 predicted proteins | sample SS_ome_10_FD_132414 | JGI IMG/M metagenome (GOLD analysis project Ga0180432, IMG submission 132414) | Hypersaline lake sediment archaeal communities from the Salton Sea, California, USA - SS_1_MS_2 metaG | ecosystem: Environmental > Aquatic > Non-marine Saline and Alkaline > Hypersaline >... | reverse complement strand
TGTCTTCGAATGTAGCCCGTAGCTGTTTATTATAAATCATATTCCTTTGTTATTTTATCCCAAAAAGCTAACATTTCCCGGGTTTTCCATAGTCGTAGATCCATCATATAAGAAAGGCCGTTCTGCCATTGTATTAAAGGATCGTCTTCTTTAAGTTTCTGCCTGGTTTCCGCCAGGCGTTTACTAAATTCCTGGTGTATTTTTTCTTCGTATTCGTTTATTTTTTTCCAGGCGTCTTTATTTGATACGAACGCTTTAATATTAACTAAAACCCCGTCGGCTAAATCAAAAACTGTTTTACGCTGTTCCAGGGGTAGCCCTTCAATTTCGTTAAGGTAATTACTAGCTTCCGTTATTCCATCTAAAATTATTTTATTAGTCATAATTTACCCTTCCCTTTGAAAAACTAAAGGCGTTACATTTATTTACGCCTTCTTTATTTATTGTTTTTAGATAGATCCACATATTAATACGGTTACGATCTGCCGCGCTATCTGCAGCCATAAGAATACAATAAACTTCTAAAATTAAAGCTATTATAGCCGCTACGTCGATATTGTTAACGCTAGCATAAAAAAAGAACCCCATAAAAATAAAAAAATTTAATACGAATGTAGCAGCCCATAACTTCGCCTTTTCGTTTTTCTTATGTAGTTCTTCTATATCGCAGTAGATCCATTCTTTACAGCTTTGTTTATATTTTCTTTTAATCCAGGTTAAACACATTTAGCCGCCCCCGAAAGCCCCCTGCAGCATAATAGCGCTAACAGTCGCTATAAGAATAAGTATAACAATCCAGGGAACCCAGCGGCCGAAATCAAGTTCCCCAGGATCCTTATAACGGTTATGGCGTTCCAGTTCGTTAACGAAGGTTTGCCGTTCTAAAATATCCTGTTCGTTAGGCGTAGCGCTATCGATAAATAATTCGACTTCTTCGCCGTTATGTGTAACCCCGTCGAAAAGTAGTTCTTCCATACGTCTTAATGCTTGCCAGTCCATAGCTAAAAGATCCTTTTTTTTCTGCGGATCGTTTAAAACAGGTTCTAAATATTTAATTTCCCTTAACTGTTCTTCTTTAGACATTTTAGTTTTAACTGTTTGTGTAACTCCGTTTACTTCTATAGTTTGTATTTTTTCTTTATCCGGGTTAAGGCCCTGCAGATCCTTACGCAGCTGCCGCCATTCGTCCGAATTTTTAACCAGCCATTTAGTTTTAATTTTATGGAAATATTCGCTTACCCAGTCCGGAACCGTAAACCCTATAGTTTCATAAGTTCGCCTGCAGCTGTGCCCCAGGATCCTAAAGCCGCCCCCTGCGTCCTTAAAAGTTTTATTCGGGGCCCTAATAATTTCTAGATCTACGCGTTTCCCTTTAATGAATTTAGCGTCCGGATCCTGGCCCCTAACCCTGGAATGTATAAGCGGAACTATTCGGCTATTCGGCAGATCCATAAACATAGATAAACCCGACGGAACTAACCGAACGACTAAAACCAATACACCAATTAAAATAAATATTAACCCCATAAGCCGAATAGGAAACGTAAAACTATAAACCGCTGCTAACGCTACCGCGTCCGTTACAGGGAAAAACCAATCGCTTACCATTAATAAAACGCCTAAAAAAATAAATAACATACTAAATGCAAATATCATTTTATTCATACTCCGTAATTACTTCTTTATTTTTTTTCCTTCCTAAAATTCCTTTAATTCTTTCTGTTATATCCTTCCTGGTTTGTTTAACGTCATAGCTAGTTTTCTGTTCGAAAACGTGATCCCCTTGCCAACCTTCGACGGATTTATTTAAATTCATAACTAAAAGTTCGCGAACGTAAGCCATAACATAGTTTAATTCTTTAACGTATTTTTTACGACATTTAAAAACCCTATAACGAAGCCATAGTTCGTTATACCCCCCTAAAAATTCCCTAACCTGTCCTTTAGATATTTTAGTCATAGAAGCATTATCTAGGTAGGGCGTCATATCTAAAAGTAAATCCTTTTTTATTTCGTCGGGTAAATTGGTATTATCAAGTTTTATTTTAATAAGCTGAAGGATCCAGGCGGCGTGTGCGTCCGGGGGAAAAAACCCGGCGCTTTGCCTGCCATAATCCGGGGGTTTAAACATAAAGTTTTTATCGTCGGGCATATAATATTAACTCCCATATAATAGACAGTGCGCCATAACTAACAGCTATTAAAGAAATAATACCTAGTATAATAGATAAAATAAAAGTATACATATTAACAGGTAAAAAAAGAGTAAACATAAAAGCCAGGATCCCGATAAAGATAAGGATAAAACTATTTTGTATTTTATCCGCTAAACTTTTAACATTTATTTTTTTATCCCGGTTTATCCAGGCCCTAACGGTATCGTGCCAGTTATTTATTTGCCCTGTTTTAGTTAAATATTCTTCTTCTTCTTCAGTCGCCTTAAATAGCAGCTGCCTTTTAGACATTCAAAAAACATAAAGTTATCTAAAAGTATTTAAAAACTACGCTATAAGATAAGATTAAAAAAAAATATGGGGGAATATCCCCAGGTATCTAGTGTTTACCTTATTTCTTAATTACGATCATCATTATAGCCGCAATTATACCGACAGCTGCTAGAACTACGACATATATAGGGCTAATAGTATAGAACGTTTCTAGGTTTGCCGTTATATCGTCCGTAGCGTTAGCTGCGGGGGTTTCATTAACTCCGCCGAAGTTTGCGTCTACGGTAGTATTATCAAGTCCGCCTAATACGGAAAAAACTATAACGATAGAAATAGCTAATACTACGGCTGCAACTACAGCCATAAGGATTAAATTAACGTTACCTTTATTGTTTAACGTTTTCATTTAATCCCCTTATCTATTTCTTAATTACGATCATCATTATAGCCGCAATTATACCGACAGCTGCTAGAACTACGATATAAATAGGCGAAATCGTATAGAACGTTTCTAAATTGCTGGTTAGATCGTCGCTGGCGTTAGCCGCTGGCGTTCCGGTTAAATCTGCGTCCACAGTATCGGTATCTAATCCGCCTATAACGGAAAATACGATAACTACAGATATAGCTAGAACTACGGCAGCAACTACAGCCATAAGTATAAGGTTAACATTTCCCTTATTATTCATCTGCTTCATAAAAACAGTTATTCTTTTAAAAAGTATTTAAAGACTAATCTACATTTTTGTATATATCCCTGGTTATAAAACTATATACTAAAAGATATTCTTAAAAATAAAGTCGTAACCCTTTCCTTTTTTAATAATATCTAAATCTAACTCCGGGGGTAGGGCTATAAAACTTTTATAATAACGGTTATCGCAGCCGATAAAAACATCTTTACGGATAGGTTTTAGTTTAATTCCGGCTTTCCTGGCCGTTCCTGGATCCAGTATTTTAGACGCCCGGCGTTCGTTAACCATAATAAGAACCCTGGCTAATTCGGGATCCTTTATTCTTACTTTAAAAGGATAAATCGAACCTTTACCCATATTAATACCTTCGTTTTTTAATATAGTCCCATAGTCCTAGAAATAAAACAGATAGATTAAGAATAAATGTTATAGACGCTAGCATATAAAAATAATAAACCATCTGCGGGGCTATTTTACTATTATAAACGTGAACGCCCGTTTCAATATTCCCTGAAGTATTATTAAATAATTGATAAGGCGTTTCCATTTCCATAATACTAGCTGCCATTATATACCAGGTAACGGTAGCTAACAGCGTTAAAATAAAACTCCAAAAATAATCTTCTTCGCGTATCATATAAAACCCCGTAAACATAAAAATAAGGGCTATTCCTATTATTATAGCGGTAAACCAGTCTAACATTTAATACCCCCGTTTTTGAAATACTATTCCAGCTACTACGGCAGTTATGCCTATAGCTGTAAAAATCGTAAACATCATAGATAACTCCGGAAGCCCGGAAAGCATAGTCCCGACGGCTAAAATACCGCTGGCGCCCATAACAAACACCGAAGCGAAAACCGGATTTTCTGTTTTAATATAGATCCCGAAAGCTAAAACAATAATAGGAATAATATAAAATACGTTCCCATTTCCGAAGATCTGCCCGAATATATCTGTATAAGGGCTAAACGTTGTATTCCAGGGGTTTTCTACCCATTCCGAACCGTTAAGCGCCATTAATTAACCACTCCCCGTTAACATTCCGATAATAGCAGCGGCCCATAAGAAAAATATAGCTACAGTAAAGATTAAAAGAAATTCTGCAGGTATCCAGCCGTTAACATCTACTACGGATATACATTTATTAAATGACGTCCAAAAAACACCGCTAAAAAGCCATACGCCTATCATATTAGTAGACTGCGTTAACTTTGCGACTACTAGGGCGCCCAGGCCTGTAGCTGTTAGTAAACTAATCCATATATATTCGAAGCCATTATCGAAGCCTGTTATACTTTGAAAAACGTTATTAGGTTTGTCGGCTGTAGCGATACCGCTTTCGACGTCAGTAAAAAGATTAAGGCCGTTAATAAAATTAATAGCCATAGTTAAAATTATTATTAGTATACATATATAGACGCAGGTTTGGAAAAATGTATTCCAGTCGCGCATATTTTTACACCTTCCTATTATTCCATTCGATTAACAGCCCGATTATAATAAATAACCCGGGAATAATCCCCCCGGCTGCTACGGTTAAAGCGTCGTCTAAACCTATAAAGGTATTTAAAAATATGAAAATACCCCCTAGTATAATTAATATTTTACCTGCGTCCTGGCTATCGGCGTAAAACATTCCGATAACTAAAATAATAAACATTATAACGTGCGTCCATATTAACGGGTTCGGCCCTATTAAAGTCGTTAACATAGTGTTAAGCGTTCCCGGTGTCGTTAACTGCGGGCTATCCCTAGATACTAAAATCGTGGGATCCTGGCCCCCGAAAATCGAATGATTATAATGTAAAACTACCCTGTAACTATTGCTACTATTAACCCCGTTAACTGTATAAGTAAAACTACTTACGCCGGAAGTCGTATTACTAGCGAAAAGGGTTTCTGTTCCTGTAGTTGTATTAATTTCATAAACATAGATCGTAGTATTAATTGTTTGGCTTAACGCGTCTAAATAAGTTATATCTATCTGCGTCCCGGTTCGTTCCGCTGTAAATATTATATAATCCTGGGGGATATATGGTTCCTGGGGTTCGTCGTCGGCATATTTAAGTTTAAAGGTTTTAGTTAATACTAAACTGCTAGGCGTCCAATAAGATGTATTTGTTTCGTAGTCCGTAGATCCTGGAACGCTAGCGACTACCTTATAAAGTTTATTTGGAACTAGCCAAATAGTGCCCTGGCCTGCGCCGTCCGTAATAATAGATCCTACTTCTTCGTAAGTATCTGTTTCGTTAACGTATAAACTAAAAGATATATGGCCGTCTATAATACTTTGATCTACTTCATTAAGAAGCGTAATAAGGTATAACTGGCTTTCCGTTTCGTTAGTAGGTTCGCCTGTTTGCGGATCGTCGTCCCCCTGCCCTGGCGTAGTCGTTTCCAGGGGCGGAAGAAGGAAAGTATAATTCATAAAAGTATTTAACACCGTATCGCGTCGGTAAGTTTGCGTTTTATATCCGCTAGCATTTATAATAAATATAGTATTATCCCCTATAGGAATATCTGTTAAACCTAAATTAACCGGCGGGCTTAAACTAGGGTTAGTATAAATATCGTCGCCCGCTACATTCTGAATAGTAAGCCCAAAAGGATCGACTTTTTGCCAGGTAGCCGAAGCATTAAAAACATTAAGGGTAAGCGCCCCCCAGGGAAGTTCTAAACCGGTTTTACTATACTGCCCTGAAGAAGAATTTAAACTCCATATTTTATAATAAGTATCGTCCGAAATTGTAAAATTATAATAAGGCGTCGTCGAACTTTGAACTAAAGTTCCGTCCGTGGGCCCAGTCGGATAACTTCCTACTTTAGATCTTAAAACTTCAATATCTGAATAAGCCCCGCGATCCCAGGTTAAATTTATAGTATTAAGCGCAGCTGTGTAAACGGATCCAGGATTATAAGGCGGATCCGGATAAAACGCGCCGCGTATATCAAAATCGTGAATACTCCAGTCATAATTAATAAAAGTAAATGGATCCGTTTCATAAGTAGCCGTTAAAACCCCGTCCGTATAAAGATAATAAGTAACATTCGAAGTATTAAGCCGTTCGAAGGTAAACGTAACGGTAGATCCGGAAAAACTAGCATTAAAACGTAACATACTTTCCGAAGTCGGTAACATTTCGTTATCGTGGCAGGCGGAAAAATTAAGATATATATTTCCGCTGCAGCTAACCGTAAGGTTAAAACCGTCTAACATAACGTAATCGGTTCCCACTCGGATAAAATCGGCGCTTACGTTTTCGCTAAACGTTACTGTTATATTACCATTCATAAAGGTGGCGCCAGGGTAAAAATTAGCGCTTACGGGGTAGGAGAAAAATATTAAAAAGAAAATCCCAAATACTAATATTTGCCCTGGCTTCATTTTTTAATACCTTCTTTTATATCCGATAAACGGTTCTTTGCTCATAACCCAAAATATAAACCAAGTCGCCGGCGTAGCTAATCCGCAGGCGAAAGCGGCCCTTATAGCCCATTCAATATTAGGGCTGTAGCTTGCCATTTCGTCGCTAGCGTCCCCTAGGGGCGCCCCGGTTATACCGTCCATAATTGCGTCTATAGGCGCAGATAAAAAGAAATAAATAGCTACCATTAAAAAAAGATAAACTGCAAATATTACGCCCGCGTGAATAATGTTTTCTATCTGCCTACCTTCCATATCTTAATACTCCTATAAAAATAAAACATTCCAAATAAGATATAAATAATAATAGCTGCGTCCCACATATACCAGGCGAAATTATAAGCCGTATCTTGAACGGATACGAACGCGAACTCCGGAAGTATACCGTCTAATAACCAGTAAACTAGGCCAAACATAGCCAGGCCTAAAAGGTATTCCATAGCATAAATAACGGAAGTCCCCACTAGAACCCCCCGAAGTCGAAAGGATCTAAATCCCAGTCGTCTTTTTTAGTTTTAGACTTCTTCTTTTTGTGTTGAACTGGGCGGGCTACTTTATAGGCCTTACCATTTCGAACGATATATTTAGCTTTCGGTTTTTTAACAGATACTTTTTTAGGTTTTTTAGTTCCGAAGCTGCCTATATCTAGATCTAAACCGCCGCCAGGGCTTAAAATATCCGGGTTTATATGTTTACCTGCGCTAGTTCTAGCTTTATCTATTTTAGCGCCTATCTTTTTAATTTTAGCTTTACGCGCAGATCTAACCTTCGCCTTTTCGGCTTTTTGAAAATCTGCGACGGCTTTTTCGAAGCCGGTTTTTTCTTTTCTTAATTTAGGTAAACCCTTCTTAATAGTTACCCATTCGCTACGGCCTGTTTTTTTATCTATATATAGTTTTTCTTCTTTAGTAAATAATCCCATTAAATACCCCCTAAATTTATTTTAATACCTGCGAAAGGATCTATTGTTTTCTTTTCGCGGTATTTCTTTGTTTTACCCCATAGATCGAAAGCGGGCTGCTTTGCCCCCCTTCCATAAACCGGGCTTTTAATTCTAAAAGGAAATGCGCCCCTAATATAACCCGGGAAGCCAAAATCATAATTAGACTTAACCGGTAAAACCTTCATAACTGGCGGCGCTATAAGTTCGTAATCCTGGGCTTGAACTGGTAAAACTAAACTATCCTGTCTTTGAACGCTGGCTAATACCGGCTGCGTTACAGGAATAGTTATTTCTTTGCTGCCCTGTTTAGTAAGTGTAAACGGTTCTAAAGCTGTGATACTTTCCCTTTTCATTTCCGGGATAACAATAAGCCCGGCTTCTAATTCCTGTTTATGATCCATAGCGCTTTTAGTTCCTAACGCTACAGCTGGCTGAATTACTACAGCGGCCCGGCTTGTAATATCCCTTACGGGAATAGTATAACGCTGGCTTTTAAGAATAAGATCTAAACGGCTACTTATTCCGCCCTGGCTGGCTTTAGAAATAGTTACAGCTTCCGGTTTAACAATCGTTCGGGCCTGGGCTGAAGTATCTTTAATAAGCCATTTAAGCGGGTGTTGTTTTTTGAATTTATCCGCTGCATATCTAGCGCCCTTAACATAAAATTCTTTTATAGGATCGTCTACAGTTTGAATTAAAGTATCGTCCGCAGCGTAAAGCATATTTCTAAACGCCGCTGTTTTAGTTTTACGGGTTCCTGTTAAAGCATAAGTCGCCGTATCTGTGTGCGTTAAACCTACGCCTTTAAAATCATTTATAACATTAATTAATTTTGAAGTTCTACGGCCTGCGAACCCTGGGGCTTTAAAACTTTTAAGCCCTGCTTCTAAAGGTTCGTCGGCGAAGGATCCGCTTATTCTAGTAGTATCTTTAATAAGTTTATTATTCCAAAAACTACGTTTAAAATTAGTATCTATTATAACGTCGGTTTGCCCGATCCTTCGGCCTATAGAAGTCCCGGCGGTTTGCGAAGTTAAACGGGTTTGCGTAGCTTGTGCGATCTTATATTCTTCGGGGGAAAGTAAAACCCGTTTCCCTTTAGCGCCTATAATAGTCCTAGTTTTTACGCCTTCGGTTCTTAAATATCCTTCCGCCCCAGCTATGCGGCTACCCTTTACCGTAGTCCGGGCGCCTGCTTGGTATCCATATTTATAACCCTTTACGCCCCACCTGTAAATATTGCCGCCTACTTCAGTAGATATTATTTTTTTACCGGATCTAGTTAAGCCCCGGCCGATTAAACTTTCTTCGGGAACGAAACGCGAAACGGCGCCGTAAGATTTAACCGCGCCCCTTACCGACGCTTTACCGACTACGCCGGCGCCTTTAGCTACGCCCATAGTAGCCAGGGTTATATATACTTCCTGCATAGCGGGGGAAGTCGCAGCGTCTAAAGCTACCGCCCCGGCGTCGCCTTTAGTAGCTTTATCCCATAACTGGCCCTCTTCGACTATCCAGCGTCTTTGTGCCGCTGCGGTTCCTTCCCCTAAATATGGTATATTGCTATAAATCAGATCGGGCCAGCGGGTAGCCCCTACATAAAACGCTTTCGCGAACTGTTGAACCGGGTTAAGGTTTTTCCATTCCGCCCTTTCTTTGTCGACGGGATCGACGGTTACTTTAAAACTACTTAACGGCATATCCGGGGATCCTTTTATCTTTGCATAATCCGGTAAACTTTGCGCTTGTGTATATGCTTTAAACGTCCCGGTTTTATAATCTATTATTTTCTGTTCTTCTTCAGCGGAAAAATGTTTACTCTTTAGTTCGCTGCCTGTAACTTCCTTTCCGGTATCCGGATCCGTATATTTAAGCGTCGTTCCTTCAGATATAGCGCCGACTAATTCCGGATAGGTTTTTCCTTCAGTATAATATTGTTTTCCGCCTATAGTAATATATTCGAATTGTGTATAATTTTCCGGGGTAACTTTAGTTTCCCCTGAAGTAAGCATATTTTTAACTTCGTCCCTGTTAGGTTTATCTTTAATACTGGCTTTAGTTTCCTTAAATTCCTGGTGTATAGTTTGCGCGGTTTCCCATTCCCTTTTAGTTCGCTGTATAAACGCCTGGTTAGTATAATTCATATAAGCCGGAACGCTTTTAACGGGTTCTTTTTCCGGGTAACTTATTTTACCGTCGTTAAGACTACCGCCCCGGGGAATAACTGCATAACTATACCCGGATCCTTTATAATTTTCATAAACCCCTGGGCTACTAGGCGCGTCTTTCCAGGGATCGTCTTTTTTAGGCGGGGTTCTTTTAGCCATTTCGGAAACATCTATCCCTTCCCCTGTTGCGCCCATAGCTGTAGAAATATCATTTTTACGGGCCTGCCTATCCCTAGCCGTATTCATAACTCTTAAAATATTACGGCCTACAGGCGTCCGGTTTAAAACCTGTTCGAACTGCCGGCGTTTAGCTTCGGCTGCTTTAGCTTTAGCTTCTTCTTCAGCTTTAGCTTTAGCTTCGGCTTTAGCTTTCGCCTGCGCCTGTTGAATTAATTTTGCCTGCAACGGGTTTATTAATGGAATATAGGGCATTTTTTGCATACTCCTTTTTTAAATGTTTTAAAAATATTAATCCGCAAATATACGGAATACTAAACGTAACTAAAAAACAAATAAGATCTAAACGGCTTTTAATAAATTCCGGCCTAAAAAAAAGATAAAAATAGTAAAAACTAATAGCGTTAGTAACTAACAGTAACTTTATTTTTTCTTTTTGTAATTGTTTCATAAATCTAAATATTTAACCTAACGCGTTATCGCCGGTTATAGTTCCCGCCCCGCCGTCGTTAATATTTGCGCCATTGTTTATAAAGCTACAGCCGTCTATAACTGTAGCAACTGGAACCGTTACGCCGCCCAGTTCTATACCATCCCCTGTATTGCCTTTAAAATGACAGCCGATAAAAGTATTAAAACCTGTATTGCCGCTATTACCATTTACCAGGGCGCCGTTATCTGCATTATCTAAAAAGAAACACCCCGTAAACGAACTATTGCGGGAAGCATCTACAAATATCCCGCTGCTTGCGCCATCTTTAAACATACAGTTTGCTATAGTCATATTTCCGGAAGTTGAAAACCGGGCGTTATAGTTTGCGCCATTATAACAACTTACGCCATTAATCATAGTATACTCTGAATTAACAACATATAAATTCGGGCTGCTACAATCGTGATAGGAACCCCCCCATATTTGTATATAATCCGAAGAAGAAATACTAACGCCAGTCCTAACGCTATATGCTTCGCAATCTACTAACTGGCTGTAATCCGCATCATAAATATAAAATGCTTCTTCCAAGGTATCTGTTGCCCTTACCCGTTCCGCCCGGAAATGTTTACACCCTGTTTGTAAATATATTAAAAGATCCGTTCCCGTTCCCGCTGTAGTTCCCTTTAAATGAAAATCTTTAAGCGTTACATTACTGGAAGCAATAGTAATAAGATCTAAGTTGTCGGTAGTCGAACTTATAATAGTGCTTTTCATT
>Ga0180432_10010509_pt1 | contig 11070 bp, 8 predicted proteins | sample SS_ome_10_FD_132414 | JGI IMG/M metagenome (GOLD analysis project Ga0180432, IMG submission 132414) | Hypersaline lake sediment archaeal communities from the Salton Sea, California, USA - SS_1_MS_2 metaG | ecosystem: Environmental > Aquatic > Non-marine Saline and Alkaline > Hypersaline >... | reverse complement strand
GCGGCCCGATCATGGTGCGGTACAGGTAACTCCAGGTCGGCTCGCCGTGCAGGAGCAGCACCGGGGATCCGTCACGGGGGCCCTCGTCGAGGTAGTGCATCCGCAGCGGCGGGACGCCGGCGGCGGTGACGTCGACGTAGTGCGCGGCGAACGGATAGCCCTCCAGATCGGCGAACCGGTCGTCGGGAGTGCGCAGGAAGTCCACCCGTTCATCTAAGCAGTCAGCGTGCTCTGTGCCGAGCGCGGCTTGGTCCAGATGTCCCCGTCGAGGGTGCCGGGCAGGCCTGCCTCGTCGGCGACGAAAACCGGGTCCTTACCGGCGGCCGCCTGGCGCTGGTAGTCGCGCAGCGCGGCCATCGCCCAGCGTCCCAGCAGCACGATCGCGGTGAGGTTGACGATCGCCATGAAGCCCATCGCCACATCGGCGAGATCCCAGACCGCGGAGAGGGTCGCGAGCCCGCCGATGGCGATGGCCGCCAGCACCGCGATCCGGAATCCGGTGATGACGCCGTTACGCACGCCCAGGTAGAACAGGTTGACCTCGGCGTACACGTAGTTGCCCAGCACCGATGAGAACGCGAAGACGAACACCAGCACCGTCATCAGCCAGGTGGTCCACGATCCCAGTCCGCTGGCCACCGCAGCCGCGGTCAGCGAAGCGCCGGCCATCCTGGTCGGCTGGGAGGGGTCATAGATCTCCGGCCCGGACACCAGGATGATGAAGGCTGTCGCTGTGCAGATCAGCAGCGTGTCGACGAAGACGGCGATCGACTGGACCATGCCCTGCTTGACCGGATGGGACACCGTGGCGGTGGCGGCGACGTTGGGCACACTGCCCATCCCGGCCTCGTTCGAGAACAGCCCGCGCTTGACCCCGTTGAGCATGGCGGCGGCGATACCGCCAGTGAATCCGCCGGCCATCTCGGTCAGACCGAAGGCGCCGCCAACGATCTGGATGAGCACCTCGGGCAGGTAGTTGATGTGCAGGGCGATGATGACCAGCGCCAGTGCCACGTAGGTGAGCGCCATGATCGGCAGCACCACTTCGGCGACCCGTGCCACCCGGCGTACCCCGCCGAAGAGCACCGGCGCGGCAAGCAGGACCAGGCCGATGGTGGTGTACTGCACCTCCACCTCGTAGGAGGCGTTGAGCACGTCGGAGATGGCGTTGGCCTGCACCATGTTGAAGGCGAACCCGAACGCGAAGATCAGCAGCAGCGCGAAGACCACCCCACCGGCCCGGGAGCCCAGGCCCCGCTGGATGTAATACGCCGGGCCACCGCGGAAGGTGCCGTCACCGGCGCGGACTTTGAAGATCTGGCCCAGGGTGGACTCGATCAGTGCGGTGGCCATACCGATGAGGGCGATCACCCACATCCAGAAGATGGCACCGGGCCCGCCGACCGTCAGCGCGATCGCCACGCCGGCGATGTTTCCGGTGCCCACCCGGGAGGCCAGTCCGACACAGAAGGCCTGGAACGGGGAGATTCCGGCGTCGTGGGTACGGGAGTGGAAGAGTTGCCCGACCATCCGGCGGAAGTAGCGGAACTGGATGAACCGGGTTCGAATTGTGAAATAGATGCCGACGCCGGCGAGCAGATACACCAAGATGTAGGTGTACAGCGCGGTGTTGACCGGGTCGATCAGCTTTTCCTGGATGTAGTCCACGGGCACCTCCGGCAACGATTCGTGAATCCTTCCATCCGCGGAGCGAACTCGCAGCGCGAACGCCGAACGCCGGGGAACAATGGACGACGTGAGCCAGGCCGGGAGGCCCATTCTGCTCGGCGGGTATGACGCCAAGCGCTGCCCGGTACGGGTGCACAATGACCACAGCCCGCTGGTGCCCACGCTGGTCTGGCAGCCCTCCCGGGCCGAGCAGCAACGCCTCGACGCCGGCGTGCGGTTCGAGGCGGAGATGTTCGCCTTGTTGCTGGCGCTGCATCCAGGCGCGATCCTCATCGATCCGGGGCCCGGCGCAATCGCCGCGACGCTGGCGGCGATGGATGCCGCAGCACCTTTGGTGCTGGGCGGATGGCTTCCCGACGACGCCGACGGCGGCCGGAAAGGGCGGCCGGACATCCTGATTCGGGTCGGCGACGGCTACCTCCCTGGCGACGTCAAGCATCACACCCCCTTGCATGCGACGACAAGGACCACCGCCGTCGTCTCACCCCTGGACTCCCCGGTCGAACGCCGCACCGTGACCGGTTGGTCGGCGGCCGGCGAGTACCGCTTCGACGACGGCATCCAGTTGGCGCACTACACCCGGATGCTGCAGGCCTGCGGCCGCCACGGTGGCGAACTAAGCGGAGCCGTCCTGGGCACCACAGTGCTGCCGATCGACGAGGACGGCCCACCGCACCCGGTACTGGTGTGGCACAACCTCGACGAACCGGTGATCACGACGTTCTCTCGCAGCCGGGGCACCGCGAAGCGATCGCTGCTGCAGCGCTATGACCATGAGCACGGCTTCCGGTTACGGGTGGCCGCCAACGCCCGGATGATCGTCGGCGCCGATGACGACCCACCGGCGCTGGTGGACCCGATCGGCCAGGAGGAGTGCGGCTCCTGCCCCTACGGTCAGTATTGCGCGGACCGGATGGGTCCGGAGGAACCATCAACCCAGATCACCATCGGCCGGCTGGGCTTGCGCGAATGGATGGCTCTGCGTGCGATGGGCGTCACCACCACCACCGCCCTTTCCGCGGTCGACCCCGAAGACCCGGACTTCCTCGCCGACTACCTGCCCGAGGTGGGCGACAGCGGCCGCGTCCGGGCCAGACTCGCCGCCGCGGTGCGCCGGGCCCAGATGATCTGCGAGGGCATCGAGATCACCCGCACCGCCGACGACCCGCTGGAACTGCCGGTCGCCGACGTCGAGATCGATCTGGACATCGAGCAGGACCGTGACAACCGGGTGTACATGTGGGGTGTCCGGATTCGTTCCGGCGCGGATGAATCCACTGCCCGGTATCTCGATGACTTCACCGAATGGCGGCCGCTGGACGCCGAGGGGGAACGGGAATTGGCCGGCCGGTTCATCGACTGGCTTCACGACGTGCGCGCCGACGCGGCCGCCCGGGGAGAAACCGTACGGGTGTACCACTGGTCACACCCCGAGGCTTCGGGCTTGCGCCGGATCATGGGGGCCGGCGAGGTCAACGATCTGATCGCCGAAGTGTTCACCGACCTGGAAAAGGTGTTCCTGGCGAACTTCTTCTCACTGCGCGGATCCAAGCTCAAGGTCATCGCGCCGATCTTCGGGTTCCGCTGGCAGGTCGCCGACCCTGGCGGGGACACCTCCCGGCTGTACCTGGACACCGTGCACGCGGACGTCGACCCGGAGGCGGTGGTGGCGGCGAAGCGGTGGCTGCTGTCCTACAACCGCGACGACACTGCCGCCACGGCGGCGATCCGCGACGGGCTCCGGGCCTGGGCGGGGTGAGCGCGCGCCGCAACGGCTATCGCCGGTGGTAGCTGCTCCGCGCAGCCTCACCCCGAACCTCGCCGACGGCAGCGCCGGTGTGACACTCCGCGGTTGGCCGGCACGGAAGCCGGTGCCGGCAGAAGAACGTTCCGCTCCGGAGGTGGCGGCGTGGGCCGCTAGGGGCCGGGCGCAACCTGGGGCTGACCGGGATCCGGCGATGCCGCCAGCGGCGCCGGGCCGCCCTCGTTCAGCGCGCTGCCCTTGCTCCACTGCTCCCACGACAGCGACCAGTCGCCGTTGTGGCTGTGCTCAAGCTTGGGGCCGCCGGTGAAACGAACGTCGACCGGGTCGCCCGGCTGGACGAAGTCGAAGTACCACCTCGCGTTGTCGCCGCTGAGGTTCAGACAGCCGTGGGAGACGTTGGTGTTGCCCTGCGCCCACACGGTGTCGTCGAGTTGGTGCAGATAGATGCCGTCGAGGCTGATGCGGGTGGCGTAGCCGATCTTGCGCTTGTAACTCTCGGCGGTGCCGGCCGGAACCCCGTAGGTGGCCGAGTCCATGGTGACGAGCTCGCCCTTGTCGATCACGGTGTACACCCCGGTGGGGGTCCACCAGTGGAAGGTCTTGTCTCCGAAGGTCGAGTAGCCGCCCTTACCCATCGAGGTCGGCATGGTGCGGACCAGTTTGCCGTTCTCGAAAAGGCTGACCTGCTTGGTGATGTCGTTGGCGACGGCCATCCGCGACTCGCCGATGGTGAAGCTGGCCTCGGCGTCGTCCTGGCCGTAGAGACCCTCACCGAGCTCCAGCCCGAAGATGTTGGCTTTCACCGTGACCCGGGTTCCCGGCGTGTAGTAGTTCTTCGGCCGCCAGTGCGCGGAGTAGTCGTCGATCCAGTACCAGGAACCCTGAACCGGCGGGTCGGTCTTGACGACCAGATTGCGCTCGGCCAGTGCCTTGTTCTGCACCGGCTCGTCGAAGCGGGCGATCACCACCGTCCCCACCCCGTAGCGCTCGTCGGGGTTCAACGCGAAACCGCCGGGCCGCTCCAGGTAGGGGTGGATGTAGTTGTTGGGCACCAGGGTGGAGAAGTAGGTCGTGCGGGTCAGCGGAATCCCGCTGCGACTCTTGCCGCTAACGGTCATCGTGTAGTTCCGGGCGAAGTTGAGGCGTTCGGTGGGCGCCCAGGTGGTGCCGTCCGCGGAGACTTCGCCCTCAACGGCGTAGCCCCAGTCGTCGACCAGAGAGACCCCGGTGATCCGGCCACCGAACACCTCGGCGGTCGGGGTGGCCAGCGGGCTGACGCCGACGGCATCATCCATCGGCGAAATCCCCAGGACCGGGGGCTTGGGCTGGGGCGGCGCCGGCGGCGCGGCCGCCGTCGCGGTGGGCGTTTTACAGCCTCCGGCGCAACCCGGGATGCCAGCGACGTCGCTGGCCAGGACACCTGCCAGCAAAACCACCACGGCAAGGCTAGCCGTGCGGGCACGGGGGGTGATACGCACCGAATTCACTCCAGGACAGCGTTCCGAACAAGTCATCAGTCGTCGTCGACCCGACGATCATAGCCGCCTTACCGACCGCCTCGGCAACACCGCCGGGGCTGCCGGCCCGGCCTGCTACGATGCTTACAACGTCGGCCTCCGAACGGAAACGCTGACACGTCGTGGAACGCGATTACTCCACCGGCACCGCCCCACAAGATTCGGGGCCGCGCGCCGAGTCCGATTGATCAGTGCCCCTGGCACACCATGTCTCGCGGCGATCCGATATTGCCCCCCGGCAATCTCGCCACTTCTGCGCCCGGCGGACACCGGCGCGCACCCGATGCCTGAAAGGCAGCAATGAACACCCAACAGACGTTCGCCGACCTCGGCGTGCCCGCACCGCTGGTCGCGGCGCTGGCCGCCGACGGCCTGACCCATCCCTTCCCGATCCAGGCCCACACCCTGGCCGACACCCTGGCCGGCCGCGACGTGCTGGGCCGGGGCAAGACCGGCAGCGGCAAGACGCTGGCGTTCTGCATCCCGCTGGTGGCCCGGCTCGCCGAGCACCGGCGGGCACCGTCCCGGCCGGCCGGCCTGGTGCTGGCCCCGACCCGCGAATTGGCCACCCAGATCACCGCGACCCTGCGGCCCCTGGCGGCCGCCTACGGCCTGAATGTCACCACGATATTCGGCGGGGTGCCGCAGAGCCGGCAGGAGTCGGCACTGAGGTCGGGCGTCGACATCGTCGTCGCCTGCCCCGGCCGGCTGGAGGACCTGATGCGCCAGAAGCTCATCAGCCTCGACACCGTCGAGGTGACCGTGATCGACGAGGCCGACCACATGGCCGACCTGGGCTTCCTGCCGGGGGTGACACGCATCCTGGCCGCGACCCCCTCCGGCGGGCAGCGGCTGCTGTTCTCGGCGACGTTGGACAACGGGGTGGACAAACTCGTCAACCGGTTTCTGCGCGATGAGGTGACCCACAGCGTCGACAACCACAACTCCCCCGTCGCGGCGATGACCCATCACGTGTTCCACGTCGAGGGCACCGAGGCCAAGAAGCAGCTGGTGCACACATTGGCGTCGGGCACCGGCCGGCGAATCCTGTTCCTGCGTACCAAACATCAGGCGCGCAAACTCGCCAAGCAGCTGACCGGCGCGGGCATCCCCTCGGTCGACCTGCACGGCAACCTGTCCCAGCCGGCCCGCGACCGCAACCTGGCGGCGTTCACCGCCGGCACCGCGCGGGTGCTGGTGGCCACCGACATCGCCGCGCGCGGGGTGCACGTCGATGACGTCGAACTGGTGGTGCACTGTGACCCGCCCGCCGAGCACAAGGCCTACCTGCACCGCTCGGGGCGTACGGCGAGGGCCGGGCGGGCCGGCGACGTGGTCACGGTGGTGCTGCCCGAACAGCGCCGCGATACCCAGTCCCTGCTGCGCAAGGCAGGCATCCGGGCCGACCCCCGGCAGGTGACCGCCACCTCCGCCGAGGTGCTCCAGCTGGTGGGCGAGGTCGCGCCGTATCGGGCGCCGAAGGTCAGCGAACCCCAGCCCGGTCGGGCCCGATCAGGTCGCCCCAATGGTCCAAACCGCAGGCGCCGTAGAACCACTCGTAGCTGAACGCGGGATCCATCCGTTTGAAGCTGTCGGCCAGCTGGCGGACCAGTGCGGCGATCCTGTCCCGCTGGGCGGCGGTGAGTCCGGGGTCGGTCAGCGTCGTATGCACCTGCAGCGAGATGCTCGTGATCAGTGGTCGATTCATGCCATGCCCCATCGCCCGGGACGGTAGCGCCGCCCTGTGACATTCGGTGCTGTCACGGCCTGAAGTCAGGGTCGGACGTCAGGGGCTTTCCCGAGTCGTCTGCGCGATCCCCAGCCGCCGGGCCACGTCAGGTCCGCCGTATTCGGCGATGAACGCCGGGTCCCCGCACACCACCAGCTGGTCGCGGGCCCGGGACAGCCCGACATAGAGCCGTTCCCGGGCCCTTTCCAGGGCGTAACGGTCGTTGACCACCAGCACGACGGCCGGGCGCTCCAAGCCCTTGAAGCCCAGCACGTGGCCGTAGAACACCTGCTCTGCGTCCCAGAAGCTGTCCCAGTAGGAGGCGGTGCCCTGGGCCTGGCGGGCACGCTGCTCGGGGTGGCGGCTGCCGGTGGTCAGCAATGCGACGTCGGCGGACCGCCAACCCTCCTCGAGCAGCGCCTCGACCTGGTCGTCGCCGACGTCCAGTGCCTCGTCGGCCTCGCATTCCACGAACCGAACCTCCGGGCCGTCTCCGCCTAGGAAGCGCATCGGGTGGTCGACCAGCGATGAGAAGGCGGTGGCGATCTGGCGGGTGTTGCGGATGTTCTGATCCAGAACCAGCGGAACCAGCGGCACCGGCGGGGTGCCCTGGCGGTCGAAGACCCGCTGGCCCTCGTCGGTGAACACATACAGCCCGCCGGCCTCGGGATCGCGCAGCGCGGCCAGCAGCGGCTCCCACCAACTGTCGGCGAAGTCCTGGGCCTCGTCGATGACGATGGCGTCGAACCGGTGACCGTCGGGAAGCTCCTCGGCCAGCCCCCGCATGATCTCGGGGAGGTCGTGCTCGAAGAACTGGCTGGCCTCGCTGGTGCGCTCGGACTCGCCGGGCCCCTTCGGGGCGCCCCAGTCCATGCCGAGGCTGTGGTACTCCCCCACGTAGTCGGGCCGCTGTCGCCGATTCCAGCCGGCCGTGATGCGCTTGAGGTAGGACGCCAGTCCGTGGGAGTAGCAGATCAGCGCCACCCGCTGCCCGCCGGCGGCCAGTCGGCGGGCCTGCTCCATGGCCATGAACGTCTTGCCGCTGCCGGCTCCGCCGCGCACCTCCACCCGCGGCAGCAACCGGGTCGCCGAGAGGATCACGGCCTGCTGCTCGGTGAGCGTGTCGGCGGCCTCCTCGTTCTCCAGAGCGCGGGCGACGACGTCCCGCTGGGGCAGTCCCCGGCCGGACAGCGCGGTGAGCAACTGCTCGACGGCAGCGTCGGTCAGCAGCGGGAGGTGGGTCTTCTGGGTGGTGGCGATACCGCGGAGCTTTTCGCCGATGCCGCCCAGGTCGTCACGGTCGATCACCATCCAGCGTGGGCAGTCCGTCAGTGCGAAGTCCTGCCCCACCGCGCTGTTGGGGAACACCACCGCGTGATTCCACCGGGGACGCTCCTGGGTCCAGCGCGGATCCTTCTCGACGAAGTCGCGCAGCGCATATCTGGCCTGACGGACCTGGCGTACCGGATGGATGGCCCGGATGCTGCCGTCGCGGCGGCGGCGCTGCCGCCAGGCGGAGCCGTCATGCCACACCTCGCCCCCTTTGACCTCCAGACAGACGATGCCGGCCCCCCGCAGCGCCACGACGAAGTCGATCTCGTGATCCTTGGCGTGGTCGGTGACCCGCTGGCCGACCACAATCACGTCGGACTCACCGAGCTGATCGACCAACGCTGTGAACACCGTGCGCTCGGCGTAGTTGGCGAACCGCGGCTGGTCGGGAATCGTCAGGGGCATCGCTGTTGATCTATCACAGCGCGATGGCCGGCGCGGTGCACTCGTGGCAGCGCGGTGTCAGAAGGTGCCGCTACCGTTGAGACGAAAGGGGGGTTCTCAATGAGCCAGAACACCACCACACCGAAACTGGGCGAACGCTTCTCCCACGCGCTGACCTTTGCCGCCGACAAGCACCGAACCCAGGTGCGCAAGGGCGGTGACATCCCTTATCTGGGGCATCTGCTCAGCGTCGCGGGTCTGGTGATCGAAGCCGGCGGGGACGAAACGGAGGCGATCGCCGCGCTGTTGCACGACGCCGCCGAGGACGCCGGCGGCGAGGCCACCCTCGCCGAGATCCGGGACATCTTCGGGGAGGCGCCGGCCGCGATCGTCGCCGAGTGCAGCGACACCTTTGAAACGCCCAAGCCGCCGTGGAAGGACCGCAAACGGTCCTACATCGAGCATGTGGCGACAGCCACCGACAGTGCGGTGCTGGTGTCGCTGGCCGACAAGCTGGATAACGCCCGCGGGATGCTGCGCGACCACCGTGCGCTCGGCGACGCGCTGTGGCAGCGGTTCTCGGTGCAGGATCCGCGCGAGCACCTCTGGTACTACACCTCGCTGCTGGCGGTGTTCCGGCAGCGCCGGCCGGGATGCTGGATGGTCGAGGAGTTGGGCCGGGTCATCGAGGAGCTCGGGGCCAGGGTTACGGCTGCCTGATCCCTCACGGCCGACTCAGGCTGGCTGCTTCTCGAACAGGTAGTGGAACACCATCCATTCGGTGCCGCCGCGGTAGCCGAAGACCTCCGAGCAGAACAGCAGGAACATCCGCCAGCGCTCCAGGGCCACCGGCGCCGGGACGGGCCCGCCGGCCAGGGCGTCCAGGCAGCGCGCCTTCTCCGCATCGAGGCGCTCCAGCCAGGCGTCCAGCGTCCTGGTGTACTCGCCGCCGTTGACATCCCAGACCCGGGTCTGGGCAAGGTCGGCGGGCAGAAAGTTCTCGAGCAGGTCGCGGCTGGGCATCGTGCCGCCGGCGAAGAAGTACTTGCCCATCCAGTCGGTGGTCTTGAAATCGTAGGCGAACCGGCGGTTGCCCAGGATCTGCACCATCATCCGGCCGTCGGGCCGCAGCCACGAGCTGACCTTGGCCAGCACCATCTCGTAGTTCTTCATGTGCTCGAGCATTTCGCAGGAGACGATGACGTCGAACGCGGCGGCGAACTCCGGGTCGTCGAAACTGCTGGCGTCGGCCTTGACGCAGGCGAAGCGGCCCTGGTGTTGCTGGTTGCGCGCGCGGATGTAGTCCTGCTGGGTTGCGCTGTTGGACAGGAAGGTGACTTCGACGTTGTCGTAGTTGTCCAGAACATAGCTGCCGTGTGATCCCCACCCGCAGCCAAGGTCGAGCAGACGAACCGAACCACGTTGGCGCACAATTTCGCTCAGCCGCAGCCGCTCCTCCAGGAAGGCGTGCAACATGGCGGTCTCGGCGTCGGCCAGGGAGGTGTCGGCCTCGGGGAACAGGCAGCAGGAGTACTTCAGATGCGGCCCCAGCATGAGATGGAAGAACCCGGTGGGCACCTCGTAGTGCTGGATGTTGGCGTCGTCCTGATGGGTGGCGCCCGCGCTGGAGCGCAGCTTCTGGAAGTACTTGTCCTTGTAGAACGCCTGCTTGGCGACGTCGCCGCCGCACTCGAAGGTCTTGACCCATTGGGCGCACATCAGGCGGACCAGTGCGCGTAGCACCGCGTCGGGCATGAGCCCGCGTTCCTTGAGTGCGAGGACGGTGTTGAAGAGGCGCTCCACGCCACCGATCCAAACACACTCGCCGCCGACGCCCGCCCCCGCCACCGGCGCAGTCAGTGCCCTCGGAACTCGTCCATCGAGTTGTACACGCCGACCCGGCGGAGGTACACGTCACGCAGCCGGACCGGCAGGATCCCGGTGAGCACCCTGTTCATCTTGGAGGTCCACGGCATGACGACGAAGGGCCGTCCCTGCAGCATCGCGCTCCAGGTTGCCTCGACCACGTCCTCCTGTTTGAGCATGGGGGTGAAAAGGATTCCCTTGGCGCCGTCGAACATCCCGGTGTTGATGTAGGTGGGGCACACGGTGGTGACCCTGACCTGATCGTGGCCGGCCTGCTCCAGCTCCAGGCGTACCGAGTCGGAGAACCCGACCGCGGCCCATTTGGAGGCCGCGTAGGCCGCCATCCGGGGAATGGCGTTGAGCCCGGCCGAGGAGGCGATGTTTACCAGCCGGCACGGCCTGCCGGACTCGATCATCGCGGGCAGGAACTCCCGCGCCACCCCCATCAGCCCGATGGCGTTGACCTCCATGGTCGCGGTGAAATCCTTGGGGCTGTTCTCCCAGAAGTAGCCGTTGCCGCGCACGATGCCCGCATTGTTGAACAGGACATGAACCGTTCCGATCTCGTCGCGAACCCGGTCGGCGGCCTGAGTCACCCGGTCCTCGGAGGTGACGTCGACGGCCTGGTGGTGGATGGTGCCGCCGCGGGCCTGCAACTCGGCGGCCGTCTGCGCCAGCGCGGCCTCGTTGGCGTCCCAGAGCACCACCGCGGCTGCGCCCTCGCTGACCGCGCGGGCCGCGAACAACTTGCCCAGGCCCATCGCGGCACCGGTGACCAGGACGTTCAT
>Ga0180432_10010508_pt1 | contig 11070 bp, 8 predicted proteins | sample SS_ome_10_FD_132414 | JGI IMG/M metagenome (GOLD analysis project Ga0180432, IMG submission 132414) | Hypersaline lake sediment archaeal communities from the Salton Sea, California, USA - SS_1_MS_2 metaG | ecosystem: Environmental > Aquatic > Non-marine Saline and Alkaline > Hypersaline >... | reverse complement strand
TACGTAGAACGCGGCATACCGGGCCAATGTCTCGTGTAGGCCTATCCCAGGCGCCCACGTTTGCCCGTCCAGTCCCGCAGCGAAAGGCCAGAAATACACGTTTATGATCACGCCGTAGAGCAGGCCCCAGGCGAAGGCGAAGGCGCTCATAAGACCTAGATCCCAGCGACCGAACTTTGCAGGACCGTTGAGGCGTCGGGAGCCAGGTGTTGGGATCTTCCTCATCCAGCCGGCGGTCAGGCCAATCCAACCCGCTGTGAACATCTGGTAAGGGAGCCAGGGCCCCACCCCGCCGGTGATCAGCCCCGAGACGAGCAGCGTGAAGACGCCCATCAGGAAGCCGAATCGGCCGCCGAAGACGTAGCCAGATAGGATGATAGGGGCGAAGATGGGAGAAAAGCCACCGGGCATAGGAATGGCCACCTCGACGAAGCGCAAGACACTGGTGGTCGCGACCAACACGCCCAGCATAGCCACGGTCTTCGCACTGATCGTCTGGCCTTGGAGCTCCACCAGCAGGGCGATAAGAGAGAGTCCCACCAGGATGGCTGTCACCAGCGGCGCATCTTGGCCGTGGGCAAGGCCGATAGAACGTCCGGACCGCGCATCCATGAAGAAAGGGTAGGCAAAGGCCAGGACGCCGGTGGCTCCGCTGAGTGCGTAAATCGCTCCACTGATGGCCCTGCGCACGTTCATCTCCGGCGACGGATCCCGACGATCATCCAGCCTATCAGTCCGGTGAAGAGGAGAGCGAAGGCCATGTATCCGAGCAGCACGTCAGATGTGGTAGGTTGATCGTCGGATGCTACTCGTTGACCGTCGTCGCTCGAATGCGGCGAACCGGAGATAGGCGAAGGGATGAGCGCGGCTTGGACAGCGCGTGTGGGGGTGGCTGAGACAGGTAGAGCCACCCAGTAGTTGGAGGTAGGGGAAGGCGATGGCGGTGTGGGCACCGTGGGCGTGGGGGAGGGAGTGGAATATGGTGGCAGGGGCGTGGAGTTCACAGACTGTTGAGGCGTGGGAGAGGGGGATGATGGGGAGGGAGCCTCAGGCTGAGCAACCGTCGATGCTGGAGGCGGCGTGCCAGTCACCCCCAGTGTCAGGGTGTGGGTCTGTTCCCCTGCTTGGTCCACGATTCGGAGGTGGTATTTCTGTGACGTAGTGGGACAGACCTCGTGTCCCCCATTGGATCCCACGCGTTCACCATCCAGATAGACTTCCAGGGCGTTGGAGGTATTCCAACGGAGCATTGTGCAAGAGCCAGCGGGGATGGGGTTGGCATCCAGCCGGAACCAGACCACGGGGGTCGGGGGTGGAGAGGTGGTGGCCGGAGTGGGCGGTGGGGTGTGGGTCGGCGGGAGAGGGGTAGCGGTCGCCGGTGGAGGGGTGTCGGTGGCTGGAGGGGAGGCGCAAATCTGGTCAAAGGGGACGAGGGGAGGGGGCTCGCCGCTTCCCCAAGCCCACCCTTCCACGTCTCCGTCACGTACGGTGTAGGCGCTGGCGCCAACTCGGGAGTAGGTCCATTTTCCGTCGATCAGATGCCAGTAAGCCCAATAGTTGGGTTGGGTGCACGTCAGGCACTCCTCAACCGGGCAGCCTGTGCCCTCAATACTGCAGATCGCCGCTCCCATGCCGGAGTCGAAGGTCGCCAGGATGTTCAAGCCGGAACGCGTCAGGGCCTCGTAGCCGCTGATTTGCGGCTCGCCGAACTCGACGCAGCGGGTGATCAGGGAGCCATCGCCGAGATACACGACCAATCCGACGCGATGGGTGACTTGGGCGTGCACATCTGACAATCCGGTCACAGCGACGACCAGCACCAATGTCATCAATGTCATAGCCAACGCTGGGTGGAAATCGTACGTTCTGCGTGTCACATTTCCTCGTTGTCGAAGCTGCCCTCGTTCATTCATTCATTGAGTTGTCCTTCAGGCCTTATGCGGACAGAGGACCCTTTCTCTCGTCTCTCCTATGTCAGGTATGCCTGCCGCGAATTGACGATAGGATCAGCCAGCTCAGCAGCCCCACTGCTACGCTGCCGAAGATCGCGTAGCCAAGAGGATTGCTGCCGCGTCCACGCGCAGGCGTGGGAGGCGTGGGCGCAGCGGTGATCAGGGGAGTGTTCTGGCTGATGGATGCGGCAGGCGATGGAAGCGGAGCGGAGGTCGGGGTCGGAGAGGCGGAAGAACGCGCAGCAGGGGAGAGGTCAGGCTCAGTCTCGTCAGATGGACATACCTGCTCGAAGGTCACGACCGGCGGGGCCGTAGAACCGTCTCCCCAAACCCAGCCATCCACGTCTCCGTCGTGTACCTGCCAGCCGCTGGCGCCGGTGCCGGAGATGGCCCACGAGCCATTGGGGCGGCGATGGGAGTAGACCCAGTAGGCGCATGGGTTCCCTCGACATTGACAGAAACAGTCCTGTCCCGTCCCGCATCCTTCGTCGCTGATTGCACATACTCCGTAGCCCAACCCTCCGTAGGCATCGAATATGACCTCCAGGCCGGAACGGCGCAGCAACTCCGCGCCAGTGATGCTTTCCTCGGCGAAGTCGATGCAGGCATGGGCGATGCTACCATCGCTGTACACCACAACCAACCCGGCCCGGTGTGGGCCAGATTGCTGGGCCTGAACAGGACCGGATAACGTGAGGGCTAAGATCAGACTCAGGACGACGGCGCGAGCGTGTATCATTCGAATTCGAAAATGAGACCCTCTTCCTGGCTTCCCAATGTCAGCGGTGGCGCGAAGCAAGGCCCAAACCCAGCCCCAGGGCGCCCATCGTGAGCAGGATCACAGGGGCCAGACCGAGCCCGCCCGACTGGGGTAAGGTGATGGGTGCCGCCCCAGATTGGGGCGCACGGCTCGCCTCGACGTGGGGCATGATCACGAAAGTGTAGCCCGCCACGGCGGGAATCGCTTGCGCGGTCGCCAGCACGTTGGGGCCGGGTACGGCCATCTGCCACAGAAACGCGCCGCTGTCGGAATCATACAGAGCTGTCAGGGCATCGAGCGGGCTGGTACCCGCAGGTGACCAGTCGCTCAGTGACTCGCCTGCGGCCAACAGGGCCTGTAGCACGAGGGCGGTGGAGTTGGCGTCCGTGTCCGTGCCATAGTCTGAAGGGCTCTGATAGGGAAACCCACCGTCGTCGTTCTGCACGCCGTGGAGGTAGGCGAAGGCCTCGTCGATTCCCTGCTGTTGACCGGTGGCGATCAGGGCCTGGATGGCCAGGGCGGTCGTATTGGTGTCGCCGGCGCTATCGCTGCCGCTGAAAAGCGCCCACGCTCCGTCGGCAAGTTGGTTGTCCAGCAGGTACTGGACAGCTTCGTCGGGGATCGGCCGACCCGCGTTGGAGAGGGCCAGCAGCGCCAGGACGTGGTCGAACAGAGTCTCGCCGTAGCCGCCGGTGGTCTCGTCGTAGGCGGCGTTCAGTTCAGCGATGAGGTCGTGCCCGGCGAAGTCGGCTGGGTCCTGGTCCATGGCCAGCAGTGCCAGGGCGCTCTTGGCCTGGGGGCCGAGTTTGTCCACCTTTCCTTCGGCGACCTGGGCATAGAGGTAGTCCAACGGTGAGTGGTCACCGTGCGAGATCCACGTGCTGGCGTCCTGTCCACCAGCTGCGATAGCCAGGACAACGTCGCACGTGGTACCCAGGTCGGACCCCTCGCTGAAGCCGTTGGTGAATCCACCATCGGGCTGCTGCTGGGTGGCCAGATAGGCTAACCCTGTCTCCACCGGGTCTCCTGCCCGGACTGGCAGGGCAAGGATGGTGAGTGAAACCAGGACGAGCCACCCCACTGTAAATATACGAGACATCTTACCTCCCTCAATTTGATCGTTACCGACTCAAAGGCCCTTCCCCTCGAATCTTCTGGAGGAAGGGCCTTGTACGTCTGCATACCCTTTAGATATGCGCCATCACCCTTTCCACGAAGAGCACTATGCGCGCCAATAGAGGTGGGTCTTCTGACTCGAACGTGAGTCACACACCAGTGGTAGATTGATGTGTGATTCCCCGTTCCTACAGTTGCGGGACAGTGCCGGACTTCGACCGGCTTCCCCCGTTGTATCCCTCGCGTCCGGGCTTTGGGATACCTCTACCGTGGCAATATACGATTGTGGCCCCAGTATAGTATGTGGGGAACAGATTGTCAAATCAAGAATCGTGAAGAGGAGAAGATGGTCTGGCTACTTGGCTTCATAGCAATTGTGTGGTATCCTGTCGGTGCTGTAATCACTACATTCACTACCTACACTACTTTAAGGAGGCTGTCGTGACGAAGATCACCTTTATCGGCGCGGGGAGCTTAGGGTTTACGCGTAAGCTGGCGCGGGACATCCTCACGTTTCCCCTGTTGAAAGACGCGACGCTGACGTTGATGGACATCGACGCCGAGCGTCTCGAGTTCTCCCGGAGAGCGGTGCAGCGCATCGTGGACTTGGGAGACTATCCGGCCAAGGTCGAGGCCACGACGGACCGTGTCGAGGCGTTGAAAGGGGCCGATGCGGTGCTGTGTACCATCCTGGTCGGCGGCACCGATGTGTGGCGGTATGACATCGAAATCCCCGAGAAGTATGGTGTGGACGTTAACATTGGCGACACCCGAGGGCCGTCGGGCATCTTTCGGGCTCTGCGAACCATCCCCGTCATGTTGGACATCGTCGCAGACATGGAGCGCTACTGTCCCGATGCGTTCTTGCTCAATTATACCAACCCGATGGCTATGCTGTGTCGGGCCATGCAGCGTGAGTCCTTTATCCCTCTCACCGGCCTCTGTCACAGCGTCCAGGGCACCGCGGCGATGCTCGCTCGGTGGATCGGCGCCCCTGTCGAGGAGATCACCTATACCTGCGCGGGCATCAACCACCAGGCGTGGTACCTGAAGTTCGAATGGAACGGGGAGGACGCTTATCCCCTGATCCGCGAGGCGGTGAAAAAGCCCGAGATCTACAGAGAGGAGATCGTCCGCAACGAGATGTTCCTGCACCTGGATTACTACGTCACCGAGTCCAGCGGTCACAACTCTGAGTATAACTGGTGGTTTCGCAAGCGTCCCGACCTGATCGAGAAGTATTGCACCCACGGCACTGGCTGGAACCCGGGTGTGCACGCCTATATCCTGAAGGAATACCAGAGAGCCGAGGACACCTGGAAGGATGAGGCGAAGAAGTGGTTTGCCGAGGACACCCCGATCAGCCTGGAGCGAGGACACGAGTACGCGGCCTACATCATCAACGCCCTGCAAGGGGGTGAGATCTTCTCCTTCAACGGCAACGTGTCCAACACCGATCTGGTCACCAACCTGCCGCAGGGGGCCTGCGTGGAAGTGCCCGTCTACGTGGATAAGTCCGGTTTCCGACCCGTTCACGTGGGTCCGCTTCCCCCGCAGTGCGTGGCGCTGACGCACCTGAACTCGACCATTGAGGAGATGGCCGTCGAGGGAGCGCTGACCGGTGACCCGCGCTTGATCTTTCAAGCCATCGCCCACGACCCCTTGACCGCCGCTGTCCTCTCGCTGGCCGAGATCGAGGAGATGGTGAACGAGATGTTCGAACAGAACCGCGACTATCTGCCGCAGTTCGAGCATTTCAAGGTATAGCAGAACCAGTCTTGAGACCGAGATCGCACAATGGCCTCGTATCCCAACCGTTCTCTCTTGCTCGTCGCCCTCGGCCATCTGACCATCGAGCTTTGCAACAATTTTCTACCGGTGGTGTACCCCGTGCTCGATGGCACCTTGGGGTTGAACTACACTCAGATAGGGATGGTCGCCCTGGTGGCTGGAATGGGTTCGTCTTTGGTCCAACCCCTCTTTGGTTATCTCAGCGATCGCTGGGGCCCGCAGTGGATCATAATTCTGAGCGTCGCTTGGATCGGGGTTGTCATGGGGCTGGTCGGCACGGTATGGAGCTATCCGGCCCTGGTTTTGACGGTGGGCCTGGGGACTCTGGGCTCCGCTGCCTTTCATCCCTCTGGCGCGATCATGGCCTCGACCGGTGACGGGGCGCGGCGCGGGGCCGCGGTCTCGGTCTTTTCAGTAGGGGGTAGTGTGGGCGCAGCATTGAGTCCCCTGTGGGTGTCCACTGGCATGCGCTGGCTGGGATCGCGCGGCACCCTGGTTGTGATCCCCATATCCCTTCTGGTCGCCCTGTTGCTGTATCGCCGGCTGGGCCGGGTGACGCGGCCGGTATATGATCAATCGGCGACTAACCAGGGTGAAGGTGGCAGCGGCACGCTGGTAGGGCTGACTTTGATTATCATGGCCGTGGTGTTTCGCATGTGGTTTCAGGTTACCTTCACGACCTATCTGCCGGCGTGGGTTCAAGGCCAGGGTCGTTCCCTTGCGGCCGGTGGGGAGGCGCTGTCTGTGTTCTTGGCATTGTCCGGGGTCGGCAGCCTGATCGGCGGCCCGCTTTCCGATCGCGTCGGACGCTGGCGGGTGCTGGCCCTGAGCCTGGGGTTGCTGGGGCCAGCCGTGTGGTTGTTCGTCGTGCTCCCCTATCCCATCCAGGTTGTACTGACTGGCGTGATGGGCATGTTGATCGGGGCAAGCTTCCCTGTGACCATCGTCATGGCTCAGGAAGCCTGGCCCCACGGGCTGGGTATGGCATCAGGGCTGGTGATGGGGTTGCCCTGGGTGGCGGGGGGCGTTGGAGCTTCGTTGACCGGTCTGGCGGCCGATCACCTCTCCCTGCAGGCGGCGTTTCTGTCTCTGGTCGTGCCGGGGGTGTTGGGCGCTGTCTGTAGCCTCGCTTATGCCGGAGTGCGGGGGCGTGCCATCGGCGGCGCTTGAGGAAGGGCCGGGGTTATGGGGTGCGGACGTGCGTGAGATCGCAGCCAGCCTGACCCGGTGGCTGGCTGCCGGCGAGCAGATTGCGTTGGCCACGGTGGTATGGGCTGAGGGATCCTCACCGCGGCCTGTTGGGGCGCGCATGGCGGTGACCGGTTCCGGGCAGATGGCCGGCTCGGTCAGCGGCGGATGTGTGGAGGGGGCGGTCTTCGAGGAGGCCCAGGAGGTGCTCGCCGGCGGGCCACCCCAGCGGCTGCGTTACAGCGCGGTGGACGAGACTGGCTGGGAGGTGGGGCTGGCCTGTGGCGGTACCATTGAGGTCTACGTCGAGCCCCTGGTCGAGATGCATCGCCGGTTGCTGGATGCGCTGGATACAGAGGACGTCGTCGCTCTGGCGACCCGCCTCGACGGCGGCGGTCACCTGCTGGCCTGGCCCGACGGCCGCCTGGAGGGCGACCGCTCTCTGGCCCCCCATCTGACCGCCCTGTTTCCTGGCCCGGCCGCCAAGCTGGGTCCTGGCTATGCGGCATGTGTCCCGGGGACGGCCGGGGTGGACGTATTTCTGGAGGTCTTCACCCCGCCGCTGACCCTGGTCATCGTCGGCGCGGTACACGTGGGGGTGCCTTTGGTCGATTTGGCGCACACTCTGGGTTTCCGCGTACAGGTCGTAGATGCGCGCCGCGCCTTCGCCACCCGCGAGCGCTTCCCCACGGCGGACGAGCTGACCGTCGCCTGGCCCCAGGAGGCGTTGAAGGCGGAGAATCTGGGCCCTCAGCATTACGTCGTCGTCCTGACCCACGATCCGAAGTTCGATCTGCCCGCTCTGCAGATCGCCCTGCGTAGCCAGGCAAGTTACGTTGGGCTCATCGGCGCGCGCACCACACAGACCAAGCGCAAGGCCGCGTTACGAGAGGCCGGGTTTGGCGAGGCGGAGCTGGCGCGCATCCACGGGCCGGTGGGGCTCGACCTGGGCGGGCGAGAACCGACGGAGATCGCGCTGGCGATCATGGCTGAAATCGTCGCCGTGCGACATGGCCGACGGGGTGGGATGCTGAGGGCGCGAGCGCACGCGGAGCCGGGTGGCGCATAGAGAGCGTATGGGCGGCGAAGTGCTCCTTTGGACCGTTTTTATCGTCTGCGCTATCGCAGCGGCCGTCCCTGTGCTCTTGACCGCGCTCTATTCCTCCGGGTACACCTTTTTCCGCGTCCCGTTCGCCTCCTGGTTCGTCCTGGGCCTGAGCGGGGTCGTGTTGATCCTCGATGGGGTGGGACTGTACTTCTGGCGCCGGTTCCGTAGGACGAAGAAATCCCTGGTCGAGGCGCGACAAGAGCTCACGGATCTGAAACAGCAACCCCTCATAGACCAGATCCCCACCGTCTGCGGACACGAGTGTCTGGGCAGGGCTGAGTTTTTGGCCCTTTTACAGATTCTCTTCAGGCACCCCCCCAACGTGAAATACATTCACGTGAGGCCTCTGCCAGGTGGCTATGGGGGCAGCATGACGCTTCTGGCCAAACTTCAGCGTAACCAGGATGACTCCATATTGCCCAGGTCTTTCGTCGTCAAGTTAGGCGACGGGCGGGAGATGGCCGACGAGTATGATAAGTTCCACAACTACGTGCTGGCGACCCTGCCTTACGCGCCGAAGTTTTTCAGGCACGCGGAGTGGGGCGACTTCGCGGGGATCGCCTACGAATTCGCTGGCCTGGACCCCGATAGCGAGGTGCAGAGCTTTCATCAGTGCTACGCGGGGTACGCAGTCATTGAAGTGTCCGATCTGGTCGGGCAAATTTACTCCGACTTGGATCGGGCCTGGTATCGAGGTGGCCAGACAGATCACACGAATCTCTATCACGAATACGGCTTGTTGAGCAGGAAAAGAGAGCGCTTGATCGGCCACGTGGGGGAGATGATTGATGAACGTGATCCATATCGTACGAACTTCACAGCCATAGAAGCCCGGCTGCGTCCCAATCTGAGGCCTCGCTTTTGTCCCGATCTGGACATCCCCTGGTACGATCCTGTGGCGTTTCTACGGACGTGGTCCAGGCGAACCCTTTCTATTCCCGTTTACCGCTCTATCGTCCACGGTGATCTCCATGCCCGAAACGCGTTGGTTGAGATTGGACGGGATGGCCAGAGACGTGTGTGGTTCATAGACTTCTCCCACACGGGCAATGGGTTATCGGGACATCGCACCCGCGAAGCGATGCGCGCGGGTACCTTGTGCGATCCGCACACAGGGCATACATTGAGGGATTTCTGTCGGCTCGAGGCAGACGTCAAGTTCATCCTGACCAGGTTGCAGGATGACGGCGACTTGCGATTGGCTGTGATGTTCGAGAGGGAGCTTATGTCGTGTGGAGCGACGCTATATGATCTGTCGGTGGCCTCGCCTTCTATCGAGGCGTTGACGGTGGGACGGTTTCGGAAAGCCTGGCAGATCATCGGGGAGATTCGCCGCCGGGCATCCGCATATCTGGACCGTCCGGATGACCTGCGTCCCTATTATCTGAGTCTGCTGCACGCGACCTTGCCTATTGTGTACTATCATCAGGATCAGTTTGAAAGCGAGTCCTGCGAGCGACAGCAGAAGCGATACGCGCTGATCTCATCTGGCATGTTATGCGCCCGACTCTGACGTGACCTCGATGGGCGCACTATGGATTAGGTGTCTTTTGCCTCCCCCTCGACGCTCAATCGGTATCCTACGCCCCTGATCGTCTCCACACAAGTGTACGTCGAATCGCCCGTCACTCTCCATACGTGGGGGTCCACTCTTTCTCTCAGCCGTTTGACGAGTTGAGATAGGGCGGCGTTGGTGATGCCGACGGCCTCATCGCCGTATATGCGAGAGATCATCTCATCGCTGGGAATGACGTGCCCTCGTGCTTCCGTGAGGACCAGCAGCAGGCTAAAAAGCTTAGGCGACAGCGTTTCCCATTCCTCTCCCCTTATCGTCTGTATTCGCACCCTGTTGGGAAACACAGCCGTGATATGAACTTCGCTGCAGGTAGCGCAGCTGATCTCGTGTAGGAAGGCCCCAAACAGTGGGCAGAAGATCGCCATATCTCCCCCATCGGGCCTGTTCCCTTCCCTTACCAACACCCCGCTCTGCGCCAGATAGTTCACGGTGGCTTTGTCCGGGGGTGTGGGTGAGGGAACATCTCTGGCCAGGCTGAGGAGGAGCGACTGCTCTGCCGGCGTCATGTCATCCCACAGCTCTTCACACAGATTCTTGACCTTCTCCGATTGAAGCATTTGACGGGCCATCTCCCGTGTCGATGGCCCGGTATCCACTTTCCCGCTGCCCAGGAGTTCACACGCGTTCTTCAGCAGACCTGGATGCCCACCTGTGCACTCGATCAGCACGTCTCGTTGACCCGCGTTGAAGACGCATCCCAGTCTCGTCTCGTCGCGTCGGATGGAATCCAGGGCGTCTCGACGGTTGAGCGGGCCAATGATGCAGCCGTCGTCCAGCAATTCCTGCAGCTCGCCTAGATGAGGCAACGATCTCCGGGTGACGAAAATGTACGAAAGGTTTCCCCGAGGGCGGGCGTTTCTTAAGTAGAACAGGTAGTTGAAAAAGGCCTCACCGAGCGTGGCAGCGGCCTGGTCAAAGTAATCCAGTACCATCACCAGGTTCAGGTCAGGTTCCACGCCCAGAATCTCGTCCCTCAGAGCGTGCCGTGGATCGCTCGCTGCTTGCCCAGGAGATTGGTCCCCATGGAAATCGTTGCCCGAGATTCCCTGGTAGCGCATTTGTGACACGATTCCCGCGATGATGCCGGGCTCATCCGCACGGGCTACGCCAGTGCAGTCTATATGGACGAAGGCGTAGTCATCTGCCCTTTCGTCGAGGTAGCGTGACCGGACGTGAGGGTGAGAGACGATGAACCGCGCGACGTTTGATTTCCCCATGCCAGCCAGCCCGGTGATAGCGATGCTACGCAGTCTGTGGACAGCGTCCATAACCTGGCGGACTTCCCTTTCTCGGTAGTCGTCCGCAAAGCTGGCTTCCTTGTAGATCAAGGCCATGATCATCTCCTATGTGTCGTCCCAAGTCGAGTTCTATTATAGCACAAATTCGAAGCGATTTGGTCCCAGGTGGGCTTTTCAACAGCGTTGTACCGCGCTTGTTGTCATGTGTTGACGAATTGACCGCTTCGTGTCAAGCAAGGTATTCATATCTGTATTATAATGGTGTACAAGTGGTGGGGGTTCGACACCCGGTAAGTAAAGCTTATGCACATTCATGTTCTGACCGGAAGGGGGGCTCATGG
>Ga0180432_10010507_pt1 | contig 11070 bp, 10 predicted proteins | sample SS_ome_10_FD_132414 | JGI IMG/M metagenome (GOLD analysis project Ga0180432, IMG submission 132414) | Hypersaline lake sediment archaeal communities from the Salton Sea, California, USA - SS_1_MS_2 metaG | ecosystem: Environmental > Aquatic > Non-marine Saline and Alkaline > Hypersaline >... | reverse complement strand
CGGGGCCGGCTGCTCGCGCATGCGGGTTACGCCCAGCGCGTGCCGGATTTGCGCGGTCATCACCTCCACCGGAATCGCATTGGCCTGCTGAAAGATTCGCCACTCATGGTCGAGTGCCGAGACGACGTGGTCGTTGTCGGCATCGATGGCGGACTGATGGATGCCGCTCACCACCAGGACGGCGGCACGCAACACCACCAGCGGCCACAGTGCGTCGATCTCGGCCGGGCCCAGCGGGCGGACAGCGTGGAAGGCCCTGATGGCCGCGACGGTGGTGGCCGGCTCGCTGCCCTGATGGCGCAGCAAGGCGGCGACGGTGACCGCCAACTCGGCCACCGTCCAGGACCGCATCAGATCACCGAAGTCGATGACCCCGTCCGGCATCGCGTTCACACCGCAGACCACGTTGTCACCGGTGATGTCGCCGTGGATCACCTGGATCGGCAGGTCCTCCGCCAGGCCGGCGACCACCCGCCACGCCGCGGAGGCGGCCGCGCTGACCGCCTCGCGCCGGTGCGCGTCGTTGATATGCGCCGTGAGCAACTCGACGGTGCGCATCCCGTGCCGAAGATCCCACTGCAGTACCCGATCCGCTCCGGGATGGTCGAACGCCGCCAGCGCGCGGCAGGACCGGCCGGCCAGATCTCCGAGGCCCGCGATCTGGGCGGGCCGGAGGTAGCCGTCTCCGCTCAGCGTTCCGCCGGACAGGTAGCTGATGATGCGGGCGTGCAGCACGGGTCCGGTGCCGGCGCCGTCGAGTTCGGCGATCGCCGCGACGCCGGGCAAGGCGATATTGGCGGCGGTCCGGATCCCCTCGCCGGCGGCGATGAACGTCGCAGCGGCGTCCTGGGCTTCGAGTTCGGCCCGGCCGAAGACCGGGTTGGCGATCTTGAGCACGCCCAAAGGTTCCCCTGCGGGATTGCTGAGCAGGAAGTTCGCATCCTGCTGGCTGCCGAGGGAGCTCACCCGGGCGTCCAATCCGAAATGCTCTGCGGCAATGGCGCGAGCGCGCTCCGGCGAGATGGCTGGGACCGGCAGCTCGGCCGCCTCGAAGAAGTTGAATCCTGGCATTAGCTCCCCATTCGGCGATCTCACAGTAATGGCGCGGCCGGGCTGCGGATACGCTAAACGGGTGCGCGCGTTGCTCATCGTCGATGTGCAGAACGACTTCTGCGAGGGCGGGTCGCTGGCGGTCACCGGAGCGACGCGCGTGGTGGGCGATATCAACCGGCTCCTGGCCGAAGACCACGGCTACCGGCATATCGTCGCGACCAAGGATCATCACGTCGACCCGGGCAGTCACTTCGCCGAGGAGCCGGATTTCGTCTCGTGCTGGCCGCCGCATTGTGTGGCTGGCAGCCCCGGCGCCGACTATCACCCGGGACTCAACACCGCCCCGATCGAGGAGGTCTTCCTCAAGGGCTCCTACACGGCGGCTTACAGCGGCTTCGAGGGCACGGCGAACGGGGTCAGCCTGGCCGACTGGCTGCGAGCCCGGGGGGTGGACGAGGTCGACATCGTCGGTATCGCCACGGACTACTGCGTTCGTGCCACCGCCGAGGATGCCATCCGGGCCGGCTTCGGCACCCGTGTGCTGGTCGATCTCACCGCCGGGGTGGCCCCGCAGTCGACCGAGGCGGCCCTGGACGAACTGGGACGCGCCGGGGTCGACCTGGTGCGTGCACACTGACGCCGCGCTACGGCCGAACCTTCTTGCGCCGGTAGAGCGTCCCGACGACCAGCAGGACCAGGCTGATCAACAGGATCGCCGTTGCCAGCACGTTGATCTGCGGCGGTACCGCCGCCTTGGTCGCCGCGTTGACATACAACGGGTAGGTGACCGTCGAGCCGCTGACGAAGTAGGTGATGATGAAATCGTCCAGCGACAGCGCGAAGGACAGCATGGCGGCTGCGACGATGCCGGGAACCACCAACGGCAACGTCACCTTGAGGAAGGTTCGGGTGGGACTGGCACCCAGATCCAGCGACGCGTCCTCCAGGGTCCAATCGAAGCCCCGGATACGGGCCCGCACTGTCATCGCGATGAAACTGATTTCGAAGGCGACGTGGGCGATCACGATGGTCACGTAGCCGGTCGGCCAGTTCATGCTGAGAAACAGGGTCAGCAGCGAAGCCCCCATGACCACCTCGGGCGAGGTCAACGGCAGCACGAGGAAGGTGTCCACCGCCTTGCTGCCCCGGAATCGTTGCCGCACCAGGGCTATCGCCACCAGCGTGCCCAGCACCAGGGCGATCGCGGTCGACACCGCCGCCACGTTAAGGCTCAGCTGCAACGCCTTCGCCAGGGCGGGGTATTCGAACGGATTGAGCCAGTTCTCCCAGGTGAAGCCCTGCCAGGTGTAGTTGAACTTGCCCTTGGGCTTGTTGAACGAGAAGACGACGATGACCAGGATCGGCACAAATAGGTACACGAGTACCAGTGCGGCGGCGACCCGCAACGCGAAGTCTCCCAGCTTGAAGCTGCCCCGGAAACTGCGGCCGGGGGAGGCCAAATCGGTGACGGCCTGGGTGGTCATGCGGTCACACCAGATCCTCACTGCCCAGTGCCCAGGTGTAGAGCAGAACACCCACCAGGATCAAGGCCATCAACACGAAGCTCATGGCCGCGGCCACCGGATAATCCTTGATGACGAGGAATTGTTTCTGGATGACGTTGCCGATCATCGTGGTCTGGGTGCTGCCGAGATAGTCCGCGTTGATGAAGTCACCGACCGCCGGGATGAACACCAGCAGGCTTCCGGCCAGTACGCCCGGCATCGCCAGCGGAAGGATCACCCTGCCGAACATCCGTCGATTGGTGGCGTAGAGGTCCCGGGAGGCTTCCAGCAGCCGCGGATCGATCTTCTCCAGAGCAACGTACAGCGGCAGGATCATGAAGATGATCCAGTTGTAGGTCAGTCCGCCGATCACCCCCCAGCTGGTCGACAGCAGCCTGCCCTCGCTCGGCAGCAACCCGACCGAGCCCAGCACGCTGACCACCATGCCGTCGTCGGCCAGGATGGTCTTCCAGGCGAGGGTGCGGATCAGGAACGTGACGAAGAACGGCAGGATCACCAGCCCGAGAATCAGGTTCTTATAACGTCCGGCCTTGAAGGCGATCACGTAGGCCAGCGGAAAGGCCAGCAGCGCACACAGCACAGTGGCGGTCAGGGCGTAGCCGAAAGAACGCAGGATCTGGTCGCGATAGTCGCTCAGTGCCTGTCCGTAGTTACCGAAATCCCACGCGAACGTCAGCTGCGGCAGATACACCGACCCACCCATGGTGGAGAGTGAGGTGCGCAGCAGCGAGAAGAACGGCACCACGTAGAACACCCCGAGGTAGGCCAGCGCCGGCAGGATCATCAGGTAGGGCGCGACCCTGCTGCGCTGCCGGGTGCTGCCGGCTGTGCCGGCCATCAGGGACGGACCATCAGAGAAGCGCCATCGGCTAACCGCCGGTGACCCTGGCGTAAGCCTTGTTGAATTCCTGGGTCTGCTGATCGGTCAGCGGTGCCCAGGACTTCAGTTTCGCCAGCGTCTCCTTCGACGGGTTGATCAGCGGGTTGGCGCCAAGCTTCGGATCTATCCGGTCAAGTTCGACGGTCATATCGCTGAGCACCGGGACGAATTGGGTGAAGGCCACCAGCTTCGCATAGTTGGCCCGGTCGTAGACGTAGTTGATCCACTCCTCGGCGGCCTTCTGGTTCTGCGTGGTGTACGGAATCACCATGGTGTCCAGGAAGGTGGTGCTGCCCGACTCCGGGACCACGAACTGCAGATCCGGGTTGTCCTGCTGCAACTGGACCACATCGCCGGAGTACGCCTGGGCAACGACGACATTGCCGGCCGCGAGGTCGTCGGCGTAGTCGTTTCCGGTGAAGCGGCGGATCTGGCCTTTGCCTTTCTGTTCCATGACCATGTCGACGGCTTTCTGGACGGTCTCGGCCGTCGGATCCTCCGGGGAATTGTCCTGGGACATCATCAGCATGCCCAGTCCGTCCTGGGTGTCACTGAACAGGCTGACCTGACCCTTGAACGCGGGATCCCACAGGTCGTCGACGGTGGTGATATCCCGGCCGGTGGCGGCCCGGTTGTAGGCCAGTCCCACCATGCCGGCCATATACGGGGCGGTGTATTCGCGGCCGGGGTCGGACTTGCTATCCATCAGGTCGGCGCGCAGATTCTTCTTATTGGTCCATCGGAGTTCGCCGATCGGGTTGAGCCAGTCCAGTCCGGCCAGCCGGGTCGCCAGGAACTGGGTGGGCACCACCAGGTCGGCGCCGATGTCCTGACGGCGCGACAGCGGTTCCTTGTTCTTGGCGAACCATTCCTCGTTGTCGTTAAAATCCTCTTTGTAGTCGACGGTCAGCCCACTGGCGGTCTGAAAGCCGGCGATGAAGCCGTCCGCCATATAGAGCGGCCAGTTGGAGATCCGTAGTCGGCCCGCGGCCGGGCTCCCATCGTCGTCCGGCGCCGTCGGTGCGCCCGGTGAGGACCCGGAAGACGACCTGGTGTCCGAGCCGCACGCGGCCAAGAACGATGGTCCCAGAATCAGGGCGGCTGCGGCCGCGGCGCCACCGCCGATGAACCGCCGGCGCGAGTTCAGCCGCGCCGGGATCCGCGGGTCGATTTCTGCCATGGTGTTGCCTTTCATCTCGGGCTTGTCGGGACTCAGCTGCCCGTTGAGGGCAGGGGGGTGGCGGCGGCCGCCAATACCAGGGCGGCGTCCGGTGACCACCCGACGTGGACGTCGTCGCCTGGCCGCAACATCGGCAGATCCTGTTCCGGTCCGACGTGGGCAACTACCGGTGATCCATCGGCGGCGGCCAGCTCCAGGCGCAGCAGCGGGCCCTGGAAAGTGAGGTCGACGACCGTGGCACGTACGGCCGCCAGGTCCGCGGCGGGTAGCCCCACCGACACTCGTACCCGTTCCGGACGCACCATGAGGGTGGCCGGGCTCCCGGTGGCCGAACCGCTGATGGCCGGATCTCCGATAGCCGCGCTTCCCTCGCCGGGCCGCGCCCTCAGGGTGGTCCCCAGAACGTCGATCTCGACATGGTCGCGGTTCACCCGGCCGGTCTGGCGCCCCTGCCAGAGGTTGGCCTGCCCGATGAAACCGGCGACGAACACGGTCGCGGGCCGGTCGTAGATCTCGGCGGGGGTGCCGATCTGCTCAACCTTGCCGACGTTCATGACCGCGATGCGATCGCTCATCGTCAGCGCCTCCTCTTGATCGTGGGTGACGTAGACGAAGGTGATACCCAGTTCGCGCTGGATTCGTTTGAGTTCGAACTGCATGACATGGCGGAGCTTGAGATCGAGCGCGCCGAGCGGCTCATCGAGCAGCAGGGCGCTCGGGTAGTTGACCAGAGCGCGGGCCAACGCCACCCGCTGCTGCTGGCCGCCGGAAAGCTGGGCGGGTTTGCGCAGCGCGAAGTCGGTCAGCCGCACGACTTCGATCATCTCGTCGACGTCTCTTTTCACCCGCTCCTTATTCTTCTTCCGGCTGCGCGGGCCGTAGGCGACGTTGTCCCACACCGTCATATGCGGAAACAGCGCGTAGTGCTGGAACACGGTGTTGACGTTGCGCTTATTGGGCGAGACCCTCGAGACGTCCACGCCGCCGAGCCGGATGGCTCCCTCGGTAGGGGTGTCGAAACCGGCGATCATCCGCAACGTGGTGGTCTTTCCGCAGCCCGACGGTCCGAGCATGGAGAAGAACTCGCCCGCGCCGACGGAGAAGTCCGCGTCATCGACGGCGATGTAGTCCGCGAAGCGCTTGGTGACGTGATCGATCTCTATGACCGGTGATGGGGCGGTGGCGCCGGTGTCGGTCAGGACCGTCCTCCTCGGTGTCCGGGTGGTCCCAGGCGATGAAAGCTCGGTAAACCTTCGCCCATTTCCACCGCATCCGCAATACAGCGGGCGGGGATTTTCGCTGGCCACCCTGCTACATCGCTGGGCAGCTCGGCTACATATGCGCCCCACCATCGATACGGACCTCGGTGCCGGTGATGAAGAAGGCCTCCGGGCTGCCGAGCATCGCCACCACCGCCGCCACCGCGGCGGGGTCGGCGAAGATGGCACCGTCCGGCAGCGGTAACCCTGGTGCGACCCGGTCGAAGAGCTTGAAGTTCGCATCATCGGGCAGACCCGGTCCCACGCTCTGCCTTGACTGCCCGGTCCCGTCGGTCATGCCCGACGAGATGGAACCCGGCTGCACCGAGTTGAACCGGATTCCCTCCCTGCCGAACTCGGCGGCCAGCGCGTGGGTCATCGCGAGCACGCCTCCCTTGGAGGCCGCGTAGGCGGACATATACGGATGGGCGAAGGTCGCCGAGGTGGAACTGAAGTTCACCACCGCCGGAGCGTTACCACGACGCAGTGCCGGCAGGGCCTCGCGGATCACCAGGAAGGTGCCCACCAGGTTCACCCGCAGCACCCGCTCGAAATCGGCCAGCGTGGTGTCGAGGAGGTGCGCCGAGCGCAGTATTCCCGCCACGTTCACCAAGGTGTCCAGACCGTCCAGGAGGCCGACCGCCCGGCCCACGCCGGCGATCACCGAGTCCTCGTCGCCGACGTCCATCACCATGGTGTTCAGCCGATCGGCGGCCGATCCGGCCTTGGCGGCAGTGTCGTCAAGGCCGGATCGGCTGATGTCTGCAGCCATCACCTTGCCTCCCTCGTCCAGGACACGAAGCACACAGGCCTGGCCGATTCCGGAGCCCGCGCCGGTGACCAGAACCCGACGATCGATATAGCGCTGCAAGCTCATCCCGGAAACTCCTGTCTGTCCGGCGCGCCCGGTGGTCGAATCGGTGACACCGCGACGGTTTATCGCCTAGGTTGCGAGACGACATTGGAACACGTTTCAGTTACGGATAAGCACCGACATCACATGGCGAACAGGTCCGCGGATCGCTGGTCTCCGGGAATCGCGCTGGGCAAAGGCGTCTCGGGCCCCATGGAGGCCATCGGGGGTCTGTTCGCGATGTCCGCCGACGCGGTCCGCTATCTGTTCCAGCGTCCGTTCCAGTTGCGGGAGTTCCTCGAACAGTCCTGGTTCGTCGCCCGGGTCTCGCTGGCACCGACCGTCCTGGTGGCGATCCCGTTCACGGTGCTGGTGAGTTTCACCCTCAACATCCTGCTGCGCGAACTCGGTGCCGCCGACCTCTCCGGCGCGGGTGCCGCGTTCGGGGCGGTGACCCAGGTCGGCCCGCTCGTCACGGTGCTGATCGTGGCCGGGGCGGGGGCAACGGCGATGTGCGCGGACCTCGGATCGCGGACCATCCGCGAGGAGATCGCCGCGATGGAGGTCCTCGGGATCAATCCGGTGCAGCGACTGGTGACCCCGCGGATGCTCGCCTCGGCTCTGGTGGCGCTGCTGCTCAACTCGCTGGTGGTCATCATCGGCATCCTGGGCGGTTACGTGTTCTCGGTGTTCGTCCAGAACGTCAACCCCGGCGCGTTCGCCGCCGGTATCACCCTGCTCACCGGAATACCCGAAGTCATCATCTCGTCGGTGAAGGCCATGCTGTTCGGGTTGATCGCCGGCCTGGTCGCCTGCTACCGAGGGCTGATGATCAGCGGTGGCGGGGCCAAGGCGGTGGGCAACGCGGTCAACGAGACTGTGGTCTACGCGTTCATGGCACTGTTCGTGGTCAACGTGGTGGTTACCGCCATCGGCATCCGGATGACGGCGGGCTGAGCCGGTGAGCACTATGACCGTCCTGCGGACCAACTACCCGCGGGTGTTCCGTGAGTTGCGCCGTCCGATCCGTTTCTTCGGCCGCCTCGGTGACCACACGGTGTTCTATGCCAAGGGCATCGTCGGGATTCCGCATGCCGCGATCCGCTATCGCACCGAGGTCATCCGGCTGATCGCCGAAATAAGCATGGGTGCCGGCACGCTGGCGATGATAGGCGGCACGGTGGCCATCGTCGGGTTTCTCACCCTGGCCGCGGGCGGAACCCTCGCTGTGCAGGGCTACTCGTCGCTGGGCAATATCGGCGTGGAGGCACTGACCGGGTTCCTGGCAGCGTTCATCAATGTCCGCATCTCCGCCCCGGTGGTGGCCGGTATCGGCCTTGCCGCCACATTCGGCGCCGGGGTGACCGCCCAGCTGGGGGCGATGCGGATCAACGAGGAGATCGACGCCCTGGAGTCGATGGGGATCCGGCCGGTGGAGTACCTGGTCTCGACCAGGCTGCTGGCCGGGATGGTCGCCATCGCGCCGCTCTACTCGATCGCGGTCATCCTGTCGTTCCTGGCCAGCCAGTTCGTGACGGTAGCGCTCTTCGGACAGTCGGCCGGGCTGTACAACCACTATTTCGACACCTTCCTCAACCCGATAGACCTGCTGTGGTCGTTCGCCCAGGCTGTGCTGATGGCCATCACCATCCTGCTGGTCCATACCTATTTCGGATACTTCGCCGCGGGTGGCCCCTCCGGCGTCGGCGTCGCCGTCGGGAATGCGGTGCGGACCTCGCTCATCGTGGTGGTGTCGGTGACCCTGCTGGTGTCGCTGGCCGTCTACGGTTCCGACGGCAACTTCAACCTCTCCGGATAACCGCCATGGCCACCAAACGCAGAACCACCGATATCCGCCCACTGGCGGGGGCGCTGACGGTGTTGGCGCTGGTCGTCGTGGTGGTGTTGGCCGTGGGCCTGTTCCAGGACAGCTTCAGCAGAAGTGTCCCGGTGACCGTCATCGCCGACCGTGCGGGCCTGGTGATGTACCCGAACGCAAAGGTCAAGATCAACGGTGCGCCGGTGGGCAAGGTGGCCTCGATCGAACCGCGGCCCGGCGGCGGGGCAGTGCTGCACCTGGCCATCGAGCCGGCCGCGGTCGACGCCATTCCGGCAAACGTCGGGGCCGAGATCACCTCCTCGACGGTGTTCGGCGCCAAGTTCGTCGAATTGGTGGCACCGAGTCAGCCTTCCCCGGCAGCCCTGCAGGCCGGGACGGTCATCCAGGGCGGCGATAACGTCACCGTCGAGCTGAACACGGTGTTCCAGAAACTGGTGTCGGTGCTGTCGGCGGTCGAGCCCGCCAAGCTGAACCAAACCCTGGGCGCGCTGGCGAAGTCGCTCGACGGCCGGGGAGAGCGATTCGGACAGACCCTCGTCGACCTCGACAGCGCCCTGAGCACGCTCAACCCGGCGCTGGACAGTCTCAACAGCGCCCTGGCGGTGTCGCCTCGGGTGTTCGATGCCTTTGCCGACGCCTCACCGGATCTGCTGGACACCGTCGCCAACACCACCCGCATCGGCGAGACCGTGGTCGATACCCAGGACAGCCTGGACGCCCTGCTGGTCAGCGCCATCGGACTGGGGGATATCGGGACCGACGTACTCTCCGAGAACCGGCAACCGCTCACCAATGTCCTGCACCTGCTGGTGCCGACCACCGACCTCGCCAACCAGTACAACCCCGCATTGACGTGCGGTCTGGCCGGGCTACTCCCGCTGGCCAACGGACCCGGAATTCCGGTGCCGGGCGCGGTCCTGCTGCAAGGATTCTTCCTCGGCCGTGAGCGCTACCGCTATCCGGGGAATCTGCCGAAGGTCGCCGCCAAGGGCGGACCGCAGTGCACCGACCTGCCCAACGTCGGATACGAGCAGCGGCCTCCCTATGTGGTGACCGATATCGGCGCCAACCAGGCCCAGTACGGCAACCAGGGCATCCTGCTGAACTCCGACGGCCTCAAGCAGGCGTTATTCGGCCCCCTCGACGGCCCACCCCGCAACACCGCACAGATCGGTCAGCCCGGCGGATGATCAGCCTGCGCACGACCGGCCTCAAGATCGGCATCTTCATGGTGGTGATGCTGATCCTGACCGCAGCCCTGTTCATGATCTTCGGCCAGTACCGCGGCGGTCCCGAGAACTCCTACACCGCCGTCTTCGACGATGTTTCGAGCCTGAAGAGCGGGGATTCCGTCCGGGTGGCCGGGGTGCGGATCGGAACGGTCAACAACGTCGATCTGAGGCCGGACAACACCGTGCACGTCGGGTTCGGAGCTGACCGCGACATCGTGCTGACGGCGGGCACGAAGGCGGCGGTGCGCTATCTCAACCTGGTCGGTGACCGCTATCTGGAACTTCTCGACGCCCCGGGGCCGGCCGTGATCCAGCCGTCCGGATCGGTGATACCCGCGGACCGCACCGAGGCGGCCCTGGACCTCGACCTGCTCCTCGGTGGGCTCAAACCGGTTGTCCAGGGACTCAACCCGCAGGCCGTCAACGCCCTGACCAATTCGCTGATTCAGATCCTGCAGGGCCAGGAGAGCAATGTCGAGTCGCTGTTCGCGAAGACGTCGGCGTTCTCGGGCGCACTGGCCGACAACAGCCAGACCGTCCAGCAGCTGATCGACGATCTGAACGCGGTACTGGCAACCATCAGCAAGGACGGCGACAAGTTCTCCGTCGCGGTTGACCGGCTCGAGACCCTGATCACCGGCCTGTCCGCGGACCGGGATCCGATCGGCACCGCGATCACCGCGCTGGACGACGGCACCGCGTCACTGACCGATCTGCTGACCGAGGCCCGGGCGCCGCTGGCCGGGACCGTCGACGAGTTGGCCAGACTGGCTCCGATTCTCGATCAGGACAAGGAAACCCTGGACCTCGCCCTGCAGAAGGCTCCCAAGAACTACCGCAAACTGGTCCGGCTCGGCTCCTACGGCAGCTGGATCAATCAGTACCTGTGCGGGATGTCGTTCCGGGTCAGCGACCTGCAGGGCCGGACCGCCTACTTCCCGTGGATCATGCAGCACACCGGAAGGTGTGCCGAGCCGTGACGAATCGCAGACGCCCATGCTGAAATATCATGGCTCCCAACTCATTCGCTCCGGCTTCATCGGGCTGACACTGATCGTCCTCATCATCACCGTCGGCCTACAGCCGCAGCGACTGGCCACGCTGGCGACGTCCGTTCATCATCAGGCACTGTTCACCGAGGTCGGCGGCTTGGCACCGGGTAACGACGTCAAAGTCTCCGGGGTCAAGGTCGGGACGGTCTCGGAGGTATCGCTGGGCCGCGGGCCGAATCTTGGCAAGGCGCAGGT
>Ga0180432_10010506_pt1 | contig 11070 bp, 19 predicted proteins | sample SS_ome_10_FD_132414 | JGI IMG/M metagenome (GOLD analysis project Ga0180432, IMG submission 132414) | Hypersaline lake sediment archaeal communities from the Salton Sea, California, USA - SS_1_MS_2 metaG | ecosystem: Environmental > Aquatic > Non-marine Saline and Alkaline > Hypersaline >... | reverse complement strand
CCTTCCGCTCCGCTACATAGAACCCCGGACCCAGGTTCCACACGTTGAAGCGGTCTCTATCCCATCGAGCCCGAATGTTCTTTAGGGTGAAGTCGACGTGCGGGTTGACGTACTTGAAGAGCACACGTTGTGGGGCCGATACGACCAACGTGCTTCCGGTCTTTAGCGTATGATTCATAAATCCTCCTAAGTACCCTGAGTTTACTGTAGCCCCTCCCCTCTAGAATCCTCAAGGCCTCCTCCCCGCAGAACCTTTAGCCAAGCAAAAGTCTTTTTCTAGGTTCCCTAGCTAAGCACCCCACCCCTCGGAATCCATAGGCCTTCGAATAACCCTAAGCCATATGAATCCCCGGAATCCCTGTAAGCAAAAGTGTTTTGGGTGGGTGGTAGCCTATGCTACGGGGGCCTCGAAATTTCATAGACGCCCGAATAACCGGGGTCCCTCCTCCAACTCGCACGGCAAACCGGCCGGTCGTCGGGGGCGGGGGTCTGTGCCGACTATGAAAGGAGAGCAGGAGATTAGGACCTCTCCGGGCTGGTGTGCCCGGAGGGTGCTGATGTCAGGTTGTCAAGGAGAGTGTTGGGGAGTGTCCACGTGACGGGAGGGATTGTCACGTGGGGCGAGGTGGCTCGTTGCGTCGTCAAACGCAGGGCCAACCAGTCGCACGAAGAGGGCGAACACAATTGCGAATGCGAGCAGGAGAACTGGGGTGAACCACCAAGGAGGGGCGTCAAGTTCCTGCTCACGTTCGGGAAGGTGTTGGTCGAGATCTTGCCGACCGTGCATGTAGTCCCTATCCACGACAGTCACGGCACAGCGTGTGTCCATCGGGGACCTCGCGCAGAATCTTGCGGCAGGTGCCGCTCGGTTCATCGCCACGGGGGTAGTACATGGAACCTTCGCAAAGCTGCGCGGTGACCTCTTCCAGTAGACGGTTGAGGTCTTGCTGGGTGTGGCGAAAGTCGATGTCGCAACCATAGTCGCGGGCATCGTTCCACGCTTCGACAAGACCCTCTCGGGTCTTGTCGTACATGCCATAGTAACGACCGCTGTCGTAGAACAGGCAGAACTTGTGAGGCAGCTCGATGTTGCCATCAGCGTCCTCATTCGTCGTGTACCACTTCCCGGTGGGATGCGGTCCGTCACCGGGCTTCCACGAGTCCATCCGGTCGGCGTCTGTGACGTACTCACCGGCGAGCTCTTCAGGTTCCCGAATCTCATGACCATCGATGTGCTCGACGGTACCGACCGGCACGGGGTAACCCGGAGGCAACCAACCACAGCCGGCACAGGATCCATCATCACACCGCTCACAACCACAGGTGGGACAGGGACCGTCAAACTCGCCACTGGTATCACCGGTTAGGTGGTGCAGCAGTTCGGTGAGGGTGTCCAACTCCGCCGTCTTGGCAGCGATGAGGTCACGCGTACGTTGAATGAGATCTTCATTCATAAGGTTTGTTTTCTCCATTTGAAAGAACGAGAGGTTGCTGTTGCTGATGTTGGGTCTGCCATCATCAGGCCGTGGTCTACCATACCACGACGACGGGGCGTCTCACGACGTTCCGTTTCGGCTTTACTTCTTACGGATCTTGCGAGGACCCTTGTTCACTGGCCGCTCCTTGGTCCCAACCGGGTCGGGGATACCCGCTCGTGGGCATCCTCGATTGTGGCCGTCACCGTTGGCGTCCGCCCAAGCGCAATCGCAGGGCAGGGCCGCACGCTCCTGTTTTGCACAGTCGTCACAACACCGCTCCTCCAGGGATTCGTCACCTACGGGCATCCACTCGTTGCACTGCGGACAGGGAGCTTTTACACCTTCCTTACCGAAGTTGGTGAACGCTCCCTCGTATCGCAGGGCCATGAGAAAGGGTGAGCTCGGTTTCGAGAACTCGTTGACGAACCCCGGCCATATGGTGACCTGCTCGCCTCCCTCGTACACATGGTTGAGCATATCCGTAACGGTGTCGAACACCCAACAACGGGTTACCCGGTACCGTGCTTCCACAGTCTCGTGCCGCCGTTGTATGAGTGTCATCCGCTCTCCGTCTTTGGGGTGAGCGGGTGTACCATAACAGGCGACGTACGTGTGAAAAGACATTGCTTTTACCTCTCATTGTGAATGAACACTGACGGTTTGCCATCGTCAGGCCGCAGGGTACCACCCTAGCGACGACCCGTGGCCGGTTGTTATCCGGCAGGGTTTCGGCAGTTTTAGTTAGACGCGCTTTTTCTTGGCGCGTGGAAGTTCGAAGTAGAAGACGAAGCGGAAGTTGCCATCCTCGTCCACTTTGGGACCGCCCAGCGCGAACGACTCATCGGCATGGATATACATCCGCATGGCGAGGTCGCTCCACAGGCGACACCACTCAGGGATGGCGCTATCACGCATCGTCGTCTTGCCAGTGATCGTGATACGTTCCGCTGGAATCTTCCGTGCAGGCGGGGGACCACTGTTGATCAGTGCCTTTTCAACACTGATATCCACGCTATCGAACGAACGACCACCGACATAGCGGTCGTGTTGTTGGAGGGCGTGAACCAGCGCGTACGCCTGAACGGTTCCATTCATTTCCATGTAAAACCTCTGCTTTTGGCACGAATCTTGCCGAATCCGTGCCGATCTGGGTTGCGGTGGGTACTAAGGGCGCGGTGTGCGCCGTATCCCTATGGTTCTGTTATACCATAGGGAAACCCTAACGATTCCCGAGCGTTAGGGGTGTTTCCCTACGATCGCGCAGTCGTGCCGTAAGTGCCCGAGATCATTGGTGTTCCATTTCTGTTATACAGTTTCCCTAATGATTCCGGTTAGTTACACGCCATTTGCGCGAGTCTAGGGAAATGGCCCTAAGTACTTGAAACCATTAGGGTTTCTCTCTGTTATATTAGAAACATGGAACGGGGCGCAATGGCGCGTCCCTTGTTCTCTGACAGACCGAACCGGCGCGACCCTAACCGGGCGCGTTCTACGCCAATCGCGGGCGTTCTAGGGCCATTCTAGGCCGTTAGACGTCCACGCACGGCGCGCGGTGGGATCTCGCCCTATACGGGCCGGAAACCGCCTTAGAACGCATCCTAGGGGCAGCAATGGTAGGGTCTGGCGTTCTTTCCAAACTGAGATTTAGGAGACTGCACAATGGCCAAGCGTACCTTTAACCTGTTCGACGTCGCCAACAACTCCAAGAAAGCCGGTACCAAGTTCCGCAAGGACAACACCGAGCTGTGCATCGTGGCCATTACGGTTACGATGGAGGGTGTTGACGAAGACGGGGACGAAGCCGAATTCGAAGGCAGCTACCTCATGGCGTTTGACCCGTCCACGAAGGCGGGCACTGCGAAGAAGAAGGCCACGAGCCTGATTCAAGAGGACGTCGGAGACGACTACTCAAGCATCAACATCGATGCGTGGGAGGTCGAGCACATGCCGGAGGAAGAGGAAGAGGCCCCCGCGCCCAAGGCGAAAGCCAAGGGCAAGGGCAAGAAGAAGGCATCCGCCAAAAAGCAGTCGTCCTCCAAGGGCAGCAAGAAGGGTTCCAAAAAGAAGGTCGCCAAGACCGACGAGGAGGAGCCCGCGCCGAAGGCCAAGAAACCCAAGAAGGGTACGAAGGCCAGCGGCAAAGGCAAGGGCAAGGCCAACAAGAAGACGGCCAAACCCAAGACCAGCACTCCGGCGGAGGTCATGAAAGCTCTGCGCGGCCACATCAAGGGGATGTCCCCGGTGGACGCGTACGAGATGGTCATGATCACCGAAAACTGGAACACGCTGGAAGGCCTGAAGGTCACCCCGCAACTCGCGACCAAGGTGGCCAACTCCGCGCCCTACGCCAAGCTCCTGCGCCGCATCGTGGTGGTGGTACTGGCCGACGTTGTTGGTAGCGTCACCGGTATCCGTGCCAAGACCCCGGCCAAGAAGCTGGCAGCCGCCCTCTACGAACTCCTCGACCGGGTCTACATGACCACGGAAGCGGAGGAAGAGGTCGACCTCGACGAACTCATCGAAGGCCTCAACTCACTGGTGTCAACCAGTGAGTTGACCGACGGCGAGGATCCCGAGGATGAGGAGGATGACGAGCCCGAGTCGGAGGACGACGAGTCCGAAGACGAAGAGGATGACGACGACAGCGAGGACGAAGACGACGAAGACCTCGATGATGACGAGGACGACGAAGACGAGGACGAGCTGGACGACGACGAAGAGTAATCTTCACCATGGCAAGCCGGCCTTGCCCCGAAGGGGCAGGGTCGCCTGTCTTACCCTGAAGCTGGGTAACTGATGACCGGGTGGCACCGGCACGGGGCGGAGCACCGCCGAAACAGGCAATCCAATCTCGTTCTTTACAATCTGAGGAGAAAGCATGACTTCAACGAACATCATCGTTCTGGCCACCGCTACCACTAACCTGTCCGTCGATTTCCACGGCGTGACCTTGGAGACGTGGCACGTGGGTCGGGCGTTGCAGTGGTGTGAGAAGCACGGCCATGGTCTGACCACGGGACGGACTAAAGGTCTGGTCGTGTTCAACGATGTGGAGTACAGCGCGGTGACCGTCATTGACGTGGCCTACAGCTACGCGATGCGGGACAAGGCGGCGGGTTACAAGGCCCGCCCCACCGACGCCGTGCAGACCCTGCTGGACCTGGGCATCAGCGATGTCTGGTATGTCCGGCCGGAAGGCATCTACCAAGTCGCCTAGCACCAAGTCGACCCGGGGATCTTCGGATACCCCGGGCGAGCGTCGCCCCTGTTACCGGGGCCCGAAGTGGCCACATGGAGGCCGAAACGCAGCAAACCCTCAGTTCTTTTACATGGAGCAATTATGAAATTCCGAGTTGGATTCGAACTACGGGCTACTGGCACGTTCGAGATCACGGCGGAGGATGCGGGAGAAGCCGAACGTCTGGTTAGGGATGGAGTACCCATCGTTGAACTGCTGGAGGTCTGTCTCGATACCTCTATCGAGGTGGACGACGTGGTAGAAGCCTCACAGGTTGAAGACGAAACCCTGCTCATCGAGTCTTCATTCGACGAAGGGGACGAAACCCTACTCGTCGAGTCGTCGTTTGACGAAGGGGACGAGCTGGAGGACACGGTATGAAACGGCACACCATCGAGGTGTCTGACTCGCTGCGCATCGTAGTGGGTCCAGGCATCATAAAGACTGGCCGTGGCAAGAACGCTGAGTGGGTGGACGACAAGTCCAAGATCCGCATCAGCACGGAGTACCAACGCAAAGGGGATCCCACATGGCACCCCGGACGTGGTGGTATCCAGTTCGAGCCCGGCAACGGTGACGTGGACGCCTTGTACAAGGCGCTGAAGACGTTCGAACGAACGGAAGAGCCCGAGATCGAATCCGAGTTCTCGTTCAGCATGGACGACGAACTGTACTTCGACAAGTCGTGCAAGCTCAACACTTACACGTTTCTGCGGAAGTCGTGGAAACGCGGCACCGTGGGTACGGTCCCCGCTGATGCTACCTACCGCATTGCGGAGTTCCGCGACGAGTACGTTCTGTTGGACGAGCTCGACGGCCCTACCGTTGGAATCATCTGGGTCAAGGCCGCTACGGTCGAGGCCAAGATCGGCAAGGGACGCATTAGCGTCACGGAGTCTGAGTAACTGTCCTACATGCTGACGTGGGATCTTCCCGCGTCGCGTGTCTGTACCTAATGCCGGTACACTGATGAGCCCTTGGCAGGGCCACCGGGGATATGGCAATCCCGAAACACGCTCTTGACAATCTGGTAAAGGTCATTGACCACTGAGTCAGAATCAGTGGACCGCTCAGGCGGTTGTGATCTACAATTAGATAGTCAACAAACGGGCAACTGTGCCCATCGATTTGTTCTTTAGCAACAGGAGAAAGCAGCAATGATTCGACGTATGAAATCGTCAATCTCTACCATGACCACCCTGGACCTTAGCCTGGTCGGTTCCCACGAGGAAATCGCCCAGCTCCAGACCAATCTCGAAGAGATCTTGGCGCAGGCTGGTTACCCCGTGCCCAGCAACTGGCGTTCCGCCGACACAGCGGAGGACATCGCCAACATGATGGGTTGGTGGGTCGAGGTGGGTTTGGGACAAGTGCCCGAGTACGACAACGGGCTCCTCGACGTCCCGGAGAACCTGGCGGAGCCCATGGAGACGCAGGAGAACCCCACCCGCGCGGTGGAGGTCCCCGAGCCGGAGGAGGAGGAGCCCGAGTCGGATGACGACGAGGAGGACTTCGACGACGACGAGGACGATGACGAGCAGGCGCCGCCGCCCAAGCCCAAGAAAAAGGCGAAGACGAAGAAGTCCAAGAAGTCCAGCAAGAAGGGCAAGCGTGCCCGGACGGTGGAAGAGGACGAGGACTAGGAAGTCAGCGCGGGTTAGGGTTGGGTGATCTTCGGATTGCCCAACCCCGGCCTCGTTGCGTACTCTAGCGGAGGTCAACTTCTAGACACAAGGACACCTAGTGGTGCAATTCCAAACTACAACGACGCGTATGAGCCTTGCGGGTAACCGTGTGCTCATCATCGAGAAAGGTATCGTATCTCTTCAGGGGCGGGAGCGGTATCGTGACATTCGACTGCCCCGAAAGTTCAGCAACTCACAGACACGAGTTCAGTGGGAACACGTCGCCGGCGATCCGGATGCTGGTGACAGAAGATTCAAGTTCCGACGAGGACTCATCGTGGTACGCGCCCAGCGTTCCATCCCGAAGCAGATGGTGGTCATTGACCCCCGGACGCGACGTCCTATGCAGGACCGAGATGGAGAGCGGGTCTACCGCACTGTCAACGAGCACGAGACATACGTGGTTCGAGAGATCCCCGCATGTTTCGACATCGAACTCAACCGCTGGGTTGCGGTAGAGGACTGAGGTTGCTGCCTCTCCGGGTGATCTTCGGGTCACCCTCTCAGGAAGAATGAGAATTGCCACGGCCCGGCTCGATCATTGAGATTGAGCCGGGCCTTTTTCATTTAAGGAGAATGAGCTATGCACTGTGCATGTTGTGGAATTTCCCTGAAAGTATTCAGGCTGGCAGGATCTGGGGTTCCACCAACCTCACGCAAAGATCGCCACTACACCTCGTCCCTATTCAGCCCGAACAAGCAGTTTACTCTGTGTTCCAGCTGCTACCGTAACGAGGAACATCTCATCGAAAAGGAAGGGACGAATGATATCCCTTCCTTGCTTGCTACCTACACGGAGGAATGAGCCATGCCAACAATTGCAGACCTCAATGAGATCTTGCGGGGCACAATCCCTCGCGGACCTACTGCCAGCCTGGAGTACGTGGACCTTATGCACGTTACTGTGAAGGGCGATCTTTACCTGAGTGCTACGTATCGAATCATCCTCTGGGACCTGGCTGAGACGAAAGAGGAGTACCAACAACGTCTGCGTGACGAGCCCTTCTCGTACAACCAAGGACGCCGCCTTAGCGCGACGATTCGGGACGTCATCGAGTATGACGTGACGTTGTTCCCGGCCTCGATGCTGAAGGACCAGTTCCCACGCATCACCCAATTCTTCAAGGCTTGGGAGAAAGTGGTCACGGAAGTACTGGAGTCCTACTCACAGGTAAACGAGCTACGGCCACCTGACCTGCTGAACACGACTCCGCTGGACCGGAAGACTTTCCAGTCTGTGGAGGACTTCGACACAGCCTTGCGCCAGAAGTCTCGTTTGGGGAGGTACCTAAAATTGCCCCTGCTCAATCATTAGGAGTTGAGTAGGGCCTTTCGTTTCAAAGGAGTATTAGCATGCGACGATTAGCGACTGTGATCTTGGCCGGACTGACCTTGTCCGCCTGTGGGCTAGACGTGAAACTCCCCGAGATAGGGGAGGTGGACCTGTCAGCCATCCCTGGTATCGATGGTGGGCCTAGCCCACTGTGGGATCGCTGCATCAACGAGGCCGGGTATCCCGTGGACAAGTGGTACCCCGAGCCCGACTTCCGTTGCCCGCACGGAATGTGTTATCGGCTCGTTCTGAACGACAACGCGAACCTCGTAGAACGCCAGTGCTACGGCACGATGCAAGGACAAGACATCCAGCACGGGTGGACCTTCCACTACGCGGGTGAGCAGTACGGTGAAACCTACTACAACGCCACCTGCTACAACTACGGACACGCGATCTTTGCCACCGACCGCCTAGAAGACTTCCACTGCCCATGAGCTACCAGTACTACCGACGCGTTCCGGGCCCAGCCGCTGTTCCCTACAATGCGGTGTGGGCCGCTGACGTTCGCAACGAAGGTCGAGCCGTCCTGCTTCCGCACAAGTCTGTCTGGGCATCGCCCACACCAGAACACTATTCCGAAAAGATGGTGTGGTGGGTCAGACAGAAGCGAGCGTGGATTACAGAGGACACGCCCGATGTGATCTTCGAAATAGTGCCCAAGCACGAGGTTCCTTCATACGTGCGGGCCAGCGCCGCACTCGCAGACAACGCCATCGATGCACCAGACCCATTAGCCTCCCTCCCCAGCGACGAAGATGCCCCGATACGACGCGGCATCTAACCCTGTAAAGAGGTGTCACAAAGTGATCTTCGGAGTGTGACACCCTTGAGCTGGACCGAATACGTTCGCGACTACGCGAAGCCAAAACACAAACGACGCTACACTAACGGAGAGGTCAGGGCATACCTGACCTCCCGGCTCTTCTCGAAGGCCGAGTGGAACAACCGCTGGCCACAAGTGGACATAAAAGAGGTCCTACAAGAAGAGCGGTGGCGTATCCGCAAACGAAAGTTGGAGAAGCACGCCCCGAAGGAGTCGAAGAAGTACAACTTCAAGTCAGCCTGGGTCCCTCTACATCGACTACAGACAACCCAGCACCTAGGCTATAGGCCTACGCCCATGCACGTCCACCACCTAGACGGGAATCCCCTCAACAACAGGGAAGCCAACCTGCGTGTGGTACCTGCATCGGTACACGCGCTCCTCCATGCATTCAAAATCAGTGTTGCTGACGCCTGGAAGTTGCACCACATGGCCGAGCTCCTCTTCCAAAAGGAACTAGAGACCGTAGAGGGTGGTAGGCTTGCAGGAAGCATACAACCTTCCGTGCTTATCACCAAACAAGTTCTCGCGGAGTATCTAGGTGTCACACGGAGGACAGTGTACCGTGACATTGAGCGTGGGCGGCTCATATGGACCTTCGATGGCATCATGCACTACGTAAACTCAGCAGGAGAGGAAATAGAGGACGATCAAGAGGTTGAGCAGGTCATAGAAGAGGAAACCCTTGAGGAAGATGAGCAACTTGACGACTTTCCTGATGACCTTGACGCTGAGCAGTTCGATTGGTGACCAGTTCACGGCTGAGCAAGGGACGGTCACCCCGTCGAAGCCACTAGCGTAGTACCCAGGCTAACAGTGGGCAACAGTGCTAACGATGCGGGATACCTCTCCCCACTTCTTCAGAAACCCAGAGCACCGGAACACCACACAATGACTGTACCTTTCGTTGACGGAACTCAAACGCTACTCCAACTCCTAGACGCACCACCCACCATGGGCTTCTCCTCCGGCATTCCCGGTCGCATGATATGTGACAGCAACAGGCACCCCATCATCAAACGCGGCGACGCCGTAAGCTCACGGGAGACCGAGAGGACGAACCGTCTGGGTCCTGCGTGGCTGTGGTACCAGGGAAGTACGGGCAGTATAGCATCAAGGCCTAACCTAGTCTGCAAGAACCCGGGTCGCATCCTAACCTTCCAAAGTGCAGATGCTGATACAACACTAGATTTCACCCTACCTATCATTCCTGCACATCTACTCTCTCCCTCCAGATACAGCTGGGAAGAAAGTGATGAACTACAGGAGTTTCAGGTGAATTCTACTGCTGTATCTTTTGTTTTTGGTCTTCCTTACTCTCCGTCTGTACCAACGTTGCCTGTGCCTTCCTACATTGCTTCTCTCTTGACTCTGTCCACTACCTTGGTTGAGTTGATTCTAGACGGGTGGGTTAGCGGGGTTTATGTCCAAGAGACGAGTTTGGAACGTGTGCTACCGGATGGGTGTTCGGGTTCCGCCTCTTTGTCCGCCCTGACGTTAGCGGGATTGGTGGGTGGTCCCGTGTCGCTACCCCCGGGTAACTGGGACCTGTGGTTGGGTAGCGTGCATATCAACGCCATCATGACCCGGGCTTGGTTTGAACGGTCGTTCGGTGACCGGGACGCGGAGGTTCAGCGTGGGATATGACGTTCGACACGTCCTGCTGATGCCGGGTTACGGTGAACTGGAGTGGGTGGCGGATGAAGTGGAGCACGGGAAGTTCCACTTCGTGGTGTACATGCTGAGGCCTTTGCGTCGGGACGGTAGCTCCGCCTGGGATATCGGGTTCTACCGACATGCGCTGGACAGTTACACCGGCACGTACCAGTTCGCAGAGATAAAGCCGGGCAGTGCCAGGTACGAGCAGGTCCTGACGTACAAGGCCCTCACTGAGGCGCCGTGCTACTACGACGAGTTGGCAGACATGGCTAGGCGGGGATTCGATGCCCAGGCCGTTCTAGCGGATGATGCCGACGCGGAGATTCAGCGTGGTATCTAACATCAAATACGTGGCGCTCTACGTGCCGCCCGACGACGAGATCGTCATCCCGACGGAGGCGCGCGCTGACTACATGTCCAGCTGGTACCCGGACCGCACGGACGAGCAGGTCACCGTCTGGCGGGATAACCTACAACGGGCCTTGCTGTTCGACAACAATCACCGGGTACTGCCTGAGCACTTTGAGTATCGCAAGGTGCTGGTTTCACCAAAGGGTGAGGTGACTCTGTATCTGCCGTCCGATGAGGACAGCGAAATAGTTCGAGGTATCTGATGGAAATGATAGCGTTAGCGATACTGATTGGTATCGGTGTTCTGGCTGGTTGGGAACCGACGGAGGCAGAATGGATCGGCCTAGGCGTTCTGCTGGCCATTGGCACGTGCGTGGAGATCTTCGTTCCGGATAGGAAAGAATGAGCAGTGCAGAACCTCAGGAGATAGCGCGATGACTTTAAGGGAAATAATAGTGATTTGGTCATTGCTCGGCATCTGTTACCTTACAGATTACTGG
>Ga0180432_10010505_pt1 | contig 11071 bp, 16 predicted proteins | sample SS_ome_10_FD_132414 | JGI IMG/M metagenome (GOLD analysis project Ga0180432, IMG submission 132414) | Hypersaline lake sediment archaeal communities from the Salton Sea, California, USA - SS_1_MS_2 metaG | ecosystem: Environmental > Aquatic > Non-marine Saline and Alkaline > Hypersaline >... | reverse complement strand
TCCGTGGACAGCACGTCATGTGGTATGGGTAGTGTCTGCAAACCGAGATATTATTCCGATACCTATACAAAAAGGCAATAAATTGTCGGAGATCTACTATGTGAAGGGATGGAAGAAATGAAAAAATCAAAAACTACAAAACTGAAAGGTTGGCTATGTATACCTTACACTTATTCGCAGGGGCCGGAGGCGGGATTCTCGCCGACCTACTCGAAGGAAATATTATCATCGGAGCTATTGAAAAAGAAGAGTACCCTAGAAAAATTCTCCTGCAACGGCAACTTGATGGACTGCTTCCCTTCTTTCCTATTTGGGATGATGTTACAACATTCAGACACGACAATCCCGACACGGCTGAATACATGGGATTCCTTAAATCCATCCGAGATGACCTCTGTATCTCGGGAGGTTTTCCCTGTCAGGACATTTCTATCGCCGGAAAAGGAGCAGGAATTGAAGGAAAGCGTTCTGGTCTCTGGGATGAATACGCTCGAATACTCTGGGAGATACGTCCGAGATACGCATTCATTGAAAATAGTCCGATGCTCAGGACAAAAGGGCTCGAAAAAGTCCTCTCCGACATTACCGCGATGGGGTATGATGCGCAGTGGGGTATTGTTTCAGCTGCCAACGCCGGAGCCCATCACAAAAGGGAACGAATGTGGATCAGGGCGGAATTATCCGACACCAACCTGCGCTGATGCAGCCCAAGGTTCAATCCTAAATGATAAAAGTAATATCTATTTTTTAAAGTCAGGTATGCCGAGAAAAGTCAGTAACAATGGCGTTGACGGTTCGATTGGATTGTCTCGGTTTGTTAAAATAATGTGGCCAACACCTTCTGCAGTTCCAAGGGGTGCGCATACAGGTAAGTATTCGGGTAGTGTGTCGGCAGACGGTAAAAGTCGGACTTCTGCAAAGGGTACAAAGTTTGGTGCGACTCTTCAAACTGCAGTCAAGATGTTTCCGACACCTTCTGTGTGTGGAAACCACAACCGAAAAGGGGCAAGCAAAACAAGTGGAGATGGTCTTAGTACAGTTGTTAAAAGGTGGCCAACACCATGTACACGAGACTATAAGGGGCCGAGCGGAAAAGGGTTTTTAAAGAGAAAAAACAATCAGATTTCTGGATTATGTGATGCCGTCAAAATGTTTCCGACACCGAGAGCGAACGAACGAGGAGAAAAGAGCTTGCCCCCTTCAAGGATAAATGATGTTGGTAAATGTACGCTTTCACAGGCAATGCACCATAAAGATTATATCGATGGTGAAACGCCAAAAGGCTCTTTAAATCCAGACTGGACGGAGTTATTAATGGGCTGGCCGAAGGGGTGGACTTCCCAGGATCCCCTCGACTCGATCAAGGGCTGGGATACAAACCTGTACGCTGATAATTGGGAGCAAGATACACCACGAGTAACAGAGGGTACGCCGAACCGAGCGTCTCGCTTAAAGGCTATCGGAAACGGGCAGGTTCCTCAGTGTGCAGTATTGGCTTGGAATCTTTTAAAAACTATATCTAGGGGGACGAAATGAAACAATTAATGGCAATCGATTTCGAGTTCAATAAGCCGGCCGAACCTGATATGGGACTAATATCATGCTCGTTACATTCTACTACCTCTGGAACTATGAATTTTTGGCTCAAGGACGCTACAGAGAAGCAGCGATTTTTAGATTTACTGTACTCTATACGCAGCTCCCACTGTTTAGTAGGATACGAGATACAATTGGCAGAAGCTCGGTGCTTAGCTGCACTTGGGCTAGATCCTAATGAATGGGATTGGCGTGACCTTATAGCAGAATGGCGATGGCTCCGAAACGAAACCAATAAATATAAATATGGGAAAATAGTGAAAAAAGGTAAGCCATATTTTACAGTACCTCCTATTCGCAGAGTTCTAAAACGTATGACATCCGAGGAACAAACCGAAGCCGAGGAATTAAATTCGGCCCACTTACAGGCTATACAGTTCGATATGGATGAGGGAGAGACTGCAGCATTTGATGAGGCAGGGTATAGTATGCTAGACTGCTGTTATTTTTTTGAATTGATTGATTTTGACCAGTATATTGAGGGATCGAAGATAAAATCAGAAGTTCGTGATTCTTTAATTATTGGCGGAACGGACGCCGAAATTGAGCGTAATCGAGAGAAGATCCTTACGTATAATGCAAGCGATGTTCAAGACCTGGTAGCATTAGCGCAAACTATTGAGGCAGAAATAGAAACAGTTCTGGAACTACCTCACGTCAGGTGCTATAATGGTGAAATTGAAAAAGATACTCCTGCTGTAACTTCGGAATCGGTAATGCTCTCTCTAGGGGAATGGTGCGCTAGGTTAGCAAAATACGCGCAACGAGGGATTCCACTTAATACAGATCGGCTCAATACATTCATGGAAATAGTTCCGAAACTAACACAAGAAATTAAAGAAGCATGGAACCGAGACCATTCATCCGATCCCTTGTATAGAGTAGGGCTCTCGGAAAGTATGTTAAGCAAGAAAAGGCAAAGTTTAAAGCGATCACCGTATATTGAGGGAGTCTATACCAAGGATGCAATGTATCTGCAAAAAATCATTGCCAATCACTGTAGAGAATCTGGGATCGACAATTGGCCTAAAACACGTAACGGCGGGTACATGGCAGATAGTAAATGCCTGAGTACGTTCGCTTCAGGAGAAAATATTATTAAACAACTCCAACGACATCAGGGCCAGTTATCGAATTTAAAGGCTTTCTCCGAGGATAAATCGGGAAATGTAGATGCATTTAGGTTTATTGGATCGGACGGGAAACAACGCCCTGATTTTGGACCATTCGGAACACAAACTGCTAGAAATGCCCATAAGGCAAAATCTCTATTATTCGCCAATGCTCATTGGATGAGGATCCTTATAGACCCCGAACCAGGGATGGCAATTGTAGAAGTAGACTATACTTCAGAAGAGGTGTTCATTGCGGCTGCAATCTCCGGGGATCAGAATATGAAAGACGCATACCTGTCTAATGACGTGTATATGTACTTTGCACAGCTTTCTGGAATGTATCCTAGTAATTTACCGATCCCTACAGAGGAGCAGCGTGACGAGGAATGGTTTAAGCCATATAAAACTATACGCCAAATTGCGAAATCTACAGTGCTAGGCATACAATTCGGTATGGGTAGGAAAACTCTAGCTACTACTGTAGCCTTGGCCTCAAAAACTGACGTAGATCAGGAACAGGCCCAGGAGCTAATTGACGGGTATAGGGAGGCATATCCGGATTATAACAATATGGTAAGCTCATTAAAGATAGCATACCAAGATGATTGGAATGTTATGTTAGAGTCTGGGTGGAGGTTGGGGGTAGATTCCCCTAGTATTTTGTCGGTTTGTAATGTACCTGTGCAGGGCACTGGTTCTGAAATTTTACGACTTGCTTGTCGTAAATTAGATGCCGTACAGATTCCGGTTATCGCTACAATGCACGATAGTATAACCGCATACTGTGAGGAGCAATATGCAGAAGCTATCGCTGAGGAGATGAGTTTACAGATGGTCGAGGCTGCAGATGAGGTACTGGGAATAAAGGGAATGAAAGTCGGGGCACCGGAGATAATTAGACATGGCGATTGGTGGTTGCATGGAAAAGGGTACGCTGATTGGCCAAAATATAAACAACACTTTATAAAGGAGGATGTGAAATGAAACTAAAATTTGATCCAAGGCTTGTAGAGTATAACCATGGAGAGGGTAAATTTACAAAAGGTTATAAAATGAAACATTTAGGTAACTTGCTTATGGAGAAAGTTAGAGATGTTTCGGACTATAGGATTGTGGTAAGAGTCATATCTAATAAGGGGTACAAGAGAGGTAGTATGTGCATACGTAAAGACGAATTGGTAGGTGCTGAGTATGAATTTGATGCTGATTGCTTTGTTCCTGCGGAGTAAGAAAATAATTATTTTAAAATAATTTAAAAATTACTTGCAATTATTATTTACAAGAATATATACTTTAAGAAGATAACTAACCGCCGACTATTCGGCATAACTAAACAAAGGAGTTTTTATGGGACGCACAGCAGCAGAAATCAGAGCAGGAATTGCAAACGGAACTATTGTACCTAATCGTGGAGGATCAGGTGGTCCAGGAGTAGGGAAGTTTCTATGTACTATCGTTTCATGTGAGATCGCTGCAGGAGAGAGTGGAAACCTTCGGGGTAAAATCAAATACGAAGTAATTGATGCCGAGGATCCAAGCAAAATCGGTCGATCATTCAATGAGTATATGCAGACTGTCAACGAGAAATATCTCGAAGAACAGATTGCAGAGTATGCGGGATACTGCGCTATTTGGGGTATATCCGAGGATCGCATTTATGACGAAGCAGAAACTGCAGTCGATATCCTCACGAACATTTGCACAGAAATAAACAAAAAAGCAATTAAAGGGAAATGTCTCGCAGTCATCGATCGGGTAGAAGGCAAAATCAATAACCGTGGCCAACAGGGCTACTACAATAACGTACAAGAGGTAATGGTTGCGCAGGGTTCGGAGACAGTACAACCTGCTGTAGATGCGTCCGTTCCATCACAAATGGCCACGGCATCTACTCACGTTGCGACTGCTCCGGCTCCTGCTCAGGCACCTGTTCAGGTTCAGGAACCTGTTCAAGCACCTGTTCAGGCACCTGCTCCTGTTCAGGCACCTGTTCAGGTTCAGGAACCTGTTCAAGCACCTGTTCAGGCACCTGCTCCTGTTCAGGCACCTGCCCAGGCACCGGCTCCTGCTCAGGCACTCGGCAAAAAGCCTTGGATGAAATAAATAACACTTACTCATTAAAGTTAGCCCCTGGCTTAGGTCGGGGGCTGTAAAGGGGAACATAGTATGGAACAAGTAATTGTAGATTGGCGCAACATCTGTAAAATCTCCACGTATAGTATCCTTAGTGGGGCCATTGCCTGTAATTTTCCTACAGAGCTAGAGGAAATTGCAATGAGGATCGCTCGTAGACTATACTGCATCCGAGCCGAATTTCCAAACGCCGAGATCATACTAGCAAATGATTGTGCCCCATATTGGCGTACCGCGTACATTAATAAATGGTATAATGACGCAGGCCTAGAGCCTGTAGCATACAAGGGTAATCGCAAAACACGTGACTGGCCATTTGAAAATTCACAAGAAGTGATCGATGAGTTATATGACACAGTGCAAGCGCAATTGGCGGAGGCCTTAGAGTTGATCACCATTAAGGAACAAGGGCTCGAAGCAGATGATATTTGGGGAATCCTTGTAAAAACCGGAATCAATGACGTTAGCATCAGTGAAATAATTGGGGTCACTACTGACTCTGATTGGGCACAGTTATGTGGAGACAAGGTTCGTATAGAGAATCCCGTCACAGGAACAACTATCACAGAGACACTAGACATTACTCCAAAATTAATTGCTGGTGATCGTGGTGATAATATTATGGGCTGCATGAAGTTGAAAAAGGACGGGACTCCAGGTACAATGTGGGGGGAAGCTGGTGCAAAAAAGCTCATTGAAAAAAAGGGAGAAGATTGGTATAAAGGTTTAGACGCCAACGTCCTAGAGCGAAATTATAATGTAATTGCTCTCCCGTGCCCTGAGTGGGATATGGACCAAGCTATCGAGGATTTATTAGAGGTAGCAATCCCTGCACGAAAAGTAACCCCATCCTATAAAAATTCAATCTTGGATAAATTAGGGGTAACTGAAAAAATTAGAAAAGAGCTCGACATTAAAGAGGCTCGGCAAAAATGGATAGCGGATATGCGCGAAAAGTTTAATGCGAAGGCGGTATAACATGATTCCAGAACGATTTGACGAGATTTTAGCTAGGCGCCTGACGAAGATCCGGGAGATCCTAATTGCAAAGGGGGCCGAATACTCAGTACAATTAGATAGATTACATAATTTCCGAAGAGCTGCCAGTATGTTGGGAGGGTCTCCAGAGCAAGCACTCGTTGGAATGTGGGCCAAGCACCTAGTATCTGTACTCGACATGGTCGATTCCATAGATTCCGGCACTACACCTAGTAGGGCACTAGTGGATGAAAAATTAGGAGATACGATCAATTACGCTATTTTACTGGAGGCTTTGATAACTGATCGGATAGATAAGCAGCCAACTAAGTCAAGCGCCAGGCATTTAAGACGAGATATATAATTATGATTAAGTTGTGGGATCATCAGGAAAAGTACGGTGCTGCGTTAATGGCAGGAGAGATCACTGCATTATGGTTTGCCATGCGCACTGGAAAAACTCTTACAGCTATTCGGGGCACTGATGACGGGGATCGGCTCATTATTTGTCCTAACTCGGTAAAGGGCGTGTGGCAGGAAGACCTGCAGCGGTACGATCAGGACTCATATATCTGGAATGCTAGAAACAAGAAGCCTAAAAGTAGGCCAAGAAATGTAATTATAAATTTTGAGAGTGTCTGGCGCACTCCCCTGTTAGGGTATAACTTTGATTCAATCATAATCGATGAGAGCCATAGAGCGTCTAGCTGGGTTACTAAATTATGGGAAGAGGGATTTCAGAAGTATTATAGGGAGATAGCTGGGTGTAAACGAGTCATTTGTTTATCCGGTAGTCCTTGCGCAGAAGGATCTTATCAGATGGTGACGCAATCGATTATTATGACGGGACATTATTTTGGGGAGTACGATCCCCACTCTGCCTTGAGGAAATACTATACGTATGACGAGGGTAGAAGGAAATGGGTACCTGATGCAGGGCATCAGACACAAGTAAAAGCCCTAATTAAAGACTTAGGCCCGACATTGACCCAGAAGCAGGCAGGAATTAACACGAAAAAAGTTTACCGAACTATTAGAGTTCCTTTAGGTAGAGCTGAGCTTAGGTTGTGGGATGCGATAGATAAAAATACTTTGCCGATGGTCTTAGCCATGCACGCACAAAGTGTAGCTTCTGGGCGACCTATTGAGGGGGCCACGATTAGTAGTGCGAAACTAAACGCAGTCGCTGAGTACGCCTCGGATGCCCTAGGACAGGTGGTAATTCTAGTGCGATTCACAGCCTCTCTTGTGTACCTAAAGATGCTCCTACCTAGGGCAATTTGTGTATACGGTGAAGATGGTGGTGGGGATTTCAGAACCCAAACGATTAAAGAATTTGATTCAGGCTCAGCTAAAATAATGATAGCGCAAATTGCCACAGTAAAGGTGGGATTAAATTTGTCTGCAGCTAGTACCCTTATTTTTGCTGAGAATAGTTTTAGTGGAGAGGCTCGGTTGCAGGCAGAAGAGAGGGCTACAGTAAAAGGAAAACATGCAGTAGAGATCGTGGATTTCATCTCAGTGGGTACAGATATGCCAGGGGTAATTGACGAACACGTACTTACAGTAGTTCGCTCTAAAAAAGACTTTAATGGTAAAATGCTAAACACTAACAGGAGGTAGTACAGTGCATCGATTATTACAAACAAAGACTTTGTATGGATCGGGCTTAGGGGTGGACTTATTTCGTACTGGAGATCACCGCTGGGCTGTAAAGGTCTATACTCTCAGTGGAGGGATTCAGGTAAAAACATTTAGTTCAAGTCAGAAACATTTAGCTGAAGATTTTTTCCATAACCAAAAGGACATAAAAGATGAAAATAAAAATTGATAAGCAGATTCCGAAAAAGGGAGAGCAGTTAGATTTCTCCATATTCGACACTGATGCGGTTTTTAAAGTTTACGATACCGATCCAATTAAGGTTAGAAGCAAGATATCAAACGTAGCAGTAAAGGCTCGTAAATATGGATATGATGTTCGTAGCTTTATGGTAAAGACTGCCCAGGGGTATGTCGGTGGAGTGACTAAACGTACTGAACATAAATAATTTATTGGGTGCTATGGCACATAATAACGAGTTGTGTGAAATGCCTATGAAAATATTAGATTTAATAAATAAAAAAGTAAAAATAATCCCACTAGAGCTTGAAGGTTATATAAAAGAGTTACGCATAATGAGGACAGGAACTATGTGTTTAGTGAGGTATTTGTATAATATGGATATGCATGAGAATTATTTTTACCCCGAAGAAATTGAAATCATAGGCACTGCACACAACAGCGACTATACAAAATTGCTACGCAACTTCGCATAGTCGCAAACATTGTGCAAAATATGGGTCATTTTTAATTATAGGCGCGGTAATATGAAAATAATCGAATTGTTTCTTCTTAAATTTGCAGTGTGGGTTTTATTTGAAAGAAATGTTTCGCGCTCGAAGTTTATTTCGAGACTTGATAATAATTCGTTGTGGTATATGGGTGAAAAAATCGAAGCAATTATTGTGCGGATTCGTAACGATTACCGCGCAGAAAAATGTGGAGATGACCCATACTTCGCACAACAGCGGTAGCATTACATTGAAACGATAATGCATACCGCGAACCGTTGTAAGAAATAAAGGTGCTTTCGTATTGTAGCATAAAAGGAGGTGGGATGCCCCGTACGGATGTCTATGCGTGGAAACACTGGCATATAACAATAGGGAAAGTGGGACGGGGACTTGCGGAAGCACCTTTTCACATCTTACAACAAATAAAGCCTGTCATGTCGTGGGAAGCGGGGCACAACCGTGATGTGTAATCCCTTGTGGAGAGCCTCTTGTGCTGGCTCAAAACCTGATTACTTACCACGGCACGAACAGGCGTTTATCGGGCGTTGGAAACCAGCGGTTTAACTTTAATTAAGTTTTGGAGATGAAAATGAATCCTAAATTAGAGAGATTTTTGTATTATGTATGTGCTGTGCTTGGTTTACTTGCTGCCATATACATGGGTTCTACGGATATTAAATCGTATGGGTTCAAGCAATTTGAACGTGGCGCACACACACAAGCACTGCACCATAAGTATTTTGGGGATTACGGAACGTACTATTTCCTGGAAAAGGCGTTTCTATCCAAAGATACCCCCCAGGATAGTATTGATATTTCAAAATTTAGGGAGGCGCGGTAAATGATTAAGTGCAGTTATGAAAAGGCAAAAGAGGATATTTCTTGCTGTGAGTATATCCTTGTGATAGATATCGGGAATATTAGGTGTAACGCACCTGCTGGTATGTGCCAACACCAGCACCCATACGTCCCTAATTCGACAACTTTGTGCTTTACAGCGACACCATGCACAATGCTGGGTTCCTCTGGAGGTTATATGCGCGAGAAGTTAGCAGATTTGTGTCATAGTCAGTGGTCGGGGTGGATGACTTATTTATACGGTAAGTGCTCTTCTAATCCCGATGGCACGTTGACTATCCCGGCGTGGGCTGTGGCTCGGTGGGCTCGGCAGATGTCAACGAAGTATGAGCACTTGCCGGAAGTTGAAAAGGAAAGTGACCGTAAGGAAGCAGACAGGTTTCTCGCGTTACTGGCGGAAGAAAATTGAACAATGCACAGTTTAACTCCAAAAGGAATTTATAGGGAGAGATTATATGCGAGATAAAATTGATAGTATAATTCAACTTTGGGCAGAATATTATGGGATAAGGTTTTCTTCAGATGCCGGTGAAGCTCTTGCCCGGATGATGGAAGAAAAATACAAACCAACTAACAAGTCAAAGTCAAAATGTCAGTGCAGTTGTTGTTGGACCTTTGATGATATTGACTGTAGATGGGAAACTGAATGTGGAGAGGCCCATGTGTTTGAAGTTGAAGGCCCTGTAGAAAATAAGTATAACTTTTGTCCATATTGCGGTAAACAAATTAATTAGAGATAGCCATGAACAATAAATATAAAATAGTGAGCTTGTTTTCAGGTTGTGGTGGTTTAGATTTGGATTTATCCAAGCTGGATTTGAAGTAGTTTGGGGAATATGTATACGCCTACGAGAAGAGTAAAAATACTAATGTCTAGTTAGTTACCCACAATTCTATGCGCAAAGTCCGAACGTATAACCGGTGCGGCACGAGAGTGTTTTTCATTGGTCGTTGAATCAGCGATAAGTCGGGGGTTGGTTTGTGCATGGATTGTGGTGACTTACTTTATACATTAGCCCCAATCGAAATATAAGAAGCTCCGACATCTTTCAGACTATCCTTAAACTCAGAAGAGGAGATCGTAAAAGCCCCTGTAGATACCGGGGACACTTCTCCATCACTGGACGTTACTCGAACATCATAAGTCCCTCCGGACAAAGCAGAAGAGAAAGATCCAATCACTTCATCATCACTCCACGAATCTATAGTATCGACTGAGCTCCAGGCACCTGCCCCGGTAAGAGACACTTCAATATCACTGACCGGGTACTCATTTAACCCAAAGGCCTTTCCTATTACCGTGAGCTTATCTGTACTTGTATCGTAGGTGGCTGATAGTATTTCTGTCCCAAATGCGATAGGCATTAGTAGTTCCCTCCTCCAGAGCGACACCCACTATCCCATGGGCAATTGATCGTACTATCCGTGACAATATCTCGAAAGTACATATATTTTACAGCGACTGAGTTCGGGAGTGCCAGGGTGCAGGCAGTCCCAGGACTACTCGATACGATGGAGTCTAGGCTTCCATCGGCACCATTAAAGTCACCGGCAGCAAGTTCGGTCAATGTAAACTTTTTGCCGGCCTCCAGAGTTAGCTTCTTTCCCTGCGTACCGAACGATAGGTTCTGAATCGTACCCCCACCATTGATTGCGGTATTGCCGTTGAGTATTACGCTATCAATTGACTGATCCGCAAGAGTGATTGTACCACCAGCCATGACCCATGCTCCGGCAGTAGCCAATATTTTATTCCCAGAGGCGAAGGTAAGATCACGGGAAACGAAGCGATCCGCTTCAAATTTTACGGTGTCGGGATTGTTATTTGTAAGGTCTCTTACATAAATATTCTTGCCGAACAAAGACTGTCCATCTGTGAGCGTGACATCGTTATAAATGGATGTATCTGCTGTATCAATAAAAGCCCATGTTCCGACACCTGTAGTCTTGTTTACTTCCATATCATAAAAAGCATAACCAAGATCAGTCACTACGGACTGAGTAGATTCGGTAAAGTTTATTTTACTCGTTCCACCGACAAGCGTGTGGTTGCTTGC
>Ga0180432_10010503_pt1 | contig 11073 bp, 8 predicted proteins | sample SS_ome_10_FD_132414 | JGI IMG/M metagenome (GOLD analysis project Ga0180432, IMG submission 132414) | Hypersaline lake sediment archaeal communities from the Salton Sea, California, USA - SS_1_MS_2 metaG | ecosystem: Environmental > Aquatic > Non-marine Saline and Alkaline > Hypersaline >... | reverse complement strand
GGGCCAAGAAGACCGAACTGGAGGGACGTCTGAGGGAGATCGATCGGTCCCTGCATTCCGCCGACACCAACAGTGACGGGACCGCGGCACCTTGGGGTGATATCAGCGGTGCCACCGGGGACATTTCGGAGGGCACCGGGGACATGGCCCTGGTGCTTTTCGACTGGAGTCAGCAGGCCGCTGACCTTTGGCGCGGTTCAAAGAACGGCGAAAAACGCGACATTTTGGACGCCTTGAGTTCGAACCGCCTCCTGAGCGACGTAAGTCTAGTCCTGGAAAAGAGAAGGCCCTTCGACTTGCTAGCCGAAAGGCCCTCGTGCCAGTCTGGTCGGGGCGACTGGATTTGAACCAGCGACCTCTTGACCCCCAGTCAAGCGCGCTACCAGGCTGCGCTACGCCCCGAATGCTCTATTGTCTTGGTCGGCCCGCGCAGGCGGGTCGCCAACGCTTGTTTCAGGGGCCACGCGAACGTGACCCCCTTGGTTCCCATCCCGAGCCTCCGATCGCCCGTTCGGGCTCGTCGCCCGGCCGGGCGGTTTATGGCCCGCGACCATTATGCGCCTGCCGACGCCCGTGTCAAGCCATCGTGGGCAGGCACCCCGGGCCGCCGGACACGCCGGGGCCGCTTCATGGCCGGCTCAACGTACCCTCCTGCGCCCGCGGACGGACGTCGTTCCCGCCGGTCGCGCGGGAACGGGCGGCTTCGGGCGGCGGGTCCACCTGGGAGTAGATCAGCCCCTCGTGGACGACGACGCCGGCGCCCGCCGGCTCTGCCGCTCCGCACGGACCGGCACAAACCGCGGTACACGCCAGCGCGCAGAGCGCCAGGACGATGGCGCGTCGGTGGGTCATGGCCGATTCCTCAGGGACCGTTGGGGTTCAGCGCAGCGGCAGCCACGCCAGGACCCGCTGAATCTGCCGGTCCCAGCACGCCCACTCGTGGTCGCCGGGGCCTTCCTCGTACGTGAGGTCGAGGCCGAGTCGCTTGGCGTGGTCGCGGAAGGCCACGCTGTCGGCGTACAGGGGATCCTCGGTGCCGCACCAGGCGTAGAGGGCAGGGCGGGGCCGGTCCCAGGCCGCCAGGCGTTCCGCCAGGCGGAAGAGGTCGAGGTCCGTGCCGGCGATGGCGTCCGGGTTGCCGAAGATCGTCTCCATTTCGGGGCGCCCCTCGGGCCCGAGGCGCTCGGGGGCGCTGGCCACGTCGAGCACGCCGGACAGGCTCGCCGCCGCTGCGAACCGTTCCGGATGCGCGAGCGCCCAGCGGAACGCCCCGTATCCGCCCATTGAGAGGCCGGCCACGAAGTTGGCCTCGCGCTCGGCCGACAGCGGCAGCATCGCGCGGAGCGCCCGCGGCAGTTCCTCCGTCAGGTACGTCCAGTACGGCAGGCCGTGGGCCATGTCCGTGTAGAAACTGCGTCCGACGGCGGGCATGACGACCGCCAGACCGCGGTCCGAGGCGTACCGCTCGATGCTCGTCCGCCGCTGCCAGATCGTGTGGTCGTCCGACAGGCCGTGCAGCAGCCAGAGGACGGGGCACGTGCCCTCGGGGCCCGTGCGGACGGCGGCGAACCGGCCCTCGTCGGTCTCCGGCAGGACAATGGCGACGGTCGTCGAGAGGTCGAGCACCCGGCTGTCGAGGTGGCACTGGATGAGGGCCATGGGGTTCCTTTACGGCCGGCGAGGCGTTCCCGCCATTGTACAGCCGAGGGGGCGTGCGCCCAGCCTTTTGGGTCCGGCCGGGCCGCTCGGGGCCTGCGAAGGCCCCCGATTTGACAGAACACCGTTTCTGGCGTATGCTTAGGTTGCAGGGAAGGGTGAATTCAGCAGGTTCCGGGGCCTGCGCGGTTATGGCAGGCCCTTCGTCTTGCATGGGGGCAGCGAGGATTCTGAGGATGACTACCCGGATGGGCCGCCTGGCCCGAATTCTGGCCGCGGCCGTGCTGAGTGTGCTGGTGGCGGCGGGGCCCGCCGCGGCCGAGGCGTTCCGCTTCGTCAGCATGCCCGACTGGCTGAATGCCGACCTCGGCGACATCACGGGTCTGCCCACGTACGATGGCGGGGCCAACAGTACGACGGCGTCGTACGAGGCGGCGATGGACTTCGTCCTCGATGCCGTGGCGGCCGAGAACCCCGACTTCGTCCTTGTGGTCGGCGACATGGTGAACGGCCATTGGAACCTGGACGTGGACAACCGGCAGATTTTCGGCCCCACGGGCACCCGGGCCGAGCAGGCAAACGCCATCAACGCCGCCGCCGACTGCTATTATACGGAGTGGAAGCAGCGGTTCGACGACCGCGGGCTCACCTTCCACGTGGCTGTGGGCGACCACGAAGTCGGCGACAACAACTGGAGCGCCGGCTCCGACAAGGCGCACCTCGTCTCGACCTTCAAGGACGCCTTCACCCGCAACTTCACGAAGGACGCCGGCGGCGACTACGTGTACGCCGAGCGGCCCGTCGGCACCGACTACGAGGGAACCGCTTACGCCTTCCAGCACGAGAACACCCTGTTCGTGACGGTCGACGTCTTCCGCCAGGACGACCCGGACGTGAAGATCGACGACCGCACCGGCTCGGTCAAGGCCGACGTGAACGCCGGGCAACTCGCGTGGCTCGACGGCGTGCTCGCGGGCGCCGCCACCGACCCCACCGTGGACCACGTTATCGTCCAGGGCCACACGCCCGTACTCGCGCCCGTCCGGCACCAGAACAGCAGTAACCTGACGATGCCGGGCCACGAGACAACGGACTTCTGGCAGACGATGGAGGCCCGCGGCGTGGACCTGTACTTCTGTGGCGAGGTGCACGACATGACCGCCTCGAACCACGGCGGCGTGGAACAGGTGGCCCACGGCGGCATCCTCGGCTACGCCGACGATATCAATTACCTCGTTGCCACGGTCGATGGCCAGCGCATCGACCTCGAACTCAAAGGCATCGACTGCACCGTCTCCGGCGACAAGATGTGGCAGTGCGGCAGCAACCGGCCGCGACAGACCATCGCGTTCGACGACCCCGCCTACTCCACCGTCGGCACGCTCACCATCGACAAGTCGTCCGGCGACACCGTGTACACGAACCGGACGGGCTTCTTCACGTGGTACGGCACGTACCCGCCGCCCGAGCCGGGGCTGGTGGTTCACCTGGCGATGGACGAGGCTCCCGGCAGCGCGACGATCCAGAACACCGGCACCAGCGGTGCGACCAACGACGGCACCCTGGAGGGCCCGGAGTTCGTCACGGGCAAGTTCGGCAATGCCCTGGTGTTCAATGGCAGCGAGAACGACCGCGTCCTCTGCGGCGCCACACCCGTGACCGGCGGCACGACGCGCACCACCTCCGCCTGGGTCAAGACCACGGCCGGCACTACCGAGAGCAACGGCATCACGATGCTCACCTTCGGCGCGAATTCGAACGGCGGCAAGTGGGACTTCGACCTGGACGACGGCAAACTCGAGGTCGGCGTCGGCGGCGGACGCAGCATCGGCGGGCCCGTCACCGCCAACGACGGCGCCTGGCACCTCGTCACGGCCGTGCTGCCCACCGAGAGCGGCACGATCGACGACGTCCTCTTCTACATCGACGGCCAACTCGTCGTCGACGCGACGACCAGCGACCGCGTGACCGATACCGGGACGGCGGGCACCTTCTACCTGGGCCAGGCCCAGAACGAGGACTACTTCCAGGCGTTCACCGGCACGCTGGACGACGTGGCCATCTGGAGCGAGCCGCTCTCGGCCGCCGAGGTCCTGGCCCTCTTCCAACTCGGCGACACCGCAGCCCTGGCGTACGACGCCGGCGCCGCCAACCTCATCTTCGAGGCGTACGCCGAGGGGCTGAACGTCATGGTCGACGGCACGCCGTGGTACTACGCGGCCGGGGGGCTGGCCGGCGGGCCCGGCGAGGTCGTGGACCTGGGCGGGGGCGACTTCTCCGTTCAGTTCGGCTCCGGCGCCGGCATGACGACCATGCCGGAACCGGCCACCCTGCTCCTGCTGCTCGGCGGGGCGGGCATGCTGCTTCGCCGACGCCGGCGGCGGTGACGCCGGGTGGCACCCGCCTTGTTTCGGCCCAGGTGACAGCCTACCGCGCGCTTTCCGGGTGACCCCTCCCCGTTCTCCCGATACACTCCCCGTATGCCACGACTGCGGATGACGGTCCGATACGACGGCACGGCCTACCACGGCTGGCAGGAGCAGCCGGGCCTGCCGACCGTCCAGGGTACCCTGGCCGACACCCTCGCGACGATTCTCGGCGAGCGGCCGGCCGTCGCCGGCGCGGGGCGGACCGACGCGGGCGTCCACGCCCTCGGGCAGGTGGCGGCCTTCTCGACCGAACGCGATATCGCCCCCGGCCGCATCGAGGCCGCCCTGAACAGCCGCCTGCCCGACGACGTGGCGGTGGCCGACATGGCCGAGGTTCCGGCAGCGTTCGACCCCACGCGCGACGCCCGGAGCAAACACTACCGGTACCGGCTCTGGCACAGCCGGGCCAAGCCGGTCTTCGCCCGCCGATACGTCTGGCACTGGTGGCGGGGCCTGGACCTGGACGCCATGCGCGACGCCGCCCGCCGCTTCGTCGGGCACCACGACTTCAAGAGTTTCGAGTCGCGCGGCAACCCGAGGGAGACGACGGACCGCACGATCTTCCGGCTCGACGTGACGACGGCGGAGCCGCCCGAGGTCCACGTCGACGTCGAGGGCGACGGGTTCCTGTACCGCATGGTCCGTAACCTCGTCGGCACGCTGACCGAGGTGGGCCGGGGGCACCGGCCGCCCGAGTGGGTCGAGGAGGTGCTGGCCGCCCGCGACCGAGCGGCCGCCGGCCCCTGCGCCCCGCCGCACGGGCTATGCCTGACGTCGGTGCGGTACGAATGAGCGCGGAACGCGCGACGCACGGGTGTGCCACGGCGGGTCTTGCCCCGCCGTGCTCGTCGCCCGCCGGACGCACGGCCGGACAAGACCGGCCGTGGCACGTTCGTGTGCTGACCAGGTACGTTGCGCGGCGGCCTTCCCAGGCCGCCGCGAGTTACCGAGGGCGTGGTGGCCTGGGAAGGCCACCACGCGGCAGGGCATAACGCTGAATGATTCGCGAGACTCGGCCCCGGGGGCGCGGTTCAAGCCTCTGCGGGGCAGCCCGGCGCCGGGACCCCGCCCGCACATCCGGACGAGGCCCGGGGAACCCATGCGCCGTCTGCCGGTCCTGCTGACGCTCGTTATCCTCGCCGCCGCCGCGACGCCGGCCCGCGCGAAGCCGTACACCCGCCCTCTCACGCTGCGCGAGCCGCTCGGCTACACGTGGACCGACGAACTCGTCCACCGCGACCTCACGATTGCCGAGAAGAACGTGGCCGCCGAGACGTTTTCGCTCGCGGACCCCGACGGCGAGCCCGTGCCGCTCCAGGTCGAGGTCCTGAAGGGGAAGGCCACCGCCGTTTCGCGCGTCCGCCTGTGGTGGAAGGCCACGCTGCCGAAGGACGAGGCGGTGCGGTACCGGCTGACGTATCGCGACGACGGGCGGCCGGGCCGGCGGCCGGCGGGCGGCCTTACGGGTTGCCGCCAGGGCGACCGGCTGGTGCTCTCGACGGGCGTGGCCGAGGTGGCCGTGCCGGCTCCCGCCGAGGCGTATCCGCAACCGTTGCCGCTCGCGGAGGCGCCGGCGCCGGTGCTGGGCGTGCGGACACCGCCCGGCGCGGGCCCGTGGCTCGGCACGTGGCGCCTGGAGGGGCCGGGGCGCGTCCGCCGCGTCCAGACGAGCGTGGAGGCCGACGGCCCGCTCCGCGCCCGCGCGGCAATCCGCTACACGTTCGCGGATGCGAAACAGGAGTACGAGGTGGCGCTGGAGGCGGTGGCCGGCGAGCCCTGGTTCGACCTCCGCGAGACGTATCGCCTGGGCGAGGGCGACCGGAGCCGCCTCACGCTGCACGAGCACCTGCGCCCGACGGAGGCCCTCTGGCTGCCGTGGTACACGGATGGCGGCGAGCCGCAGCGGGCCTACGAGGTGCGGCGCGACCTGCTCGCGACCCGCGACCCGGGCGGCGAGCCGTTCGCCACGCTCCGCCCGCGGTGGGCCCGGTGTCCGGACACCGCCCAGGTGTGCCTGGCCGTGGGCGAGGACGGCGGGGCGGACCGGGCGGCCGTCGGGGCCGTCATGGTCCGGCCGGCCGACTGGGTCCGCCCGTACGCGCAGTTTCCGACGGTCCGGGCGCTGGCGGACGGGCGGGGGATGGCCTTTACGTTTCCGCTCGTGGCCGGCCGCCGGGCGTGGGCGCTCGTGGCCGGGCCCGTCGAACGGTTCGAGACGAAGGGCGACCTCCAGGGCCTCATCCGCCGCATGGCGGACGTGCCGCTCGACCGCGTCCTGAACGCTTACACGCTGTCGTGGGAGCGCGACCCGAAGCGTGCGGCGCCGCACATCCTGACGACGGCGAAGCGCCTGAGGCAGATTCGTGCGGACGTGGGGGCGGTGCGCGATACGGCGCCCGCGCGGCTCGTGCGGGCGGCGCTCCAGAGCGAGGCGGCCGAGGAGCGGTTCCTGGCGGAGTTCCTCGCGGGCCGACGCCGCGACCTGCCGAGCCTGGGCTTCCACGCCGGGGTGATCCTCGGCCGGTCGTATCAGGACGCGTTCCTCACGCCGGGGGCGTATCCGAACCGGCTGCCGGAGGCGCTGGCCGGGGCGGACCTGGCGGCCGCGGGCGGGCCCGCGGGGTCGCCGGCCGTCGCGCTGCTGGGCTACGTCTTCACGGACCCGCACTTCGGCCGGGCACCCGGCGGGTGGGACCCCGCACCGGCCGACGCCCGGGCCATCCTCCTCACGGTGCCGGCGTATGCGGCGGCGATGATGCCGGACCATCCCCACGCGAAGCGGTGGATGACGCGGGCCCTGGAGGGATTTCGTTCGGACCTGCGGCGCGCCGTGCCGGACGGGAAACGCGAGTCGGTTCGGCCGGACCGGCTGGCCGGCGCGCTCGCCCGGGCGCTGCCGGTCCTGAAGGCCGCCCGCAGCGCGGGCTTCGCGGACCCGTTCACCTGGCCGGAGGTCCGCCAGGGCCTGGAGTGCCTGCGGAACCTGCACGGGCCGCCGGACCCGCGGCTGGGCCGGCGGGTGCTCGTCCCGTTCGGCGAGATGACCGGTTGGAACGACCGCCTCGGCCGACTGTTCGGCATCGCGGCGGCGGGGGTGCGGCCGTCGGACGCGGACCTGGCCGCCGTCTGGATGGGCCTCTACCGCGCCTACTACGGCGACGCCGGCAGCGGCGACCTGGCGGCCGATGTCCTGCTGGCGGACCCGTCGCTGAAGGCGGCGGACCTCGGGTCGGCCGAGTGGCCCAGCCGGGCGTACGCGGGATTCGGGGCCGTCCTGCGGAGCCGGGCCGGCTCGCCGCGCGAAACGTTCGTCGCGCTGCGGTGCGGCGGGTCGGCGGCCGGCCGGGGCGACGCCATGAGCCTGCACCTGGCCGGGGCGGGGGCCCCGATCGCGCCGGCGTGGCACGCGCCGGCAGACGTCTTCCTGCCGCAGGAATACCTGCACAATCGCGTGACCCTCGGCGAGAACGAGAACATGGACGCGGCCGGCCGGCTGGTCCTCGTGGCGCGGTCGCCGGCGGCGGACGTGGCGGTGGCCGAGGCCCGCGCGACCCATCTCCGCCGCATGCCCCGCCGGCCGGAGGAGGCCACGCCCGGCACGGCGCTGGCGCGGCGGCGGCTGGAGACGCCCGCCCGGTACCGCCGGTGGGTCATGCTCGTCAAGCACGCGGCCGGGTCGGCGCTGGAGGATTACGTGGTGGTCCGCGACGACCTGGCGGCCGCCGACCCCGCCACGTTCAACCTGTTCGTGCTGGCCCGGCGGGCGGTGCGCTCGGGCCGGTGCCTTCGGTTCGAGGGACAACTCGCCGCCGACGCCGTCCTGTATCTGGCGTCGCCCGTGGTACAGAGCGCGACCCTGACGGAGTGGGGCTGGCCGGCGGGCGACCGGTCGGCCCTGATCCCGCCCGGCTACGAGCCGGGCCGCGAGCCGTGGCGCCGCGGCGAGGTCCAGCAGTGGGTCCGCCTCCGGGCCCGGCCGGGCGCCGGGTTCCTGACGGTCGTGTACCCGTATCCGAAAGGCGGGGCGGAGCCGACGTTCGAGCCGCTCGCGGGCGGGCGAGGCGTGCGCGTGTCCGTCGGCGACGACCGCGAGGACGTGTACCTCTCGGCCGACCCGCCCAAAGCGGCCGGGGGGCAGGTGGCCGTCGTCCGCGGCGGCAAGCGGACAGTGGTCGTCGAGAAGACGGTGAAGCCGTTGTAGCGGGGGCGTGATTTGACATGATCGCCCCGCTGCCCTATGCTATGCGGGTCTGACACACCCTTAATCCCAAGGAGACGACGATGCGACGACTGAAGACGGCGGTGCTGGCCCTTCTCATCGGCATGATGCTCGTGGTGGCGTGCGGCGCGAAGACCGCCGAGGTGCGGCTGCCGGCGGCCGTCGGCGACCACATGGTGGTGCAGCGAGGCCGGCCGATCACCGTCTGGGGCTGGACCGACCCCGGGGCGGAGGTCAAGGTGACGATGGGCAACGCTTCGGCGGTGGCGACGGCGAACCCGGCGGGCCGGTTCCAAGTAGCCCTGCCGGCCCTGGAGGCCGGCGGCCCGCACGCCATCACCGTGGCCGGCGCCAACACGATTGAACTGAAGGACGTTCTCGTCGGCGACGTGTGGATTTGCTCGGGCCAGTCGAACATGGCCATGACCGTCCAGCGCTCGAACAACGCGGAGGAAGAGGCCGCCGCCGCAAAGTACCCGAACATCCGCCTGTTCACCGTCGAGCGGCACGCCGCCACCGAGCCGCAGAAGGACTGTAAGGGCTCGTGGGTTCTGTGCAGCCCGGAGACGGTGCCGGGATTCTCGGCGGCCGGCTATTTCTTCGGGCGGCATCTGCACAACCACCTGAAGGTGCCGATCGGGCTTATCAACACTTCCTGGGGCGGCACGCCGTCCGAGGCCTGGACCAGCCCCGAGATGGTCGAGCAGGAGGACGCCTTCGCCCCGATCGTGAAGCGGTTCCAGGACCAGGTCGCCTCGTACCCGCAGGCCAAGGCCCGGTGGGAGAAGACGAAGGACGAGCGGCTGGCGAAGTGGAAAGAGGCGGTCGCCAAGGCGAAGGAGGCCGGCAAACGCCCGCCGCGCCGGCCCGGCCCGCCGCAGGACCCGACCCTGAGTTCGCATCGGCCGAGCAACCTGTACAACGGCATGATCGCGCCGCTGGTGCCGATGCGCATCTGCGGGGCCATCTGGTACCAGGGTGAATCCAACGCCGGCCGGGCGCAGCAGTACGGCACGATCTTCCCGGCGATGATCGTGGACTGGCGGCGCCACTGGGGGCAGGGCGACTTCCCGTTCCTGTTCGTCCAACTCGCCAACTTCCGCCAGCGCGCCGAGCAGCCCGGCGACAGCGCCTGGGCCGAACTCCGCGAGGCCCAACTCAAGACCCTCGACCTGCCGAACACCGGCATGGCCGTCATCATCGACATCGGCGAGGCGGGCGACATCCATCCGAAGAACAAGCAGGACGTCGGCAAGCGCCTCGCGCTGGCGGCCCGGAGCGTGGCGCACAACGAACGCCTCACGTACTCGGGGCCCATCTACCACGGCATGGGGCGCGAGGATAACAAACTCCGCCTCACCTTCGATCACGTTGGCAAGGGCCTCGTGGCCAAGGGCGGTGACCTGAAGGGCTTCGCGATCGCCGCCGAGGATAAGAAGTGGGTCTGGGCCGACGCCACGATCGACGGCCGGACCGTCCTCGTCTGGGCCGACGGCATCCAGGAACCCGTGGCCGTCCGCTACGGCTGGGCCGAGAACCCCGAGTGCACCCTGTACAACCAGGCGGGCCTGCCGGCCTCGCCGTTCCGCACGGACGCCTGGCCGGGCATGACCGCGGGCAAGGAGTAACGCCGTCTTCAACGGCGCACGGCGGATGGGCCACGGCGGGTCTTGCCCCGCCGTGGTGTCTCCCTGCGTCAGGCACGGCCGGACGGGGCCGGCCGTGGCACGGTGCTGTCGTCCTCATCCGTCCCCCCAAGGAGCCGGCCATGCTCGTCATTGCCGAACGCATCAACGCCACCCGCAAGCCCATCGCGACGGCCCTGGAGGCCCGCGACGCCGCCTTCATCCAGGCCGAGGCCCGCAAGCAGGCCGAGGCGGGCGCCGCCTTCCTGGACGTGAACACGGCCCTCTCGCCCGAGGCCGAGAAGGACCTCATGGTCTGGGCGGTCGAGACGATCCGCGCAGTCACCGAGACGCCGCTCTCGATCGACTCGGCCGACCCGGCAGTGGCCCGGGCGGGCCTGGAACGCCTGCCGAAGGGATCGGCCTTCCTGAACTCCATCAGCGCCGAGACGGGTCGCCTGGATGGCATGCTGCCGCTCATCACCGAGTTCGAGACGCGGGCCGTCGTCCTGGCGATGGACGACCAGGGCATGCCGGACTCCTGCGAGGACCGCTGGCGGGCGCTCGAGCAGGTCTTCGCGAAGACCGACGCGGCGGGCGTCGCGCGCGACCGCCTCTCGGTGGACCCGCTCGTGCGGCCGGTGGCGACGAACCCCGAACAGGCGGCCCAGTGCCTGGAGATGATCCGCCAGATCGCCGAGAAGGGGCAGGGGGCCGGCACCACGATGGGTCTGTCGAACATCTCGTTCGGCCTGCCCGAACGCCGGCACCTGAACCGGACGTTCCTGGCGATGGCCATCGGCGCCGGCCTGACCGGGGCCATCCTCGACCCGCTGGAGCCGGACCTGATGGCCACCGGCATGTCGGGGGCGTGCCTCGTGGGCCAGGACGATTACTGCATGAACTACATCACCGCCCAGCGCGAGGGGAGACTGTAAAGGCGTCGACACGCCGCATGCCGAACGGCACGCGCCGGGCGAGCGCGGCGGCTAGATGTGGGCGGTAGCGAAGATGCCGCCGCCCGCCGCGGTCTACATGCGTTACTCCTGCGGCGGCGCCGCCTCCGGCGGGGGCGGGATCGACACCGCGTACAGGTTCCCGTCCTGGCTCCCCACGTACACGATGCCCCGGATCACCGCGGGCG
>Ga0180432_10010502_pt1 | contig 11073 bp, 12 predicted proteins | sample SS_ome_10_FD_132414 | JGI IMG/M metagenome (GOLD analysis project Ga0180432, IMG submission 132414) | Hypersaline lake sediment archaeal communities from the Salton Sea, California, USA - SS_1_MS_2 metaG | ecosystem: Environmental > Aquatic > Non-marine Saline and Alkaline > Hypersaline >... | reverse complement strand
TGTTGGGCTCATTCCTCTTCCAAGGCGACGACGTCGATAAGCCGACCGGAGTGCTTTCGGGCGGGGAGAAGACTCGTCTTTCCCTCGCCTGTCTTGTGGTGTCTGGTGCGAACGTGCTGTTGCTGGATGAGCCAACCAACAACCTGGACCCCGCGTCGCGGGCAGAGGTACTCACCGCTTTGCGCTCCTACGAAGGAGCGGTCGTCCTGGTAAGCCATGACCCAGGGGCAGTGCAAGCACTGGAGCCAGAGAGGGTTGTGCTGTTGCCGGACGGCGAAGAGGATCTTTGGAGCGAGGACTATGTGGACCTCGTGGAACTGGCCTAGGAGGAATGTCGATGGATGACACCCGGACTTACGTACGTCGCGAACTAGACGCAGAGCACGGCGACGTTTTGCGCATCACCTTGAATCGACCCGAGGTCCGCAACGCACAGACACCACAGATGTGGGACTACCTCGCCGAGATCGGTGAATCAGTGCCCGATGAGGTGCGATTCGTGGTCCTTCGCGGCGAAGGTGTCGATTTCTCTGCGGGGCTCGATCGCGGCATGTTCGCCGACACCAGTTCCAATGGCATGATCGCCGCGCTACAGCGCGATCCTGATGGATTCATCGTTCAGGCGCAGCGCGCCTTCCGGGTATGGACACAGATCCCGCAGATCGTGATCGCCGCGGTGCAAGGCAATGTCATAGGTGCCGGCTTCCAACTCGCACTCGCGAGTGATCTCATGATCGCTCAGCCCGATGCCCGATTCGCACTTCGCGAGACATCGATCGGACTGGTGCCAGATCTTGGCGGAACCGGCGCGTTGATCGACGTCATCGGCTATCGCAGAACCTTCGCGCTGTGTGCAACCGGTGATTTCCTATCTGCTGAGCAAGCTCGTGAGGCAGGCATCGTCGATGAGATCGCGCCGGACCTGGGAAACGCAATCGAGCAGCGGATATCTCGACTGCGTGAGGTCAACGCGGGTTCCTTGACTGACCTCAAGCGCTTGCTACGAAGCGTGGCGTCGGATCAGGACTCCTGGTCCAACGAACGACGCATACAGATCGAGCGTCTGCAAGCCTTGTTCGGCTCGAGTCAATCGTGACCATGCAAACGGTCTGGCAGACCTACCAATCGATGACCAGGGATCGGTCGGTCACGAACAAGAAGGTCGCGCGGTCGACCGTGCGGAGGATCTTCAGATACGCCAGGCCGTATCGCGTGATCATCGCCATATTCCTGATCACTTTGGTAGGGACGTCGCTGCTGAGCGTCGCACAACCGTTGCTTTTCCGACGCATCGTCGATGATGGCATTTCGGTCGGTAACGCGTCATTGGTCACGTGGACCGCGGTCGCCATTGCCGGTCTGGCTATCGGGGATGCGGCGCTGGGTCTGGTAAGTCGCTGGTACTCCTCTCGCATCGGCGAAGGCCTGATCTTCGACTTGAGGACTCAGGTGTACGACCACGTGCAGCGTCAGTCGATCGCCTTCTTCACGCGTACGCAGACTGGTGCGCTGATCTCCCGGTTGAACTCCGATGTGATCGGTGCCCAGCAGGCGTTCACGTCGACGCTTGGGGGAGTGCTGGGCAATCTGATCTCGGTGACCGTCGTGCTCATTGCAATGTTCGCGCTCTCTTGGCAGATCACCCTCGCCTCGCTGATCCTGGTTCCCTTATTTCTCCTCCCGGCTCGCTATATGGGTCGTCGCCTGCAGGCGCTGACGCGCGAGCAGATGACGCTCAACGCTGAGATGAGCTCGCAAATGACCGAGCGATTCAACGTGTCCGGGGCAATGTTGGTGAAGCTCTTCGGCCGACCGGATGCTGAGGCGGGACTGTTCTCCGGGCGGGCATCGCGGGTCCGCGACATCGGAGTGCGGATCGCGATGGCGAACCGTTGGTTCTTCACCGCGCTCACCTTGGTGGCCGCGCTCGCGACCGCCATCACCTACGGTCTGGGCGGCAACCTGGTCATCGACGGAGCCATAACCCTGGGCACGTTGCTGGCCCTGGTGGCGCTCCTGGCTCAGTTGTACGGGCCACTGACGGCACTGAGCAACGTCCGTGTAGATGTGATGACGGCTTTGGTGTCGTTCGAGCGGGTCTTCGAAGTATTGGATCTACCGCCGTTGGTGCGGGACCCTGACGATCCACGCCAAGTGCCAGAGGGCGGACTCTCCGTGGCATTCCAAGATGTCGACTTCACCTACCCGACCGGGGCGCAAGTGGGCCTGGCCTCCCTCGAGGGAGTGGCGCGGGAGGAGTCCGTGCACGCCGGTGAGCCGGTATTGCACGATGTCACGTTCGAATCCGCGCCGGGGGCCCTGACGGCGCTCGTGGGTCCGAGTGGCGCGGGGAAAAGCACCATCATCGCCCTCCTAGCTCGGATGTATGACCCAACGTCGGGCTCGGTTCGGATCGGGGGCATCGACCTACGCGACCTCACGACCGCCGATGTGCGTGCGGAGGTCGGAGTAGTGACTCAAGATGCGCACTTGTTCCACGAATCGATCGCGGAAAACTTGCGCTACGCAAGACCGGAGGCAACCGATACCGATTTGATCGAGGCCTGCCGAGCCGCGCAAATCTGGGATTTCATCGAATCAATGCCCGATGGTTTGGACACAGTCGTAGGTGACCGGGGCTACCGCCTATCGGGCGGAGAAAAACAGCGGATCGCACTCGCGCGCTTGTTCCTCAAGGCTCCACGGGTGGTGGTGCTGGACGAGGCAACTGCGCACCTGGACAGCGAGAGCGAGCGTCGAGTTCAGCTGGCCCTTGACACCGCCTTGCAAGGGCGCACCAGCGTGGTGATCGCCCACCGCTTATCCACCATCCGCAGAGCCGATCAGATACTCGTAGTAGACGACGGTCGCATCGTGCAGCGCGGGACACACGAAGAGCTGTTAACCGCAGGCGGAATGTACGAGACCTTGTACCGCACGCAATTCGCTGACAGCTGATTACTCAGCAGCGTCACGCGCTTCCCGACGCAGAAAGAAGAACCAGCCGCCGATTGCCACGGCAGCGAATAAGAGCCATTGGATCGCATACGAGATGTTCTGCAGATCGTCCGGCTGCGTGAGAGGCACGGGGGTCAGGGACTCTGCGGGATCGGTGGTGAGCACCTGCACGTACCACTGACTGGCTGTGGTCGGTGGAAGTTGAGCGGCCGCGATCTCGGTCACTTGGCCTAGTGGAAGGCCTCCGCGGTCGGTCGGATCGAGTTCCTGTCCTGTTTCCAGTGGGCGGACGAAGCCTTCGACGCTTGTGGTGCCCGCAGTCGGGGGATCGAGGACGGGTGAATCACCTGCCCGTAGTCCAGCCGGCGTCCATCCGCGTAGTACCCACACGCCACCTTGGGCCGTACGTAGTTGCTGCATGACCCAAAATCCGTTGCGCCCTTCTAAGGGACGTTGCCGTACGAATCGAATCGAATCTGGGTCATAAGTCCCGGTGAATGAGACAGGGGTGAATTCGGCGACCGGTTCAAGAAGCGACGGGGTTATCGGGTCCGTTTCGCTGACGGCCAGGGCTCGCTGCTCGGCTTGCTTGTCCTCAGCCCTATCCCACTGCCAACGACTGAGCAGCCCGAAGGCGATGATCGCAACGATGACTACCGCGGTGAAGCCCTGCCAGCGTGCGGTGCGCAACAACGCGAGCATCAGTCCACTGTACGGCGCTCATACCCATCAGCGTCATCGCCCGGAACGATCACGACGCCCTCGATCGCTTTGCCGGAGCTCGGTAGTGCTGGCCGCGCCTGCTGGGTGACCTCGGGTACTGAGCCGGTATCGCGGACCTTGCCGGCATTGGCGATTACGACTGCCAGGTACGGCAGCACCACGGCACCGGCGATAAGCACCCACCGTGGCCATCCCGGGATGAAGATGGCTCCGATCACGCACGCGGTCCGGATGCCCATCGAGATCAGGTACTTGCGCGTACGACCTGCCTGCTCGTCACTCAAGGAGCGCTGGGCACTGGTGATCGTGTGGGTTGGCTCGGACACCCCAATAAGGTAAGCCCCACACGTTGTATCCGCCCGTCGACCATGGTCAGGGAGGCATTTATGTCCGACAGGGTCTACGGACTCAGCGAGGTCGTGGGAACCTCGCCGGATTCCATTGAACACGCCGTCCGCAATGCGGTTCGCCGGGCGGGAGCCGAACACCGCCACGTGGATTGGTTCGAGGTCCAGCAGGTTCGCGGTTACGTTCGCGACAACGAGGTGGATCACTTCCAGGTGACGGTGAAGGTCGGGTTCCGGCTAGAAGATGCCTGAGGAGGGCTCCTCGGGCCAAGATCCGGGGGTCGACGCCGAGTTGACGTCCGAGCAGCGTCGGTCGTTCGAGCGGCTTACCAACTTCACCGACGCCGTCGTCGCCATCGGTATCACCCTGCAGCTGCTGCCTCTCATCGATGTTCAAGGTCCCCAAGCCGGGCAATCGGTCTGGGAGGTCATCGCCGCGAACCAGGGCCAGATCACGGCCTTCGTGCTGTCGTTCGTGGTGGTCATAGTCATGTGGTCGACGCACAATCGCGTGTTCAACTCGATGCGGCAGTACGACGGCACGATTTTCACGTTGAATGTCCTGTGGCTGCTCTTGATCGTGTTCCTGCCATGGCCGACCTCGATGTACGGCAACGCAGTGAATGATCAAGTGATCGGCCCGGGGGGCGTCGGACTGCTTTACTGGTGGACTATCGCGGCCATCAGTGGACTCGGATCACTGATCGCTCTCCACGCTGGCAGGACTCCCGGTCTACTCGAACCGGACGCGCGGGCAGAAAGTTATCGCTATCGGCAACTTCGACGCGTCATTGGCTTGACGTTCTTCCTCACGTTCTTTTGCATCGGCATCTTGAGCGAATTCTTTCCGGTTGTGTCGCCGTACTTAGCCCTGCTGCTGATTCCCGTGAATGCAGTCCTTCGACGACGTATGCGGGTAGACGACAATTTCGCCACATGAGCGAGGTGAAGGAAGGAAGCATGAGCGAACCCATTGCACTCGTTACGGGTGGTAGTCGAGGAATCGGAGCGGCTGTCGCGAGGCGACTTACCAGCTCGGGTCATCGGGTGATCGTGGCTAGCCGGACAGGGGCAGTGCCGGCCGACGTCGATGTTGCTGGCTCGATAGCCATGGATGTGGCTGATCCGGAGTCCATCGACTCGGCACTTGCCGAGGTGGCCGAGAAGTTCGGCACTATCGGTGTGTTGGTGGCAAATGCGGGGATCACTCGCGACAACTTGCTGATGCGTATGTCGGATTCCGACATCGACGACGTACTAGACACCAACCTCGCAGGATCCATCCGGTTGTGCAGGGGAGTGACTCGGGGAATGCTGCGCGCGAAGTCGGGTCGAATCGTGCTGGTCTCTTCGGTGGTGGGAATGCTTGGGAGCGCTGGTCAGGTGAACTACGCGGCGTCCAAGGCCGGCCTCATCGGTTTGGCCCGCTCCTTGGCACGTGAACTCGGTTCGCGCGGCATCACCGCGAACGTCGTGGCCCCCGGTTTCGTGACAACGGACATGACCGCGGATTTGGATGACTCTCGCCGCACGGAGATCCTCTCCGCCATCCCCCTTGGTCGCTACGCTGCGGTGGACGAAGTTGCCGGAGTCGTGGACTTTCTCGCCGGCCCCGATGCCGGCTACATCACCGGAGCCGTGATTCCGGTCGATGGTGGACTGGGCATGGGTCATTGAGACGGGTGAAGGAGCACACATGGGGTTGCTAGACGATCGCACGGTGGTCGTGACGGGTGTGCTGACGGACCAATCGATTGCCTTCCACATTGCCCGGTTGGCTCAAGAACAAGGTGCGAAAGTCATCTTGACGAGCTTCGGGCGCACCATGTCCCTGACGAAGCGCTCATCGGCCCGACTGCCGAAGGAGGCGCCGATCATCGAACTAGATGTCACGAACGATGATGATCTTGCGGCCTTTGCAGGCCGAGTTGGCGAGCACGCGGATCGCGTCGATGGACTGGTGCATTCCATCGGCTTCGCGCCGGAGGCTGCACTTGGCGGCAACTTCCTCACGACCACCTGGCCCGATGTTGCTACGGCACTGCAGGTGTCGGCCTATTCGCTGGCGTCGTTGTCAGTCGCGGCCAAGCCCCTGATGGGGTCGGGTTCGGCGATCGTGGGACTTGATTTCGATGCTGCCGTCGCATGGCCCACCTACGACTGGATGGGCGTGGCCAAGGCGGCGCTGGAATCCACCGCGCGCTACCTCGCTCGCGACCTCGGGCCGGCCGGGATACGGGTGAATCTCGTGGCGGCGGGGCCGATTCGGACTATGGCGGCCAAGAGCATTCCGGGCTTCGGTGAATTCGAGCAGGTGTGGCAAGACCGCGCCCCCTTGGGCTGGGACCTCGATGATCCGACATCCGCTGCCATGGCCTGCGTAGCGTTGTTGTCACCATGGTTCCCGGCCACCACCGGCGAGATCGTGCACGTGGACGGTGGAGTGCACTCCCAGGGAGCGTGAGGGTGGCGAGGTTGATCCTGCTGCGGCACGCGAAGTCGGACTACCCGCTCGGCGTGCCAGACCACGAGCGCCCTCTGTCCGCTCGCGGCCGAGCCAATGCCGACACGATGGCGAATCTTGTTCTCGGCGCGATACCTCCCGGCTGGTCACTCGGCGCCGCCGTATCCACAGCCGCGCGAACTCAGGAGACGTGGGCGCGGGTCGAGGCCGGGATTCCAGCGGTTGCTCAGCACTGGAATGACGCCGCGCTGTATCTCGCGGAGCCTGCGACCATCGCCGAAACAGCCGCCTGCTTCACCACTGATGTCGGGATCATCGTTGGCCATAACCCGGGAATCTGGGAACTAGCCGAATCAATTCCGGCTGCCCGAGAGCAGATCGCCGAGGAGATGGCGCACAAATTCCCGACAGCCGCATTCGCGGTCATCGACACGGGGACAACGCCGCTGGCACATTGGCAGCCAGAAGACGCGACCTGCATCGATTTCGTCAAGTGCCGTTGATGTTCCCAAGGCCGTCGCGGGCATCGGCCAACTCGACCTCGTCACGAGTTATCCCCATCAAGAACAAGGTGGAGTCCAAGAAAGGCACGGAAACGGAGGTGTCTGCCGCCTGACGAGCGAGTGGCTTGGCATTGAAGGCGATGCCAAGTCCGGCGGCCTCGAGCATGTCGATGTCATTCGCACCGTCACCGATCGCGATGGTGCGCCGACGCGGGATCCCAAAGCGGACTGCGAGATCCTCTAGGGCCTTGCGCTTGCCAGGGCGGTCGATGATCTCTCCGACCACCCGACCGGTGAGGTACCCGGCCTCGATCTCCAACGTGTTGGCTCGCAATTCCGAGACCCCGAGTTGCTGCGCAAGGGGCGCGATCACTTGCGTAAATCCACCGGAGACCAGTGCGATCCGGTAGCCGAGCCGATTGAGTGTCCGGCACAGCGTCCGCGCACCGGGAGTCAACCGGATGCGGTCACGGACGTCGGAAAGGACGTCCTCAGAAAGGCCTTCGAGCAGGGCAACCCGACGATGCAGGGACTCTGTGAAGTCCAACTCACCGGCCATCGCGCGCTCAGTCACGGCAGCCACCGCCTGCTGCTGACCGGCTGCCTCGGCCAGCAGGTCGATCACCTCGTCTTGAATGACCGTGGAATCGACATCCATCACAACGAGGTACTGCCCTCGGGTCTCCAAATCGGTGTCCTGCACGGAGATGTCCACGCCGCGCTCAGCCGAGATGGCTGCCAACGGCCGCCGGAGTTCATCGGGATCCACGCCCCGACCTTCGAAGGTCACGGCTGTGACGGGGTAGTGGGCAACACGACGAATTCGATCGATGTTCCCACCTTTCCCCGCTACCTCGGTCGCTAGATCTGCGATCGAAGCGGGAGTGAGATCAGCAGCCATCACGGTGATGCGGAATCCGCCATCGGGTCCTGCGACGTGGTCTCGATCCGGCATGGCCCGCACATTGATCGAGGCCTCCATGGCAAGTTCCCCGGCGAGAGCCTCGATCGCCGAAGCGACATCGGCGACGCATGCAGGCGGTGCCTCGAGCGAGCACGCGAGGATAAGGCGATCGCGCATGACGATCTGGTCCACGTCGCGGACGGACACGGGGAAGCGGGCGCAGGTCCGAAATAGGTCTCGGGTGACGCCCGGTCGGTCGCTTCCGGACAGCGTTACCAAGATGGTGGAAGCGGCTGCACGTGACGCACCTGCCGCGGGACTGCCGTGCTCGCTCATGATGGGACCACGCTACTGAGCGCTCCCCAGATCCCTTTCAACACGCCCTACAGTGGCAGGGTGCGTGTCCTGAGAATGACCGACGTCGGGGTCCGCCGGGGCGCGGCACACCTGCTGTCGTCGGTGGACTGGACGGTCGAGGACTTCGAACGATGGGTGGTCATCGGCCCGAACGGGGCGGGAAAGACCACAGCGCTCACCATCGCGTCCACTCGAATGTTTCCAAGCGCTGGATCCGTCGAAATTCTCGGCGAGACCCTCGGGCAAGTCGATATTGCCGAACTCAAGCCTCGTATCGGATTCGCGTCGCACGTGTTGCTACGTGACATTCCCATGCACGAAGCGGCAGTGGATGTCGTCGTTACCGGGGCCTACGCCATCACCGGTCGCTGGAATGAGGACTACCACGAGTCGGATCTGGCTCGAGCGCGCGAATTGCTCCAGGCATGGGGGGCCGATGCTTATGCCGATCGCCCCTTCGCTTCGTTGTCGGAAGGCGAGCGTAGGCGCGTACTTATCGCTCGCGCCCTGATGAGCGATCCTGAGTTGTTGTTGCTTGATGAGCCCGGGGCCGGATTGGACTTAGCCGGGCGCGAAGAATTGATCGGGCTACTTGATGATCTCAGTGCGGACCCGATGGCGCCGACACTGATCCTGGTTACCCACCACGTCGAGGAGATCCCTCCCGGCATTACCCACGGGTTGTTGCTGGCAGGGGGACAGGTAATCGCCAGTGGACCCATCGGGGAGGTACTCACCGATGAGGCGATGTCCCGGGCGTACGGCGTTCCTATTCAAATCGAAGCGGTTGGCGGAAGATGGATGGCTATCGCGCGGAAGGCGGCGTCGTGAGCACGAACTTTCCCGCGCGCTTCCTATTCGCTGACCAGCTCGGACCCCACTTCGACGATGGCGGCGCCATCACGCTGGTGGAAGCAAAATCGGTGTTCCAAAGGCGCGCCTACAACCGCCAGAAGGCGCATCTGGTGCTGAGCGCTCTGCGGCATCGAGCTGCCGAGGACTCCGGTCGCATCACGTTGATCCGCGCTGCGAACTACCGCGAGGGGCTATCGGGTCTGGACGTGAGCGCGATGGATGCCGTGGCTGCCACGTCTCGCCCTGCGCGTGCCCTCCAAGCGAGCCTGGGCTTCGGGCAGGTGCACCCCGAGCGCGGCTGGTTCACCGGACCCGCAGAGTTCGCGCAGTGGGTAGAGGGCAGAGGACGCAAGCGTCTATTGATGGAGGACTGGTATCGAAGTGTGCGTCGCCGGCACGACATCTTGATGGACGACGGTGAGCCAGTAGACGGGCGCTGGAACTTCGATTCCGACAACCGCTTGCCACCGCCGCGCGGCGAGACCCATCTACCTGTTCCCCCGCCGTGGCAACCGGCAGAGGACGAAATAGACGCCGAGGTGCGGGCCGACCTGGATGCGTGGGCCAAGGAGGGCGTGGAATTCCTCGGGACCGATGGCCCACGCCGTTTCGCTGTGACTCGTGAGGAAGCCATACAGGCTCTCGAAGACTTCATAGACAACCGTCTTGCCCTGTTCGGCCCTTACGAGGACGCCGTCTTGTGGCGCGACCCCTTCATGGCACATTCCTTGCTTTCGGTGCCGTTGAACCTCGGGTTGTTGCATCCGGTCGAAGTGGTGGACCGAGCCGTCGAGGCTTGGGTCGATGGCCGTGCCACCATCGCCAGCGTCGAGGGATTGATCCGCCAGATCATCGGCTGGCGCGAGTACGTGTGGCACTTGTACTGGCATCTGGGTGCCGAGTACGAGGAGCTCAACGCACTAAGTGCTGACGTACATCCACCGGATTGGTTCCTGCAGGCCGCCTGGAAGGAAGTCGATGCCCATTGCCTAAAGCGCTCATTGCAATACGTATCTGAAATCGGCTACTCGCACCACATCGTCCGACTCATGGTGTTGAGCAACTGGGCGACCCAACGCGGATATTCGCCACAGGTGATGAATGACTGGTTTCGGCGCGCTTTCGTGGACGGCTATCCGTGGGTCATGACGGCCAATGTGATCGGGATGGGTTTGTACGCCGACGGTGGAACTATGGCCACGAAGCCTTACGTGTCCGGTGGGGCCTACATCAAGAAGATGACGGACTTTTGCGGTGAGTGTCGGTACGACCCCAAGGTTCGTGTGGGGGACAACGCGTGCCCGTTCACGGCGGGCTACTGGGCTTTCTTGGATCGCCATCGCGAGTCGTTTCGGTCCAACCATCGAATGGGCACCGCCCTACGCACCATGGACAAGTTGCGCGATCTGCCGGAATTGCTTGCGCAGGAGACAGCACGCGGAGAGCAGGCGCCGTGAGCCGATCGAACGTCCGCGCGGTGGTCCGCTGGTTCATTGCGATCCTGGGGGTACTCGCGATACTCGCTGGTGCGGCCGTGGTCGGGGGTGCTGCGTGGGTTCGATCGGTATTGGATCCCCAGGGCGCCTTGTCTTCGGTTGCGCAGTCGATATCGGCTGCGGAATGCGAAACGCTCTTGATCGAAGTCGTCGAGGTGGATATTCGCGCGCAGGAACTTGAGAACTTGCCGGTAGTGGCAGAGCGCACGTCCCCGTCCCTCGTGGTCGATGTGGTGTCGGCGGTAAGCGAGGCTCAGTCGACCACTCTGGTGGGAGTGGCTGACAGCCAACAGGTCGAGGAGCGATTGCTGGGGGCGCGGTATTGCATCGCGGAGTCGAGTCCGGAGGGGTGGACCACGCGCAACGTCACCCTGACGGCGGACGCTCCGGATGTGAACCTCGACGGCCTCGTGGGTGTGTGGGCTCGCGCCGACGGTGATGAGTCGGTGGTTATCCCGGTTCCCGA
>Ga0180432_10010497_pt1 | contig 11076 bp, 10 predicted proteins | sample SS_ome_10_FD_132414 | JGI IMG/M metagenome (GOLD analysis project Ga0180432, IMG submission 132414) | Hypersaline lake sediment archaeal communities from the Salton Sea, California, USA - SS_1_MS_2 metaG | ecosystem: Environmental > Aquatic > Non-marine Saline and Alkaline > Hypersaline >... | reverse complement strand
TCACAGTTCTAGAACTGTGAAAGCCGGAATGAGTCGCCGCAAGCGGTGGTGGGAGGGCGAGGGTCCTGCTGAGTCGTGTGGTTGGCCCTTCTCGGCGGCTCGACGGGAGGCTGGGCCGGCCTCCCGCAGAGGGCATTGTGGAGTGAGCCCTTAGGAGATTCGGAGCGGAGCGGAGGGGAAGGAGGAGGGTACAGATCGAGGACGAGGACGAGGACGACGACGAGGACGATTGTCCGGGGGGGCAGGCATTCTCCCGTCATGCCCCACGGGCCTGGGCGCTTGCCTGGGCGTGGGGCGATGCCTATACTACGGGCGGTCTGAGTGGCGGGTTGCGCTGGGGGCCGCTGGTCGGGAACCGCACGATGACAGAGCCCGGGACGGGCGAGAGGCGGCGGCCGTGGCGGGGGTGGGGACGCTTCCAGGAAGCGGGCCTGGTGGCGGTGATCGTGCTGGTGGGCGCGATCCTCACGCTGTTCGGCGGCCAGGTGCGGCGGCGCGACCCGGCCACGGGCCAGGTGCAGCGGGTCAACAGGTTTCTCCAACTCGACAATCTCGACGCGCTGATGAAGGACACGTCGTTCTTCGCCATCATGGCCGTGGGGGCGACGCTGGTGATCATCTCGGGGGGGATCGACCTGTCGGTGGGCTCGGTCTACTGCCTGTCGGCGGTGGCGGGGGCGATGTTCCTCCACCACTTCGGCCCTCGGGGCGCGGGGGCGGCGGTCGGGGGGGCGTGGGTGGTGCCGAGCGCGATCGCCCTGTGCCTGGCGGTGGGCGCGGCGTGTGGCCTGCTCAACGGGCTCATGGTCGTGGGCCTGCGGCTCCATCCGTTCATCGTCACGCTGGGCACGATGGGCGCCTTTCGCGGCGTCGCGTTCGTGATGACCAAGGCCCAGAGCTACACCCATTTCCCCGCGGCGTTCACCGACGGGCTCATCCGCTACAAGGTGGGCGCGCTCTATCCCGTGCCGATGGCGGTGATGGTGCTGGTGACGGTGGGCGGGGCCTTCGTGCTGGCGCTCACGCCGTTCGGCCGCCACGTCTACGCGGTGGGCGGCAACGCCGAGGCGAGCCGGCTCAGCGGCCTGCGGGTCCGCCGCATCCGGGTCGGGGTGTTCACCCTGGCGGGCCTCACGGCGGGGGTGGCGGCGACGATCATGCTGGGCTACTACGGCTCGGGCTCGTCGGCGGCGGGCAAGGGCTACGAGCTCGAGGTGATCGCGGCCTGCGTGGTGGGGGGAGCGAGCCTGAGCGGGGGCCGCGGCACGGCGCTCGGCGCGCTCCTGGGCGCGCTCCTCATCCGCATGATCGACCGGGGCATCATCATCCTGGGCATTGACCAGAACTACAGCCTCATTATAATCGGGGGCGTGATCATCGCCGCCGCCGCGCTCGACCGCCTGAGCACGGCCATGCGCGCACGCGGCCGATGAGGAGAAGCTCCAAGCTGCAAGCTGCAAGCCTCAAGCCAGAAGCGTGGACGCCGCTTCCTCGCTTCCTGAGCCGGGCTTGAGGCCCGCCGATCACTCATTCGGGAGCGAGTCTACAGGTCTGGAGGTCTGCCGATGCGAACGTGGTTCGGTGTGCTGGTGGGTGTGCTTGTGCTGGCGGGCTGTGGCAAGGAGGAGCCGCAGCCGAACGGCATGGCGCGGGAGATCACCATCGGGGTCATCGCCAAGAGCCAGTCGAACCCGGTATTCCAGGCGGCGCGGGTCGGCGCCGAGGATGCCGCCAGGGAGCTGAGCACCGAGCGTGTGCGGATCACGATCGACTGGCGGACGCCCAACGACGAGGACGCGCAGCAGCAGGCCAACAACCTCCAGAGCCTGGTCGCCGCCGGCGTCGACGGCATCGCCATCAGTTGCTCCGACGCCTCGATGGTCACCCACGCGATCAACGACGCCGTCGACAAGGGCGTGGCCGTGATGTGCTTCGACAGCGACGCGCCCGAGAGCCAGCGATTCTGCTACCACGGCATCGACGACGTCGCCTGTGGCAAGGCCGTGATGCGCGAGCTCGCCAAGGCACTCGGCCCCAAGGGCGGCACCATCGCCATCCTCGCCGGCAACCAGACCGCGCCCAACCTCTAGAAGCGCGTCCAGGGCGTCCGCGACGAGGCGAAGAAGCACCCGAGCATCACCATCAAGGACGTCTACTACCACAAGGAGACGCCCCAGGACGCCGCCGCGAAGGTCGAGCAGGTGCAGACCGCCAACCCCGACATCGCCGGCTGGGCGATGGTGGGCGGCTGGCCGCTGTTCACCGACGCCTTGCTCAAGTGGGAGCCGGGCAAGGTGAAGATCGTGGCCGTGGACGCGCTGCCGGCGCAGTTGCCCTACGTAGAGAAGGGCATCGCCCAGGTGCTCCTCGCGCAGCAGGTCTACAAGTGGGGCCACCGGTCCGTCGAGCTGCTCGTCGACCAGATCGTCCACGGCAAGGCGCCCGACGCCGCCCGCGACATCTCCGAGCTCATCCCCGTCACCGCCGACAACGTCGAGGCCTTCGCCAGCAACTGGGACAAGTGGCTGCCCAAGAAGTAGCCGCCCCCCCCGCCACGCCCACAGGCCGGAAGCCTGTGCGACCGCCCCCTTCCAGCACGACAAGGCTGCTCTCGCCGCTGCTGCTTGGGCAAGCGATTGCTCGAAAGGGCGTTACGGCGTGCACCCGCCGCCGGGGCTCGCGCGTGCGAGGGCGTGGCGGCACACGAGCATTGCAGAGTTGTTCAACTCTGCAATGCTGCCCCAACGCCGCAAGCCGCGACTCCGTCTCCTCAGGCCGCCGCGGGTGCGGGGGCGTGGGCGGAGACGAGCATTGCAGAGTTGAACAACTCTGCAATGCTCGTCCAACGCCTCAACCAGCGGCGGCGCCCCTCCTCATGGGCATGGGCCAGTGGCCAGACCGCGCGCCCCGGCTGTAGGCGGGATGTCCACATCCCGCGAGACGACGTGTGGCGGGCAGTGCCCGCGTTCCCTGCCTCCATAGTACGCCTTGGCACGGGCTCCGCTCGCGGCGGGTGTCTGGGAGGATGGGAATCGTCTCGCGGGGCGGGGACGCCCCGCCTACAGGCCGCGAGCTGGCCGGCGCGCTCCGTCGCACCGCCAATGGCCGTGCACGGCCTGGCGGCAGCACGGGCATCCTGCCTGTGTGGCGGGGCTCTCCGCAACCGCAACGAGCTACGGGGTGCGCGGCGGGGGTCGCCGCACCACGGCCACGGCCCGCGGTCGGCGGGGTGGCCTGCGTCGCCGGGCCAGGAGCGCCAGCAGGGAGCGGGGCCGGGGGCGTCGGGCGAGGGGGGCCGCGGGGGCGGGCTGGGGCGGCGGCTGGGCGTCCTCGGGCCTCGGCTCGGGGGGGATGGAGAGCTCGGGCACGTCGATGTGATCGACGCCGAAGTCGTCGTCGTCGGTGTCCTGGCGCTGCACGAGGGGCGCCGCGGTGGGGCGTCGGGGCCTCGGGCGCTTGGGGGGCGCCGCGTCGTCGGCGTGGGTGGCCTGCGCGCTGTCGGTGGAGGCGGGCTGGGCCTCGGGCGCCTCGGCCTGCGGCAGCGCCGCGGCCTGCTCGGGGGACGACTCGGGCTCGGGGGGCGGCTGCGGCGCGGCCAGCTCGGCCTCGGCCAGGGGGGTGTCGTCGAGCAACACGATGCGGATCTCGCGGCGGGAGTCGTCCTGCTCGGCGCGGAGCCGGCGGCGGCGGATCAGCTCGAGCAGCGCCAGGAAGATGCTGATCACCGCCACGCGGTCGGCACCAGGCTCGAACAGCTCGGCGAACGTGGCGGTGCGGCGCTCGCGGAGCTGGTCGAGCAGGTCGTTGCAGTAGGCGAGGGCGGGCCTGTCGTCGAGCACGATGTGCTGCGTGGAGTCCAGCGACGTCTGGCGGAGCACCGTGCGGAAGGCGGCCATGAGGTCCCACACCGAGACCTCGCCGAGCACGATGGGCAGGTCCTCCGCGGGCGGTGCCTGGGGCAGGCCGAGCGCCGCGGCGGCGCCGCGAACGAACTTGAGCGCCTGCTCGTCGGCGCGGGTGGAGAGCTGGCGGGCCGCGTCCTTGAACTTCTTGTACTCGATGAGCTGTCGGATGAGGTCGGCCCGCGGGTCCTCTTCCTCCTCCTCGCCCTCCTCGGGCCGGGGCAGGAGCATGCGGCTCTTGATCTCCATGAGCGTGGCGGCCATGAGGAGGAATTCGCCGGCGAGGTTGACGTTGATGGCCTGGAGGATCTCGATGTGCTGGAGGTACTGCTCGGTGATCCGCGCGATGGGGATGTCCGTGATCTCCACCTCCTCCTGGCGGATGAGGTAGAGCAGCAGGTCGAGGGGGCCGCTGAAGACCTCGAGGTCGACCTTGTAGCCGTATTCGAAGTCCTCGACTTCGCCCAATCGCGGACCCTCGGCTAGTAGGACAGGATGTTGGCGGGGCCGAGCAGCAGGCCGACGATGTAGTTGAGCGGCGGCCACAGGAACAGGCCGAACACGCCGGTGAAGATGAGCACGAGGAAGAGGATCGACGCGACGGGCGCCACGCGCTGGTAGGCCACCGCGGCGTGGTAGGGCAGCAGGTTGCGCACCACGTGGGAGCCGTCCAGCGGCGGCACGGGGAGCAGGTTGAACAGCATCAGGCCAATGCTGATCTGCACCAGCAGGCTCGCCATCAGCCACGCCACGGCCACGGGGCGCGACACGCCGGGGTGCAGGCCCATCTGGAGCGCCAGCCGGAGCACCACGGCCACCGCCACCGCCGTCGCCAGGTTCGCCGCCACGCCGGCCAGCGACACGAGGATGTCGTCGCGGCGGGGGTGGCGGTAGTTGTAGGGATTCACCGGCACCGGCTTGGCCCAGCCGATGGGCGCGAGCATCAGGCACAGGGTGCCGATGGGGTCGAGGTGGGAGATGGGGTTGAAGGTCAGGCGGCCGTTGAGCTTCGCCGTCTGGTCGCCGCACAGCAGCGCGGCGTAGCCGTGGGCGAACTCGTGCACGGTGAGCGCGAAGAGCACCGGCGGAACGCGGAGGAGGAGCTCTTGGAGCTTCGGCAGGCTGATGAACGCGAGAAGCTCAGGCAACAGCACGCCCTCTCCAGAGGCCACGGGCCGTCGGTCGCCACGCCAGCCGGGGTTGTACCACAGCCGCGGCGCCGAGTCAAGGCGCGCTGCATGCCGGCGCCCTCGGAGTCTGGTCCCGGATCGTGGGGAACGCCCATCCTCGTGTCTGAATCGTCCTCGTCGTCGTCCTCGTCCTCGGTTCGGCCCTCGACGCGCCGCAGGCTCGATGCGAAGCCGCCACGCCGTGCGTGCAGCGGGCAAGGAGGGGGCGCACGGGTGGGCCCGATGCCCTGCGGCGCCCCCGTCGAGGACGAGGACGACGACGAGGACGAGCGAAGAGGCAGGCCCCAGGATCCGGAGTCAGGCTCGCGCCCGCGCGCTGGCTTGACTTCCCGCGCCGCTGTCACTATAATCCGGGGCAGAGGCGATGGGGGAGGGCCCCGCGGAGAACGCATATGGCAAGTGCCGAGCCGCCGAGCGAGAAGCCACCCGATGGGCCGCCGCCCGGCGAGGACATCGACTTCGAGATCTCCTTCTACGAAGCGATCCTCAAGCGGCTGCCCGACTCGATTGACGTGCTGATGGCGCTGGGCAACGACTACACCCGCAGCGGTCGCCACGAGCAGGGGCTGGCCGTGGATCGGCGTCTGTGCGAGCTGCGCACCCGCGACCCCATCGTGCACTACAACCTGGCGTGCAGTTGCGCCCTGCTGGGTCAGAGCGAGGAGGCCCTCAAGGCGCTCGAGCAGGCCATCGCGTTCGGCTACCACGACTTCGACTACATGCAGCGCGACCCCGACCTCGAGAGCCTGCGCGGCGACCCCCGCTACGCGGCCCTCGTGGCGCGCGCCTCGCGAGAAGAGTTCACCACCTGAGCCCCACGACCCCCTCTTCCCCGACGCCGACGGAGAGCTTCTCATGGACGAGCCGCTAGCCCTGTACGCCAGGGTCGGGATCATCCATTTCATGCTCTGGCCCGAGACGATGACGGGCGACGGCCCCATCGTGGAGACCGTGGAGCGTCTGGTCGCCGACACCTACTTCGACGCCATCGAGCTGACCCGTATCCGCGACGACGAGACCCGCCACACGGTGCGGCAACTGGTCGACTCGGCCCGCGTGTCGGTCGCCTTCGGCGCCCAGCCGATCCTGCTGGGGGGCCAGCTCGACCTCAACGCGGCCGACGAGGCGGAGCGCACCCGCGCCATCGAGGCCGTCAAGGACGCCATCGACCAGGCCTACTCGCTCAACGCCGTCGGCTGCGCCGTGCTCAGCGGGCCCGACCCCGGCCCCGCGGACCGGGCCCACGCGACCGACCTGCTGGTCGACTCGCTGAAGTGGCTGAGCGACTACTCCGCCCAGAAGGGCGAGATCCCCATCGTGCTCGAGACGTTCGACCGCGTGGCCTATGGCAAGCACTGCCTTGTCGGCCCGAGCGCCGAGGCCGCCGAGGTGGCGCGGCGGGTCCGCCAGCATTTCCCCGCCTTCGGCCTCATGATCGACCTCAGCCACCTGCCGATGCTCGAGGAGAGCCCCAAGGCGGCCGTCGCCGCGGTCCGCGAGTACCTGGTCCACGCCCACATGGGCAACTGCGTGATGCACGACGCCGGCCACGAGGCCTACGGCGACAACCACCCCCGCCTCGGCGTGCCAGGCGGCGAGAACGACGTGCCGGAGCTGACCGACTACCTGCGCGAGCTGCTGCACGCCGGCTACCTCGACAAGCGGCAGCGCCCCATCCTCAGCTTCGAGGTCAAGCCGCTGGCAGGCGAGTCGGTCGAGGCGCTCATCGCCGGCTGCAAGCGAGCGCTCGACCAGGCCTGGGCCGCCGTGTGAGGGCACGTGGCGGCGCGCGCACTCTCCCCCCCGCCGGGAGCCCCGCCAGGGCATCCCGCCCCACGACGCTCAGGGAGGGACGGAGTTGAACGACTGGGCAAGCATCGACACAGCCCGAACTGGCATCGCTGGGCCTTCCGCAGCGTCGACGAGGTACGCTGGCGCCGCCGCGCGCTCGACTTCCTGAAGTGGCGGCTCACCGACCGCCGCGCGCGCATCCCCCGACGGCTCATCGGCGGCGCCCCCCGGGTGGAGCCCGACCGCGCGCTCCTCCGCCAGCAGGGCTTCGAGGGCATCACCTGGCTCGGCCACGCCTCCGTGCTCGTGCAGCTCGGGGGCACCAACCTGCTCATCGACCCCCTGTGGGGCAACCCCGCCGGCCTGCCCTGCCGCCTCGTGCCCGACGCCATGCCCCTGGCCGACCTGCCGCCCGTGCACACGGTGCTCGTGTCGCACAACCACTTCGACCATCTCCAGATGCGCACCCTGCGCCGACTCGGCGACGGCGTGCTCCACCTGGTGCCGCTGGGCGTCGACGCGCTGCTGCGGCGCCGGCGGCGGAAGCGGGTGGTGGGACTCGACTGGTGGAGCTCGTACAGCGTGGACGGCCTGCGGCTGACCTTCGTGCCGGCGCACCACTGGTCGCAGCGGGGCCTGACGCGGAACCGCAGCCTGTGGGGCGGGTGGGTGATCGAGTCGGCCCGCGCCACGGTCTACTTCTCGGGCGACACGGCGCGGATGCCGGTGCTCGGGGAGATCGGCCGGCGGTTCCCCCGCATCGACTACGCCTTGCTCTCGGCCGGCTCCTACGAGCCCCGCTGGTACATGAAGCACGTGCACATGAACCCCGCCGAGGCGGTCGACACCTTCGTCGAGCTGGGCGCCGGCACCCTCATCCCCGTCCACTGGGGCACCCTGCGGCTGGGGGCCGAGCCGCCCGGCGAGGCGCCGATCCTGCTGCGCAAGGAATTCGCCCGCCGCGGCCTGTGCGCCGACGCGCTCCGCGTGCTCGCCATCGGCGAGACCCTGCCCATCGCATCCCAGCTCTGACGCGCCCCCGGTCTCCTCCCGCGGGAACCATCGGCGGAAAAGACTCCAGGAGTCTTTTCCGCCGACAGCCTCCACCCCCGGTAGCACAGGCATCCTGCCTGTGCCCCCCAGGCCACCGCACCGCGGGCTCGCCCCGCACAGGCTGGAAGCCTGTGCTACCGGGCAGGATGGCGTATCATCGAGTGTGCAAGCGGCGGCGGGGGCGTGGCGGGCATGAGGCTCGAGGGCCGTGCCACGGGTGCCTTGACTCGGCGTAGGCCTGTCCGTATAATCCGACAGGTAGATGGCGAGCCCTTGTCCGCCGCCGGACCTCCCCATGCTGGCAGCGCCAGGCATCGTGGACCGCCCCCTCCTGGAGGCCCGACCATGCCGCAACTCAAGCAGACGGTGCGACGCTCCACCATGGGCGACGAGCTGCCGGTCGTGTGGGTGACCCTCGACGGCTTCCTCGACTCGTCCACCGTGCTGTCGTTCGAGAACACCCTCGAGCTGCTCCACCGCGACGAGCGGGGCGAGCTGGTGCTCGACCTCGCCAGTGTGCTCTACGCCAACAGCACGGCCATCGGCACGATCCTCAACTACCGCAACCTCCTGCTCCAGGAGGGCCGGGAGCTGGTGCTGGTAAACGTGCACCCGCAGGTGCGCACCACCTTCGACCTGCTGGGCCTGTCGGCCGTGGTGCCCTGCCTGCCCGACGAGGCGGCGGTGCTCAAGTACCTGCTGAGCGCGCCCCCGGGCGAGCGCGACGCCGAGGCGTTCGCCGCCGCCGCCGCACAGGGCGCCCCCGCCGCCGCCGCCGAGGGCGAGCAGGCCGCACCCCTGCGCTCGGTGACGCCCTCGGAATGCAACGTGATGATGATCGTGCCCGAGGAGAATCGCTTCACCGACATCATGAAGATGCGGCTGCTCACCCCCCACGGCCGCTTCCGCATCGTCGCCGACTGCACCGAGGCGCTCCACGTGTTCGACGAGCTGGGGCCCGATCTGGTGGTGGTGGAGGACCCGCTGGCCGGCTCCGACGACTTCGTGTGGAAGCTCAAGACCGAGAAGGGCAAGAGCATCGTGCCCATCATCAAGCTCTACTGGACGGGCACCGACATCGAGAGCCGCAAGGAGTTCAAGATCTGGGAGGACGACTTCCTCGTCGAGCCCTTCGAGCTCATGGAGCTCTTCGTCCTCTCCGAGCGCGAGCTGCGGCGGATCCCCGAGGACCGCAAGGTGCTCCTCCACCAGACCCACTTCGAGTTCCGCACCCGCGAGGAGAACCTGCGGCGGGCCAACGAGCTGGCCTCCACCTTCTTCCAGAAGGCCGGCCTCACCGGCGAGGCCAGCTCGGCCCTGGGCGCCGCCTTCGCCGAGGCCCTCGAGAACGCCGCACGCCACGCCCACGGCTACGACGCGGGCAAGTGCATCGACGTCGTCTTCCTGCTCGACCGCCAGAAGCTGTCGATCACCGTCGTCGACGAGGGCGGCGGCTTCGACTACGCCCCCCTGCTGCGGCGTGCCCAGGAGGAGCAGCCGGTCGACCAGGCCCGCCTGCGACAGAGCCGCGGCGGCCTGGGCGGGCTGGGCATGGCGCTCATGTGCCGCTGCACCGACCAGCTCGAGTACCTCAACGGCGGCTCCACCGTGCGCCTCACCAAGCGCCTCTGAGGCCCTGCACTGTAGTCCTGCCGGGCTTGCGTTCTCGCGCCCCCCGCCGTTCGCCGTGGCGGGGCCGCACGGCCCGGTCGGGATCGCTCCGGCCCACCCCGACGCCACTTGCGCGCGACGGCTCGCCGTGGTACCCGTGGCGGTACCCCGGCTCGCACGGGGGGGGGCAGCCATCGGCTACGTGAGATGCAAGGAGAGCCCGCATGGAGAAGGCAAAGCGTTTCCGGGTCATCGAGATGCAGGGCAGCCACTTCGAGATGGGGCGGGCGTACGGAGTCCAGTGCCGCGACCTGATCCGCGATCTGGCGGGGAGGTTCGACGGCGTATTCGTGCGGGACGAGGCGCGGTGGCCCGAAGCGCGTCGAGCCATGGCGGAGGCGGTGTCCTCCGTGCGCGCGGCCGCTCCTGAGCTGATCGAGGAGGTCGAGGGGATCGCCGCCGGCGCGGAGCTGAGCTTCGACGACGTGTTCCACCTGAGCTGCTCGGCCGAGCTGGGCCAGTGGCGAGGCTGCATGGAGAAGCGTTCCGCTGCGTCCATTTCCGACGAGTGCACCAGCTTCGCGGCCCGCGCGGCCGCCGGCTCGCTGGTGGCGTGGAACATGGACTGGCATCGGGTGTTGCAGCCGTACATGGTGCTGCTCAAGGGCAGGCCGCAGGGGGGGCCGGCGTTCCTGGCCTTCGCGCTTGCTGGCAGCGTGGGCCGCCCCGGCCTCTCCGAGCACGTGGCTGTCTCGGCGAACCAGTTGCCCTACCGTCCCACCGAGAGCCCGCCGGGGCCCGATGGCCCGCCGTGGGCGGGGCCGGGCGTGCCCTACTGCTTCCTCTCCCGCATGCTGCTGGCACAGAAGAGCACGCGCGACGCCCTGGCTGTGGTGGAGAGCACCCGCCGGATGGCCTGCCTCAACTACACCCTCGGCGACGCGACGGGCGATATCTGCTGCGTGGAGACCACGCCGGCCGCACACGCCGTGCTCCGCTCCGATGAGGGCTTCGTGACCCACGCCAACTCCTACCACACCCCGACCTTCCACGGCCTGCCCGAGCCCGAGCGCAAGGAGCGCGACCCGCGCGCCCACGCGGCACACGCCCTGCTGCTCGAACGCCGCGGCCGTCTCGACCGCGAGGCCATCGCCGCGGCGCAGACCTACCACTTCCCCGGCAAGCACACCGGCATCTGCCACCACGCCAAGGCGTCCGTCACCCTCCTGGCCTTTGTGGCCGAGGTGGGCAAGGGGCGCCTGTGGGCCGCGTACGGGCCGCCCTGCGAGCACGAGCCCGTCCTCTACGAGCTCTGAGCGGGGGCATGGACGAGGAGGGGGCGCACGCGGCCCTTCACTCGGCGGGCAGCTCGGCCGTGATGGCCGCGACCACGGGCGCCGGCAGGGTGCCGCTGTCGGCGAGCTCGATGCGGGTGATCTTGCTCCCAGGGTGGGTGCGGATGCGGAGCGTGCGGAGCTGGCAGCGGCCGAGCGTGAGCGCGGGCCGGCTCCCCGGCACATCGTCGTGGG
>Ga0180432_10010496_pt1 | contig 11076 bp, 6 predicted proteins | sample SS_ome_10_FD_132414 | JGI IMG/M metagenome (GOLD analysis project Ga0180432, IMG submission 132414) | Hypersaline lake sediment archaeal communities from the Salton Sea, California, USA - SS_1_MS_2 metaG | ecosystem: Environmental > Aquatic > Non-marine Saline and Alkaline > Hypersaline >... | reverse complement strand
CTCGCTACCGACACGTTCCAGTGCCGTTCTGGCAACGGCCGCCAGGTCGCGTGTCGCGGCCACCCCCATCACGTTAGGCGTCCTCACGTCCCGTCTCGAGGTCACGGAAGTATGCGTGAACCGCAGCGGCCGCCGAGGGGCCAACGCCGGGGATTGCGGAGAGGGTTGGAAGATCGGCCTGCCGGAGGTCATCGATGCTCGAGAAGTGACCGAGCAGCGCGTCCCGGCGTTTGGGTCCGATGCCCGGCACGTCGTCGAGCAGGCTGCGGGTGGCGGCACGCCCTCTTCCCTTTCGGTTCGAACCGACGGCGACACGGTGCGCCTCATCGCGGACGTGCACGAGGAGCCTAAGGGCTGGGTGCGTGAGTGGCAACCTCAGTTCCCGACCATCCTCGAGGACGAGCGTTTCCTCACGCTTGGCGAGACCCACCAGGGGAATCTCGACCCCTGCCTCCTGCAAGGCTTTTCGCGCGTAGGAGACCTGACCCTTGCCGCCATCGATCATCAACAGGTCGGGCAACGGCAGGCTTTCTGCCAGGCGTCCGGTAAATCTGCGAACGAGCGCCTGATGCATGGAGTAGAAGTCGTCGGGCTTGTCGAGTCCCTGAATCCGCATGGTGCGGTAATCGCTCTTCTTGGGTCTTCCCCCTTCGAACGCCACGATGGAGGCGACGGTGTGCGTCCCCATCAGGTTGCTGATGTCGAATCCCTCGATTCGCCAGGGCGGATCTTCGAGCCCGAGTTGCTCCCGCAGTTCTTTGACGCCGGGTGCCTCACCCCGTCGCTCGAGGGCGGCAAGTTCGGCGTCCACCGCGGTGCGGGCGTTGCGGTTAGCCAGCTCGATGAGGTCGACCTTGTCGCCGCGTTGTGGAATTCGGACCTCGACCGAGCTGCCACCGCGTTCACGAAGGAATCCTTCCCACGTATCGAGATCGATCTCGACGTCGGGCAGAAGCACCAGCGGCGGGATCCGCAGCTGCTGACGGTAGTGCTCGGTCATGACCCGCTCGATGATTTCGCTGCTTGGCGCATCCTCGGCATTGATGACGAATCGTGCCTCGCGCCCCACGACGCGGCCTTGCCGCATTTGAAAAATCTGCACCGCGGCGTAACTGCCGGCGACGGCGTACCCGAGAAAGTCGAGGTCCATCCCGGGTGAACGGGCGACGGAACTGTCGTAGCCGGTGACGCGACGTATGGCCTCGGCACGGTCCCGCACTTTCGCGGCGCGCTCGAAGTCGAGCCGCTCTGCGGCGGTCCGCATGTCCTTCTCGAGGTCATCGAGAACGTCGCTCACGCGGCCTTCGAGGAACACCTTGGCCTGTCGGACACGCTCGGTGTACGACTGCGGGTCGGCGTCACCGGTGCATGGCGCGAGGCACTGCCCCATGTGGAAGCGGAGGCATGGCTTGACGCGAGGTTTGAGCGGAGATCCACTGTTGACGCGAAGGCCGAAGGTCTTGTTGACGACGTCCTGCACTTTCTTCACCGCACCCGCTCCAGGGTAGGGACCGTAGTACTCCGCGCCATCGTCCTGACGTGTTCGCGTGAACACCAGCATGGGGAACGGTTCGCGCGTGAGTTTGAGGAAGGGATAGGCCTTGTCGTCCTTCAGCTGAACGTTGAAGCGCGGTTTGTGCCGCTTGATGAGGTCGGCTTCCAGTACCAGTGCCTCTGCCTCACTTGCCGTCACGATGAACTCGAGGCGCTGCGCAGTTGCGGTGATCCAGCGGGCTTTGCTGTAACCGTGTTCGGCTGCGAAGTACGAACCGACGCGCGACCTCAGGTTTTTGGCCTTGCCGATATACACCGGTCCCTCCGAACCCTGGAATAGATAACAACCAGGCCCGGTCGGTAGGACGGGTAGATCCTTGCGGGTCAGCGCCACGAGATCATTGTCGCCCGTGCGCGGTGCGCATGCGCGTCGCGAGATGCACTAGACCCTGAGAGATTCCCCAATGGGGTCCAGGAGGCCTTCCTGTTCGGTACCTGCACGGTTCACCGCCGTCGATACGGGAACGGCTTCCAGGTCGTGCGGATCACCGGGCTCAAGAAAATCCGAGAGGGTTGCCGCATCGTTTCGAGACGGATCCAACCAGGCCTGAAGGAGGGGTGGTGGGACGCGCACGGGCTCGCGGTCATGCAGCTTCGCGAGCAATGCTGCAGGGCGCGTGGTCAGGATGGTGTAACTCGTTTCTGTTCCCGCCGCACCTTCACGTTCGGCGTACAGCCCGCCAAGCGCCATGGCTGCGCAATCGCGGCGCTGAATCCAGTACGGCTGCTTGGGACCGCCGCCCTCCTGCGCCTGCCATTCGTAGAACCCACTGACTGGCACGACGCAGCGCTTCTTCTTGAAGGCGTCCCGGAACGAGGGTTTCTCGTGCGCCGTTTCTGAGCGTGCATTGAAGAGGGTGGCTCGGAACGTGCTTGGGTCCTTCACCCAGTGGGGAATCAATCCCCAGCGGGCATAGCGCGCCACGAGTAATCCCTCATCGTTGGGTACGAGGATGACGTTGTTCGTAGTAGGCGCGATGTTGAAACGCGGCGTGATGGGTGGATCCAGGTTCGCCAACGATTCCACGATCGACGCTCGCTGTGCCTCATCCCCGGCCGAGAAGAGGTCGGCAAGCTGGGCGGGATCCTCGCGTAGCCCGTAGCGTCCGCACATTCGGCTAGTCCTTGCTTTCCGCCCAGGTTCGGCCGATGGCGGCGTCCACGACGATGGGTACGCGCAGGGTCATGGCGTGGGTCATCTCGTGCTCGACGACCTCCTTGGCGCGCTCGGCATCCTGCTCGGCAACGTCGAAGACCAGTTCGTCGTGGACCTGAATGATCATGGTTGCGTCGGGCGCATCGGGTTGTGAGAGGCGCGCATCGAGGTTCCGCATTGCGAGCTTGATCAGGTCCGCGGCACTACCTTGCACCACGGTGTTGATGGCGAGGCGTTCGCCCAGGGAGCGTTGAGCGCGGTTGCGGCTGATGATCTCAGGCACGGGCCTGCGTCGACCCATCATGGTCGAGACGTAGCCATGCTCCTCGGCGAATGCGATGCAGGTCTGCAGGAACCGGTCGATTCCGGGGTAGCGCTCCTTGTATGCCTCGATGAACGCGGCGGCGTCCCCCTGAGGGATGCGAAGGGTCTTGGCAAGTCCGAACGAGGTTTGGCCGTACACGATGCCGAAGTTCACGGTCTTCGCGACCCGGCGCTGATCAGATGTCACGTCCTCGAGGGGCGTGGCGTACACCTGGCTGGCGACGAACGTGTGGATGTCGAGGCCATGCTCGAAGGCGTGCACCATCTCAGGATCCTCGGAGAGGTGGGCGAGGACGCGGAGCTCGACCTGGCTGTAGTCCGCGGTGAGGAGTCGACGGTCGTTCGCACTTGCGGTGAAGGCACGACGAATCAATTTTCCTGTCTCGGTGCGGATGGGAATGTTCTGGATATTGGGATCGCTGCTCGAGAGGCGGCCGGTGGCGGCACCGACCTGATGGAAGCTGGCGTGCAGTCGGCCGTCCCTTGGGCTCACATAACCGGGAAGTGGCGCGAGGTATGTGCCGAGAAGTTTGCTGAGTTCGCGGTACTCGAGGACGAGGGCGGGGAGTGGGTGATCGGTCTCCGCAGCCAGGGTTTCGAGCACGCTGGCGTCGGTGCTTCGGCTGGTCTTGGTGCGCTTCACGACGCGCATGCCCAGTCGATCGAAGAGAATCTCGCCAAGCTGGGACGGGCTGTCGGGATTGAAGGGTGTGCCCGCAGCAGTCTGGATCTCGTGCTTGAGTTGCTCGACACGGGTGCCGAGACGTTCCGCAATCTCTGCGAGCAGCTCGAGATCGATGGCTACGCCTTGTCGCTCCATGCGGGCAAGCACCGGTACCAACGGAAACTCGAGGTCCTCGATCAGGGAACGAAGTTCATCGGGTGCGGCGGCGAGCTCGCCTTTGAGCACCTCGTACAGGCGCCAGGTGACGTCGGCGTCCTCCGCTGCGTACGGCGCAAGGTCATCAAGGGGCACGTCGAGCATGCTGATCTGGTCCTTGCCCTTGCCGATCAGTGAGGAGATGGGAATCAGGTCGAGTCCGAGCAGGTCCTTGGCGAGTGCATCGAGTCCGTTGCCGCGCCGTTCGGGTTTGAGCAGTGCGGCCGCAATCAGGGTGTCGAACAGCGGACCGTTGACGACCGCGCCTGCGTTCCACAGCACCTGGAGGTCGTACTTCAGGTTCTGACCCACGATCGTGACGTCGGGATCCGAGAGGACGGGGTGGAGAGCGGCGAGCACCGTCTCGGCGGAAAGGACGTCCCGCTCCCGGGACTGGGTCGGGATGTACCAGGCCCGGCCGCTGGCGGTTGCGAGCGACACCCCGATGAGTTCCGCGTCGTGCGCACGCAGGCTGGTGGTTTCGGTATCGACGGCGAGTGCGGTGACGCCTTGAAGTTCGCGTGCGAGTGCGTCGAGTTCGGTCTCGCTCAGGATGACTTGATAGTCCGCATCCTCGCGGTGCTGACTGTTGGCAGGGGGGTCGAACAGACCGGTCGACGGGCTGGCCGTCGAAGCAGGGTTTTCGTTCGGGGTATGTGCCGCTGCGAAGAGTGGGTTTTCGTCTGCGCCCGGGGGAAGCGACTCGAGGAACTTGTTGAAGCCCAGCGACAGGAACGTGGGGCGCACGTCATCGCGCGTGGGGCTGGGCGTGAGCCAGTCCTCGAAGCGAACATCAATCGGTGCATCCCGTCGCAGCGTGACGAGCTCGCGAGTGACGGGCAGCAGTTCAGCATTCGCAAGCAGGTTCTCGCGCCTCTTCGGGGTTTGCTCATCGGCGTGCGCCAAGACTTCGTCCGCCGTCCCGTACTGGCTGATCAGCATCGCCGCGGTCTTGACGCCAATCCCTGGAATGCCGGGAATGTTGTCGGTCGGGTCGCCCACCAGGGTTTGGATCTCGACCGCCTGCTCAGGCGTGTAGCCCTTGGCCTCGAAGAGGTCTGGACCAAGCAGCATCGAGCCGTCCTTCGGATCGTAGAGGCCCACGCGTTCGTTCAGGATTTGGTGCAGGTCCTTGTCCTTGCTGACGATGCGGAGCTCGACGTCTTCGGGTAGGTGTTCGGCGATGGTGGCGATGACGTCGTCCGCCTCGAACCCTTCGCGCTCGAGGATCGGAATGTGCAGGTCGTTGAGGATGGTGCGGACCATATCGAACTGCGGTCCGAGGTCCTCAGGGGATTCGTCGCGGTTGTCCTTGTACGCCTCGTAGGAGGCCTTACGGAAGGTGGTCGAGTCGCTGACGTCGAAGGCGACCGCGAAGTACTCCGGTTTCTTGGCCAGCAGGTTGAGAATGAGTTGCGTGAAGACGTAGGCGGCCTTGACGTTGCGGCCATCGGGCGTCGTGAGTTCACGGAACGGCGCGTAGTAGGCCCGGAAGATTTGGGCGTGCCCATCGAGCAGGTAGAAGGTCTTCACCAGCAGTTCACCGTTACGGGAATCATCGTGCAGCACGGTAGCACGGAGGGTGCGAACCGCGGCGTTGGCGGCGGATGACACGGAGTTTAGGGAGAACGCGCGGTGTATGACGGTCCATCGTGCCCGATGGGCGTAGCCTAGGGCAATGGCACTAGAGGTCCACGCCCCCTTCGAACCCGCAGGAGATCAACCCAAGGCGATTGCGCAACTCGTCGAGGGGTTGCAGGACGGCCTGCGGTTTCAAACGCTGCTCGGGGTGACCGCGTCCGGCAAGACGCACACCATGGCGCGGGTGATCGAGGCGTCGCAACGACCCGCATTGATTCTTGCGCCGAACAAGATTCTCGCGGCCCAGCTTGCGAGCGAGTTCCGTGAGTTCTTCCCCGACGCCGCCGTCGAGTTCTTCGTGAGCTACTACGACTACTATCAGCCTGAAGCCTACGTGCCCGCTCGTGACCTGTTCATCGAGAAGGACGCCAACATCAACGCCGAGCTCGAGCGCCTCCGGCACTCCGCCACCCGCAGCCTCCTGACGCGTCGCGACACCATCATCGTGGCGTCCGTCTCGAGCATTTACGGTCTGGGTTCACCCGACGAGTACAAGCGCAAGAACCTGCTGCTTGCCCCGGGACTCACGCTGCCGCGTGATGAGTTGCTGGCGCGGCTGGTCGTGATGCAGTACGACCGCAACGACGTCGAACTTCGTCCCGGCAGTTTCCGCGTCAAGGGGGACGTGGTCGACATTTGGGGTTCGCACGACGAGCAACCGATTCGCCTGGACCTGTGGGGCGACGAGATCGACGGACTCCACATCCTTCATCCGGTCACGAACGATCCGATCCAGCCACTCGAATCGACCACCATCTTCCCTGCCAGCCACTACATGATGCCGGACGACGCGCTCGGCGAGATCATCGCGCAGATCCGTGAGGACCTCGACAAGCGCATCAGCTACTTCGAGGGTTCCGGGAAGCTGCTCGAGGCGCAACGCATCAAGGAACGCACCATGTACGACATCGAGATGCTCCGCAGCCTCGGAACCTGCAAGGGGATCGAGAACTACAGCCGGTACCTGGATGGCCGCAAGGCCGGCGAGACACCGACCACGCTGCTCGATTACTTCCCCGATGACGCGCTGGTGTTCCTCGACGAGAGTCACCAGATGGTTCCGCAGATCTCGGGGATGTACAACGGCGACCGGGCGCGCAAGACCACTCTGGTGGAGTACGGGTTCCGACTTCCCTCCGCGCTCGACAACCGTCCGCTGCAGCGCGAGGAGTTCCTCGAGCGGGTCGGGCAGGTCGTCTTCGTTTCCGCAACGCCGGGAGATTTCGAGGCGGAGCATGCCGATCAGGTGGCGGAGCAGGTGGTCCGGCCGACGGGACTCGTGGATCCTCACATCACCGTGAAACCCACCAAAGGTCAGGTGGATGACCTGCTGTTTGCAGCCCGTAAACGCGCGGAGGCGGGCGAGCGCACGCTCGTCACGACCCTGACGAAGAAGATGGCGGAGGACCTGACGGAGTACCTCGCCAACCAGGGGATGCGCGTCCGCTACATGCACAGCGACATCGATGCCATGGAGCGCCAGGAGATTCTTCGTGACTTGCGGCTCGGTCGGTTCGACGTTCTCGTCGGCATCAACCTGCTGCGCGAAGGTCTCGACATTCCTGAAGTGAGCCTGGTCTGCATTCTGGATGCGGACAAGTCAGGCTTCCTGCGAAACCCGAGGAGCCTGATTCAGACGATTGGTCGCGCGGCCCGGAACGTCCACGGCGAGGTCTACATGTACGGCGACGTCATGACCGACGCGATGCGGGAAGCCATCGACGAGACCGACCGTCGCCGCGAAAAACAGGAAGCATTCAACAAGGAGCACGACATTACGCCACAAACGATTCAGAAGGCGGTTCGGGCCGTGCTTCGTTACGGTGGCGACACGAGGGAGGACACGACCGTCCTGGTGCCAAACACCAAGCTTGATGAGGCCACCCGGGGTGACCTGCTTCGCCACCGCGAGATGCTGGAGCAGGAGATGTACGTCGCGAGCGCGGACCTGGCGTTCGAGAAGGCGGCCACGATTCGTGACTCGATTCGTGAGATCGACGCCATGCTCGATGGCACCGTGGCTGAGGTGGACCTGAAGAAGATCGAGGGGCTCGACAACGTCCTCGGTCCGCGGATCGCGTCATGAGTGCCACGCAACCCGAGCGCTCATTCGAGGGTTGGAATGCCCAGGGTCGCCGCTGGCTGAAGGACATCCGGACGCACAACGATCGGGCCTGGTTCCATGAGAATAAGGTCATCTACGACGAGGCCGTCCGCGCACCCATGCTTGCGCTGCTCGATGAACTCGCAGGACTGTTCGGACCAGGCAAGGTCTTCCGCCCGAACCGGGACGTGCGCTTCAGCAAGAACAAGGAACCCTACAAGCCGTGGGTTTCCGCCACGATTTCGGAGATGGGGCGCGTCGCGGCACGCTACGTGCAGCTCGACGCCAAGGAACTGCTCGTCGGCGCAGGCGCCTACGGGTTCGAGGGTCCGATGCTGCGTCGCTACCGTAATGCAGTGCTCGCGGAAGCCTCCGGGTCGGTGCTCGCCGAGATCGTTGCCGATCTCGAGGCTGCGGGCTACGTCATTCGGGGCAAGACCCTGAAGCGGGGCCCTCGGGACGTACCTCCCGATCATCCCCGCCTCGACCTGCTGTGCCACACCGGCCTGACGATGCAGCGCACCTACCGCTCCGGTGCCTGGCTGGGTGACCCGGGCGAGGTTCTTCCGCGCGTCGTGGAGCCGTTCATGGCTGCGGAACCGCTGCTCGGTTGGTTTCGCGATCACGTGGTGTAGATTCCGTTCCCTCACGTCATTTTCCAGCGTCCCCATCCCTCCTTGCACATACCTTAGTTTTTTAGGTATTTTGAGAGCCCTTCGTCAGGACACCCTGACGCGCGAAAGGACTTTCAACACTCATGGGCAACACCCCCGGCACGCTTCCCCGCACGACGCACGGCCATGCGAGAACCCAGCGAATCGCGGTACTCAGTTTCGAGCCGTTCGCCTTGTGGGCGCGTGAGCAGACGCTGGGGACGCTCGCAGCCACGCACCCTCTCGCCACGACAGGTGACGGGAAACGCATCGCCGACGTTGACATCGTTGCGGAGCAGGCGGGCGTGCATGCAGGGATGACGCTCGCCGGTGCGCAGCAACGTCTGCCCAGCCTGGAGATCCTCCCTAACAACGGTCCTGAGATCGAGGCAGCGTGGGATGCGCATCTCGATGGCCTGCTCGCCTTCTCACCCCGCATCGAATCCCTCCGCCTGGGCGTCGCCGCCCTGCAAGCCGACGAACGGGACGCCCATCATCTGGCCGAAAGCTGCCGGGGTCGCGTGGGGCTGGCAGACACCACCGAAGTCGCCTGGTTGCTCGCCTATGGCGCCCAAGCCGGAACGGTCTGCTCGATCGCAAGCCACGAAAATCCGTGGTCCTACCTGGACGACCGTCCGGTCGCGCTGCTGCGCGAGGTCGGACTTTCCGTACGCGATCTCGAGCGCCTACGCTGGCTGGGCGTCACGACCCTCGGCGGCGTGCGGCGCTGGAAACCCGCACAATTCAATGCCTTCTTCGGGCCCAGCGCTGATCTTCTCCGCCCTCTCCTGCATGGGCCTCATCGCGCACGCGTGGCGCTCCGCCCGCCTCCCCGCATCGTTCACGCCGAGGAGCACTTCGAGGACACCGTCCGCGAACCCGCCATCCTCGATCCCGCCCTCGAGCTCCTCGTACAACGCGCAAGCGACGCCCTCGCTGGCCAAAGCGCGCAACGCATTCGCGTGATTGCTTACGGCGCAGGCGTACGAAGCGAAGGGGTCAGGCGCGCCAAGACCCCACTGCGCGATCCGGCAAGGCTGCTGCGCCTGGCGCGGCACGCGCTCGAGGACAGCGGGCTCGCGCCCCTCGGCATCGACCTCCTCCGCGTCGAACTCTCCGGCCTATCGCGCCCCAACGAGGCGGGCACGTTGTGGTTGCAGCGACGCCGCCTCATGGAGGCCGCCGAAAGCGTGCACGCGCGCTTCCCCGGGCAAGCGCGGAGTTTCGCCTTGCGCGACGCGGCCGCCCTGCGCGCGCACCTTCGCTGGCGGCTGCAGGACGCCACCTCGCAGCACGATCTCGATGCCGATGGGCCTACCGAAGCGCAGGCTTTGCAGAGCGAATCCAGTAGCCACCCCCTCCCCCCCTCCCTCAAGACCGTCCCTTCCTCCTAAGGCGCCTCGATGTCAGGGGACGGAATGCACATGCTTCTCTTTACCTTAGTTTTTAAGGTATTTTGATGGGACGGTGAATGACCTCCGTCCTCCCCATGAAGCCTCCCTGCTCGGCCTACCCAGCCGCGTGCAGGTTCACAGCGATGACGCACGAACCGTCACGCACATCCACGATGCCTGGCGCGTCGGCAACCGCTGGTGGCTCGGTGAAACCCCCAGCCTTCACCTCCTCGTCGACATGGAGGGAGGCGTGAGCGCCGAGATCTACCGCGAAGAACGGTCCGCTCCAGAACCCCTCCCGCAAGGTCTCGGTTGGCGCATCGAACGCCTCCTCGATTAATCATGGAACCCCACGCCGCCCTCCGGCACCTGCTCCACGTTCACAGCTTCTTCAGTTTCGGGCGCGGCGTATCAAGCCCCACCCGACTGGTCGAACGCGCCGCCGAACTGGGTTACGAAGCGCTCGCACTCACCGACGTCAACGGCGTCTACGGCGCCGTCGAACTCCATCAGGCCGCCCGGAAGCACGGTCTGCAAGCCATCATCGGCGCCACGGTTCTCCTGCGCGAGGAGGGCGAGCTCTATCCCCTGCCGCTACTTAGCGCATCGCGAAGAGGGTACGAAACCCTCAACGAACTGCTCACCATCGCGCACGAAAACAGCGGCGAAGTCACGCTCGCCATGCTCGAGGCCCACGCCACGGACCTGCACGCCCTCTCCGGAGGACGCGACGGCCTGCCCACCCGCCTGCTCATCCAACGCCGCTTCCGGGACCTCGACCGACTCCTCGATCGACTCACGGCGATCTACCCCGACCGCTTCTGGATACAGCTGTACTACGGAGCGCACCCCGGCGACCGGCGGCGCGCCCGCTACCTCCGCAACCTCGCGAAGCGACGACGCCTTCCCGCCGTCGCCGCCCCCAATGTGCGCATGGCCAGCCGTGAGCTGTTCCCCCTGCAGGATGCCCTCACCTGCGCACGGCTCGGTATCACGGTCAACGATCCTCACCCTGAACGTCCCCAGAACGACGGGGCCGCCCTGCCCCAGCCAGACCTCAGTGATCTCAACCCCCTACCCGACCTTCCCGCCCTGCTGCTCCCCGACGTCCTTGCCAACACCCGCGCCCTCGCTGAAGCCTGCCGCTGGTCGCTGCTTCCCGATCGACTCTCCCCTCCGCAGGCCAGGATTCCCGAGGGCATGCGAGCCGAGACCTACCTCGAGCAACGCGTCTTCCAACAACTGCTGCAGCGTTACCAGGGTGAGGCCCTGCTGCAGGCACGCCACCGACTCGAGCAGGAGCTCGCCACCGTTCGCGCGCTCGGCTTCGCGGAGTTCTTTCTCGCCGCCGCCGAAATCACCGACTACTG
>Ga0180432_10010495_pt1 | contig 11076 bp, 3 predicted proteins | sample SS_ome_10_FD_132414 | JGI IMG/M metagenome (GOLD analysis project Ga0180432, IMG submission 132414) | Hypersaline lake sediment archaeal communities from the Salton Sea, California, USA - SS_1_MS_2 metaG | ecosystem: Environmental > Aquatic > Non-marine Saline and Alkaline > Hypersaline >... | reverse complement strand
GTTCATAGGCGTTGGACATTTTCTCGCGGACGAGCGCCATCACCGACCCCAGCTCACCCTCGGGCACCTCTAGCACCAACTCGTCGTGAACCTGGAGCAGCATACGGGCGCGGTAGCCTCCCGCGCGCAGGGCAGCGTGAACGTCCAGCATGGCTAATTTCATAATGTCGGCGGCCGTGCCCTGAATGGGCATGTTGATCGCCTCGCGCTCCGCTGCCGCCCGCTGTACCGCTGCCGTCCGGCCGCGGGTCTGGCGCTGCAGGACCGGGAAGTAACGCCGGCGCCCCATCAGGGTTTCCACGTAGCCGCGCTTGGCTGCCTGGCGCTTGATTTCCGCGAGGTATTTTTGGACGCCAGGGAAGCGATCGAAATAGTTTTGGACGAACTGGTCTGCCTCGGCGCGGGGCATGCCGGTATCCTGGGCCAGGCGGAAACTGCTCATGCCATAGAGCAGGCCAAAGTTGACCCGCTTGGCAAAACTGCGTTGGCCGGGCGAAACGGCGTCAAACGCCACGCCATAGACCGCCGCCGCCGTGGCAGCGTGGATGTCCATGTCACGACGAAAGGCGTCGATCAGCGCTGGGTCCTGGCACATGTGAGCCAGCACGCGCAACTCCACCTGGGAGTAATCAGCGGCGACCAGCCGCCAGCCTGGCTCGGCGACGAAGGCGCGCCGCACTTTGCGCCCCAGCTCGGTGCGCATGGGGATGTTCTGCAGATTGGGATTGCTGGACGATATGCGCCCGGTGACAGCGCCGGTCTGGTTGAACGAGGTATGGATGCGCCCGGTGCGCGGGTTCACCAGCCGTGGCAGCGCCTCGACGTAGGTCCCCAACAGCTTGCTGAATTCCCGGTGTTCCAGGATCAGGCCGACGACAGGGTGTTTGTCCTTCAGTGTGGTCAGTACGCCGGCGGCCGTTGAGTAGTGGCCCGATTTGGTCTTTTTGATCCCTTGGGTCGGCAACCCTAAACGGTCGAATAGCGCCTGGCTCAGTTGTTGGGTCGAGTTAATGTTGATCGGAACGCCGATGTGATCGTTGATCTGCGTTTCCAACTGGGACAGACTGGCTCCCAGTTCCTGGGCCATTTGGTTGAGGGTGCCCGTGTCGAGCATGATGCCGGCCCGTTCCATCGCCACGATGACGGGCACCAGCGGCATCTCCAGCTCGTCGAACAGCCGGCGGGCGTTGGCTTTTTCTAGCTCGGGCGCCTGCAGTGGAACCAGCCGCAGCGTCATATCGGCGTCGGCGGCGGCGTAGGGGGCCGCCCGCTCGATGGGCACCTGGGCCATGGTGATCTGCCCAGACCCCGTGCCGATGAGGTCTGTGATGGGCGTCATCTCTACCCCCAGCCGGCGAAAGGCGACGGACTTTAATCCGTGCTCCCCGGTGGGGCTGATGAGCCATTCGGCGATCATGGTGTCCCACGTCAGGCCGGAGACGTTCAGCCCGGCTTCCTCTAAAACGTCGATGTCATAACTGGCGTTATGGGCGGCTTTGTGCTGTTCGGGGTCAGCAAAGACGGGCCGTAGTGCGTCCAGGACCAGGTCGCGCGCGAGTTGTCCGCCCTCCTGGTGACCCACCGGGAGGTAATAGCCCTCGCCCTCGCGTACCGCCAGCGAAATGCCGACCAGTTCAGCCTGCAGCGGATCCGTGCCGGTGGTCTCGGTATCGAAAGCAATGAGGGGGGCGTTTTGTAGCTTGTCGACCAGCTTCTGCAGCGCCGTCCGGTCTCGAATGACGACCGTCCGGGTGCTAGGGACGTTCTCCTCGGCCATCTCAAACATCGCGAGTTGCTGCGCCGCGCCGCCAGCTTCCGTGGCGGGCAGGCGGTTCAACAGGCTGCGGAACTCCAGCTGCCGGAAGACGTCCCGCACCGCCTCGCGGTCATAGTCGGCCAGGCGACAGGCGTCCAGGTCCAGTGTGACCGGCGCGTCGGTGACGATGCGGCCCAGTTCGCGGCTCATGAAAGCCAGCTCGCGCCCTGCCTCTAGCTTGGCGCGGAAGCGACCCGACACCGCGTCCAGGTGCGCGTAGACCTCTTCCAACGTGCCATACTGGGTGAGCAACTTGATGGCCGTCTTGTCCCCGACGCCCTTTACGCCCGGAATATTGTCCGAGGTGTCGCCGGACAGCCCTTTCATGTCCACCAGTTGGGCCGGGGTCAGCCCGCCGTAGCGCTCGGCCACGCGGGCCTCGTCGTAAATCTCGCGGTCGGAGAAGCGCCGGCCCGAGATCAGCACCCTGGTCAATGGGCTCACCAGTTGGAACGTGTCCCGGTCGCCGGTGACGATCAGCGTCTCCACCCCCTGCGCCTCGGCTTGTTGGGCGATGGTGCCCAGCACGTCATCAGCTTCGTAGCCTGCGGCGGTCAGCACCGGCAGGCCAAAGGCCTGTACAACTTGCTTGATGCGTTCCACTTGCTGGTGCAGGTCTTCGGGTGCTTTGTCGCGGGTGGCTTTATACTCGGCGTACTGTCGATGACGAAAAGTTTCGCCCACGTCAAAGGTCACGGCCAGGTAATCGGGCTGTTCCTCTTCGAGGACGGATAACAACATCAGGCAAAAGCCATACACGGCGTGGGTGGGCTCACCGCGACTGGTCGCCAGCCCGGTCGTTTGCAGGGCAAAGTAGGCGCGGTAGGCCAGCGCGTGACCGTCTATCAATACAAGTTCAGGCATAGCTTCCTCTCAGTCCGAACGGGGACACATGTGGACAACCCACTGCGTCGCTCTGCCCTCCAGGTGGCACGGGCTTGACGACGCAGTCGATCAATGATTGGCAACCGTTGGCATCCTGCCTCAGCGTGGAAGCAGGATGGGGCGCAGCGCTTCAGCGGTCTGCTTGGTGTTATAGCGAATCATGCCCAGAGGGCGGTCGGCACGCAGGGCGACCGAGAGAACGATGTCGTTGGCAGCCGCCAAGGAATAGAGCAAATAGTCCTCACCCTCGTGCATGCTCTGTTCAAAACGGACCTTTTCTCGACCCAATGCGGCGGCCACGCGCACCGACGCCTGCCAGCTTTCGCTGATCGTGTGTGCCAGCCCTTCGGCTTCGGCGCGGTTAAAGCGCCCGGCGTAAGCGATCAGTTCGGCAAAGCAGGTCAGCAAGACGGCGTCGGCGTTCAGCTCTCTCGACAAGTACCTGAGGTGATCCGTCAGGCGCTTCGACTCTGTTGCCAGGTGGGCGAGCAGTTCGGGGGAGGGGGAGGGCGTGGCAGGCTTCTCGGCCGGCTCAGCGCGGGCGGGTTCCGCGGCCACGGCGACCTCGACCGGCGCCTCGACGACAATCTCGACCTCTGGTCCCGGTTCGGCGGCGGCCACGCCCACCGGGCGGGCCATCGCATCTTCGATTTGGGCCGGGATGTCGGGCAGGAAAAAGGGCTTGGGGAGTGTCCCCTGGATGCCCAGAGTGCTTACCTCGTCGGGTAAGTCGTCCATTGGAATGACCATGAGTCGCAGCTCGGAGTCTTGGTCGCGCAGTGTCTGCAACAGCCCTACCGGGTCTTCGTCTTCCAGGCCCATGTCAACGATGGCCATCGCCAGACTCTCACGGGTGGCCACGTCCCTGGCCTCCTGCGCCGTCGTGACGGCCGTCGCCTGGTAATCTCCCGCGTTCTCGATGGCCTCTTTGAGTATCGTGGCAAAGGCTTCCATGTTATCCACGATCAAGATGTGATGAGTCACAACCCCCTCCTGATACCTTTTGACGCAAAGTGAGCTTGTATCTTGTGTTTCCTCAATTGTACCGTCGGCGCGCCGAAAAGTCAAAGGGCGAAGGCCAGTTTTCTTGCCCTTTCCTACGCTCCAGGGTACACTCGTGTCGGCGGGTGGAGAGTAGAAGCCAAAAGTGGGGGTGGATGAGTAACCCAACTGCTGACGTAACACACCGCGTCCTCATTCTCATGGCACATACAGGTGGCGGCCATCTGCGGGCCGCCGAGGCCATCAAGGAGGCGCTGTGCCGGCGCCACGGCCATTGCGTCTCGGTTGAGATGGTGGACGCGTTGGGCGAGTATGCGCCCTGGCCTTTCAGCCGCCTGGCTGAGATTTACCCGTGGTGGATCAAGCGGGCGGTCGCCACCTGGCGCTGGGGTTACCGGCTCACCGATGGCAGGCGTCGGGCCACGGCCCTGCTGCGCCTCTTCTGGCCATGGGTCTGGCCGCGCGCCCGCTGCTTGCTGCGCCGTCATCCCGCCGACGTGATCGTCTCCGTGCATCCCCTGACCAATCACGTTTTCGCCTGGGCGCTACAGCGCCTGGGTGAGCCGACAAGGAGGGTCCCTCTAATCACCCTCGTCACCGACCCCGTGAGCGTGCACCCGTTTTGGTTGTCGCCGGGGGTGGACCACTGTCTTGTGGGCAGCGCTGAGGCGCTGCACAAGGCGCTGGCCTGTGGGCTGAAACCGGGACAGGTGCGTGTCACCGGCCTGCCGGTGAGCCCGTGCTTTGTCGATGGCTTGATCGACAAGGTCCAGGCCCGGCGGGCGCTGGGCTGGTCGCTGGAACGGCCGGTCGTTCTGGTGATTGGCGGGGGAGAGGGGATGGGGCCGCTTTATCAGATCGCGCGCGCCATCGAAGGGGCGTGCCCACGCGTCCAGCTAGCCGTGGTGACCGGGCGCAACCAGCGGTTGGGGGCGCGCTTGGCTGCGACCGCCTGGCGTGTGCCGCTCCACGTCTACGGCTTTGTGGACCGCTCCCGCGAGATGCCGCGCCTGATGAGCGCCGCCGACCTGCTCATCACCAAGGCTGGCCCCGGCACGATCCACGAGGCCTTTCTGGCCGGGTTGCCGCTGATCCTGAGCGCGGCGATCCCCGGTCAAGAGGAAGGGAACGTCAGACTGGCGGTCGACGGGGGGGCGGGGGTTTGGGCGCCGGACCCCCGTGAGGCGGCGGCGCTGGTCGCGCGCTGGCTCAGCGCGGAGGACGATACCCTGGCGCGCATGGCAGCCTGCTCCCGCGCGCTGGCTCGTCCCCACGCCGCCGCAGCCGTCGCTGACGAAATATGGCGGGCCGTCGCCCCGACAGAGGAGATGCTAGGGCCACGGCGCTGACCTGGAGCGGATCTCACTGGAGGGCTTGTTCCTTCGCGTGGTATAATATGATAATGCGCATCTTTATTAGTTATTCACGGCAAGACTTTGCTCACGCCGAAGCATTGCATAGAGAGCTCAAAGCTGCGGGATATCAGCCGTGGCTGGACAGGTTAGACATTCTGCACGGGGAGCCTTGGCGCGAAGCGGTTGCGAGCAACATTGCCAGCGCGGATCTCTTTTTGCTGGTCGTTTCTCCGTGGTCATTGGCATCTGAGCAAGTGCGCGGAGAGTGGAAATTGGCGCAGAGGCAGCAAAAAGAGACCTTGTTGCTGGTTGTAGAAAGCCTGAAGCGCGGCGCGGAAAACCCGATACCGGTTGGACAGTCCTGGATCGACTTGCGCACCAGGCCACTGGAAGCTACAAGCCAGGTCAAAAACTGGCTGAGTGATTCCCACGTTGCTCAGAAGGGACCGTTGCCGTTGCGTCCGGTCGCTCCCTTCTTTTTTACCGACGCCGTGCCGCTAGCGGTACACTTTGCTGCTTGGGCACAAATCATAGGCAGTATGTTGTTTTTGGCTCTATCCGCGCTGTTTCTAGTTTGGCTGGTGCGCACGCAGTTGGTCCCAACGCTTTACGTCTCCCATGTTGACAAGTGGATAGTGTTTGGCTGGACAGCGATGAGTCCTATAGCGATGTTCCTCGGCCAAGAGCGCCTAAGGTACGGTGTGCTGATATATCATCGGGAGCTGAGTACCCCCGTTCGCCAGTTGAAGCAAACGGGTATCAATTATTTCATCTTGATGATCACTTTATTGTTGCCCTCTGCGGCTATTTATTTTCTGGGGTCACTTTTGGACTCGACTTTGTCTTCAAGATCGCTGTTGATTATTGGCGGCTATGGTGTTGTGACGTTACTTCTTGGTCTGACGATTGTGCTTGTTGCTGGCACGCTCGGTCGTTCAGAGGATCTACGGCGCTGGCTCCCGGCCTATAGCAGCGATGTGATAGACACCGTCTTTTTTATTTCAAGAATCCTGGCTCGTTCAAGGGTTTTGCGGCGCTGGCTGCCAACGGACACGACAACAAAATGGAAGCCCCCAGCACGCTATGACAAAGTGCGGACCAAGGGAGAGAACGCAGAACCGATCATCAAGGGGCTGCCGGTCCGTGCGGTGACTCTACTTTATGCCCGGCAAGATGCTCCTTTTGCGCGAGGATTGGAAAAGTTTCTGTTTGAACAGGACGTGCTCGTTCATCAAGGCCAGCCTGAGGTGAACGCTGATGGAGCCGTAATTCTGGTGCTGACTCCCTGGTCGACAAGTAATTCTGAAGTAAACAGTCACTGGTGTTACGCAATGGATGCCGGTATACCGGTTATACCTGTGCTGTTGGAGGATGCAGAACTGCCGCCGGAGTTGAGCCGTCTGAACTGGATTGATGCCCGTGACGACATTGTCCGTGCGCACCAGGACGTTATGGATGTGCTGCGAGGTGAGCCGTTGCCACGGCCCCAGGCAGAGCTAAAAGCGCCTCCACGGCGCTCTAGCATCACGTTGCCAGGGCCTAAGCAAATCGGGGAAATCGCCACTCCATTGATGCTGCCCTTCGCTCTCAAGCTGAGCCTGATTGCCATATTCTACCCTTTGGCTTTGTGGGAGTATCAAGCGCTCCCTTGTGATTTGTGGATTGCCGGTGGCACGGTATTCATCGTTGGTTATATACAGGCTGGTGCCATGGGATTATTTGTGACGCGGGGTCTCTCTTATAAGCTTTTTGTTGGTGTGCAGGCTGTTGGAGCGCTGGTCGGGTTGGCATTGTTGGCATTTATCTGGCCTGAATTGCGTACCTATGTCAATTTTCCTTTGAGTACAGGTTGGGTGTTAGTTCTGCTTGGTCTGGCTGAAATCATTCCTCTTGGATTATTGTTGTCCAGACCTGAATGCCGTGAATGGGCCGTCGGCGGGTTGACGTTGGCGCGCAGGGGAATGCCGCCTCTATTTTGGTTATCTGGGTTGGGCATTGCTGCTGTGGCTGTTATTCTGTTCTGTCTCCCTGTTCTCGCCACGTGGCGAACTGGGCAAGATATAGGGATGGCTCTCCCAACCATACAGGTCGAGAACGCAAGTCAGTTGGGCTTGGTCTCGCAGTTGAACGGGCATACGGGTGTCGTGACGAGTGTGGCCTGGTCGCCTGATAGCACGATGTTGGCCTCGACCTCGGTGATGCCTGAGGCAGTCTGGGTGCGCAACTTGGGGACCAAAAAGATTTTGGAGAAGCTGGAAGGTGATTTCATCTTGTTGGCTACAAGTGCTGCCTGGTCGCCTGATGGTACGATGCTAACCGCGGGCGGCTTTAACGCGACGATACCGGTGTGGGATTGGGAGAGCGGCCAGCCACCGAATTACTTGGAGGGACACAACCGCGCGGTATACAGCGTGGCCTGGTCCCCCGATGGCACCAAGTTGGCTTCGGGCAGTGATGATTGGAGCGTGCGAGTGTGGGATTGGAGGACTGGTCAGGCGGTGGCGCATTTGGAGGGGCATACAGATGCGGTCCATAGTGTGACCTGGTCCCCTGATGGCGTTACACTGGCGTCGGGCGGCGCTGATAACGTGGTGCAGGTGTGGGATTGGAAGAATGGCCGTGAACTGGCCCGCCTGGAAGGACACACGGACTCGGTGTTGAGTGTGGCCTGGTCACCGGACGGCAGCCTGCTCGCCTCGGGAGGCAGCGATAAGACAGTACTGGTGTGGGATTGGGGGAGCGGTCAAGTACTGACTTGTTTGAAAGGGCATGCAGACCTGGTCCGGAGCGTGGCCTGGTCTCCCGATGGTGCGTTATTGGCTTCGGGTAGCGCTGACAACACGGTACGGGTGTGGGATTGGCGTGTGGGTCAGTTATTGTCGTGCCACGAAGGGCAAGCGGACACAATAATGAACGTAGCCTGGTCACCGGATGGTAAGATGCTGGCTGCAGGAGCCGGGTTCATCGAGGAGGAGCGAGGTGTAGTATGGATATGGGGCGTCAAGCCTTAGCGGATGAGCATCGCTCCTGTCTAAATATCCTCTTCAAGAATTGGCCGGTGTAACTAGACTCTACCTGTTTTACCTGCTCCGGCGCGCCCTGGGCGATGATGTTTCCCCCCGCGTCGCCGCCTTCCGGCCCCAGGTCAATGATCCAGTCGGCGGTCTTGATGACGTCCAGGTTGTGCTCGATGACGACGACGGTGTTTCCGGCGTCCACCAGCCGGTGTAACACGTCCAGCAGGCGTTGGATGTCGGCAAAGTGCAGGCCGGTGGTGGGCTCGTCGAGGATGTAGAGCGTGCGGCCGGTGGCGACGCGGCTGAGCTCTTTGGCCAGCTTGACCCGCTGGGCCTCGCCGCCGCTCAACGTGGTGGCGCTCTGACCCAGTTTGACGTAATCCAGGCCGACGTCGTGTAGCGTCTGCAGGATGCGGGCGATCTTGGGGTGGTTGCCAAAGAACTCGAGCGCCTCCTGCACGTCCATGTCGAGCACGTCCGCGATGTTCTTGCCCTTGTAAAGGATGGCCAGCGTCTCCCGATTGTAGCGGGTCCCCTTGCACTCCTGGCATCTCACCCAGACGTCGGCCAGAAAGTGCATCTCGATCTTTTTCTGCCCGTGCCCCTTACAGGCCTCGCAACGCCCGCCCTTGACGTTGAAGCTAAAGCGGCCCGGTTTATAGCCGCGCGCCTTGGCCTCGGGCGTGCTGGCAAAGACGCGACGAATCCTGTCAAAGAGCTTCACGTAGGTCGCCGGGTTGGAACGCGGGGTGCGCCCGATGGGGGCCTGGGTGATGTCGATGACCTTGTCCAGGTGCTCCAGCCCTTGCAGCCGGTCGTGGGGGCCGGGCCGGCCCTGGGCATTGTGGAAAGCGCGCGCCAGGGCCGGGTACAGCGTCTCGGCCACCAGGCTGCTTTTGCCGCTGCCGCTGACGCCGGTGACGCAGGTCATCACGCCCAGCGGGAAGCGGGCGTCGATGCGTTTGAGGTTGTGTAGCCGCGCCCCGGCGACGGTCAGCCAACCGTTGGCCGGCTGGCGACGTTTTTTCCCATTGGGCGCGACCACGGCCAGTTCGCCGCTCAGGTAGCGCCCGGTCAGCGACAGCGGGTCGGCGGCGACGGCATCGGGTGGCCCGGCGGATACCACTTTGCCGCCCAGCACGCCCGCGCCCGGTCCCAGGTCGATGAGCCAATCGGCGCTGCGCATCGTCTCGGCGTCGTGTTCGACGACCAGCACGGTGTTGCCCATGTCCCGCAGTTGCAGCAGCGTGTCGAGCAGGGCACGGTTGTCGCGAGCGTGCAGGCCGATGGAGGGCTCGTCGAGGATGTAGAGCACGCCCACCAGGCCGCAGCCAATCTGGCTGGCCAGGCGGATGCGCTGTCCTTCACCGCCGGAGAGCGAGGGCGCGGGCCGGTCCAGCGTCAGGTAGTGCAGGCCGACGTTGAGCATGAATTGGAGCCGGTCGCGGATTTCCTTGAGGACCTCGCCCGCGATCTCGAACTGCTCCGCTGTCAAGCTCTCGACGGGGGCGTGATGGGCGCTCGATGGAGTGTTCGAAAACAAGGACGCATTGGACTGTTCGCCCTGGAGCGCCCGTTCGTAGAGGCCGGTCACCCAGGCATAGGCTTCGTCAATGGCCATCGTTCCCACCTGGGAAATCGTCTTGCCGCCGACGGTGACCGCGCGCGCCTCGGGGCGCAGTCGCGCACCCCCACAGGTCGGGCAGGGCTGTTGGCCCATAAAGCTGGCGTACCAGCGCCGGGTATAGTCCGATTTGGTCTGGCGAAAGAGCCGGTTGACGTTGTGGATGATGCCTTTGACGGTGCGCACGCTCTCGCCGCTCCAGGTGCCTTCGTCCCATTCGGCTTCATAGGTGAAGCGGATCTTTTCGTCGCCCGAGCCATACAAGAGTACGTCGCGGAACTTTTGCGGGAGGTCTTGCCAGGGCGTCTCCAGGTCCACGTCATAGTGGTCCGCAATAGCCTGTAGTTGGCGCAGTCCCCAGCTTTTCTTCTTTTTGCGCAGCTCGCCGTACCAGCGCAGCGCCCCATCCATCAGTGACAGGCTGGGGTCTTGGATGATGAGGTCGAGGTCCACGGTTCTCTGAGTGCCCAGGCCGTTGCAATCGGGGCACATGCCCAGCGGTGAGTTAAAGCTGAACAGTTGAGGAGACAATTCAGGAAAGCTGACGTTGCAGTGGGGACAGGCGTTGTGCTCGCTCAGCATCAGCTCTTGTCCATCGCCCAGGTCGGCGGTGAGCAAGCCGTTACCGACCTGTAGCGTCGTCTCGACCGAGTCCACCAGTCGTGTCGAGAACGCCTCCCATTCTGAGTCGCTGGCCCCCGTGTCTTGGGTGCCTGCATGTTCGTGATGGGGAATGATCAGCCGGTCTACGATCAGCTCGATGTTGTGTTTTTTCGTCTTGGCCAGCTTGACGGAGCTGCTCAAATCGACCGGCAGGCCGTCGATGCGGGCGCGGACGTAGCCGTCGCGACGGGCGCCTTCGATCACGTCGGCGTGGGTCCCCTTGCGCTCACGGGCGACGGGAGCCAACAGTTGGAGCCGCGTGCCGGGCGACAGAGTGGCCAGTTGATCGGCGATTTGTTGGGCGCTCTGGGGCTGGACGACCCTGCCGCACTGGGGGCAGTGAGCCGTGCCGACGCGGGCGTAGAGCACCCGCAAATAATCCATCACCTCGGTCACGGTCCCGACGGTCGAGCGCGGGTTCTTGCTGACGGCCTTTTGTTCGATGGCGATGGCCGGGCTCAGGCCGCCGATATAGTCCACCTTGGGTTTCTCCATCTGGCCCAAGAATTGGCGGGCGTAGGCCGACAGGCTCTCAACGTAGCGGCGCTGCCCTTCGGCATACAGCGTGTCGAAGGCCAGGGAGGATTTGCCGCTGCCGCTGACCCCGGTCAGTACGACAAACTTGTAGCGCGGAATCGACACGTCAATGTGTTGCAGGTTGTGCTGATGCGCGCCACGAATCACGATGTTTTGAGGTTCCATGGTGCCTATCTC
>Ga0180432_10010494_pt1 | contig 11076 bp, 11 predicted proteins | sample SS_ome_10_FD_132414 | JGI IMG/M metagenome (GOLD analysis project Ga0180432, IMG submission 132414) | Hypersaline lake sediment archaeal communities from the Salton Sea, California, USA - SS_1_MS_2 metaG | ecosystem: Environmental > Aquatic > Non-marine Saline and Alkaline > Hypersaline >... | reverse complement strand
GTGGCTTGAGATCAATCCGGCGCGTGCCCCAACGGATGGCTTGAACGGACGGGAACTGAACTCCCTTGGTGTATTTCACCAACGCATCGACTTCGACATTGACCCACATGGCTCGTACATCGTGTCATGTGTGCGTTCTCTCGTCAAGTGGACATTGGCGACGGAAAGCTACTCTCATTCTCCCACGCACGGGTTGTGCTCTGGATGGATCGTCAATCGATCCAACGCACGGACCGTTGCGAGCGGCACATATCCTTTGGTCCTGGCCTTCTCGTAGGCGTCATCGATACGGTGCAGCGTGGTTGCGTAGTCGATGGTGAGCACCAGCTTTCCTGCGGCAAGGAAGATGTCAAGATGCGATTCCAACTCGGCTGTAACCTCTGGCGGCGTTTTCACGTCGTCATCGATGTAGCCGTAGTAGATGTCTTCCTGTCCGATTCCATCGACAAGCTCCACGTAGCTCGGGAAGCTACGCACAAGCTCCGGCGCATTCTGAACGAAGACCAAGAAGTCCGGATTCTGTGCCGTGGCATGTGCTCGTATCCGGCCGATCCATGCGACCATCTCGGCTGCTGCGGTCGTCCTTCCGAGGGTCTCGTAGTACTCGTAGCTGTCAACCAGGTCCAGATAGACGCCATGGAATCCCGCGTCGATTACGCGGTCGGTGTACGCAAGGATGATACGTTGCCATTCAGGATCCCAATAGCGCGCTCTGTAATTGCCATCCCAAGCGGGATTCTCAGCGTCGAGCCAAATGGGTTTGCCGGGCTTCCATGATGACTGCCAGTAGTACCTGTACTCCTCAGCTTCTCCGATGCTCATGTACGAAAGGATGGTCCGTGGCGCGTTGGGGCCATCGGTGAGCGATGAGATCTCGGTGTGCGTGAACTCCCCGGTTTCACGGCCATCTGAGGAGTAGTCGATGATTGCGAGGTCATAGCAGCTCTGTGCGATCGCTTCCAGGTCGATCTCCTGCAGTTGGCAGAGAAAGCTTCGGAGAGTATCGGAGGTCGGAAGAACAGGAGCAGGGAGTCCGATCTGGCAAGCGTTCAACAGTCCCATCCATGCAAACAGAGCCGAAATGGTAACCATCCGACCAGCTCTGTTTGGGGTAGGCATGCCTCCAATGTAGGCGGGCTCGGGTGTCTCGTCAAGGATCGGGTGCACAAGCACGCTTTGCGAGCGACGGACATACTTCTTGCATTGACGCCGCGAATGTGATGTCCGTCACGAAACGGGCAACGTAGCCTCTTGCCAAGGAGGTCGCATGCACGATACGTTGAGTGAGACACCGATGGCCAACTGGTTGCGAAATCGCTTTGGTATCGAAGACGCGGATGAGCTGCAAGCGGTGCTCGCGAATCCGGATGAGATGCTGGCGCTTCTCGATGTAGCCAGAGCCTCCAACGATGGGGAGATGCGGGGCACAGCACCTCTCATATCCCGCCCCAGCTAGCTGCGCAAAGGAATCACCGGCGGCAGCAGTTGCGTAGTGTGCGGTGCCTAGTCTTTGAACATCCGAGCCGGAGGGTCCCAACGGCCGAATCGGCATGGAGCCGTGCGGTTGTGCGCAGGAATCCGGCTACGGGGCCGAGCGCGAGCAACGCGAAGCCAGGTTGCAGTTCGTTTGTCACGAGTTTGGTCGGCTGAGGCACACCGTTCTGCCATGTGCTCGACTAGCTTCGTATCCCTCATGTCCATCACCCTGCGTAATGTAGTCCCAGTGTCTCTTGCCTGTCAAATACACGTGTCATCCAGTTGCGGGACGAGTGGAATCGGCCGCAGAGGGGACGCGGATGTTTGTCGTTCCAGACGTATGGATACCATCGGCGGATGTCAGCCCGCGCGAGGGGGCTTCTGGCAGGCTGCGCTAGTAGGGCATGAGACCCATCCACACATCAGGACAAACCCTGCACCTGGAACCGGGCGAAATGGCCGACCTGCTCCCATTGACTCGTCAGCACCCTCGGCGCTATTCTGCTTCCCTCGCAAGAACTCCCCGGCAACATATGGCTGGAAAGACTCTACCGAGTCTTCCCTGGAGGCGATAGGGAGGCGTTCATGTACGACACCATGTGTCCGCTGTGCTGGCGAACCATTGAGATCCCCGCGCAGATCGTTGAGGTGAGAGGAGAGCTGAGGTGTCCGAGATGCTGGCGCTGGCTGACAGTCGTGGATTCACATCCTTTGCGGTTGGCGGCTGGAACTGGCGATGGGGAATCGGCGAATCAATGGACACACAGACGCCCTGTCAGTAGCGGAACTCAGGAGGAGAGAGACGGATGATGAATGTCCGGTGCCCGGTGTGTGGCGAGGAGTTTGAAGTCGATCCGAACCTTGTATTCCCTCTGAATCGCTTCTACTGTGCCGTGTGCAACATGCTGCTTGAGGTCCTTGAAGACGATCCGGTCGTGCTCAACCCGATCGATGACGACGATTTTGAGGAGAAAGACATGGTCGAAGATGATGATGGGGCGGGTATCTGATATCGATCTGTGACACACCGCAGGGCGCCCGACAGGCAAGGGCACCCCATTCTGTCTCATGATCTGGCAGTCCGGCGCGAAGTCCTCTCTCTTCGATAGCGGATTGTCGGCAATTCTGCGCCGACGTCAATGGATCGCGTTGCACCGTCCGGCGCATACTGCAGTGTCTCATAGAACTGGCGGGCGCGGCGGTTCCCCTCAAACACCCAGAGGACGATTGATTCGAAACCGCGCTGATAGAGCAACGCTTTGGCCTTTCGGCAAACGTGTGTGCCGATCCCGCGGCGCCAGGACGCTGGAAGAAGGTAGATCCCCCAGATTTCGCTGGTGATGCGCGCGTCGAGATCGCCCGAGCGGGTCCGATGGTGAGATGTCCTATGGATTCGCCGTCGCACTCGACGATTCACGTATCCGCCTTCCTTTCCGCAATGAACCTCCGGAACTGCTCGGAGCGCTGCTCATGATCCAGTGCGTAGAGGAAGGTATCGGGCACGAGGCCACGATAGGCGGTCCGCCAGGCAGCGATATGCACTGTCGCCATCGTTCGCGCATCATCAGGGACTGCGCGTCGAAGTTCGATCATGCGCTACCCTACATCTCGGCGAGCACGTCCAGCAAGAGGTGAGCCGGCAGACCTGGCGAGTTGCCGGGATGGCTCCATGTCATGGGAAGAGCATGCCGTCAGACGGGGGAGATGTATACGGTGGGATGCTGATCTGCGCTACGGCGCACCGCATGGTTCGGCACAGCATGTGGGTCGAACTTCACACGTAGCAGCCTCATACTCTGCAAGCGAGAGGAGACAGGATTGGCTGCCCAAAGCGATCGGATGTTCTGGAAATTCAAGGCATATGGATTGCTGAAGAACCTTCGGTTCTTCGATCCGTTCTTGATCTTGTTCTTCCGCGATGCCGGCCTGACATTCCTGGCGATCGGGTCGCTGTACGCAATCCGCGAGATTGCGACGAATATCCTTGAGATCCCCACGGGTGTTGGCGCCGATGCATTCGGCCGTCGCCGTGCCATGACGGCGGCGTTTGCGGCCTATCTCGGGGCGTTCGCCCTGTTCGGGCTCTGTGCAAGCTACGCTGCCTTTAGCGCGGCGATGCTCCTCTTTGCCCTTGGCGATGCGCTCCGGTCGGGGACCCACAAGGCAATGATTCTCGAACACCTACGACAGTCCGGCGCGGAGGACCAGCGCGTCGCCTACTATGGTAGGACACGTGCTGCATCGCAGTTTGGATCTGCGCTGGCGGCGCTGGTCGGGGCAGGCGTTGTCTTCTGGACCGGGGCATACCGCATGGTCTTCCTCGCATCCATGTTTCCGTACGTGCTGGGCCTTCTGCTGATGTTCAGCTATCCGCGATCCCTGGACGGATACGTCGAGCGAATGCAGTGGTCTTGGCAAGGCGTACTGGCGCGTCTGAGAGACACACTTCGAACGTCGGTTCTCGCTCTGCGAAGCCCGCTGCTTCTTCGTGGGCTGTTCAGTGGGGCGACGTTCGATGCCGTATTTCGATCGACCAAGGACTATCTCCAGCCGATCCTCCAGGCCCAGGCACTTGCCTTGCCTATCCTGGCGACCTACCAAGAGGAGCAACGTGTAGGGATGATTGTCGGAGGCCTGTTCTTCCTGATCTACTTGGCGACAAGCTTTGCCAGTTCGCGCGCTGGGAACGTTCAGCGGCGGGCCCGATCCCTCTCGGTTGCGGTGAACGCAGCGTATCTTGTCGGGATGGGACTTCTTGCGATAGCGGGACTGTTCGCAGCGACCCGGTGGCCGCCTGGGGCCATCGTGGCATATCTACTGCTCTACACCGTGCAGAATGTCCGGCGTCCGATGGTTGTCGGGTACGTTTCTGAGCGGATCGACCATCGGATGATGGCGACCGGCCTGTCGGTTGAGACACAGCTACGGACGATCCTGACGGCTGCGTTCGCACCGCTGATGGGCCTGATGGCCGATCAGCTCGGTGTTGGTCTCGCAGTACTGGCTCTTGGCGCTTTCGCGCTCGTTGGATACCCGCTGATCCGTCTTCGGGAACTGCCTAGAACGGAGCCGTGAATTCGATGAACGGGACCGCTAGACCATCCGGTCCGATCATCGGGTAGGCATACCCGATGGAGAACTCGATCATGCTTCCGAGGAAGCCATCGAGCCGGAATGTGATCAATCCGGCGACTTCAACCCGGACTCCCGATTCGCAAGAACGATCGCATCCCCCCCACGTGCGACCACCTTGGATGAATGCTCCAACGGCAACATCCTGTACCCTCGTGAGATTGAGAATGGCATAGCCATCGTTCCGAGCAAGCGGAGGGAGACTGGCTTTCGCCCTTCCATACATCTGATGGGTCCCACTCGGTGGAGATGGAAACGCTTGCAGTCGACGCATCGAGAACATGAACTCTGTTGGGACGACACCAAGTAGCAATCCACCGAATCTTGCATCGATATCAAGATAGAAGAGCGTCGCGAGATGGAACCGCTTCATGGCAGACCACTCGATCGTGGCAAACGGATCTACGCCGAATCCTGGGATCCCCGCTTGGATGGTGAGCGCGTTTTCCAGATAGAGCTCCAAAAGATCCGAGCGCATGAATGACAGGGAGGCAAACGGGATGGGTTGCGACAACGCGCCGCGAGCGCCAAAGGTGATGTCGAGCCGATGCGTTGGGTACCAGTAGGTGCCTGTCGTTCCTATCTGTGGGTTCGTGAATGCACGGACGTGGGCCGTGATTCGCAGGTCTAGTTTGCCGGATCGCTTGACGACATCCAGCTCCGTGACCGTGCCGAGAGCCGAGAATGACAGGCGCCTGTCGACGTCGGCCGCGAGCAGAGCGGTCAGATCCCATGACTTGAATGCCTCGGATAGGTCGGTGAGCGTCTCGTTCTGGTCGATGTGCGGGAGCGCTGTTAGACTCCACATGTGGTCATTGCGGAAACTCCCGGAGATACCGACCGGTGAGAGACTGATCACGTATGCGTCGAGCGGTCTCCCGATTGGCGGAGCGTCGGCAGAACGGAACGGATGGTCGATCAGAATTCTGCGTGGATAGTGGTTGTTGAAGCGATTGGCATCGGGAAACATCTCGTTGGGATCGACATGCACCGAGGCAACAGGAGAAACTGTCTCGAGACGCAGCGAACTCGTTGTGTCGCGCTCGGGCAGCCAATTGACATCGACAATCGCGCCGTCATCGAGCGTCGCTCGTACGACCACTGGGAACGGAGTTCCCTCGTGTTGCAGTCGGATCGTCGTGGAGAAGCCAGTTTCGGATGCAATCGTGTCGAACCCGTTGACAACCGCGTCGAACCTTTCGTCTCCGCGGAGCCATCCGTCGAAGAACGCTGCCAGGTCGGTCCCCGAGACATCTTCCGCCAAGCGCTGGAACGCCTCCACCGTCAGCGTGTTCCCTCGCCATGTCGCCGTCGTCTCGATGAGGATCATCTCCAGTGTTTCCTTGCCGAGGAGCGCTTCGAGTGCTCGAAGCACGAGATATCCCTTGTTGTAGGTGCGAACCGTCTGCCCATTGGCGTACTGAACATCAGTCATCGGCTTGATAATGGCCTCATCGAAGTCGAGCCGCAGCAGATCGACATACATTGCCTCAGAGAGGTGTTGCCGGAGGTTGAGGTAGCCGAGCTGCTCCGAAACGATGTCCTCGACGAGTCCGCTGCCCAGATGGGAAAGGAGGTTCGGCTTGAACGCTCCGTGCTTCTCCTCGAAGTAGCTGATGGACGCGTACTCGGCGAAGCCCTCCGAGATCCAGTTCTCGGCATCGAAGTCGGTGCCGATCCCGATTCCCCACCAAAGGTGAGCTGTCTCATGTGCAAGCAGGTACTCGAATAGCCTATCGTAGGCACCGAGAACGGGCATGTCCTTCAGTTGTGCGAGGCTCCGGCCGACAAAGACCATCCCGTCCGCGGCCATTCCGTAGAAGCCTGGGGTGGGGCTGTCCACAATGACGAGGCGCCTGTATCCAAACGGCCCGAGCCGCTCGGTATGCGATGCAAGGATGTCTGCTGTGTAGGACAGCGCAAGGCGCGCGGCCGTCTCGTCGCCTGGCAAGAAGGCCGCTACGAGGTCAACGTCGTTCCATGTTGAATGGATGACCTCCAGGTCTCGGCCGATGACAAGCGGGATGGACCGCGCCGGACGGTCGTTTGACATCCTGTAGGTCACAAGCCCTGCGACCTCCTCCGACTGTGTCTGATGATCTGCACCACCCAGGGCACGGAGCGCCTCTGGGACCGTCAGTTCAACACGATACTCGGCGGCAGGAAGGATGAAGCCACCGACACGAGCGGCAGGGGAGATGGCGATCGGATTCCACCCGAATCGCCAGACATACGTGTCGCGGTAGACGTAGTTGTCGAGAGATAGCGCGTGGGCGAACCGTGTTTCGAATTCGATATTCACTGTGGTCCGCTCTCCGGGGGCAAGCGAGTGCGGAAGCTCGATTGCGAGGATGCCATCCTCCAGTGAATACGTTTGCACCACCGGAGGAAGAGTCTCCAATCGGTACAACAGCGGGTTGCCGTCAGCGTCCGTGACGCGATGAATTCGCGTCCATGTCGGATCGAATCCATCGATGTACTGGGTATCGAGAATCGCGGGGTGCAAATGCGGATTTGGCGCTGCGCCGTTGTTCGCTATGAGCTGGAACAGCAGTTCGTCCAGTGTTTCGTCTGTATCATTGATATAGTCGACCTGCTCCGACCCGACGAGCGCTTGTGTGTCAGGGTCAAGGGCTACTCGAATGTCGTAGCTCGACAGTGCGTCAACGTGATCGGCAAGACCAGCCGCGGTCACAAGCCCCAGCAGAAGAATCGAGGCAATCCCCACCGATATCGTCTTCGTCATTGCTCCTCCTCATCCGCCCGCCCGGAATCAACAACCGATCCGAGTCATGGTAGGTGAATCCTAAAGGAGCGTCCAGTAGGAGGCTCGCTAGCTTTGTGCAGCCATTGCGTCAGCGACAGCTTCGGCGAATCCGTCGGGGTTGTCGCCTTGCATGTCGTGGCCGGCGTTGGCAATGACCCGGACGCTGATCCCATCGGCAGTCAATCGATCGACGTCCGGATGTGGGACATTTCTCTCTCCAAAGAGAAACGTCCGCGGAATCTTGAGCCCACCAAGCTGCTCGCGATACGTTGGGCTGCGTGGGGCGATCAACGAGACGGAGCTGCGGTGCATGGCGATCGGATCACATGCGCGTACGGTCCCGGCGTAGTCCGTGAATCCGGCTGTGCGTACGTCATTGACGAACTCCGCATGACCGTGTTCGGCGAATTCGGCTTCCGCCATTGACGTCACATGACCGCTGACATCCCCTGGACCCGGATCGAGGTTCCCCTCGGCGACCACCAGACGGCCTATCCGATCCGGTGCGGCGGCTGCGATAAGGATTGCGATGGATCCGCCCATGCTGTGGCCAATCAGAACGGAATCCGCAACGTCAAGCGCTGCAAGGAGAGCGACAACGATCTCCGCTTGGGATTCCATCGTGTAGCTAAAACCGATCGGCCGGCCGCTGTACCCGTAGCCGAGGAGATCAATCAGAATCGCGCGCTGATCGCGAAGACGCGGATGCACGACCACTCGGGGAAAGGTTGAGGACGACGCGGAGCCGAGCCCATGGATGAAGACGAGCGCAGGGGCGTGGCCAGGTAGGTCGTGGTAGTACAGGTCGGTGTTGAGGTGCTCTACGGTGTATGTGTTCATCGTCTTTGACTCCTATGCATCGTTCGAGCGGATCGTCTCACGGTATTCGATCCCTCGATCCTTGAGGCCGGCGAGGATGAACGCGACGGCCTCTGGATCCCGACCGATCAACTCAGGTGGCGCAATGCCCGGCTGGCTCCAGCGATTCTCGACAAGCAATCGAACCGCCATGGTTGCAGCGTATCCCGTGGTGCGGGCCATGGATGTCGTTCGTTTCACGGGATCGTATCGGTCGAGTAAGTCATATGTGTACGAGACGCGGTTCCCGTCAAGGAGTCCCGTGACCTCGATCCGCATAACTGTCAGGTCCTCTTCGCCATCCGCCAGCTGCCACATAGGGAACAAGAGGCTTGTTGCAACGTCGATTGGACGGATCTCGCGTCCATCGATCTCGATAGGGCGATTCGAGAAGAAACCCGTATCTCTGAGAAGCCGTATTTTCTCGGCATGCCCCGGGTAGCGCAATGTCTTTTCGATCATCGTGGGGACGTCGAGCGTGTCGGCAAGGGTCCGTAGTCCGTCGGTGAGGAACGCTTCGAGTGTTCCGATGGCATCGAAGTCGATCAGCTCAATATCGGTCAGTGCGGGGCGAGTAACCGTTTTTCCGTCGACGACAATGCGAGCTGGACGTGTGTATTCCTCGATCACGTCGATCGGAGAGAACCCGGCCTTGTACTCATACGGCGGCGTGCGCTCGAGCGGGAGGCCGCCAACGTAAATCGCGACAGTTTTCGTCTCCTCGAGTATGCGATCCGCGTGCCCGATGAGCAGATTGCTCATCCCCGGTGCAACGCCGCAATCGACGATTGCGCGAACGCCTTTGTCCCGCGCGAGTCGATCCAACTCGAACGGGTTCTCAGGAAAGAACGCGATGTCGACAGCATCGACCCCCGCTTCGATGATTGCCCTGAGTGTCTTGAAACCGAGGAATCCGGGAACCGCACTCACCACAAGGTTTGTATCCTCAATTGCACGAGCAACCGTGCTCGGAAGCGAGAAGTCGACACGCTCTCCGCCGATCCCGTGCCGCTCGGCCAGCTGTTCGAGCCGACGAGGATCACGATCGAGAACTTCGACTTCGAACGTCGCGTCTTGCGCCAGGTCGATCGCGATGGCGCTCCCAACCCGTCCAGCACCTAGAACAGCTATGCGCATGCCTGTCTCCCTCCTGTCCACGCGGATTGTACGTGGCGTCGTTTCGATCTGCGAACAGCTCCGAGTCGCTGCGACGAACGAGAGACGCTTCTCACTCAAGCTTGGCTCGATTGGAGGAGCCGTGGAGATGCTGGTCTGCGAGACAAGCTTGAGTGCAACCATCGATGCAGTGAATGCTCAACTGCAAGAAGAAACGACGCTCGACACGGATGCAGCGCAGAGCGTTGTGCGTTTTCTCCTCGACAGGCAGATCCGGGTGGGGAGCAGAAGAGGGAGCTTTGCTTCGTTCCCGGAGGAGTTCGACACAGGCGTGTTCTTGTTCACTGGGGAACGGCTTCGCACACGCTGGGGAACGAGGAATGTCCTCACGTTGGAGTCGGCACGGATTCTCGGATTGCTTGCAGGGGAGCAATCCGAGGTGCGCGACGCGCTATCGAGGACAGCGATGACGGCTGGGCACGCATGTTTCGCTGCATCGCATTGCGTCATTGGCGAGTGTGCACACTCATCGCTTGCATACATGCGCGATGCGGCCTCGGACAGATATGGGGGGCGGCGAAAATGGATCGAGCGGCATGTTCGCGTCATTGGGGCACATCGTGATGGAACAGGTCGATGGGGCCGATTTCCGTTCTATTACACACTGCTCGTGCTGCTTGAGGTGGGAACACCTTCCGCGAATGCGGAGCTGGCGTACGCGCGGCCGGCCTGTCGTCGCGTGAGTGGCAAAGCGGTGACGGGTGCGTTTGCGGTTCGGAGGAAGAGGATCGTGCAGCGCATATTGGGGGCGAATGCAAGGCCGTAGGCGCCCCGGCAAACCAAATGTGGATCGGCCTCGCGGAGAATGGAGACCATGTGTTGGACCTCTCCCATGTCAAAGGCAAGGGAAGTAATCGCGTGATGCGGGGGGCAGCGACGGCTCAGGCCGAAGTACCTTCAGCTTCGCGTCCCGCCTGTTTGGCCTCGTACATCTTCTGATCTGCATGATCGAGGATGCGGTCGATCGTGCGCGGGTCGTTCGGGTCCCAGTGAGCACAGCCGATCGATAGGGTCACAGGGAAGTCCACGATGCCCGAGAACCGTTCGCACGTGGCCATGGCCTCAACAATACGTTGCTTGCAGGTCTCGGTCTCGCCGTCGGTTTCCGGGAGGATGATCAGGAACTCATCGCCGCCATACCGTACAACAATATCCGATTCTCGGACGGTCTCTACGAGGAGCCGAGAGATCTCGACAAGCACATCATCTCCGGCTTGATGACCGCATTGGTCGTTGATCTGCTTAAACCGATTCACGTCGATCATCAGGAAGCCGATCGGATGGCTATAGCGCTTGGCGCGATGCAATTCGCGTTCAAGGAGTTCGGCGAGATAATGGCGATTGTACGTGCCTGTTAGCGCATCGGTATGGGCCATGCGAGCCAGTTGTGCCTCGTATTCCTTTTGCTCGGTGATATCGCGAACGATGGCTGTGTAGAACGTGCCTGCCTTTGTTTCCCAGTTGGAAAGCGACAACTCGATCGGGATGATCGCCCCGTCTCTACGCCGCCCTCGGGACTCAATGCCGCGATCCATGCGTGGTTCGCCATTCACATCGAAGAAGCTCATCGGCGGGTCGTTGCTCGTGTGGTGGGTCTCGTCGATCAACATGGTTAGGTGCCTGCCGAGGACATCGGACTCCCCATACCCGAACATCACCTCGGCGCC
>Ga0180432_10010492_pt1 | contig 11077 bp, 9 predicted proteins | sample SS_ome_10_FD_132414 | JGI IMG/M metagenome (GOLD analysis project Ga0180432, IMG submission 132414) | Hypersaline lake sediment archaeal communities from the Salton Sea, California, USA - SS_1_MS_2 metaG | ecosystem: Environmental > Aquatic > Non-marine Saline and Alkaline > Hypersaline >... | reverse complement strand
GTTGGAGAGGCGCTTATCTTACCGCAGCTTACCTTTCTAACGCTTTCAAAGTTGCACTTACAAGTTGAATTCAAGCAGCTTATTTGATGTTGACTACCTGCTTAATTTCGGGAAAGAACTGCCGAATGGTGCCTTCCACCCACCCTTTGAGGGTTGAGCTCTGTAATGGACAATCCGCACAAGCCCCGCCCATGCGGACGGTGATAGTATCGCCTTCCATGGCGATGAATTCCACGCGCCCGCCGTGATATTGGGCGATATAGGCGTCCAGCTGTTCAACCAGCCCGCGCATTTTCTCTTCGCGCGTATGATGGTGTTTATGATTGAACTCCTCTAATACCATGTTGTTTCTACAGCCTTTCTTTTGTAATATTTTAATGTATTTTCAGACATCGCCGTCATCCAGCACTTGCCGCATAAAGTCCGGCGCGTGCAGCTTTCGTTCAGCGATATGCGAGAAATAGTCTTGCAGTAAATAAGCAATGGGCTGGCGATACACATCCGGCACATGGACGTCTTTCAATTTGTAGTAGCTACTGCGCTGGAAATGGCGCAAGTAGCGGAGTGTCTCTAACGAAATGGGCCGTTTGGCTGGATGCAGTTTGGCGCACTCCGGGCAGAGAGCACCACCTTGAATAAACGAAAAATACTGATCCTGCGGCTGTATTTCTTTTTTGCAATCCACGCAGTGGAATAAGTCCGGTCGAAATCCGGCTTGATCGAGCAAGCGCATTTTGAAATACAGCATAACGGTATACACATCTTCTTCCTGGTTTAGATAAGCCAGTGTGCTTTCTATTAGGTGGAAGATGGCTTGGTCGGGCTCATCCTCAATCGTCAGGTGATCGATCAGTTCCAGAATTTCCGCAGCCAGGGATGTTTTTTTTAAGGAATCACGGATACGCATAAAATTGTTAACCGCATCTGCCTGGGTGACGATCCAAAATGTGTGGCCGCGCGCCAGGACGATCTTGGAATGCATAAATGGTTCCAGATAAGCGGATTTGCGCGATTTCACTTTGCGGACCCCTTTGGCCAGTACAGTTAGTTTTCCGTGTTCGAGGGAAAAGATTTTCACCAATCGATCGGATTCGCTGAAATCGCGATGGGAGATAATGATCGCCTGTACGCTGCGAAGCCGATCATTGCGTTTCATCAGGATTGACCTTATTCACCCAGACTCTTGGCTGTAAACGCTCCCGGCAGCAGATCAATTAATTTTTGTTCAGAGAGGATTTTTTCATCCTGATTGGCAATGATGACAATCATATCGGTATTAAATTCCGCCATGACCTGCCGGCAGGAACCACAGGGCGTACCACCGTCACGCGTTACGACAGCGATGGCTTCAAAATCCTGTTCCCCATTGGAAACAGCCTTGAAAATCGCGGTGCGTTCCGCGCAAATAGTAACCGGAAAAGCAGCATTTTCCACATTGACGCCATCATAAACACGCCCGGAGGCAGTCAGAAGAGCTGCGCCTACCGGGTAATTGGAGTAGGGGGCATATGCCCATTTTCTAACCTCGTTGGCAATTTTGACCAGATCAATCTTCTGTTCTTGTTTCAGTTTACTCATGCTGATCCTTTGGGGAGAGTTCCTTGGCGGGAACTCCCACAACGGTTTTACCGTCCGGCACGTCATGGGTTACGACCGCACCCGCACCAGTTTTCGCGTCTTTACCGATTTTCACCGGCGCTACAAGCATCGTATCGCTGCCAATGAAGGCGTTCTCACCAATCTCCGTTTTATGTTTTCCTTCACCGTCAAAATTACAGGTAATGGTACCAGCGCCGATGTTGACATTTTTGCCAATTTTGGCATCACCGATATACGAAAAATGGCCCATCTTGACTCCCGGCGCCAGGTATGAATTCTTGATTTCTCCAAAATTACCCATGTGGACGTGATCATCGAGGTGAGCGCCGCGGCGCAGATGGCCAAAGGGACCCATATCAACATCATTTTCCAATTTCGCGCTCTCGAGGACAGCGAATTGCAGCTTGCAGCGGTCACTAATGACAGTATCTTCCAATACAACTGAGGGCCCCAGCTGGCAGCCCTGGCCGATCATCGTCTTCCCACGCAGGAAAACATTCGGATAGATAATGGTATCGCGGCCAATCTGGACGGAATCCTCGATATAGATATTGTCCGGATCGATCAGGGTGACACCAGCCAGCATCCATTTGGTATTGATTCGCTGGCGCATGACGCGGGTCGCCTCAGCCAGATGAACGCGGTTGTTAATCCCTATCGCTTTTTCATGGTCTACCATTTCGACTGCGCCAACCTGTTCTCCTTCCTGGAAAGCAATTTCTACGAGGTCAGTGAGGTAATATTCCCCAACAGCCGATTTCTGGATTTTATCGAGGGCATCCCACAACCAATCCGCAGTGAAGCAATAGGGATTGGAATTCAATTCTGTAATTTTCTTCTGTTCTTCCGTAGCCGCTTTTTCTTCGACGATTTTCATGATGCGGCCATTCTCATCGCGCACTATGCGGCCAAAGCCGCGCGCGTTTTGGGATACAACCGTCGTAATAGTGAGTGTATTGCCCTGTGCCGCATGGGCTTTCACCAAGCGGGAATAGTCTTCTTGCATGATAAGAGGAAAATCAGAATTGGCAACTATCACATAGTCCGATTTTCCACGCAGCATTTCGCGAGCCTGCTGGACAGCGTGGGCGGTACCGAGCTGGGGTTCCTGAAGGACATAACGGGCACGCTTTCCTATGGATTCTTTTACCAAATCTGCTTTATTGCCAACAACAACTAGCGGGGGATGCGCACACAGATCACTAACAGCGTCTACAACATACGCAATCATCGGTTTTCCCAGGAGCGGGTGGAGAACTTTGGGCAGATCCGATTTCATGCGGGTGCCCATGCCGGCAGCCAGGATAATCCCATCTACTTTCGGTTTTTTTCTATTCATCGGGCGTTTTCCTTTGGAAATGTGCGCAGGATTTGAACATCAGGCTGGGGCGCTCGGAGTCGAACCAAGATCCACGGATTCAAAGTCCGGTGTGCTGCCATTGCACCACGCCCCAGTATAGACAAGCTTGTAACCGGGTAAGAATTTTATCATAAAATACTTTCCCTGTTTGCTGTTAAAAAAATAGGTTAGTTTAAAAAAAGGCTCAACCGCCTTTCAGCGGTTGAGCGCTTGTATTGCATTTTCTCAGTGAGATAGGTTATTCAGCAACCACATTCGCGGTTGAGAAGTCCAACGTACCTAGCACTGATCGGTCCCAGCCAACTACACTTGGTGACACAAGCATGGTGTCAGAGTAGTGGTATACAGGAACGATGGGCATATCGTCTATGAAAATTTCCTGCGCTTCGTAGAGTTTCGCGAAGTGTTCTGCTTTGTCAGTTGTAGAACCGGCAACAGCCATGGCGGCTTCGAAATCTTCATTATAGTAATTGGGATCGTTGTAGGCATTGCCTTCCTGGAAGATCGCCAACATACCGCTGGGATCCATAAAGTCGGTCAACCAGCCGCCGCGGGCTACTTCATAGTCGCCTGCTGTGCGGGTGTCCTGGAAGACTGCCCATTCCTGGTTTTCCAGTTTGGATTCGAGGCCAAGATTGGTCTTCCACATTTCCTGGACCAATTCCGCAACGGTCTGGTGACCTTCGGAAGTGTTGTACAGAATGGTGAATTCAGGGAAGCCTTCTCCGTTGGGGTAGCCAGCTTCTTCCATCAATGCTTTCGCTTCTTCGTAGCCGCTATCATCAGCAAATAAGCCGAATGTGCCTGCGGTCTCAAAGAAATCGTTGCCTTTGTCATCAAGGAATCCTGGCGGGACAAAACCAGCAGCAGGAACCTGGCCGGAAGCCAGTGTGTCGACAATTACCTGTCGGTCAATTGATAAGGCGAGTGCGCGGCGAACGCGTGCATCTTCCCAAAGCGGCAGATCCATGTTGAAGTTGTAGTAGTAGGTGCCGAGCAACGGGAAGACATAGAAGTTGGGATCTTCCGCGATCAGTCGGGGAATTTCAGCGGTCGGTACGGATGGGATGAAGTCTAATTCACCCGATTCGTATGCCTGGTACGCAGTGTTCTCATCATCAATGAATTTTCCATAGATCTCATCGATCATGACAGTATCTGCGTTCCAGTATTCGTCGTTTTTGACCAATTTCAGCCCTTCGCCAATGGTGTATTCAACCAATTTGAAAGGACCGTTGCTGACGACCAAGTCTGGGCTGGATGCCCAGGTGCCCTCTTCGCCGCCGGCTGCTTCAACAGCAGACTGTTTGACGGGTTTGAAGTGGTAAAAGGCCATCAGGGAAACGAAATAGTCGGTGGGGGCAGACAGGGTTACTTCAAAGGTGTAATCATCGGGTGCTGACACGCCGACATCTTCCGCAGTGCCTTCGCCGGCCGCATAATCAGCAGCGCCGACTACGTTGGTATAGTCCCACAGCCATGAATATTCAGACGCTGTGGCAGGATCCATGGCACGCAGCCAGCTGTAGACAAAGTCATTGGCTGTCAGCGGGGAACCATCGGACCAATTGGATTCGCGCAAGAAGAACGTTACGACCAAACCATCATCAGAGACTTTCCAGTCTTCTGCGATACCGGGCTGTACTACGCCACTTTTTTCGCGAACGAGACCTTCAAAGGTCTGGTTGATGACATCGCCACCATCACTAGCGCCATTCAATCCTGGGTCAATCGTTTTGGGATCAGCCCCGATATTCCAGTCGAAAACGACTGGGCCAGCTTCCACCACGGTCTCTTCCGCAGTTTCCTCTGCAGTTTCTTCGACAGTTGCTTCTTCTTCAACTGTTTCCGCGGGTGCAGCTTCCTCTGCGGGCGCGCAGCCAGTCAATACGATTGATAGCACGATCGCGAGAGTGAGTGCAAACATTGCAAACTTCTTCATTTTTCTACCTCCATTAATTAAATTGATATATAAGAGATGATATTAATATAGTTTTTCTTATTTGTCAACAAATGCCGCCCTATGCCAGTTCTATCAGCAGAGTTCTAAAAATTATTTTTTCATCGGTTTTGCTGCATTAATATTTACTCATTTTCACCTATTTCCGAAAGTTTTTCCTTATTAAAAGCAGATAACAAGTATTTTTTTCTCATAAAATAATTGCGTGTTTTTCAACACGCATTTTTTTATGGATATTGGGGTCTATTGATTGTCTGAATACGGTTAGCAATCCTGATGGAGATGGCAGGCAACAAAATGGTCTTTTTCCACTTCTACTAATCCCGGTGTGGCACGGTAACAAATATCTTCTGCACAGCGGCACCTGGATGCAAAACGGCAGCCTTCCGGTGGATCGATAGGGCTTTGCACAGACCCTTCCAGAATGATACGCTTATTGCTGCGTGTCTTGATCGGATCCGGAATGGGGATAGAGGAAAGCAGCGCCTGGGTGTAGGGGTGAAGAGGATTGCGATATAGTTCACGGCTCTCACATACTTCCATCAATTTTCCAAGATACATCACACCAATGCGATCTGATATGTGTTTCACCATTGAAAGGTCGTGGGCAATAAACAGATAGGTTAAACCCATCCTATCCTGTAAATCTTCCAACATATTGACAACCTGCGCCTGAATGGAGACATCCAGCGCAGAGATAGGTTCATCACAAATGATCAGTTCAGGCTCGACAGCCAGGGCACGCGCAACGCCAATGCGCTGCCGCTGTCCGCCAGAGAACTCGTGGGGGTAGCGACTGGCATGTTCCGGTTTCAAACCCACCTGTTTAAGAATGTGATAGATTCTCTGCTGGCGTTCGCTATTCTTATAGAGCTTATAGGTATCAATGCCCTCGCCCACAATATCGGTCACGGTCATGCGTGAGTTGAGCGACATGTAAGGATCCTGGAAGATCATCTGCATGCGCTTTCGGAAAGGCTGCAGCTCTCTTTCTGATAAGTCGGTTATATCATTCCCATCAAAAATAATTTTTCCACCGGTGACATCATACAGACGAATAATGGTCCGCCCGGCAGTAGATTTTCCACAACCCGATTCACCCACCAACCCAAAGGTTTCACCTTTATTTATCTCAAAACTAATATCGTCGACCGCAGTGAGATTTTTCTGATTTGACTGCAGAAATCCACCACCAACCTTGAAATATTTCTTAAGATTCTGTACTTTTAGTAACGCGCTATTATCCGTAGCAGTATTCATAGTCATTCTATTCACTCTAATCCAATCCTTTGTTGATCTTTTCCACTTCCGGCGCATTGTGATGCATCAACCAGCAGGCAGATTTGTGTGTTTCTGTGATATCAAACATCGGCGCGGGTTTTTCCAGACATATCTGCATGGCGTGTTTGCAGCGTGGCGAAAATGGGCAACCCGGGGGAGGCGCGAGAAGATCCGGGGGTGAGCCTTTGATCGGTTTCAGGCGTTCTTTCTGGTCTAGATCCAATCGTGGAATCGAATTCTGCAGACCAACAGTATAGGGATGACGCGCTTGGTAGTAAATCTCATTGATATCGCCAGTTTCCATAATCATACCGCCGTACATGACAATGATTTTGGTGCAGATTTCCGCGATCACGCCCAAATCATGGGTGATTAAAATGATAGATGTGTTGATCTCCCGCTTAATCTTCTTCATCAGGTCCAAAATCTGAGCCTGAATAGTTACGTCAAGGGCGGTAGTGGGTTCATCCGCGATGAGGAGTTTGGGATTGCAGGAGAGTGCGGTGGCGATCATCACGCGCTGGCGCATGCCGCCGGAAAACTCAAAAGGGAATGAAGAAAGGCGTTCCGATGGTTCCGGGATACCTACCAATTCCAACATCTCGATGGCATGATGACGGGCCTCCACTCGGGTCATATCCGTATGGCGGCGCATAACCTCGATCATCTGGTTCTGGATGGAATATACCGGATTGAGGGAAGACATGGGATCCTGAAAGATCATGGCGATCTCATTTCCGCGAATATCCGATATTTCCTGCCTACCCAACTTGGTGAGTTCCTTTCCATCAAAAATAATCGAGCCTTCCACAATTTCGCCCGGTTCTTCTATCAGGCGCATAATCGATAGGGCAGTCACGCTTTTTCCGCTGCCGGATTCGCCAACAATACCCAGGATATCGCCCTCATCCATAGAGAAACTTGTTCCACGGACAGCCTGCACTTCCCCCAAATGGGTGAAGAATGATGTCTTAAGATTGTTTACTTCTAAGATCTTTTGCATGTGATGTACCTATCCTTTGCGCAGTCTGGGGTCAAGGGCATCGCGCAGGCCATCACCCAGGAAATTGAAAGCCAACATGGTAAGCGCAATCGCAAACGCTGGGAAAAAGAGCTGGTATGGATATGTAAGGATGCCAGAAAGAGCGTTGTTTGCCAGTGTTCCCCAGGAAGCCATGGGCGCGGAAACGCCCAGGCCGATAAAACTCAAGAATGATTCCGTGAATATCGCACTGGGGATCATCATGGTCATAGAGACAATGATGGGACCCATGGCATTTGGAATCAGATGTTTGAATATGATCTTGGTGCGCGATACACCGAGCGCACGCGCCGCCAGGATGAACTCCTGTTCTTTCAGGGCAAGGATCTGGCCACGCACAAGACGTGCCATACCAACCCAGTAAACGGTTCCAATCGCAAGAATTATCGTGCCCAATCCTCCCTGGCTATCGACCATAACCATCAGAAGAATGATGTAGAGCACCAGAGGAACGGAATTGATAATATCAACGATACGCATCATGATGGTATCAGCCCGGCCGCCTTCATATCCAGAGATAGCGCCGTAAGTGACACCGATAATGAAATTGACAATCGTCGCGATAAAGGCCACCAGCAATGAGATGCGGGCACCGTACATGACACGGATCAATAAATCGCGTCCAAGCCCATCCGTGCCAAATGGGTAAGCTTTGTTGAATACTTTGTCAACCGGTTGATTGACGGTATTCTCTTTGTAGGTAATCGCCAAATCAAAATCACCGATGACTTCATTTCCGGTGACCATATTGGAGTAATCCAGGAGAATCTGTTCTCCCTGGTATTCATAAAGTTTAATATTGAGGTTCTGGTTTTCCTGTTTTTCTTTTTCACGCTGTTCCCGAATCTGGGCTGGAGAAAGAATTTCGCCCACATTACTGCGTCCCTGAAGGACTTCCTTCTTTTCTATTTCCGGCAGGTATTCCAGGTTCGCCCCTTCGCCCGTGACGACAAACATATTGTAATCTTTGGATACGTTGATGAATAATCCGTCATCAATCTCATAAACGCTTAAGCGAGGTCCCAGGTTTTTAAATTCATTTTTCTGGTCGGAATAACTGGCATCAAATAAATATGGGCCAGCAACGCCAAACAGGATAATCAGGATAACACCTACCAATCCGACCATTGCCATACGGTTTTTCTTAAGCCTGCGCCAGGCGTCCGCCCAATAGGTCAAGCTGGGGCGGGTATCTTCAACTTCCTTTTCCGCCTCAGAGACAAATACAAATTTATCTTTGTTTACATTCTCAATATTTCTATTCATATTGTCAGGCCCCCTTGGTGAATTTAATTCTTGGATCGATGAAGGCATAAGCGATATCTACCACAAGAACCATAAGGATATAAAATGCGGCGTAAAAAGCTGTGATGCCCATGATAGTGGTGTAATCGCGATTGGTGATGCTCTCCACAAAATACTGGCCAATACCGGGGATCGCGAAAATCTTCTCGATCACGAATGACCCGGTCATAATGGCAGCGATCATTGGGCCGAGATAAGTCACGACTGGAATTAATGCATTCTTTACTGCGTGTTTTGCCATCACTTTCCATTCTGGAATTCCGTTCGCGCGGGCAGTGCGAATATAATCCTGGCGGAGAACTTCCAGCATAGAAGAACGGGTCAATCTGGTGACAAATGATAAGGAGTATCCAGCCAGGGCAATGGTTGGGCCAATATATCCGAGCGGTGAATCGAGCCCGAAAGTAGGTAAAATATTCAATTTTCCCGCAAAAATAAAAATAATCAACGTCGCAATGACAAAGCTGGGCAGCGTTACTCCTAAGGTTGCCATAAACATGACAATGTAATCAATAGTTTTATTTTGCTTGAGGGCGGAGATGATGCCAAAAGGGATCCCGAGGACGACAATCAAGATCGAGGCAAATAGGCCAATTTTTGCGGAAGCCGGCAGACCTCCCAATATCAAATCTGAAACCTGGACACCGATTTTTGAAAAGGATGGTCCCAAATTGAACGTAAACAAACCAACCATATAATCCCAGTACTGCTTGATCAGCGGGTCATCCAGATTGTATTTCGCTTCCAGAACCTTCAATATCGAATCTGGAACCGGTTTTTCACGCGTAAATGGACCGCCGGGGATAGCATGCATCATGAAAAATGTGATCGTTGCAATTAACAGTATTGTCAATACCGATGCGATCAATCGCCGTATTATATATTTACCCAAGTGACTCTCTCCTTCTTACCCGTTTTCTTTCATCTATCTACTGGTTTGAAGCTGTATTGTTTGGTAAATTAATTTAGGTATTATAAACCATGATTTTTCTCAGACAAGAGAAATGTCCGCGAGAACATCCTGCCGCGACGCACTGGGCATCCAGATGTGTGGGTTGATTGTTTGCGTTCGCTGGACTCTCGGTTCTATATGATACTCCCTTTTCCTATATCCGTCTATTTCTCGTTAAATTCCCACCGTTCGATTTTTTCAAAGGGATGATCCGCGTTTTGCTGTTTGTCGGTCCAACCACTGAGATTCTGTCGAATGAAATAGGAACGCTGATGTTGAAACAGCGGAATGATTGGCAAGGACTGATTCAGGAGGCGCAGCGTTTCCTGATTGGCCTGCTGTAATGTAGACTGGTCCCTACCAGCTTGTTGTGCACGATCGCATGCCTGGTCATAAGCAGGATTCGAATATCCGCTGAAATTCGCCCCGCCGCTTTTTTCTCCCAGCCAGTAATTATCCGCCGATGGAATTTCGGCGGTTGTGAAGACTGTGCAATCATAAGGTTCTGCGATTTGCCAGGACAGAAGCGCCAGATCGAACTGACGCCCAAACAGGAGCCCGTCTGGTCCGGGTTGGTAGAGCTGATCAACGGGAAGTTGGTTAAGATTAACCCCAATTCCACATTCAGCCAGATGTGCTGCGATCTCAGCGGCAATCTCACCGCGTAGGGTTGAGCGGGAAAATGCCAGGGTTACATCAAATTTTGTGCCCGGAGGGACATTGACCACATTGCCAGCGGTTAGCGGTGTAGATGGATTCAGGTCAAGATCGCGCCAGCCAACATCATCCAATAGGGATTGCCCTTTTGTAGGGTTGAAGGGATACTCTTCCGCCTGGATACCCTGGACGAATGGGTAGTTGGCTGATAGTAATAGTTCTGTTTTTTCCACCGTTCCACCTAATAATTTATTAACAATCGTATCCCGATCAATGCAGTACGCAATCGCCTTGCGAACGCGCTCATCACCAAAAATATCCGGCCGGTCAACGCCATAGGGATAATAATTATCGTCATATGAGGATGGCGTGATGCCAATCGCAAGCATTTCGAGTTGATTGGCCGGATATGGATTGGCATGAATATCAAGCGCAGTAGCCGATTCCAATAATTGCGGTAGATTTTCTATTGTGACCGCGGAATCGGAGACGATATCACAGCTATCATCAAGGAGCTGATCAGAGTCCTGTATGATTTGGAAAATCACTTCATCCACTTTAGGCAGCCCCTCATCCGCACGGAAATAATACGGATTGCGCACCAGGCGGATCGATTCCCCTTCTATCCACTCCCCAAGCATGAATGGTCCCCATCCCAAAGGCGCCCGGTTGGTTTCTTCCCGTGTGAGCAGCTCTTGCGGGCTGTACGCGCCCCAGGCATGTTGCGGCAGCGGCGCCCAGAAGAAATCCACTGCATCCTCCGCAACCAATCCCGGCTTGCCGACCCACTGTACCGTGAGGTCATCCAGAGCGCTATAGTCAGCTGTCAGATCGATGCGCTTTTTGGAGACCGGCGTGGAGGGGTGCTGCGCCAATTCGAAGGCGTACACCGCATCAGACGCCGTCAGCGGCTGGCCGTCC
>Ga0180432_10010491_pt1 | contig 11078 bp, 14 predicted proteins | sample SS_ome_10_FD_132414 | JGI IMG/M metagenome (GOLD analysis project Ga0180432, IMG submission 132414) | Hypersaline lake sediment archaeal communities from the Salton Sea, California, USA - SS_1_MS_2 metaG | ecosystem: Environmental > Aquatic > Non-marine Saline and Alkaline > Hypersaline >... | reverse complement strand
CAGCCTCTCAAAATGTAAGAATAGATGATGGAATCTTTAAGATAAAATTAAAAAAAGAAGGCGATTTTTTGCTCATGGAGCAGTATATCCTTGAGTTAATAATTGTCCAGCTAGTTCTGGTCCTGTTATTTGTGTGTCTATTCCTAAATCTTGGGCTTTTTTCCTATACCCTGCAGAACCTAATAGAGTTACACTATCCACTACCTGCTCCATGAGCAAAAAATCGCCTTCTTTTTTTAATTTTATCTTAAAGATTCCATCATCTATTCTTACATTTTGAGAGGCTGCTAATATTGTATGGTCCAGACCTTTTGCTGAAAAAAGACCTTTTTCCTCACCACTCATGTGATTTCTGTCACTTACTGCACCAAGAACCGCAAGATTAGACAAATCATCAATTTGCGCAAGCTCACTTGAGAAAATATATGTTAAAGTACTTGCAGAAGCATACCTGTCTCCACCTATGCCGTATTTGTTACAATTAACATCAAATACATTATCTTTACCAATATTGATTTTAGGCGCAAGGCTGAAGATTCCGTGGTGGTCGATTATAATAGTTGGTTTATCTCCTGTTTGCTGTCTGATAAGATTTTCTTGCTGTGCATTTATTCCAAGATCCATAAATATGACTGGCCCAGACGCGTTTTCGTAAATTTTGGCAAGAGGTACTGGATAAATTTGTTCCATGCAGTGCGATATTACTTGCCGGCCTATTCTTTTTAATGTGGTTGCCATAATTGTTCCAGAAGTCAAGCCATCTGTATCGTTATGGTAAATGATTGTAATTGGCTTGCCAGAATCATATTCTTGCAAAACCTTTGCTGTTGGTTTGATGATCTTTTGTGTGAAAATTTGTTTTTGATCATCTGCTGGCGGCATTTCAGAATTACTCATTTGAATCATCTCCTTTTGCTTCTGAGTAGCTTGGTAATTTAATGTCAATCATTTTTTTAACCATGTGGGCCATGCAGTAACCCATTGTTCCATGAAGTATTGTGCTGAGATATTTTTTATTTCTGCGAGAGGTTGATTCATCCATAATCTGCTGCTGAAGACCTGTTATGAATTCTTTAGCATCTTTTGCAGATACATCATCTATTGGCTCTTTATTAGATGTAACTTCTTTGTATTTTGTTTGAACTTCTTCAATAGGATTTTTTGTTTTTCCGATAAGTTCATTAAATTGATTTTTTAATTCACTCAAATAAAGCGTAGCTCTTTTCATGTGGTGTGCATTCATGTGTTCATAAGATCTTCTGAAAATATTATAAGTATTCTCTGAAATTTGATCTTCTCTTGCAAAAGTCGCATTTTTCTCTTGGAATTCTTTGATAACCAAGAATGCTCTTCTCATATTACGGTATGCTCCTGCTAAATTCAAGACAACTGGCTCTTGATTTATTCCTTTTTTCTGGCAGAAATGATCATACCATTTTTGTCTGTGTTTAAGAATTTGATGGTCTTTTAAATCGGTATCTGCAGATTCATACGCATCCACTATATGGAAAAAATCCTCTAAGAAATGAGTTACAACAAAACCAGTATCTACATGATAGAAGATATCATCCAGCTTATCCCGAATTGGTGCTTTTTTCCTACCTTGTTCATTAGATTCTGTTATAGCTTCTAATAATTCATCCATAGATGGAAATTTTCTACCTATGTGCAGAATAGCATTTTTGCTGCTTGCGTCTTGACTCAGTACAACGCGGCCTCTGGAAATTCCTAATAATTTAGGATTAAGATATTTTAGACAGGTATCCCATAAACTAAGTTCTGCTTCTGATAATTCTGTAAGACCTTTTTTACAATACTCTGCAGGTATTTTTGTAAGATTGCCCTTGAAATATCTTGCAACGACATCTGGCCTGTTTTCCATACGCTTAGCATCTGTATCTGTCATTTTTTGGGTGTGCTTTTGCCAACCTGCTAAGTCATCAAGATATTTTTCAATAATGGCAGCTCTTACTTTTTTAAGAAGTCCTTTTTGATGATTGGTGGCTGCTTTAGGGATAGCATCTTTTATTTTAAGCAATACGTATTCTAAGTCTGGTCCTATTAATGCCTCTTGAACCAGGTAAGTAATATTTTCATAGCTCAATGGATGATATATTCTTGCAAATTTTCCAACTTCTGCAGCACCATTGCCGTTTTTTGTAAATATTTCTGTAAGCGTTTGTTGTGTATCATAACGAATTTGCGCAATCTGGCTATGACTCATTCCTTTTCTATCGTGAACATCTCTAAGGAAATAGCCATGAACGCCCTGTGAAACATCATATTTTTTCTGGGGATTAATGTTGATTAAACATCTCATGCCTTGTTCTGATATAGTGCTTCCGCCGACCAAAAATTGCACTAGCTTGTCTCGATCTCCCAGCCTACGCGCTTCTTCTAATTTTGCTAATTCATGCAAAGATGGAAGAAAATTAGTTTTAGCAGTTGAGAGGTGAGCAGGATCTCCATTTTTTTCAAAAAGATCTAGGTATGGAATTACTTTTGCATGCAAATGTTCCATAATGACTTCTCTTGGATCTCGTCTTGCTTGCACTAATATTGTAGAAGAGTCTCTTGCTAATATATCATGCAGTGCTTCAAAAGAACTTATGATTCTTTGTTGTTCTTGGGCTTTTTCGAGTTCTTTTTTAATAGCGATTTCAAGATTGAAAAATATGTCTGTACGGTTACCAAGAGTATTAATTATCAATTCTTTTGCTGCAATAGCCTCTTCGATTAATGGAGCAATATCCAAGTCCATGCTTTTTGTTGAACGATATATGTTAAATTGACTTATAAGATCTGGTTGAGGTTGTTCAGATAACATAATGACGGGATGTTTATGATTTGCACGCAGAATTTCTTTTTCCCCGCGGGTCATTTCGTTAGAGCATAATATTAAAATATCTAAATAGTTATGAAATTGAATATTATTTGATGTCTGAATGTGAAATCTTTCTTCGGCAGATTTTTTATGAGATAAATCTAGAGCAACCTCTAAATTACGCAAATCTGTGTCTCTTGGCCTTGCGAGAATTATTCTATTTTTCAATACTAAACCTCCCACTATTTGGACAATATAGTAGCATAAGAGGCTTTATAAAGCTTGTGCAGGGTTTCTATTCTGCAGGTTCTGATTCATCAAGAGATTCTGCAGTGTCTATTGTGAATAGTTTTCTAAGAAGTGTTTCTAAATCTTTACGAAGAGGTTCTCCATGAGTCCGCTTGGCTTGTATTCTCATGTAATCAAAATTTCCATCTAATTTTTCTTTGCAAAATTCTTGATATTTTCGAGCATCCGAGTCTGTAGGAGCGCCTTTAGCTGCTGTTTCATATCTTGTTACAAATTCCAAAACAGATTTAGCCAATGTTTTGGAATCAACTGAAGGAGCTTCAGGAAGCCAAGTAGTGACAAATTGATATCGCATCATCTTAGATGCGCCATTATGTCCACTAATAGATGCAACTGCTGTAGGCAATTCTCTGATAAATTCACTATTTGTTTTGTCAATGTTTTGTTCTAAATATTCTATGATGCTAATAGCAGTAAAATAACCAAATTCCTTTAGATTTTCATTAATTTGCTTGGTTACAGCAGAACCTAGACCTGGTTCTTGTGTATTAAGTTTTTCCTGCAATTCAAGAATCTTTTGCGTGTAAGGGCCATGAATTTCATTCAAATCAATTGATTGTTCAGCTGCAATGAGAATATCACACATATCTTTAGATAGTAAAGCTCTTATGACTTGATCTGCATAAGTACGTATAACTCGTGTAGCGGTAGGTTTTTTACTACGCGTGTTATACTGGCGTATATTTGGGTTTAAATTAGTAGTAGTCATTTTCACTCTTAATATAGTATGTCAATAAGCTTTATAAAAGTTATGGTTTATACGTGTATAATATCCACGGATGAGAAACATTTAAAAAGAAACATCGAATTCTAGGTCATATGCCAACTGAGAAAGAATTAATAAATGAACGGCTGAGAAAGCTTGAAGAAATCAGAAAACTAGGGATAAATCCTTATCCGTATAAGTATGAATATACTGCACAAGCTAGTGAACTTAACTCTAAGTATGGAAAATTAAAGAATGAAGAGCATACTAAAGATACTGTTAAAGTAGCAGGAAGAGTTATGGCTTTGAGGCGGATGGGAAAAGCTACTTTTGCGCATTTGCTTGATAATACCGGCAAAATACAATTATATTTACAGATAGATAATATGGGAAAAGATGAGTATAAATTCCTGAAATTAGTGGATATTGGTGACTGGCTTGGGGCAGAAGGTACAATATTCAAGACCAAGACCGGTGCGGTTACGGTCGAAGTCAAAAAAGCAGAACTGCTCTCAAAATCAATAAGGCCTCTGCCAGAGAAATGGCATGGATTAAAAGACAAAGAGATTAGATACAGAAAGAGATATCTTGATTTAGTGATGAACCCTGAAGTAAAACAGGTTTTTGTTAATCGAACAAAAATAATTGATACTATTCGCGACGTGCTTAACAGAAAAGGATTCTTAGAGGTAGAAACACCTGTTCTGCAGCCGATTTATGGGGGAGCTGCAGCAAGACCATTTAAATCTCATCTTAATGAATTAGATATGCCAGTTTACTTAAGAATAAGTGATGAACTTTACTTGAAGAGATTGATTGTTGGCGGATTTGAGAAAGTGTATGAGTTTAGCAAAGACTTTAGAAATGAAGGCATTGACAAAACACATAATCCTGAATTTATGCAGATTGAAATCTATCAAGCATATGCAGACTTCACAGACATGAAAGAATTAGTTCAAGATCTTTATGTGGCTGCGGCAAAAGCAATACATGGCTCAACAAAATTTAAGTTTGGGGAACATGAACTAGATGTTAAAAAACCATGGCAGGAGTATACAATGGTTGAGGCTCTGAAGAAGTTTGGCGATGTAGATGCAGAAGGAATGAGTGAAGAAGATTTATTGAATTTGGCAGACTCACATGGAATTGAGCTGACACAACGAACACGCGGATGGGCAATAAATGGATTGTTTGAGGAATTAGTCGAGGATAAATTAATACAGCCTACGCTTATCACACATCATCCTGTTGAGACAACACCACTCTGTAAACATTGCAGGCATCACCCAGAAGCACACTTTATAGAGAGATTTGAGCCATTTGTAGCAGGAATGGAAATCGCAAATGCATATTCAGAATTAAATGACCCTGTTTTACAGAGAAAATACCTTGAAGAGCAGGCAAAAGAGTTAAGCGAAGGTTCAAGTGAATCACATCCAATGGATGAAGATTTTATACAATCAATAGAATATGGCATGCCTCCAACAGGCGGAATTGGAATTGGAATAGATAGAATGTGTATGATAATCCTTAATCAAACAAGCATAAGGGATGTGCTATTTTTCCCTTTTATGAAACCAGAACATGACGACAAAAAAGAATGAACTAGGCTTTTTAGAGCCAGTAACAATATGCGGGCCAGATAGACACAAAAAAGTAATGGCGCGAATAGACACTGGAGCTGCAAGAAACAGCATAGACAAAAATCTTGCAAAAAAATTAGGGATACAAAAAGTTATTCATCACAAAATCGTAAAATCTGCACATGGTGTTAAGAAAAGACCAATAGTTAAAGCAAAACTAAAAATTGCAGATAAAGAATTTGAAAACATGACATTTACACTTGCTGACAGAACACACATGAAATATGATGTTTTGATTGGCAGGAACACAATTAAAAAAGGATTTTTGATTAATCCTGATAAATAAATTTGGGGGGCAAAATGAATTCAAATTAGAAATTTGAAATCATTTACAAAAAATAAAGGTTTTTGAAATGAAAGTAGCACTAATATCAATGGGGAGTATAAGTTCAAAATGGACAGTCGAAGCCATGAAAAAATACTTCAAATCAGCAGACCATATTGATATCAAAGCACTTGAGGTAAGCATTGGGAGAGGAGGGGATATCCTCTATAATGGAAATCCTCTTAAAGATTATGACTGCATCTATGCAAAAGGATCATACAGATATGCAAATGTTCTTCGTTCTGTAACAACAATATTGTCAGAAAATTGCTATATGCCAATAAACGCAAGTGCATTCTCAACAGGACATGATAAATTATTGACACACATCAAATTAATGAGTGCAAAAATACCAATGCCAAAAACTTATTTAGCTTCAACAGCAGAAGCAGCAAGAAAAATCCTAAAAGAAATACATTATCCGATAGTATTAAAACTGCCTGCAGGAACACACGGCAAAGGAGTGATGCTTGCAGACTCAGAAGAGAGCGCAGCATCTATGATTGATACATTACTGCTTTTGAATCAGCCATTTCTTTTACAAGAATACATTGAAACCGGCGGAATAGACATAAGAGCATTGGTGGTAGGAGATAAAGTAGTTGCGGCAATGAGAAGAAAAGCAGTAACAGGAGAAAAAAGAGCAAATATACATGCTGGCGGATCCGGCGAAGCAGTAACATTAGATCATCAGACTAAAAAAATAGCAATTCAGACAGCAAAAGCAGCAGGATGCGACATTTGCGCTGTTGATATATTAGAGAGTGCTAAAGGTCCCATGGTTATTGAGTTTAATTTATCTCCTGGATTGCAGGGAATAACCAAAGCAACAAAAATAGATGTTGCAGACAAAATTGCAAAATATCTTTATCAAAAAACTCTTGCAAAAAAAGATGTTAATAAATGCAAGCAAGAGAAAAAAACAATGAAAGAAATACTTCCAGAACAAGAAATTGTATGCAAACTGGATTTCAGAGGTGACAGAATTTTATTACCTCAATTTGTATCAAAATTAACCAATTTCAAAGATGATAAAGATATTGTTATCAAAGCACATAAAGGCAAATTAATATTGGAGGAATACGAATGAGCAAAACAATCGTTACAATATTTGGGGCAGCATTAGCTCTGATTGGTCTTGGCGGTATACCAATATATGCTGTAGAGAAAAATTTGATATTAGTAGGAGTTTTTACAGGATTCTTGATTGCAGGAATAGTTGTACTAGGTTATGCTTCTAAATCCTGAATAGTTAGGTTTTCATAGAAAGGATCTATTGATTTTCTTGTAGGAAATGCATCTGTTCTGCTAAGTTGATTTGCATAAGGTATCTTAAAACCAGCTTTGCGCAAATACTGTGCAACCCTGCCGTTTTTAGTGTATCCTAATTTTGCTCTTATTTCGCCAATAGAGAACTTGTTTTTGAATAGCTCTGCAACTTCTCTTGCAGCAGCAGCATGTGCATTTCTTAAAGGCCCGCCTTCTTTCCATTCACTTTTGCAGAATTCACTTTGTTTTTTTTGTCCTTCAGTTTTAAACTTAGTTTCAATGCCCATATAGAATATAAAATAAAAGAAAATATAAAAAACTTAGCTTTGTACAGCTCTTGTTGCTTCAAGAATCGGGAGATTTGCTTCAGTTGGTACGTAAATGACCTCACTGCTTCCATCCTGCAATCCATGAATCCAGAGATATCTTAAGTAAGCTTCGTTGTCTTTTAAGGAATCGCCAATGATTGTATTTGCCTCTGCAACACCTTTAGCTCGTTCTACCTCTGCTTCTGCATCAAGAGTAGCGCTTTCTTTTCTTGCTTTTGCTTCTTCAATAGCTATCTGTCTGCTCCATTCAGCTTCTTTTAGGTCTGCTTTACCTCTAAGTTCTTTTCTCCAAACGTTGTACATAGGAAAAGCCCATAAGCTGAACAAAAACATTGCAATAACTAAGATAGCTAAAACAGCAATCAATTTTCCGCCATGTGGTTTTTGTTCCATTTTGAGTATTAGGTGATTGTGGTTTAAAAAGGTTTAGATTGAAATTACTTTTCAAAAAAACCTTTGCCGATTAATATTCCTTAACTTATACCAATTAGAAATAAAAGTACTTCTGGAGCTTTATGCTTTGATAACAATATTGCTATAATTGCAATAGCTGGAGCAATTCCATACATTGCTTTTTTTGGAATAATGAATGAGTCTTTCTTTTTTTTGTGTTTCATTTTGATTATTAGGTAGTTGTTGTTTATAAAAGTTTAGGATAGGAATTAGTGCAACGATGCCGAAGGCAAAATTTTAGAGTTTTTGGATTACTAATAAATTCGACCGCAGGGAGTGAATATGTCCGAAGGACTGGGGAGAGTTCCTTAAATAAAAAATATGAATTTGATTATTACTTAAAAATGGATTGAAGTCATGGCAATATTTATATATAAATGATGGGTTTAATAGAATATGAAGAACAAAACTATATTGGTATCAGTTATTGGTATATGTATATTGGGAATAATTATCTTTAGTTTCTTAAGAATTACAGAATGTGATTCTTCATTGGGCGATTGTAATATTGCTGGCAATGAAGGGCAAAAAGAAGTTTCCGAAGCCACTATGAATTCACTTCCAGAAGGATATACTTTAGATTCATATACTATCGAGAAAATAACTGAATTATCATGCAATAAAAATTCTGATTGCGAAACGCCAATGGAATATCTTGTTCAGTCAAGATGTCCTTTTACTTCAATTTGTCTAGAAAATAAATGCAATGTTGTTTGTCCTGATATCAAAACAATGGAAATTCAAGGAGAAATAACACATATTCAACCAGAAATGGATGGTTCAATCATAACTGTTGAAGGTAATGATAAGATTTATGAAGTTCTAGTGAGCATACCTAATTTAGGAGAGGAATACGTATCTCATATAAAAAATATGGAAGTTGGCAAATATATTCAAGTTATCGGAAACCCTCTAAAAATTATGGATTCTGAAAGGATAATTGCATCTCAGATATATATTGAAGGCGTATTTACTGGAGAACATCCATGCAACATTGAGCCAGATCCAGGCAATTGCGAAGCAGCAATGCCAAGATATTATTTTGATAAAGAAGACGGAAAATGCAAGGAATTCTTATGGGGCGGTTGTGATGGAACAGTACCATTTGATTTATTAGAAGTTTGTAAAAACACTTGTGAAAGAATAATTTCAGAAAAACCAGCACTTACTAAAGAATTATGTGAAAGTGATGGCGGTAGAATTGTTAATACCTTAAATGATAACTGCAATGATACTGAGATAAATATAGGTGAGATTGAAGGAGAAATTGACTGCCCCTGTGTTTGTTGTATGGTAACAGGAGGAAAAGCAACAAGTATATAGATAGTTTTAAAAAATTAAAAGTATGTTGGTGTTATAATGGTTGATAAAAATAAAAAATTTCCTAAAGGTCATTTTATGGGTCATGGTCTTGCAATAGGAATCCCGATTGGCATTCCAATAGGCTTAGCTTTAGGAAACATTGCTTTAGGACCGGCAATAGGTGCAGGGATCGGAATTCTATTAGGTGTTGGTCTAGAAAAGAAATATGAGAAAGAAGGGAAAATCAGACCAAGAAATGAATCTGAAAAAAAGTTACAAAAAAGAAATATTATTGCTGTTTTGATAGCATTTGTTATTTTAGCATTGGTAATAATTGCTACTAAAATATTTTAAGAATAAAATGAACAAAACATTAAGAAAAAATTGGATGCTTGGATTTTTGGGAATCTTAAGTATAAGAGCAATACCTGCAATTATCGTAGGAGACTGGATGAACGCTTCTTGGGTTTTATGGGCAATATGGTTTATCTATTTCATACCCATAAAGCAGTAAACTATATTTCGAGCGTAGCGAGTTTAAATGTCCGAAGGACGAATTCCTCCCATTTTTTAAAAAAGAACTTAAACACAATTGAGTATAATTCTTGTTATACGCAGTATGATGGACTGAACGCTAGTGAAGGAGTAATATTGCTCGTATAATGCCTGTTATAAGACCCGAACGAAGTGAGAGCGCAGCGGGGCTCGACATGAAATGTCGAGAGTTGAGAACTTGGGCGTGCTAATATTAACTATAAAGTGGTAAAAGAATCGAAAGATTTATAAATATACTCCTAATAACTAATTGTATGACAGTTAGAAAAACTTTAACAAGTATTGTATTGGCAGGAGCATTAGCTTTAGGTGGAGCTGGATGTTCAAATAATCCTGAATATCATTTTAATGGAAAAATTGGAGAAGAACAAGTCAAATTCTATGAAGAAGATTTAGGAGGAGATGACAATATTCTTGAAGTCGTAAAAGCAGATGGAAGCAAGGTAAAATATGGAGATTTAAATGACGACTTCAAATTAGAATATGTCCAAATTACTGTTGGAGACAATACCACAAAATATAATGCAAGTTCTACAAATCCTGTCGTAAAAGGTATTGTCGAAAAAGCACAAAAAGAATTTGACAATTATTTGACAAAAATAACAGATATTCAGACAGCTCCACTAAATAGAGAATAAATCTTTCGGTTTCTATCTTTTAGCCCGAATTCTGAATTAGACATAATCTTTATTATATTCTCCTTCATGAACAGCAACGACTGTGATTGAGGACAAGCTCTGAAAGAGCGCAGAGTCAGCGAAGCTGATTGAATATAATCGTTGTTATACGTTTTTTCTGCAAGAAAAAAAGCCGAAGGCTCAGTTAAATTTTCACGTTATTAATCTCGACCAAAGGGAGTCTATATGTCCGAAGGACGAGTTGGGGCGTTAGGAATAGTTGATTTTATAAACATTTAATATTATTTAATTAATATGGTAGCAAATAATGATGAAATTAAAGTCATTTTTGATTCATTAGATCTGAAGATCAAGAACATAACAAAAGTAAAAACTTTAGCTAATTTTTTAGTTAAGGTTGATACAGATAAAGGAAATTATTTTCTAAAAATTTATGATAATAAAATTGAAGCAAAAACAGGATATAAGTTAGCTCATTTGTATCCTCTTTTATCAGAAAAAAAGGTTCCTGTTCCTAAGGTTATAAAATATGATGATAGTTTGAAGTTAGTTAAACATCTATATTTAATAATTACAGAGATCGAAGGAAAAATGCTCTGTGAAGTAATTAATACAATGAGTAATGATGAAAAGATTTCCTTTTATTATGAATTTGGAAAAATCATTGCAGAAATACATTCCATTACTTTTGATAAATTTGGAGAAACTTTTGATGGGGTGACTGT
>Ga0180432_10010489_pt1 | contig 11078 bp, 11 predicted proteins | sample SS_ome_10_FD_132414 | JGI IMG/M metagenome (GOLD analysis project Ga0180432, IMG submission 132414) | Hypersaline lake sediment archaeal communities from the Salton Sea, California, USA - SS_1_MS_2 metaG | ecosystem: Environmental > Aquatic > Non-marine Saline and Alkaline > Hypersaline >... | reverse complement strand
TTCCGTCGTTGGTTATCACCTAATTCTATATCACAAGCAACCCGCATCTTGTTTCCTCCTTAAAGGTTTAGACACGAGAAATTTTTATATGTTCCCTTATTTATGATACACTACACTAGAAAGACTGGTGTCAAAGACAAGGTGCAATATCTATTTATACTTATACCACGTTTCGCAGCGTATGTCAATGCCGTCGTTCAGATTATTTAAAAAAACATTGAACAAACGCGGATTTGCCACCGAAATCGGAGAACATCATTGAACCTGAACCACTATTACCCGCTCATGCTTTCGAGGAATTCGCGGTTGGACTTGGTGCCTTTCATTTTGTCCAGGAGCACTTCCATGGTTTCGACGGGGTTAAGGCTTGCTAGGAATTTGCGGAGTATGTAGATGCGGTTGAGGCTGAATTCATCGAGCAGGAGGTCTTCGCGGCGTGTGCCGGATTTGTGGATGTCTATAGCGGGGAAGACTCGTCTGTCCACTAATCTTCGGTCGAGATGCGTCTCCATGTTGCCGGTGCCTTTGAACTCCTCGAAAATGACCTCGTCCATGCGGCTGCCGGTATCCACGAGCGCGGTGGCGATGATTGTGAGGCTCCCGCCCTCCTCGATATTTCGCGCGGCGCCGAAGAATCGCTTCGGGCGGTGTAGCGCGTTCGAGTCCACGCCGCCGCTGAGCACCTTCCCGCTTGGCGGGACCACCTGGTTGTATGCTCGAGCGAGACGGGTGATGCTGTCCAGAAGTATCACGACGTCCTTTTTGTATTCGACCAGCCTTTTGGCCTTCTCGATAACCATGTCCGCCACCTGCACATGCCTCGTGGCCGGCTCGTCGAAAGTCGAGCTGACCACCTCGCCGTCCACGCTCCTCACCATGTCGGTGACTTCCTCGGGCCGTTCGTCTATAAGGAGCACGAGCAGCGTCACGTCTTTGTGGTTGGACATTATCGAGTTTGCGATATTTTTAAGAAGCATCGTCTTGCCGGTGCGAGGCGAGGCGACTATCAGACCGCGCTGGCCTTTACCGATCGGGGTCAGCATGTCCATAACCCGCGCCGAGTAGTTCTTGGGTTCAGTTTCGAGTTCGAATTTATCGTCGGGGAATATCGGCGTGAGGTTGTCGAACATTATGCGCTCTTTGGTGGCCTCCGGGTCTTCTTTGTTGACCGCTTCCACCTTGAGAAGCGCGAAATATCGCTCCCCGTCCTTCGGAGGACGTATCTGGCCGCTGACGGTGTCGCCCGTCAGCAGATTAAAACGGCGAATCTGGCTCGGCGAAACATATATGTCATCCGGGCCGGGCAGATAACTGAAATCCGGCCCGCGCAGGAAACCGAAGCCGTCGGGGAGAATCTCGATCACCCCCTCACCGTACACCAGACCGTTTTTCTCGGCCCTTGTCTGCAATATCGCGAATATAAGCTCCTGCTTACGCATGGTGCTGGCGCCATCGACTCCGAACTCCCGGGCCAGCTTGTTAAGATCGCGGATTGTCTTGTGTTTGAGATCCTTGAGGTTGAGATCTTCAGACTTGGGCTTGGGCTTGATAGGAGTTGCTTCAAGTCCCTCTTTAGCATCTTCGTCTACTTCGTGGAAGCGCACTTCTTCCCTCCTGGTTGTTGAATCAAATTACGAGGATTCACGCTATGTTAATCCTCCGACTACGGAATACTTCTATCGGGATCCCTATAGGGAATTGCCACCATATTGCCATAAGAGCCTGTTATACGGATATTGAACCTCGACCTTTCTAATTTGGAAATAACCGGAAAGAACTACAACGCAGTTACAAGTTAATCATAACAAATTTTCCGGAGTTGTCAAGGCCGATGCGAGGATTCGGGAAATTTCTTTTTGGGGCGGGAAAACCGGTAGCTTTCCCGCCCTCGTTCGTATTTAGTATATTGCTCCGCCGCCTCGCAGTTTATATATTTTCCGGCGAGCTCTTTCCACCCACTCGGCCTCGCCGGGTCGATTTTCCCGGTTAACGTATTCCTGGTAATAGCGAATGGCGTTATTGATATCATGGGATTTTTCGTAGAGCCGGGCAAGATTATAATAGGCGTCGAAGTAATTGGGGTCTATGCGGATGGCTTCTTCGTAGTGTTCGATGGCTTGCTTGATAAGTCCTTTTTTGCTGTATGCGTTGGCGAGGTTGTAATGGTAGTCGGGATCGTAAGGTTTTAGAAGGATAGCTTTGTTATATCCTTGAATGGCGCCGTCATAGTTCTGTAGGGAGTAGAACACGTTTGCGAGATTGTTGTGAACCGCCGGGTCGTTCGGCGTCAGTTCCGCCACTTTTTGATAATGAATAATTGCCAGACTGTATGCCTTTTTGGCATTTTCTATGTCGTTTTTCTCTTTGAACATATCGCCGACTTTTTTGTATGTCAGTCCCAGCTTAAAATGTGCCCCGGAATGTTGGGGGTAAATCTCGATCGCTTTTTCCCAAGCGGTTATCGCCTCGGTGAGCTGCCGGTTGTCTATGAGTCGCAAGCCTTGTTGGTATAACTCCTCGGCCTGCTGCTGCGGTGTCTTTACAGGCTTGGAGGGACATGCGGCAAGCACCATCACTGCCAACGCCGCCATGAATGCGATCAATGCCCTCTTCCGCCTCGTTTGATGTGAACACATAAGTAAACCTCCTCTTTCGCTTGTGAAGATAAATCACCCGGGTAAAAACACGCCGAAACACACTCATAGAATGTTGCGGTCTGTTTACCTCACTTACGATCCCCGCTTTTTAGCTAAAAGCTAATATCGCTACATTTTGCCATATTCAGACCCAAATGTCAATTCGCCCGGTTAATGTTTCTTTTGCAAATTGCTTGCCGGAGAGAAAATCAGAATTCGTACCCGATACGGAAGGTGGCGGCGTAGTACTCGTAAATTTCCCATTCTTTGGAGCCGTTGAGTTTTTCCGCTTCGAGCGCGGCGGTCATCACTCCCACTGCGATTCCAGCGTAACGGTTTTTCGTCATGTAGAAGTCGATGCCCGTGCGGAGATTTGTGGCGAAAGCCAATTCGTTGTCTTCGGCTATGGCGTCGCCCTCTTCGATCTTACCATTCACCAGAGTGGCGCCCATCCCCCAGAAAAACCACATCCTCAACCTGCCCTTGGTACCGAAACTGAGGCCGGGAGTGGCGCTTGCCAGGGTCAACTCGGCTTTTTGTCCCTCCGGCATATTCTCATCGCCGTGAAAGCTCAAAAGGACCGGAAGTTCCAATCTGAAGTATCGCCGGAATTGATAGCCCAACGTAAGGCCGTATGCCATGGCATCATCCGCCTTATCCGAAGCCGTTTCGGTGAGCATGATGTACCCTATCTCGGGTGTAATGCTAAACTTCGTCGAAGAATCGGCATCGGCAGCAAGAGCCGCCGATGAAATCACAACCGCCAACACTACCGCCGCCGACATGAAATAAATAACGCGCATTTTCGCCCTCCATATTTAATATGAGTTCATAAGTGATTATTAAAGACTATTAGACTTTCGTCAACCCTTTTCTAATGAAAAGTGCTATGACATTAAAAAAGTCGGTTATAACCGGGTCATACGGTTATAATTTATCGCCCGTCCACCGTACGGGGGAGAAGGCGGCGCTACATTTATCGTACGCTAGAAATTTGAGGCCATAACGGTTGCAGTTCTTCATGCCTTTGGGTTGCAATAGATTTTCCCGTAAAGTGAGCAATCTTTGCAACGCGGCTTCGGGCTGCAAACATCGTTGCCCAGATTCACAATACATGCGTGGTATTCGTTGAAAAGGGGCACTTCTGTAGGAAGACATTTCATGAACAAACGCTGTGCGGAATCGTAGTTATCCTTGGCGTTCAGATACCCCAGGCGGCGGAATATGCGTAAGGTATATGCATCCACGACGAATATAGGCTTTTCCAGCGCATAGAGTAGTATGGAATCCGCCGTTTCGGGGCCGATACCGTGCAAATCGAGCAATTCATCGCGTAGCTTATCCATGGGCCGGTCTTTCATTTTCTCGATGGAATAACCGTATTCATCGCGGAAATAATCGAGAAAAGCGCGGATCCTCTTCGCCTTTTGCTTGAAATACCCGGCAGGTCTGATAATTTCGGCAAGTTTCGCCTGCGTTTTTTTATGCAGTTTTTCAGGATCTAACAGGTTTTTTTTCTTGAGATTTGCGATGGCCTTCTCGACGTTTTTCCAGGCGGTGTTTTGAGTAAGAATCGCCCCAATGATGACCTCGAAGGGTCCGTCACCCGGCCACCATTTACATGGGCCGTATGCGCCGTATAGTATACGGTATATACGCAGCAGCGATTTTCGGCTGGGGTCCGGTTTTGAGTGTTTGAATGCTGCCATTTTTTAATTGCCTCCAGTTCTAATTGCGCGGCTTTTCTGCTATAATCGGCGGAGAATGATCGGCCCCTCCGGCGGCCAATTTCCTCACGTTTTTCAATCCCGCCGCTTCGCACCAGTCACGGTATTCCGCGAAGGTGAAAGTGCCTCCTTCAGTAGTGTTGACCAACATGTTAACTGCGAACAGTAGCGGATATAGCGGCCCACGGCGGTCGTCGTCCGGTATCATATCGGCTATGAGCAACTTCCCTCCGGGCACAAGCGCTTCTGCTGACCGTGCGATAAGTTTCGGGGAATTTTCGGCGCCTTCCGAATGACAAATGTGACCCAAAATGGCCAGGTCGTAATCGGCGGAACCGAAGTCGATTTCCCTGACGTTGCCGTCGAGCGTATCGAACCTGTCGGCTACGCCCACCTCGGCGGCCTTTTGTCGCGCCATTTCAAGCACATGTGCGAAATCGATCGCCACTGCTCTCGAATCGGGATCGGTCACAAGAAATCCAAGGCTCCATGCACCCGAACCAGCCGCAACGTCCAGTATGCGCAAACCCTTCCATTTCTTACCTGCGCCAAGTGACTCGGCGACAGTGCGCGATACGGCAAAATTCCGCGAAAAAAGCATTCCCGCCAATACTACAAGAGAATTCTTATCCGTATCCCCAGGATGCCTCAACCAATACGGCTTGCCCGTGCGAACGGACTCCGGTAAATCACCCCACGATTTCCAAAGACGGGCCATGTGCAGGAAATGGTAACCGATGTAGTCAGGCTTTCCGGGAATGAGATGTTTCATGCTTAAATCGGTCAAAGTATACCGGCCGTCGTCGTGTTCCAGGAGTCCAATCGGAACCAGTGCGTCAAGAATGATTTTCGCTCCACGACCGTTAAGTTCCCCGTGGGATATTACCTCTTCCAATGTCGCCCCTTTTTCCCCAATCAATTCAAATAATCCAAGTTCGACCGCTGCTATGACCGTGCGGGCAAGCCAAATTTGTCTGTTTATGTTGAAAAGATCATCAATCTTAACGGGAACCATTTATAATTATATTAGCCGCTTATCGCATTTTTCGCAAATAACGCTTAAAATAGTGCAAAGTTATCAGTGCGAAGTGCCGAGTTATCAGTGCGAAGTTTCTTTACTCTTTATACTTCACACTTCGCATTGACAGGATGGAGGCTAAATGATTCAGGTAAGTTCCACTTTCTCGAGTATAGATAAACTTTTCCATCCGAGGGCCGTCGCGGTGGTAGGCGCCGGTAACAAGCCCGGCAACCAGGGCAGATGGTTCCTCAAGGCTATGGATAACCCTAATTATAAAGGGGAATTATATGCGATACATCCTCGCGATGACGTTAAGGGCTACAAGTCCTACCGCAGTCTCCTGGAATTGCCCGGCCCGGTGGATCATGCCATATTGAGCGTTCCGGCTGCCGCAACTATAAACGTAGTCGAGGATTGCGGTAAAAAGGGAGTTCGAAGCGCCGCGCTTTTCACCAGCGGCTTCGCGGAAGAGGGTACCGAAGAGGGAAGGGTCTTGCAGGCGGAGCTTGTGCAAACCGCTCGTAAGGGCGGCGTGCGACTTATCGGACCCAACTGCATGGGTTTTCATTGCCCGCGCACCGGGTTAAGTTTCAGACAGGATCACCCCCTGCGCGAGGGACCTCTGGCATTTGTGACTCAAAGCGGCGGTATTTGCATGACGGCGATATTCATCGGTGAATCCAAAGGACTCGGATTCAGTAAAGCTATCAGCTACGGCAACGAAAGCGACCTCGGGGCGGCGGAGTTGTTACACTACCTCGCCGAAGACCCGGAAACCGGGGCGATACTGGTATACGTCGAGGGCACCCACGACGGAGCGGCGTTCCTCGAAGCGCTCAAGCACGCGTCAAGTCGCAAACCCGTGGTAATGCTGAAAGGCGGCATAACTTCCGTGGGTACAAAAGCCGCATTGAGCCACACCGGAGCCATGGCCGGCTCGAGTGAAATGTGGGAAGCGGCGGCCCGGCAAGCGGGTGTGCCTATGGTACCAAGTATGGACGAACTGATAGACACCGCTCAGGCATTTGTGCAAATCAAAAAGCCCGCGGGCCGAAACGTCGGGCTGATAACCATAAGCGGCGGTTTCGGAGTGTTTGCCACGGATGTCTTGACAAAAGCGGGATTTAGTATGCCGTCATTCACAAAGGGAACCACAAAGGTGCTTACCAGGCTGATCAAACAACCTGGAACCAGCATCAAGAATCCGGTGGACATGGCGAGTGCATTTTTTCACATGAAGAAATACCCGAAACTCTTTGCCACACTCGGCGCCGATCCGGCGGTGGATATATTCGTCGTGCTCGTGGCCGTTGAATATCTGACTCGCAAGAGTGAAGATATAATGTCCTTTGCAAATCTTTTCGTCAGCCAGCTCATTGCGGCGTTCGGTCACATACCCAAGCCCGTTGCAGTAGTTTTTTTCCAGACGACGATGAACGAAAAACGTCTTGAACTCGAACGATATTTTATCGACGCAGGCTACCCTGTGTTCCCCACCGTCGAGAGATGCGCCGACGCCATTTCGAGAAGATTAAACTGCGTGGCGTGATAACAGTTTTGTAAAAAATAACGTTGCAGTCGGCTGAAACCTGCAATGCGATTCGTTTGGGGTATCACCGGTAAGACGCGGGCACACGTGACCTGGGCGCCCCCTTTTGTGAAGATTGTTGATCCTTCTAATATGCTGAGGTATTCTCGCAGGCATGAAAGTTCTTCTGGTGTATCCGCGCTATGGGTATCATAACGCCGGGGGGGTGCAGGAGCCGTTGGGGATTTTATATCTTGCGGGCGCGCTCGAGTGTGCCGGGCACGAGGCTACGGTTTGGGACTTGAGCTTCATGGATGAATTGCCTCCCGTGGCCGAAATGCTCGACGGCGTCGGAATGGTGGGCATTTCGAGTTCGACGGCGTTATACGGCCGAACGCTCGAAGTACTTCGCGCCGTGAAATCGGCTCGGCCCGAGCTGCCGGTGGCGCTGGGCGGGCCGCATGCGACGGCGTTGCCGAAAAACGCGGTTGAAGACGGCTTTGATGTCGCGGTAGTCGGAGAAGCGGAACTTAGCGCCCCGGTGCTGGCTTCGGCCCTCGAGCAGGACTTCGACCTCGACGAAGTTCCCGGCATCGCCTACCGGGAAGGGGATGAAATTCGCCTCACGCCCCCACCCGTTTTCATAGACGACCTCGACTCTCTGCCCCATCCCGACCGGTCGCGAATAGATTACGGTAAGTATTTCGATGCGGGGCTTGGGCAAGTGGGTGTAGTGGCGATGCGCGGTTGCCCGTATAGGTGCACTTACTGCAAGCCCATGCAGGATCGTCTTTTCGGGAGGAAAATACGGTACCGGTCGGCTGCCGACGTCGCCGACGAAGTGAATACGATAGCTCGAAACATACAAGACCGGGTGCTTTTTAGGGACGACGCTTTCACCACGCATTCACCTGAATGGTTTGCCGAATTGGGCCGACACTTCCGGCGTCTGAAAACGCCGCTTTGGGGATGGGCGTGTCAGGGGCGCGTGGATCAGATAACTCCCGAGCGGCTGGACGCCATGCAGAAAGCGGGGCTGAGAATGATCGCATTCGGTGTCGAATCCGGCAGCAATCGCATTTTGGATTATTACCGCAAGGGTATCACTCCCGAGCAAACCGAACGCGCCTTCGCCATGTGCCGCGAGCGCTCGATAGCCACTCACGCATTCATAATGATCGGCGCGCCCATCGAGACACCCGAAGATATCAATGCGACTCTGCAGTTGCTCGAACGCATAAAACCCAACAGTGTCAGCCCTTCGATAACCACCCCGGCGCCGGGAACGGCGCTTTACGAAGACGCCGTCCGCGACGGCATATACAACATTAAGGACTGGGCCGATGCCGACTATATGGCAAACACCAGGCCGCTCGAGCTACCTCACCTTTCGGTCGAGCAAATCCTCGACGCCAAGGAAAAAATGGCCGCCATGGGAACCGGTTATGGGGAATAATCCGCCGGGGGCGGTCAATTAACTTTCCCGGCGTCCGGGTTCATGGGACATTCGGTTTTCATGCAGTTAGGGCATCCTATAACATTGGCCAGTATCATGAAAAACAACACAATCGTGAGTGCGTAGATCAAACCCGTCAATCTCGAATATTTTTCCGGATATAAAAAAAGGAAAATCGCCGGATAGCCGAGACGCATCGCGTAGCACAGCACGACGCCCATATAATCCATAAATCCCGCAGGGCCTTCCTTTTTTTCGAACAGGAGATTGGCGAGGTTTCCTTCCCCCGGCACGGGGCAGCGTTTCCCATAATACAGGCATTTCCTGCACAAGGAGAATTGGATTACCGGGAACGACGCAACCCAGAGCACAATCAAAACGACAACGTGCAGCCCCCCGAAAATGGAAACTATTAACGCTCCCTCAAGAAACATCAAAAGTAGCATGCCGCCCACCACCGCGAGGTGACTCAGCGGCCATTCCTCGAATTCCCCACAACGCTTGGGCCGTATTTCCATCGCCATTTCATTCCTCCTCACGTAATCTTGATGCGATCAAGTTAAGATAAGCACCTGTTGCATTGTATGATTATAGAACCTTAATCTCGCCCGTTTCTCCATCTACCTCGACATTTTGTCCGGTGCGAATTTTTTCGTAAATGTCGTCAGATTCGTACTCGACGACAGGTATACCGCGATCATACCAAACGTCGGCAAGCACCGTACCCGAAACGAGAAGCGGATCGGCGCGTTGTACGATAATGGCGACCGGCGCGCTACGAGCGTGCATAAGCTCGAGCAGCAACATGCCTGTGTACGTCGAGCCGATGCACGCGGGAAATATCAATACCGTGCCCTTGAGGTTTTTCTTGAATAAGTCGTGATGGCGATCCTTTACCACCGCACGTCTGCCGGGAATTGCATTGGTCGGTTTGGTAAGCGCCGCCGTAAAGTTCACCGGCATACGTGTAATCATCGCCGGGCCGCGCGCGCGGCCGCTTATTACCGATCTTCCTTTAAGCGTCGTCATAGTTATACTCCGGCAGCCTGGAGGCAATCTTCGAGTGTTCCGTACTCGCTGCCCTCGAGGTAGTAGTAGCATTTACCCGAATTGGTCAACACCAGTTTTCTTTTCGATTTCAACGTGAGCGCCGCCAACGGGCAGTGAGAATAAAACTCGACCCCCGCCGCAAGCGCCTTTTCATAGAGTTCCGTTTTCTCGAACCGCTCCTTATGTTCGGGTATCATGCAGAACCACGTCGGCTTTTTCACTCGCTTGCCCACGAAATGACCGGCTGTTTCCGTGGCTTCATCATAAGTCATCTGCGGGCATCCCATAACCAGCATATCCGCTTTATTTGGCTCCTTGAATCGCAGCGCATCGAGGTCTTTTTGCGTGACGGTTATTGTCCTGTCCGGCTCACCGTCGAACACCGATTTCAAGTCCGGCGCTTCCGGCGTGATTCCCTCGACGTGGAACAACGCAACGCCTCCCGCTGCGGCCATCGAGCCTCCCATGTTCTTGAGCCCGATGCGATCTATGTCGAAATGCTCGATTACCGGTACCTGATCCACCGCTTCGCGGCCGACTATGAACCCCAAAGCGCTGGGATCAATCCTGTCAACATCGAGCTTCACCAGTATCTTTCCCCGGCGGTTTTCATCCAGCAGGTACCCGAATTCGGGAGTCAGGCCGGTCACGGCGGAGCAAAGGTCAATCAATATCGAGTTGCGGTTCGTGCGTGCGCCCAGAACGCTGTTGGCGAACTGCACGGCGGAAGATTCCGCCCATCCCAGCCGGTCGCCCGGTCCCGGCTCGTTGGGGCCTTCATAGCAGACGCATGAAAGGTTGAGTGTAACACCGAGAGACTTAAGACAATCCTCCAGATATTTTTGCTTGCTGAAAGCGATACGGTTGATAAGGTTCAGGTCGCCGCCGGGTCTCGGGTTCGTGGTTGTAGGTACTTTCACCTTAACCCCATCGGCCACCATTTGATCGAGGATATCGTAGTAAGCTTTATAAGTAACAATCGCAAAAGTGCCTGCCAGATGGCCGCTTTTAATCGACACCAGCCGCTCGGCGCCGAACGCTTTGCCGTATTCGACCAGTGTTTTCATGGCCAAAGCCATAGCCCGACCCGATTCGCCGTTTAATATGCTTTCCTGTTCAGGCTCGATTTTCATAGGAAAGACTCCTACCTCAACCGGAGCAGAGAGGTGACAAGATAGGATACCTGGCTCACTCTTCTGGCGGTTCTAAAAACGGCAAGTTTGCCATTTCTGCTTTGTTTTGTAGATTAATGTCGCCTGTAATCAATACAACTGTGGCGGATGGCTGAGTTATTTGAATTTCTAAAACGCTGGCGATAATACGATCATCACTATTAGAAGCGTCTAACCAATGGAGGGTTTTTTCGAAATTTGGCTCGCTCGCCACTGTTCTGATGGTAATGGTTTTGTTTACTTTGACACCTTTCAACAAACTGCCCTGATGCCGCCAACCTTTTATCCGACTGATGATTGAATCAACCTTATTTCGAAACTCTTTATCGGGACTACGTATTTTCAATTCATCAAGTTCCCGCAGAACAGTTGGTACGATGACAAGAGCAAACGTATCTTGCTCAACAATTCTAGTGTAGTGTATCACTCTGTTGTACACTTATCGAGAACCTCTTTTGCCCGTTTTACTTTTTCCAAAATATCTTCTG
>Ga0180432_10010488_pt1 | contig 11078 bp, 10 predicted proteins | sample SS_ome_10_FD_132414 | JGI IMG/M metagenome (GOLD analysis project Ga0180432, IMG submission 132414) | Hypersaline lake sediment archaeal communities from the Salton Sea, California, USA - SS_1_MS_2 metaG | ecosystem: Environmental > Aquatic > Non-marine Saline and Alkaline > Hypersaline >... | reverse complement strand
CAGCGAGAGCCACGTGACATAGGGGCAGGTCTGAGACCTGCCCTCACTGTGCGCCCACTCGCTCAGCAGGGTGGTCTTGCCGAAGCCGGCCGGGGCGGAGACGAGGGTCAGCTTGCGGGCAAAGCTGCCGCTCTGCCCCAGCAATCCCGCACTCAATCGCTCAACCAGGCGCGGACGCGGCACCAACTCTGGACGGACAGGGGGGATGCACAGCTTGGTACTCAAAAGCGGTACTGCCATCTCACCCTCCTCAGTGACGCACCTTACCCGCTCATTGACAAGACAGATTGATCTCCCTATCTAGCCACTGAAACTCATTCTATCCCTCCTGGCAGGGAAGTCAAAAAGTCAAGATATCAACTCACCGCGCAAGGCCGCGGAAAGCTGGCGCAGCAGGCTAAGCACGCGCTCGGCCAGCGGCTCGGTCAGCACGCCGCCAGCGCCGCAACTGGGAGTGATCAACGCCCGCCGCAGCAACAGCTCGCGATCGAAGCCTTTGCGCGTCAGGCGCTCCACTCCCTCGTCGAAACGGGCCAGCAGCGAGGGGAGCGTCTCGGCGGCGGCGGCGTCCCTGTCGAGGGTCGGGACGATGCCCCAACCCAGGCTGCCACCTCGCTTCAGGAAGGCGTGCAGTTCAGCGGGATAGAGCGTGATCGCCTGCACGTGGTCATAGGCGTCGAAGTCCAGAATATCCAGGTCGGTCTCCATCAACAGCGACCAGTCGGTGTTGGCCTCACAGTGGACGCCGGCCAAACTGCCCCGGCCGTGGATCGCGGCAACGACCTCGTTGATATCCCCGATCACGTCCTCCCGGCTGACGGTGATGAAGGTCTGTGAGCCAAAGCCAAGCAACGATGGCTCGTCGAGGAAAATCATCACCCGGTGACCGAACGCCTCCAGCCGCGTGACCTGCCACAGCGCCTTCAACGCCACCGCCCTGACGATCACGTCGCGCAGTTGGTGATCATAGTAGGAGCAGCGACGATCCTGATCGAGCAGGTTGGTGCCAAGCGTGAACGGGCCGGTAACCTGTCCCTTGAGCATCACGGGCGACCCCCTCTGCCCTGGCAACTGGGCGAGAAACTCCTCGAAGCCCGCCGCGTACTTCGACGAAAGGCCGAAAGTGTCGAGTGCCTCGACGTCGCCCTCCTCGGTCACGGCCAGGCAGCGGGTGTAGAAGTCGGTCATCCGATCGACGAAGTCGGGCGCATCAGTGTCGAAGTAGACGCGCCAACTGCGATCGGCGTGCTCTCCCTCCTCTACCAACCCCGGCATTCCCTCGGTGAACTGCACCATCATGTTCTCATAAGGGGTGCGCCTGGGAAATTGCACCCAGGCAGGAACGTCCGGCGTGCTCTCGAACATCAAGCGGGTCCCAAGGGCCACGTCAGTATGGGGCAGACTGCCGATCGTAGTCGCCAGGCAGCAAGGCTCAAACGCAGGTAGGGTTATCTGTGTGTGAGACACGGTGACATCCCCTGGACAACCCTCCATTCCTCGCCGGTCAGCGATCGCGGTCCCGCGCGGAGTGCTACGCGCCTAACAACTGCCTCACCCGGGCCAGGGCTAGATGGGGGCTCGAAAGGATCGGCACTCGACGCCCGGCTTCGGGGATCACGTCCAGCACCCGCGCCATGGACGCCTGCGCCAGGATCACCACGTCCACTCTCTGGGCCAGTTCGAGCGCCGCCCCCTTGACCAAGTCGTCGTGGGTGGCGCCATCCCCATCCAGTAGCGCCGACATGGCGTGCTCGACCAACACGAGCTCCGTCTCGATCCGTTTGCCCACAACGTCGGCCCGGCTTTGCAACAACTGACGGGTTGGTTCCAGGGTCGTGGGATTGGTGGCCACCACGCCAACCCTGGACCCTGTCTCCACGGCCTCCGCGATCATCGCTTCGTCAATCTTCAACACCGGGATGCCAACCGCCGCACGCACATCGTCCACGCAGGGCGATATGGCGGAACACGTGACCAGCACGATGCTGGCGCCGACCTGCTCGGCTATGAGTGCGTGCGCGCGCACGCGCTCCGAATCGTGGGGCACCAGGCCACCACGTCGCTTCACCCGCTCCAGCAGCGGCTCATCCAGGATGTGCATCAGCCGAACGCCGGGCAGTATCTCCGCGCTCAGCCTGGTGAACACATCCAGCAAAGGCGATATCGTATGGACCAACACCAGCGTCTCTTCCATCTGCTACCTCCCCACAGAGATGGAGCTTTCTCGGAAAGTCTCAAAAAACGCTCCCAGCCCACGTCTCGGGGGCGCCCCGGGGACGGGGCTCCGAGCACTTTCCGAGAGATCTCAGATGATGGGCCACATATATTCGATCGTCGCCGCAGCCGCCGCATCTGGGTCAGGCCGGGGCAGCAACTCGGCCGAGAGATACCCCGCGTACCCAACCTGGCGCAGCGCGGCCACGATACCGCCAAAATCGATGTGCCCCTGACCCGGCGGCAGGCGATTGCTGTCGCCTAAATGGACGTGCCACAGCCGTCCAGCGGCCATCGCCTGACGGAAGCAGCCACACAGCGAGGGCTCCTCGATGTTCACGTGGAACGTGTCGAGCAGCAAGCCCAGGTGACTGTGTCCCACCTCCTCGATCAGAGCCAATCCCTCGGCGGCGTTGTTGACGACGTCGGACTCGTAGCGGTTGAGCGGCTCCAAGACCAAGCGGACTCCCTTCGCCGCCGCCCTCCCCGCCGCCCCGCCGAGGGTTTCGACCAACCTGGCCCACGCCGGGCTGCCGCCGCCGGCCCAAGCCAGGCGGCCCCGGAAGCCACCGACAGTGACCAATGGCGCTCCCAACGCCGCGGCGAGGTCAATCAATGCATAAAGCCGGGCCACCGCCCGCCGGCCTACCTCCTCATCGGCAGCCAACAACGTCAATCCGTCCACCATGTAGACTGCACCGCTGGCGACGGCGGCCACCTCCAGCCCCTGCGCGGACACTCGCGCGTGGATCTCCCGTGCGTCCAGCCCACCCGGACGCGCGGCCATCAACTCGACACCATCGTACCCCAGTTGGGCCGCCTTCCGCAGCCGCTCGCTGAAACTACCTTCCAGGAGCGCCAGAGGGATCGGAACGTTCACATCTGGGGTAGGAATTGCAAGAGCCAGCTTCATCATGTGACCAGCGCCTCCTCGTAATAAAACTCATACACCGGAACGATACGAGGAATCGATATAAGGAATTGTCTGCGGGCCCTCAGGCAGCACGCAAATCCGGGCCTGGGGGCCATACTCGTTCACCAGCCGGGCCACCGTGTCCTCGATGCACGGGCAGGGTCGCAGCAGTGCCGCCTCGATCTGTTCGGAGCTAAGGTTATGGCTATGCACATACACGTCGGCCTTGAGCTGAATCTGTGCTTGAACCTGGGCCTGCCACTGATCCTGTTTGAGAAAGCCGGGCGCGCGGATCGTGTCCAGGAGATCCTGGGGACTCTCAGCCTCGCGCAGGAGCCGGCCGTACAACCCATGGTCGGGGATGCCATCCCAGCAATCGGCGGCGACGATGATCGCCCCTCCCCGGCGCACGACCTGCGCTGCCGCGCTCATCCCTTTCACGGCCTGATACAGATTGAGGTCCAGCGGGTAACCCGAGTTGCTGGTGATCACGATATCGAAAGGCTGCGACACTCCCGCCATGGCCGTCTCTTTCACGAAGGCATAGCCCGCAGCAGCGCCAGCGTCCAGATCCCCGGCGAAGACCCCCGTGATCTGCTTATCGCGATTGAGGGTCACGTTCGCCAGGAAGACGGGGGCGACTTTGAGCGCCACCTCCCGTATCTCCTCCCAGATGGGATTGCCCCAGGTGACGCCCCAGGTAGCGTTGGGGTCGCCGATCATACGCGCATCGTGGTTGCCCAGAATCGTCTGCAGGCCGGCCATCCCCGGCATGACCGCCTTGCCGCCACCGGAGAAGCCGGCGAAGAAGTGGGGTTCGATAAACCCGGTCAGAATCTTGACGTCGCACGCCACGAGTTCCCGGTTGAGCCACACCTCGTGTCCCTGCGCGGTCGTGCCCAACTGGACCTGCGTGGCCGGGTCGAAGGCGTCGTTCTGTACGACGCGGTAACCCTCCACCAGGTCGTCGCTCAGCATACCGCGCAACTCCGCCTCTGTGTTAGAGCGGTGGGTCCCCAGGGCGTTGAAGAGGGTGATGTTCTGGCGCTCACTTGGAACGTCAAGAACGGACGACAACTCCTCAAGTATGACCGGGAGAATCAGATGACTGGGGGTGGGACGGGTCACATCGCTGAAGACCACACCGATCCTATCGCCCGGCGCCACCAGGTCGCGGAGAGGGGGGGATTTGATGGGCGCACGGACTGCCTGGGCCAGCGCCTGCTGAGGGTCGGCCAAGCCCGCCACGAACCTGGGTTCGATCACCGTCACATCCCATGCATCGGACAGGTCAAGCTCCAATCCAGCCTCACCGTAGGCCAACCTGACGATCATATACAGGCCCCCTTACATCGCTCAACCATCATCCTCATCGCCATATCTCACAAACGGTCCGGCGACTTGACCCTCCTGCCAAATGCCCAAACTCGCCATCACGAACCCAAACTGTGGCGAAGTTGACCCCATTCCAGCGTCGCTTCTTCCGTTTGTGAAGGAAAGTACTCACCATAGCTCTCTCAAATTCTCCCATATGATGTAGCCGCCGGCCACCAGCACTCCCAACACGACGATCAACCAGAAAAATTCAAAGAGAAGCACCAACGCCGAAACGACCGCCAGCCCAATCGTCGCACTGGCGATGAGCCGCGATAGTCGTCCGCGGAAGCCCGACTCGATAAAAACGATGAGGGACACCATGGCCAACAGCCCCAAGATCAGGTGTTCCCGGGAAAAGAGGATCAGGGCTACGAAGCCAACCATCATCAGCCCAATGCTGATGGCGGCCCACATCTCAGCAAGCCTGCTGAGACGCAACTCGTCATCCGAAGCAGGGTAATGGGCACGATGAATATGCGCCCGGGCCGGGCTGCACTCCCCGGCCTGGAGTCTAGCATCGTATAGCTTCATTGCCTCCAGTAGTGCTTCATCCGAAGCAAGCTGCGCGCGCAGTTGGTCAACCTCGTTCGATAGAGACTCGATGCGTTCCTGATGGGCCGCGTGCAGCTTCTTGAGGTGAGAATACCCACGTAAGGCCTGCGCCTCTGCACCCAGCCCGATGAGTTCCCGGCTCCTCTGAGAGATCGTCTCGGCAAGCTCAGCACGTCGGGCATTTACCTCTTCCTGCCGCTCTCGCAGATGCACCCGGATTTTATCTGTTGGCGGCACCTTGTCCAGACCGGCCCAACCCAGGGGATCATACCACGCGCGGCGTGGCGTCCCATCCCGGTTGTACAACGGACCGGCAGGCGCGTTCTCACCAGAGATGGGATCACGCGCATAGAGTCCCCACAGGCCACGATAATGGAGCGCCCACGCTGGTGTGGGATCCAACAAGCGCGGCTCATCCCACTCCTTATCCTGCCCCGGGCCGATGGACAACCCATCGCCACGGGCGTAGTCCACGAAAGGAACTCGAAAGACGTTGAACCCACCCTGGCCCGACGGCTCTGCCCGCTCGTCATCATCTTGATGCACAGCAGGTGTTGAGTTCAACCCAGCACTGTACGGACGGGACCGGGTTTCCCGCAAGGACCTCCGAAACCTGTCCGTCAGGCGGACAAGTGGGGAAAGGAAAGGGACCTCTAGTTCGGCCAGATATTCGCCGCGCATATAGTAGCTGGCATGTGAACCTGCACCTACATAGACCACCGGGTGCTCGCCCTCTTTTTCCAAGCTAGGGTCGTCCCAACGACGACGCAAATCATCACCGGAAAAATCATGGGAGGCGTAGGCGACCCACTCAGGACGGGCCCCTTCGTCGGGCTGGGTGCAATATACACAGATCATCTCCCAGTCGGCCTCGTGGTCGTTGACGCCAAAGAAGCCCGAGCGCCAATTGTTGAAAGGATAGAAGAACCAATATTGCAACACCAGCCATCCGTTCTCGCGCACGACGCGACCGTAGTAACAATACCGCTCTTCCTCGGCCATGATGTGCTGATACTCAAGGATGGCAGCCACAGCAGTATCTCCTAGCACACGCCCGCGCGCCAGCAGGGTAAGCGAGAACAGAGCATCTACCAGGCGCGACAAGTAACCGACGCGCGCCAGCCGGCCGCGCCCAGGCCGAAATACATCCCGCGCATCCTCCTCCTTTCTCAAACCTCGCCTCGCGCGCTGTATCTGGTAGGCGGCCAATCCGGCGATGTTGAGCGGCTCGATGAACTTGATAAAATAGACAGCGCCAGGGCCACCTGCGCGTGGTTGAGCCAGTTTATCCAACGTCAACTCATCCTCGGGAATCAGGCACACTGGATTCTCACCCGGCCGCTGCACCCACAGGCTGGAGGCGCGCACGTAGGACTTCACATCCATAGGGAAGAACGACTCCCCACGCGTATATCGCGTCACCGGCTCAAAGCGCCGCAGCAAAGCGCGCGCCTCTGCCGCTTCTGCTTCCGGGTGAACGAAGTTCACACTCGTATGGGAATGATCAGCCCGCATCGCTCACCTCCGCCCCATCTCCCTCTCCACAGGGGTCGGATCGCCAACCCGACCCACGTGGAGCAGGGCGAAGAGCGATCTGTACATCCTGGCGGTTCAGGTAGAACACCAGAAAGACGCTGAAAAGCATCAGAAGATATACATACCCAGGCCTTCCGTTGAAGTAGAGGGTCAACGCGATCAAAAGACCGAGCCCCTGCACGAGCATAGCATTCATCCAGGCGTTGCGCCACATGCGCAAAAAGCCGATAACACCCAGGACAGCCAGGGCGGAAAGCGCAATGAAGAGCAGACTGAGGCTGGTCAGTCCCCCCTGCGGCACGCTCAGGAGCACGTCCTCGTTGACCACTCCCAACATAGGGGTGATAAGCGCCCTGGCTCGGATAGGAAGTTTTTCCAGGAGCTCGGTGTTACGTTCCAACACCTGGTCTAACAGACCCAACTCCACCAGATATGCTGCTCCCAAGTGCAGCAGTCCCAGAAAGAACAACCCGGCTGCCTGCAGCAGCATCAGCAGACCAATCGCGGTCACCGGCCAGGGGCGCCCTCCGGGCTTTGCAGGGCCGCTCCGCCCCCCTTCACATTGGGTGGAGGCCGATTCCCGGTTCCCTCCGATCCCATCCACTCGCGCCATTCTCCCCGCTCTCCCTACTTCAATTTCGTCATGTGATAGTTTTCCTTGCTCCAGCGAGACAGCTCAGAAGTTCTCGTAGAACCTAATTGTACTCGGACCAGCACACCGTGGCAAGCGCTGAAATGCACCTCAAAACCAGGCTCACTGGACAAACTCGCTTCCTGATGGCATAATTGGACTGGTGTATCAAGGTGACGGGCTCAAGGTAAGCGGGAAAACGGACAAGAGGTGAAGATGGGAGCTCCAAAGGTTGAAGACTACCGATTTGGGCGAATAGTCGTGGATGGCGAGCAGTACACCAACGACCTGATCCTGCTGCCAGACCGGGTGGCGGCCAACTGGTGGCGAAAGGAGGGACACCGGCTGGACGTGGAGGACCTGCAGGAAGCCCTCGACGCAGCCCCAGATGTGCTGGTGGTGGGAACCGGGGCTTACGGGCTGATGAAGGTGCCCCAGGAAACCCACGCAGCGGTGAAGGCGGCGGGCATCGAACTACGAGCTGCCCCCACAGGAGATGCCTGGCAAGTGTACAACAAGCTACGAGACCAGCAGCGGACGGCCGGGGCGTTCCACCTGACGTGCTGATGAGACCTGAGAAGGAGGCCGGAGGCCGACCTTTGCCCCCGTTTCCATATCAGAGAATAGCTCGCGTTTTTGCGCTCACCGCGCTCCTGGCGTCCCTGCTGCTCAATCTCAGCTCCCACAGGACGGTCACCGCCGCCGGCCCTGATTATCGCTTCGGCGTGGTCGAAGCCTACGCCGCCCCTGCCGCCGCCACCGCCCTAGGCGCGGGCTGGACGCGGGTCACTTTCGAATGGAATCGAATCCAGCCCAACAGCCCCGACGAGTGGAACGTGGTCCCGATCTCCGACGGAACCCTGGCCAACGAACTGGCTCAGGGCCGCCAGGTCATCGGCCTGCTGGTCACCACGCCCGGGTGGGCCACCGACATAGAGGTCGGTCCCGGCGTCCCCGCCGGGCTGTACCTGCCCGTAGACGACCCCAACAACCGGTGGGCCACCTTCGTGCGCACCATCGTCGCCCGCTACGCCGGTCGCATCGACCATTGGGTCATCTGGAACGAGCCCGAGATCCCCCCAAGTTCGCCGGACATGACGTGGGGAGGCTCCATCAATGACTTCATCCAGTTGCTGCGCGTCGCTTATCTTGTGGCCAGGGAGGCCAATCCCAACGCGATCATTCATATGTCGGCCATGACCCACTGGCACAACGAGCACTGGTTCGGCCAGTTCCTCGAGAAGCTGGTCGCCGACCCCAACGCCGCAGCCAACAACTACTACTTCGACGCCGCCACTCTTCACATCTACTTTCAGCCCGAGACGGTCTACGATCTGACAGCCCATTACTACCGCCTGATGCACAACCGAGGCATCTATAAGCCGATATGGATCGTGGAGACCAACGCCGCCCCATCTCAGGACCCTGCCTGGCCGGTGCCGAACGCCCAGTTCAACATCTCGTTGGAGGAGCAGTCGTTCTTTCTCGTTCAGGCTTTCAGCCTGGGGATAGCCGCGGGCGCGGAGCGCATGGGCGTCTACAAGATGGCCGACACCGAAACTGACCGGGCTGCTGACCCCGAACCGTTCGGGCTGGTGCGGGCGGATGGCAGCCTTCGACCCGCCTTCACCACCTACAAAGTCGCGACCAATTACCTTTCAGGCTTCCGTGGCGGCAGTTGGGACCGCCGTGACGAGATCTCGGTGGTGACGATAGACCGAGGCTCCCGGACGACGACGGTCATCTGGGCGCGCATGCCCGAGCCTCAGACTGCCATGATCGCCGCGCGGACGACCCGGGCGCTACTGGTGGACGCATGGGGCACAGCGTACTACGTCTATCCTGAGCGAGGTTATTATTACGTCGACCTCCCCGGCGCGAACTGCGCCCAGGGCTGCCTGATCGGCGGGGCTCCGTACATGTTGATCGAGGAGTCCGCGACCAGCGCTGACACCGCGCCCGTGCCCGCCTCGCCAACCTCACCTCCCGTGGGCAACGTCGACATCGAGGCCTCGCCCGATCCCGATGCCTTGCCCACCCCCACGCCCACTTTCACCCCCACTCCCACGCCCACACCAAGCCCTACCCCCACCGCCACTCCTACCCCTACCCCTACGCCTACACCGACCTCCACACCCACCCCCACTTCCACGCCCACCCCTACGCCGACCCAGACGCTCACTCCTTCGCCGACCCCCATCCCTGTACCGGTGTCCGACATTCCACCCGGCCGGCCCTGGTTCCTCATCGGCATACTGGCGCTGGCCCTGAGTGGAACAGCCGTCGCTGCAGACCGCGTCGGCCAGCGCCCACGGGGCCACATCGACACAGAGCGGCAGGGTCAAGCCGACGCAGACGATCCTTCCCCGCCGCAACCTCCGACCAACTAACAAATTGAAGGAGAAAAACTGTGATGCCCACGACAACAGACGCCAAGATATTGATCTTACTCCAACCCAGCCTGTATACTCAACTGTTCGCATCCCAGACCGACCGGGCGCTGCGTGAACTTGGTGAGGTCACCTTCTGGACATACCGGCCCGAACCGGGGCAAGACCTGACGTCCGAGCAGTTGGCCGAGCAGATCCCAGGTTTCGACGTCGTCGTCACCGCATGGGGATCGCCCACGTTCACCACCCAGGTGTTGGACGCAGCACAACACCTGAAACTCGTCGCCCACTCGGGCGGCACCATCAAACATATGCTACCGCCGGCGGTGTTCGAGCGTGGCATCTCGGTGACTCACGCTGCCTCGGCCATCGCCCCGGCCGTAGCGGAGATGACGATACTGCTCATCCTCCTGTGTCTGCGCCACGCCTGTACCTACGATCGCATGCTGAAGGTCGGCGAGTCCTGGGAATCCACCAGGGTGATCCCCATGGGGGAGGAACTGGCCGACCAACGGGTGGGCGTCGTCGGGGCAGGCTATACAGGACGCCGCACCATCGCCCTGCTGCAGGCGCTGAACGCCGAAGTATGGGTGTACGACCCATATCTCGACCAGGAGAGCGCCAACGAACTAGGTGTGCGGCAGGTGACCCTGGACGAACTGCTCACCAACTGTCCTATCGTGACGTTACAGGCACCGGCCACGGAGGAGACCTATCACATGATCGGAGCGCGGGAGCTAAGGCTCCTGCTGGACGGGGCGATCCTGGTCAATACCGCACGCTCGCACATCGTGGACCAAGACGCGCTGCTGGCAGAACTGCGCACAGGTCGCTTTCAGGCCGCCCTCGACGTATTTGACCAAGAGCCCCTGCCCGTGGACAGCCCGTTCCGCGGCATGGACAATGTGATCCTCACACCCCACATCGCTGGATCATCAAGGCAGGCCCGGGCCCGCCAAGGGAAGGTCGTGATGGAAGAAATCGAGCGTTTCCTGAAAGGCAAGCCGCTACGCCACCGGGTCACCCGCGAGATGCTGGACATTATGGCATAACGGGGAGCGGGGGAAGTCTGGGGGTATGGAGGTGTGGGAGTGTGGGAGTGTGGGAGTATGAGGGTGTGGGAGAGAGAAAGGAGAACGATCATTCGATGAAGATCGCCTTTATCGGCGGCGGCAGCGTTCAATGGACGCCGAAGCTTGTGACCGACATGGCGCTTAACGAGCGGTTGACAGATGCTACACTGATGCTCCACGACATAGACGCCGAGGCCCTTGAACTGCTGACCCAGGCTTGCGAGCGCATCGTCGAGGAAGTGGACGGAGCCCTGCAGATCACCCCCACTCTAGTACATCCCGGCTGAAGTGATCAACCAGTTGTGGTATAATTGGGGCTCTGACGAATCGCGAGACGAAAAAGGAGCAATGAGCATGTCAGGTCCCAAACCAACTTCAATCGAATTGACGAT
>Ga0180432_10010487_pt1 | contig 11078 bp, 8 predicted proteins | sample SS_ome_10_FD_132414 | JGI IMG/M metagenome (GOLD analysis project Ga0180432, IMG submission 132414) | Hypersaline lake sediment archaeal communities from the Salton Sea, California, USA - SS_1_MS_2 metaG | ecosystem: Environmental > Aquatic > Non-marine Saline and Alkaline > Hypersaline >... | reverse complement strand
ATCGCCGCGCACAACATGGCCGGCCGATCCGCCGAGTACGCGGGCGTGCCGTTCTTCTGGACCAACCACTTCAAGGCGAACCTGCGATACGTCGGGCACGCCACCGCGTGGGACGACATCCTCTACCACGGCAGCCTGGACGAACTGAAGTTCGTGGCCTTCTATGTGAAGGACGATCAGGTCGTGGCCGCGGCCGGGTGCGGCCTGAACATGAAGATGGCCGCCGTCGCGGAACTCATGCGGATGCGTCGATTGCCCCTGCCGGACGAGCTGCGCAAGGAGTCGGTCGATCTGGTCGAACGTCTGAAGACGTAGGGCGAGCAGGGGCTCGTCGGTCTGGGAGGCGCGGCGTGATCCGATTCGGCGGCGTCGGACTGAGGCGCGGGCTGGGACTGCTCGAGACGTTGGCCAAACACCCGCAAGTCGACGTCGTGGCCGTCTGCGACCAGGCGCTTGACGGGCGCCTCAAAGATGCTGCGCCGGTGGACCAGCTCCGTCGGTCGGGGGCCAAGATCGAAGCGACCTACGACGATTTCGATCGCTTCTGCGAGCACGAGATGGACGCGGTGTTGATCGCCACGCCGCCGCCTGCCCACGCGGCGATGTCGGTCGCCGCGTTGAACGCGAACCTTCACACGCTGTGCGAGGTGCCGGCGATCTACAACGGCCTCGACGAGGCAGACACGCTCCTGGACGCAGCGCGACGCAGCCGCGCCAAATACATGATGGCCGAGAACTGTTGCTACTGGGGATTCATCCAAACTTGGAAGCAAGTGGTGGCCGACGGCCGCATCGGCCGGGTGACCTACGCCGAGGCCGAATACGTCCACGACGTCCCCGAACTCATGACCGCCCCGGACGGCTCGTTGACCTGGCGGGCCGGCCTGTACCCGCTGCAATACCTGACGCACAGCCTCGGGCCGATCCTGGACGTCATCGACGATCGGGTCGTCAGCGTCGTGGCGATGGACACCGGCCCGCAGCGCGAGCCGGCCTGGTCGACGCCGGACCAGGCGGTGGGCCTGTTCCGCACGGCCGGCGGATGCGTGATCAAGGTCCTGTGCAGCTTTTCGAACGCGCGTCAGCCCCCGCAGCACTACTACAGCATCTACGGCACGACCGGCGTCCTCGAGACCCCGCGCCAGGTCCCCAAGACGCCGGCCGACCTCGACGACGCACCTGATCTGCAAGGCCCAACCGCAACGTCGCCGACCCGCGGCGTCGGCGCCGCCAAGGGTTCGGCCGAGGACCACCGCAGTGCCGACGCGGCGATGCTCCACGACTTCGTCGACTGTCTGATCGAGGACCGCCCCCCGCCGATCGACGCGGTCCGCGCGTTGGAGTTCACCGTCCCGGGCCTATGCGCGCGTGAATCGGCCGAGCACGGTTCGCAACCGGTGGTCGTGCCGGACTACCGGTGAACCTGAACCACCATGCGGCGGACGGAAGAACGTAGGGCAGGTCGACGAAGGAGACCTGCCAAGAACGGGATGTGGTTACGATCCGCGCCGGACAGATACGGCAGGTGTCGCTGCGCTCCACCGTGCCCTACATATCGCCGTGCGTTGCGCAGGCAGGAACGTCAGAGTCGTCGCAGATGGAAGCCGCCGTCGACGTTGATGACCTGGCCGGTGGAGTAGGCCAGGTCGCCGCGGGCGATGGCGACGACGACGCGGCCGACGTCCTCGGGTTGGCCCCAGCGCTTCTGGGGCAGCAGGTCGCCCTCGAAGATCAGCTTGTCGTACTTGTCCTTCACACCGGCGGTCATGTCGCTAACGACGATGCCGGGGCGGATCTCGTAGACGCCGATGTCGTGCTCGGCCAATCGGTGGGCGTAGAGGGCGTTGACCATGCTCAGGCCGGCCTTGCTGACGCAGTATTCGGCGCGGTTGGTCGTGCTGGCATAGGCGCTGATGGAGGAGACGAAGACGATGGCCATCGTGCCGCCGCGGCCGGCCTTGGCCTGGGTGATCATCTGTCGGGCGACGGCCTGGGTCAGGAAGAACGGCCCGCGGAGGTTGATGCCCGTGACGCGGTCGTAGCTCTCGGGGGTCGTCTCGAGGATGTCGAACCGCTCTTTCAGCGACACACCCGCGTTGTTGACGAGCAGATCGACGGCGCCGAAGGCGTCGAGCGTCTCGTCCAGGATGCGTTGCCAATCGTCGTCGCGCGCGACGTCGGCCTTGATGACGACGGCGCGGCGGCCGATCTGCTCGACCTCGGCCTGGACGTGGTAGGCCCCACTGTCGGTGACGGCCGAGTCGGCGCTGACGCTGACGATGGCGACGTCCAGACCGGCCCTGGCCAGCTCGAGCACGATCCCGCGCCCGATCCCCCGCGATCCGCCCGTGACGAGGGCAACCCGGTCAATGTGGGCGTTCGACATGCCGCAACTCCCTGCTGACCGCAACGGGACCAGCCCCCAACCGTAGCCGCTCGGGAGTTGACAGGCAAGTCGAATGTGCGGTGCGGGGGGCAATAACCTTGCCGGTCGAGCGTTATGTCGTTAGGCTGTCTCGTCCGCGGGGGCGAGCGTACGTTCTGGCAAGGGTGAAGGTGAGATCAGGTCAACGGTAAGGAGAATCGGGATGCGCGGACATTTCTTATCACTCGTGTTGGTTGGATGCCTGGCGACGCCGGCCGTCCTGGCCCAGCAGGCCGACGAAGGGGGCGGGCGTAAGGGCCGAAGGGCCGGTCGACGGGCGCGAGGACCCCAAGACCCGCTGACGAACTTCAACCGCCTCAGCAAGCAGCTCAGCCTCGACGCGGGCCAACAGCAACAGATCAAGCCCTTAATCGAGGAATACACCCACTGCCGTGAGCAGGTCATCGCCAAGACGCCCCAGGACGTCCGCGAGCGCGACCGGGACCTCAGGAAGGAAATGGCCGAGGCCAGGAAGGACAAGGACAAGGAGAAGATCGAGGACCTCCGTAAACAGAGGCAGGAGCTTCGCAAGACCGACCCGACCGCCCAAGAGGTGACCAAGCTCCGTCAGGAGCTGGTCGACAAGATCGAGCCGCTGTTGCGCGACGATCAGAAGGAGCGACTTCGGAAGCTCGCCCGGATGCCGGGCAAGCCGTCGCTAAAGAACCTGGGGTTCCTGCGGCGCTGCGTCATGGAGCTCGAGCTGAGACCGGATCAGCGTGCCGAACTCAAGAAGATCGAAAAGGAGTACGGGGAGGCGACGAAGGAGCTGGGCAAGGACGCGGCGCCTGAGAAGCGTCAGGAGCTGTCCAAGCAGTGCTGTGAGGAGATCATGAAGATCCTCGACGCGGGGCAGAAGCAGCAGCTCGATCAGATCGCCAAGAAGATGCCGGCCAAGCCCTCGCCGTTGACGCGCAGCGCCAAGGCGCTCGGCAAGGCGCTGGAGAGCATCGAGCTACGGCCGGATCAGCAAACGAGCATCGACGCCCTGAAGGAACGCTACCAGGACGACCGACGGGCTGCCGGCAAGGACCGGCGGGCCCAGATGCAACTCAACCGGAAGCTCGTCGAGGACGTGATGAAGCTGCTCGACGACGACCAGAAGGAGCAACTGGCCAAGTGGCGGCCCGCCAAGAGGCCTGGCGGCAAGGGCAGGAAGAAAGACAAGTCATAGCCTCCGCGGCTGACTGTGTGAGGGGCGGGGAGGGGGCCGCACGCGGCCCCGCGAAACAAGCGCGGGGGCTCGGTACAGACGGTGCCCGCATCCCCGGCCGGGCGTCAAAATGCTTGCCACCGCCCCTTGTGGTGCAGGGTATAATGTGTATGCGGGTTGGAGCACCTAGGCGCAGCCGCTACCGGTTGGGTACGCACGTTCCAGACCCACCGGCGAACTGGCATTGCGGTATCGGGCGGGTAGAATCGGTGTGAGCTGAGATACATCCTGCGGGAGGCGAGTGATGAGATGGCAACGCATGGGCAAGTGGGCGCTGAGCTTGGCGATCGCCGTGCCGGCGATGGCGCAGCCGGCGGGCCCGATCCGTACCGGCGACGATCGGTCCGGGTCCGGTGACGACCGCGGTCGAGGCACGGTGGGCGGTGGTGCCCCGCGGGCGGGCGGTCCAATGCGAATCGGCGACGACGGCCGACGCGGACCCGCGCACATGCGCGGATATGGCGCGGGCCGAGGCCAACAGATCGACAAGTCGATCCTCGACCCCAAGCGGTTGGCCGAGGAGCTGAAACTCGAATGGCGGCAAAAGCAGGACATCGAGCAGCTCTTCCGGGAGTACAAGTCCGCCCTCGATGATCTCCGCAGACAGCACAGCGGCAGCGGCGCCGAGCAGAAGAAGAAGCAGCTCGAGATGGAGCTGAAGTCGGCCCGGGCCGCCCGCGACACGCAGCGAGCGAACGAGATCTGGCGCGAGCTGAGGGAGCTGCGAACCAGCGCCGCCGACGAGGAACGCCAATACCAGGAGATGCTCATCGAGGAGATCGAGAAGATCCTCGACGACGGGCAGAAGGTGCAATTCCGCCAACTGCTCCGCGGCGGCAGCGACCGTGGCCATGCAGCGGGCCCGCTGGACGATCCCAAGGTCCTGGCCCAGTGCCTCCAACAGGTCAAGCTGCAAGATTATCAGAAGAGCCAACTGGAGCAGATCCGGAAGCGGTACGAGCAGGACGTGAAACTCCGCGGCGAGAACATGCGGCCCGAGGACGAGAAGATGATGCGGAAGCGCCTGCTGGACGAGGTGCTGATGGTGCTCGACGACGAGCAGGAAAAGCAGCTCCGGGCCGCGCACGCCAAGCTGGGCGGGCCGGGCGCCGGCGGCGGACCCATCGACCTGAGCAATCCGGGTCATCTCTACTACGCCCTCGGGAGATTGAGAACGACCAAGCACCGCCTCAGCAAAGAACAGGACACCGAAATCAGCCGGCTCCGCAGGCAGTTTATGATGGACCTCCGCAACCTACCGCGCGGAGACGCCGACGCCCGCGACCGGGCCAACGAACAGCTCGGCCAGCAGATCCTGATGGTCCTGACGCCCGAGCAACGGGAGGCCATCGAGGAAATGGAGATGCCGGCGGGACGATCCATGGGACGCCGCGGAAGCCGGTTCGGACCGCGCAGCACGGACGACGACCGGCGCGACCGCGGGTCGAGGAGGGATCGCTACCGTCGCGACAGGGAAGACCGCTAGTACACCACCACACACCATCAGGCGTCGATGATCCGTGGGTCGACGCGCAAGCGTTGGCTGGGATGCGTATCGTTCGTCACATCGTCACCACTGCTTCATGGCACCCGAGTTGAAGCGAATCGCCATCCGGGGTAGACTACGTTTCAAGCCGGTCATGCGGGATCGAGTTCGGTCGCTCGCCGTGCCCGGTGGTGGGTACAGTTTCGTTGGACTGTGCGTCGCCAGGCCGCCCGGTCGAGGAGGGCCGGGCCGCACGATACCCTACACCCCTGATCACGGAGCCACGGGAATGCGGCGTCGCTAACAAGACGGAACGTGCCGGCCGGGGCGAGACCCGTGTGCGCGTTCCGTTCGCGTCGACCCGTGGCCGTCCATCTCCATCGCGAATAGCCAAACATCTCTGGTCGAGCCACGGGCTTGTGTGTCCAGGACCGCAGGATCGGGTCCCGAGCCGTCTTCGGAGATCGTTGGCAATGACCAAGGGCTGCCTGGATTTTCATAACGTGGTGTTCTACTACGAGTCGGCCGGCTCGCCGGTGTTTGACGGACTGTCAGTACAGATCCCATCGGGGTGGACGGGCGTGATCGGACCGAACGGGTCGGGCAAGACGACGCTGCTGCGTCTGGCCTGCGGTGAGCTTGCGCCCGTCCGTGGGGGTATCCGATCACCCGACCGGGTCATCTACTGCCCGCAACGGACCGACGACCCGCCAGGCGAGGTCGAATCGTTCCTCGGCGCGACGGATCGCAGCGCCTGCGTGCTGCGGGGGCAACTGGCGATCGAAGCCGATTGGGCAACGCGATGGGCCACGCTCAGCCACGGGGAGCGCAAGCGCGTGCAGATCGCCGTCGCGTTGTGGCTCAAGCCGCGCGTGCTGGCCGTTGACGAGCCGACGAACCACATCGACCTCGATGCGCGCCGACTGCTCGCCCGCGCATTGGCGACGTTCCGTGGCATCGGCCTGCTGGTCAGCCACGACCGTGATCTGCTCGATGCGATCTGCGGGCAATGTCTGTTCGTCGAGCCACCGGGCGCGGTGATGCGTCCCGGGGGGTACACCAAGGCCACCGAGCTGGCCAAGGCCGAGCAGGCGCAGGCGCGACGGGCCCGGTCCGAGGCCAGACGCGAGCTGAAACGGCTCGAACGCGAGGCCGCCGACCGGGCACGCGAGGCCGCCCGATCACACCGCCAGCGCTCAAAACGCGGACTGGACCCGAAGGACCACGACGCGCGAGGCCGAATCAACCTGGCCAGGCTCACCGGCAAGGACGGCCAGGCCGGACGCCTGCTACGGCAGATGGACGGCCGGCTGGACCAGGCCCAGGACAAGCTCGAAGGCATCCACGCCAAGAAGCAGCAGCGCATGGGCATCACCATGAACGGCGCCCGGTCCCGACGCGATGCCCTGCTCCGCCTGCCGGGCGGCTCGATCGCGCTCGGGCACGAGCGGCGACTCGGGTTCCCCGAACTGTGGATCTCGCCGCAGGACCGGATCGCCCTGATCGGTCCGAACGGCGGGGCCAAGAGCACGCTCGTGCGGCACATCGTCGGGCGACTGGACCTGCCCAAAGACAAGCTCGTCTAACTGGCCCAGGAGAACGACCGGCCCGAGGCCACGCGGGTGATCGCCGCCGTCCGCCGCCTGTCCAAGAAGATGCTCGCCGAGGTCCTGTCCACCGTCAGTCGGCTCGGTTCGGACCCCGAGCGCGTGATGGAGACGGCCGAGCCCAGCCCGGGCGAGCTGAGGAAGATCATGCTCGCCCTGGGCATGGCCCACACGCCGCACCTGATCGTCATGGACGAGCCGACCAACCACCTCGACCTGGCGTCGATCGAGTGCCTGGAGTCGGCCCTGGCGTCGTGCCGGCCCGGATTGCTGCTGGTCAGCCACGACCTGCGTTTTCTGAGGCACCTGACCCGCACGCGCTGGGAGATCTCGCCCGACCCCGACGACGCCACGGCCACGCAGATGCTTCTGCGAACCCGCCCCTGGCCGGGCGCGCCGGACCCCGACCGCGAGGACTCAGACCCACCGCCCCCACCAACGTAAGGCGGGTCGTGCTTGCGGATCTCCTCGTGTGGTGCTATGAACTGCATAGACGAATCGCTTTGCGAAGCGAAAAGGAGACGTAAGATGGATGACCAACAAGTCTACGAACGCGCGAAGAAGCGGGTGGCCGCGAAGATCGGGTTCTACATCCACCTGACCGTGTACGTGGCGGTGAATATCCTTCTGCTGATCATCAACCTGGCAACCACCGAGTACCCCTGGTTCAAGTGGCCGTTGGTGGGGTGGGGGGTCGGCCTGGGGGTGCATGGGCTCATTGTCTTCGCCCTCGGTTCAGGATCATCCATCAAAGAGCGGATGATCGAGAAGGAGCTGCAACGACAAGCACGTCAGAACCAGGCGAGCGGATAGATCCTCACACACGGTCGGAGGCGGGTGACCGCGCGGGCCGCGCCTTCACGACGCCGTCCTTGATTCATCACGCTCGATTGCACCCGGCCGCGCCGGCCGTGGGAGGGTCGGCTACACACCGACGACGACGCCGGGGATGTCGTCGGCGTCGCGGACGGCCGTCCTGAACGGGTGGTCGGTGAGCCGCTTGGCGTTCGGCACGGATTGCGGCCCGCAGCCGCAGACGTAATTGGTGGCCGTCATGCCCAGCTTGGGCCCGAACGCCTTCCACATCTCGAAGTTCTCGGTCGACAGCGAGACGGGGATGTCCGGGTCGTGCTTGCGGATTTCGGCGAGGTAGTGGTCGTAGATCTCGGCCCGGACGTGGGCGGGGAACGGCTTGGTCCGCGTGTCCTCGACCGCGTCGCGGTGGTCACGGGCGGCCTGGAGACAGGCCGGGTCGAGCACGTCCTCGCCGAGCCGGTGGACCATCTCGTCCACGTCCTGCCACATGAACACGCACAGGCTGATGATGTCGGGTCGGGTCCGCTCGAAGATCCGCTCGACGGCTTGGGCGGCCTCGTCCCGCCAGCCGACGATGGGAATGATCGGCTTGAACTTGTAGCGGATGGTATAGCCGGCGTCGGCGGCGACGCGGGCGGCCTCGATCCGCTGCTCGGTCGTACCGGTCTTGGGCTCGATCAGCGCGCTCTGGCTCGGGCCGGCGACGCTCCAGACGATGATCGTGTGCCCGTTGTGGTTCAGATCCGCCAGCCACGCGGTGTTCCAGCTCTTGGTGTGGATCACGAGGTAGCGGTCGTCAAGCGAGCCGAAGAACTCGATGAGCGGGCCGAGGCAACCGTGCTCGGGCTCGAGGCAGAGCGGGTCGGCGTCGTCGTCGAGCAGGTAGGTCTTCTGCCACGGATGCCGGTCGATGATCCGGCCAAGGTGGTGGCAGGTCTCCTCGACGTTGACCATGGCGATGAGCAGCCCGCCGAGGCCGCAATAGTGGCAGCGATGGACGCACCCGTGCTGGAGGTGGATCCGCCAGCACGGCCGGCAGACCTTGTCGTGCCGGTTCGGGTCGCCGTCCAGGTTGTAGCACGCCCAGTGGAACGCGCGGTAGCCCAGCAGTTCCCTGGCCACCGCTTCAGAGTCGATGCCGCGTTCGGTAAGCCGGGCGACCTGTTCGTCCATCCGGTTGTCGAACCGAAACGTGTTGAACATCAGGATCGGATCGGTGATCTCCGCCAACGTTCCCATGGGCTTGCGCTTCTCGAGCAGCCCGTGGTCGGCGACGAGGCCGGGCAGGTCGTCGTCGCGGTAGACGATCGGCTGGACCGGCTGGGCCAGGGCATCGACCACGTCGTCGACGCGCTGCCGGAACGTCGCGTCGGCCATCACGGTCTGGTGGACGTAAACGGCGGGCGGGGCGAGTTCATACACGTCGGCGACGTCTCCCGATCAGAGGCTGTGGCCCGCTCGCTGCGAGCGGCATGCAAGGGGTACCCGCACATTGTACCGGAAACCGCACGATCACGCGTCCTGATGTGCCGCGGCCACGTTCGTGCGCGCCTCCGGGCACCGGGCACGCGGGTCCCTGGGAACTTGCGGCGCACAACCGATTGCCGGTTGCCAGCGCGGTCTTGACCGCGTACACTGATGTCAGCAGGTGGAGGGCGGAGGCGAGCAGGCAGTGTTTCGTCTATTCGTTCGATCCCGGGCGCAATCCCGCGACTGGGGGCGGATCCGACATGGCTTCGGTTTGCTTCTATTTCCACGTGCATCAGCCCTACCGGCTTCGGCGGTACAGCGTCTTTGATTCTGAGAGCAACTACTTCTGGGACTACAAGAACCGTGAGATCCTCCACAAGGTGGCGCACAAGTGCTACCTGCCCGCCAACCACGTGCTGCTCGAGCTGATTCGGAAGCACCACGGGCGGTTCAAGGTGGCCTTCTCGATCTCGGGCGTGATCCTCGACCAGATGGAGGCGTTCCTTCCCGAGGTCAAGGCCAGCTTCGTCGAGCTGGCCCGGACCGGCTGCGTCGAGTTCGTGGCCGAGACCTACTACCACTCGCTGGCCTTCCTCTACAGCCGGGACGAATTCGCCGAGCAAGTCGAGCTGCAACGCAGGCGGCTGCGGGACATGTTCGACTACGATCCGAAGGTCTTTAGGAACACGGAGCTGATCTACAACAACGACCTGGCCCAGTTCGTCGCGCAAATGGGGTTCCGCGGCATCCTGGCGGAGGGGGCCGATCACGTCCTGGGCTATCGAAGCCCGACGTATCTGTACCATCCGCCCAAGTGCCGCGACCTGGTGGTCTTGTTGAAGCACTACCGGTTAAGCGACGACATCGCCTTCAGGTTCGGCAACCGGAGCTGGGAGGAGTGGCCCATGACGGCCGAGAAGTTCGCCCGATGGGTCAACCAGGTGAACGGCAACGGGTACGCCGTCAACCTGTTCATGGACTACGAGACCTTCGGCGAACACCAGTGGGCGGACACCGGCATCTTCGATTTCATGCGCAAGCTGCCCGAGGTGATCTTTAGCCAGTCGTCGGACAACGACTTCCTGACCCCGAGCGACCTGATCGATCGGTATCAGGTCTCCGGCGAGTTCGACGCGCCCCACATGATCAGTTGGGCCGATACCGAACGCGACCTGTCCGCCTGGCTGGGCAACGCCATGCAGTCGAACGCCCTGCACGAGCTGTATCGGCTGGAAGCGTACGTCAAGGCATCAGGCGACCCTGAGGTCCTGCGGGACTGGCGGCTGCTACAGACGTCCGATCACTTCTACTACATGTGCACGAAGTACTTCGAGGACGGCGACGTGCACAAGTATTTCAACCCCTACGAGTCGCCCTACGACTCGTACATCAATTTCATGAACGTGCTGGACAACGTGCGGAGCCGGCTGAAGATCTCCGGCCCGCCCGCGGCCCGGGCGACGACGGTCCGAGCCGATTAGGCGCCCACGCCCCGCGGTGAGAACGAGCGAGGGTAGAACCGCATTGTCATGCCGTCCTACCCTCGCCAAGAACGAACACTGCTAACGCTAACAGACGCTCCCCGAGACGTTATCCGTGCAACGACCGTCCGCTTTCGGGGGACACACGTCATCCACCGGACAGCGTCCGAAGCGGACGCTGCCGATGGCGCTTCGACGTTCCGTGCGCACCACCAGACACGGCACGGATGAACGGTCCTTGTCCAACGTGCACCCACAGCCCAGGGTTAGCTCTTGCAGTACGCGTCGACGAACTTCCCGACGGACATCGCGCCCAGGACCTCCCGGACCTTGTCGGTGGCCGCGCCGAACACGTCTGCCATGCCGCCCTGAATGTCCTCGGGGGCCCCGCTCTGCTCGGCGTCCTGCCGGCCGTCGATGATGCCGTTCACCGCCTCGATCACCTCGAGCATCGTGATCTCTTTGGCATCGCGGACCAGCTGGAAGCCGCCGCGAGGACCACGATCGGACCGGAGGATCCGCGACCGCGCCAACTGGCTCATCACCTTGGCGGCATAAGCCGTCGGCAAGCCGTAAACCT
>Ga0180432_10010485_pt1 | contig 11079 bp, 13 predicted proteins | sample SS_ome_10_FD_132414 | JGI IMG/M metagenome (GOLD analysis project Ga0180432, IMG submission 132414) | Hypersaline lake sediment archaeal communities from the Salton Sea, California, USA - SS_1_MS_2 metaG | ecosystem: Environmental > Aquatic > Non-marine Saline and Alkaline > Hypersaline >... | reverse complement strand
TTCACTCGAAATCCTCCTTGTAACAGGGTCCTGGGGTTTAATGTTTACCTTTAGACGCCTGAAAACACGGAAGGTTTCGAGTTTTCCATTTTTTGGCCAAAAATCACGCTTGATTGAGGTCTAGTACCCCATGTCACTTGAAACTGTCAGCACGATGGCTCTCCGAAGCCGTCGACAAACCGCGTCGGCCTCGGAGGGCCAACGTACAAAATCAAATGCAATGGGCCTCTAGTACCCCATGTCACTTGAAACTGTCAGCACGATGGCTCTCCGAAGCCGTCGACAAACCGCGTCGGCCTCGGAGGGCCAACGTACAAAATCAAATGCAATGGGCTACTAGAACTAGAGTCACCCAAAACAACACTGCTGGACAAGCCGGCAGTGCCACCCCGACGTCACTTGATCTCAACCTCACCCTTGCTGGTGATGACAATCGTCTTCTTGTTCTTCTTCAACTGGGTGAGGTACTTAAGCGTGTCCTTCGTGACCTTGTACTCCATCGGGCCACCGACCTTTCCGTCCGGCGGTGCGACATACTCGAACTTCAGCGCTTCCATGACCGGAGAAATCGTCGCCTGCTGCTCGGTCGCCCCCAAAGCGCAGACAACCGCAAGCAAAACGATCCCAAGCAACACAAACCGTTTCATGACAGACCCTCCTATACTGATCGCGATTTGAATCCCACACGACGACAGGGATCCTATTATGCATCGCGACCGCGATCAAGTACCCAAAGGACAAGCATAATCTCACGGCCCCTGCGGAGGGATGCCTGTGGCATTTTGGCGGCATTTTGGGGGTGGCATTTTGCCGGCATTTTGCCGGCATTTTGCGGCATTTTGGGCCAGGTGGCCCCGGGTGATTGCTCACCCGTGCGGCATTCTGTCGAATTCCGGAAACAGTTTTTTTACGAGTCCTTAGCCGAGTTTTCCCCATTCCTCTCTGGAGATACCCGCTTGACGCAGAATGCGCATGAGCAATTCCCTGCCGATGTCGCCGGGTGCCACTGCTGGCTTGCCCGGCAGTGCCTCCGGGGTCGCTCGAACCACACTGCTGGACAAGCCAGCAGTGCCACCCCGCCGCCAGAAGCAGTATTGACGCTGTGTGCAGTCTCCAACCGCCAGTTCCTCACTGCTTCTGCCGGACATCCTGCCTCCTGATATTGCCTCAGCCGTGCGCTTGATTTGGCGCTCCTCACCGTCGTTCAGGAGTAATACGCCCCCAGGAAATCGTCCCTGGATATTCCCGGCTGGGTGAGGATGGTGCGGAGAGTGGAGCTTTTGATAGTGGCGTGGTTGGGCATCGTCAAGGGCGTAGACGTGCCGTCAGGATTCTGCCGCTCCATGGCAATGTGATTTTCCTCGCGCACCAGACGGAACCCGAGCTTCTCAAGGGCCGCGACGACCTTTCGCCGGGGGCATCGACAGGGAACTTGGCCATCAGCCGGGCACTCCAGCCTCTGCAATGAACGCCTCCAGGACCGGGGGATCAACGTCCAGGGCGTCGGCGCCGAACGTCTCCAGATGAAAACGAATGGCCGACGTGACGTCGGCAACAGCGGCCTCGTACGTCTCCCCTTGGCCGACCACCACGCCCTTGACGCCAAGGGGATAGGCCACGTACGCGTCGGGATGCTTTTCCACAACGATCTTGAAGTTCTTCACGGCACTCTCCTCCCTCTCCTTCAGAAATTCCGGCGACGGCCTGCCTAATTCGTTCGCGGTTTGGGTTTTGGATCGCGTTTTCTCGGTTTCACCACACCACACCCACAGCCTATCAAGACTCCGCAAACACGTCAAGAGTTCAGTAGGGTGTCGCCGGAAGCACCTTATCGCTTTGTTCGCCCCTTGGGTTGCAATCGGAAACGCTCTCATCTCGGCGTTGCTAAACGTCACAAACAGCCTCCTCAAAATCCAACGGGACACCAATCCGACCGGGCTTAGGTGCGTTGCATTTTATCCATTCCCAGAAACTTGTGATCAGGTCAACATCGTACGTGTTCTTGTGTCCCTGCGCCGTTGCAATAAGACAACGGAACTCGTCCGGGATTTCAATGGCGTCACGGCCGAAATAGTAGAAGTCAGACGAAATCAGCGCATTGCGACCGCGCAGATCGCGATCTCGATTACGCTCGTCGTGAAGCGCGCCGGGAACGCCATGCCAATTGCCGAAAGCATCACGGTGCCAGATATTGTCGCCCCGTTTTTTCACACGAGTCTCAGGTGACGGACGCTTTGATGGATAGCGTTCCCAATAAACGTCGAACGGGATAACGGTTCCGACGCGCATGGCGTAAATGAGACGCAACGACAGCCCGAAACGCGCGGAGCCAGTTCCAATGATAATGTCTCCGCGTTCGGCGCAGCGGCGGACCACCGGCTTGCAGCAAGCAAGGGTGCATACACGGCCGAACGGATTAGGGGAAAACCCGCTATCGTGCCTTACAATGTATGCCGACAGTTTCATGGCTCTGACCATTTACCCGAATTGTTGCTGCTCACGATACCTTGTCCTCCAGCCACGCAACAAGCCCGGCATCCATCGCCAGTTCCCCGAGGCGTTTGGGCGAGACAATCTCGACATGGTCAGGGATGTCCGTCGCACCCATGAGGTCGTCGTTGGGGGAATGGACGACAAAAAACACTCGCCGAAAGTCTTCCGGTGAAAAATTCGCAATGGTCGCTTGGAGATCAGCGAGACCAGCCCGCGACTTCACCTGCACGACATAGCGATCCCCAATGATCGGCTCCTGAAGTTCGAGATCATAAGCTTTGGCGTGTTGACCAAGTACGCTGACCCTGACCCACCCAGCGGCGCGAAAGACCAGATCGACGAGGGTCTCAAAGTCTTTCCAATGCAACTCCTGGATCGCCTTCGTCAGATGCTGCGCTAGGGTCTCGCGGTGATCCCGAATTGCAGTGGCCAGCGGACTCCGAGTTCCATTCAGCGTTCTTCGGAGAAGATCCCCGTACTTAACTCGGCAGACAGTCGCGCGGAATCCCTGAAGCTGCGAAATCTTGCCGGGAAGAGCGTTGATCACAAGTAGTCGTCCGTCTGCAGCGTGGTCGCGCCAGGGTTCCGCAGTCCGTCGAAACTTCGAGATGCCGTCCTGTTCGACTGGTCCCGAAGCGAGGCGCGTCCACCACAGCTTGGCCTTGAAAAACGTAATCCAAATGTCTTCGCCACCCGACGCGGCGATAATCTTCAGCGCGTTCAGGTCGCTAGTAGTGGCAGCAACGCGTTTGCCGTGATCCTTCGCTCGGAGTTGTTCCTCAATTAACTCCCAGCGGCCGGCATTGATGTCCTCGACCGATTGCTGCTGCCATCCAAGCCGAAGTTTGCCGGTTTCGATGGACTCGTTTTCCCATTCCCCGCCTCGGCCAAGCTTTATGTAGAACGCGGTAGTGAAATCGATGGAAGACACAGCGTTAATTCCAGTGGCCAAACTTGTCATCTACCCAAAATCCACATTTGCCGGACGGCGAGGGTTTGGTTGCCAAATAGGGTACCTTCGGGGGGCGGTGCCGTCAAGCGTTTGAGGTGTAATCCCGGAGAAAATCCTGAACAGCCGGCAGCACGGCCAACATGCGGGAAACCGTTTTTGCGACGGTCGTCGTGGTATGCAGCCTATCGGACAGGCTCAACCCGAATCACATGCCACGTTTCTCGCGGACGTCACGGATCGGAACGTCGCCGGTCTCTGCTGCCCTGGCTTCCAAGAAGGACGAAAACTTCTCGCTGTTGCCCAGTGCAGCCACTTCCCGATCAAACTCATCCGCCTGCTCGATCAGGAAATCGTCTCCGGACGGCGAATGAACCAGAACCGGTTCGGTCTTTGCCAGCGCGAGCACTTCGTTCAAGGAGTGGTTCCCCTTGCTAAGGTCTATGGTTTTCATATCTCCACCCTCTGCCCCCGTATGAACAGATCGTTGTGTATCTTGTGGCCTACTGCCAACACTCTGACAAGGCCCTCGGCTCTGATCTCGTAGAAGACCCGGTAGTCTCCGATCCTCAGTTCCCAAGGCGCGAGGGGATTCGGACGAAACTGCTTCCGTCTCCTGGTCTCCACATCCGCATCAGCCTCGAGGAACTTTCCTACGGCATCGAGGATAATCCGCTGTTCCCGGGCTTGGTAGTAGTCCAGGTCCTCATCCGCACTCGGGACAAACCGAACCTCGAATCTCATGGTGTCAAGCTACCACGTCGTGGCCCAAGCCGCAAGGTATGCCCCGTCTTTCTTGTGGGCCGAATTTGTCATTTTACGGGATCAAGTCGTTCCGTGAGATAGGGCCGAACCGAGGCATTAGCCGGCTATCTCCTCCTTCTTCACCGCCAAGTCCAACTGGTCAATCTCAGGAAGGGCAAGGTGTTTGTGGATGCGAAAGAGCAGCCAATCCTCGAGGACTTCGGCCAACTCGTTTCGACACTCCTCCAAGGTCGGTGCATTTGCATAGACCCCGCGGCACTCCGGAATCTCGCCGTAATAGGTCCCATCATCCTTGAGAATCTCATAGTGCGCGTGTCTCATGGCCGCTTTGAGGTACTCGGTCAGCATATCTAAATCTCCTGCATCTCGGCTCGGCTAACTTGTTATTCCACCCAAAATCTCCATTTGCCGGACGGCGAGGGTTTAGTCACCAAATAGGATACCTTCGGCGGGCAGCGTCGTCAAGCGTTTGAGACGCAAGCCCGGAGAAAATCCTGATCAGCCGGACGTGATCACTCCTTGCTTTCGAATCTCTTAAGCCATTGGCGGCGTTCGTCGCTGAAGTAGTAATCCCGGGACTTGATGGGCGGGACGTGGTGCTCTTCCAACTCGAGCAGCGACGACTCCGGCAAGGGCACGGCGTTCTGTGGGAGCATGGCCTTGAGGCGGTCTTTCGTCCGTGCGTACTTCGCCACGGCCGCCAGGTTGTGCCACTCCTCCGGATCCGCGTTCAGATCGTAAAGCTCTTCGCTGTCGTCAATATAGCGGATGTAGTGCCACTTTCGATATCGCACCGAGTAGTCTCCGAAATCGTAGGTGGTGATGATGGGGCGATCGAGCAACCGGTTTCCGGGCGACAGCAAGGGCCGCAAGCTGGTCCCGTCGAGATCCGGTCTCGGCGGCAGCCCCGCCAGGTCGACCAGCGTGGGATAGATGTCCAGCAGCGAGGTCGGTTCCGTGACCACCTTGCCCTTGGCCGATCCCTCCGGCATGGTTGCGATTCCCGGCGGCACCCAGATCATCAGGACCGTTCGGATGACATTTTCCCAAAGGGCGAACTTTCTCCAGTGCTCTTTCTCGCCGAGTTGCCATCCATGATCCGACCATATCACGACAATGGTGTTGTCGGCATACCGGCTTTTTGCCAGGGCGTCCAGCAGTTCCCCAACCATGGCGTCCGCGTACGCGATCGAGGCGAGATACCCCCGGACCGCCTCCTTCCATTTTCCCGCCTTGACGACGTGCGCGTGGTAGTTCCCCCCTCGGCGGATCATTTCCTTTGCCCTCGGGCCGAGATCGTCGTTGTCGTTCTCCATCACTTTCGGCAGCCGGATCTGATCCAGCGGAAACCGGTCGAAGTACTTTTTCGGCACGTACCAGGGCAGGTGCGGACGATAGATTCCCGCTGCCAGGAAGAAGGGCTTGTCGCGGGCCCGCTCGAGTTGAGACTTGACGTAGCTGACACTTGCATAATCGGCGGTCTTCTCATCGTCGAAGGGCAGCGCCGACCAGTCGAACATCTTGTACATGTACTTGAACTCCGGCATGTTCACCGGGTTGTTTTTTGGGATGAACTCCTCCGGCATGTTGTTTGTCTGCGAGGGGTAATACTCGTCCCAGGTCCGGGGAGCCACCTGGCTATAGTGATAGATCTTCCCCGCCCCCGCGGCGTAATAGCCGTGGTCCCGAAAGTATTCGCCGAGCGTCTTCGCTTTTGCCAGCTTTGGCACCTTTCTCCAATCCTGGTAGTTGGAGTACATGCCCGAGGTGTACGTGTGGTATCCGGTCATCAACGTGGACCGGGACGGATTGCATCCGGGGCTGGTGCAGTAGTTTCTCTTGAAGTTGACTGCCCCGGCCGCAAAGGTCTCGAGATTCGGGGTTAGCGTCTGCGGATGCCCGGCAAGGGGTTCGACCCAATCGTTGAGGTCGTCGATTGCAATGAACAAGATGTTCGGCTTCTTTGCGGTTTTCGCGGCCGCCGGAAAGCATGCCGCAAGCGTCAACAGGGTGGGGACGAAACAAGCAAAGACGTTGCGCATCGTGGCCGGCTCCCGGTGTTTGATCCAGTTTGAGAGAGAAATCGGGGTTACCTGAACTTGCTGTCCCTGCTAAAAACCCCATCCGCGTTGCTGCATAAGGACTTACGTCATCTGGGAAAATTGGGATCTTACATCAGCATAACCGATTTCTTAAGCCGGGAGGGAAACCGGGGACAGTCACGTGATCGCGGTAGGGACCGCCGTTGCCGGCGGCCCCCCGCACAGATCTCCCGGTTCTCGCGCTTGGAGTTTTCACACATGCACAGGGTCTTCGACTCCGCCGCGTCGTGCAGCCGCTCGCCTGTAGCGCAACTGCCCATGTTGCCTTCCCCATGACAGTACAAGGTCGGCACGCGAAACGAGTGATTTCGGAGTTCCATGGCTGGCCTGCGCGTGCCCCTTGTCCATGCTACACCTACAATGTTACCATAGTCGGCGTAAGACTCAGGGCCGAGATGGCTGGCTAGACCTTTCCCGTAAGGCTCTTTCATCCTCAACTCCAAGCCGGTTTATCCCGGCGCTTTCAATGTCCCCGGTTTCCTCCGGTTAGCACTACTTCGAGTGAAACAACGCCTGCGGAGGGACCGGGGTCGGTTCGGCGGCGCCTTGGCTCCAGAGGAAGTGCAATTTGGCGTTGGTGCCCTTGTCGAAATACTCGATCTTCAGTTGGTGGGGCCTGCCGGTCAACGTGACTTGGGCGTCGTGACCTTCGCGGCCGGTTTGAGGTATCCACGCGTCGACCAACAGGCGGCCGTCGAGCCAGAGGCGGACGCCGTCGTCGCTGAAGACCTTCAGGCGATAGTTTCCCGGCCGTGGCGCCAGGAGCCAGCCGCTGAAGCGAATCGAAAACGGTCTTTTGGTCGGCCGGGGAGTCGGTGAGTCCCCCCTGCCCCATGTGACGTTGACCATTCGATACACCTGCGTCGTGAGCTTCTTCTCGAAATTCATCCCTTCGTAGATTTCGGCCAGAAGCCCCGGCTTCAGTCCCTTGGCACTCTTCGGCACGGGTTCTTCGCGTCCGACGACTTGCGGATTGACCCAAACGGCATGCGCGTGCTGGTAGTTACCGGGGCAGTTGACTTCCAGCTTCAGCGTTTTGACACCCTTAAGACCAACCTTGCATATCTGAGTTTGTCCGCCTTTTTGCATGGGTGTGGATTGCCAGAGCAATTTGCCGTCTCCAATGACTTTGAAGATCAGCGGTCCTTTTGGGTGACCGCTGTCCCAGAGTGCCGCGACGGTATCGAGCGAGATGAAACGCCCACCCAAGTCATATGTCACCACGGAAGAAGACGCGTGTTTCGGCGGGTGGGCCGACAGGGCGTGCTGAAACTCTTTGCCGTTGACTCTTCCCTTGCTGCTTCCGCTTGTGGCTCCGTGTTTGCCCAGCGTTTTGTAGACCACCGCGGACGTTTCCAGCATGTCGTCCAAGAAGAAGGTTTTGACTTGTCCTGACACGGTGTCGGCTCGGTCGATCTTGGCGATTTCCTCCAGCCGCTTTTCCATCTTCAGCTTCGCCAACCCTACGGCCCCGCCGTCTTGCGCTTTCTCGTACCACAACCCGGCTCGCAGCAAAAGGGTCTCCTTCTCCTTGCCAGACTTGTCTTGCGCCAAGTCCCACCATCCGTGGCCGATTTCGGCTTGCGCACTCCAATCGGCCGGCTTGTTCAATTCGTCCGTTGCCAAGGCGGCCAGGGCCGGATCGCTCCCGCGGGCAAGGTACTCCAGTCCGCGGTCCCATTCGCCGCGTGCGAAGCAGTACAACCGGCCGACGGCGAGATTGGCCGCTCGGTCGTCTGGATTTGCCTGGGCGGCGGCCAGCGCGGTCGCGAGCTTTTTGTACTCGGCGTGGAGCTTCTGGATTTCGCGGGTTCGCTCGGCCATCTGCTTGTGCAGACTGCCTGCCCGGGCACGTTGGGTTGCGCGGGAGACCAGCCCGGCGATGTGCTCGGCGTAGTCGAAACGCTTCTGCTCGATCGCGTCGTCGATATACGTGTTTGAAGCTTCCACGAGCGAGGCGATTCGCTCGGGCGTGGTTGCGTTGGCCGCGGCGGCCCTGAGCATCTTGCCTTTGGTGGTGATCGCGTCGAACTGGAACTCGGCACCGATTCGATCGATGACTTCGATCATCAAGACGGCGTCGCCGGCTTCGCTGGCCAGTTCCATCGATTTGCGCAACAGGACGAACCGGTCGGTCGGCTTGCCTTTGGTGTCGGGGATCATCTTCAGGAGTTCGCCGACGACTTTTACCTTGTCTTTGTCGGTGCCCGTCTTGTCGGCCCCGTAGATTTCGTTCAGCACGTCCAGCCGCTTCTGCTGTTCGGCCTGGGGCGGGATCGGAAGTTTGGCGGGTGGCTCGACGTCGGCGGGGAAATCGGCCGCGCACAGCGCGAGAGCCAGAACCGCGACGAGGACCGCCGCGACCACAGTTGCCCGTTTCAAGTTGCTTTCGTCTGACATCCCCTGATCCTTCCCCGCAATCAGCGCCACTGAGCAGGCGCATAGCACGACTGGCCATCTACATAGTATTACCACTACCCACAGGGGATGTCAATTGGACAGGGATTTCCCCAAAACGAGCCCACCCCCGTATTGTAGGGGCAAGGCCACGGAACGGCGGATTGGCCGCGGAGAAAACCCCGATGCCTTTGGCAACCAAAAACACCTATCGCCCACTATGCCCGACTCAAAGGGCAGCTACGGGCCGTTCTATTACACTGGAAGCGAAATCCTGGGCGGTAGCGGCCGGGGACGGGGGCGGTAGCGGATTGGCAGTCGTGGCGAACGGTGTCTGGCCAACTTCACCGTAGGCTCTTGCCCTTAGCACCCAATTCGAAGACCTTGCCGATCTCCTCTGGCGTTAGAACCCGGTCGAACATGACAAACTCGTCGACCGCGCCGCGGAGACCTCTCGCGTGGGGCTTGCCGCCCATGGAGAGAGTTCCAAGGAAGTAACTCCCGCCGGCCTGGTGTGTGCCCTTCTTGACACAACACGGCCTGCCGTCGAGAAACAACCCCATCTTCGTCCCGTCGTAGAGAAGCGTGTAGTGATGCCAGGCTGTATCGAGTTTCACGCCGCCTTCGCCGCCCCACGGCGAACCGCCCAGGCCCAGGCTCAAGATGCCCTTGGTGTCGAAGCCGACATAAAAGCGATTGCCGGCGGGCGTGGCATGGTAGCCGAAAAGCAATAGGGTCCGTGACCCCGCCTCGACCGACTTTGCCCAAAAACAAACGGTCTTCGGCGCCGGCACGTGCGGAATGCCAAGGTCGACGTACGCTTTCGAGCCGCCCACGGTAAACGCTTCGCCAGAAACGCCCGGAACCAGACCACCCCCGATCAACTTCGCCGGCTTCCACTTGCCGCTCAGATCGCGCGCAAACGTAACCTCACCTTCGCGGCCGATCGTAGCCTTGTCGAACGTGTAGATGGCGACCGCTCCGCTGGGCAACGCCGACTTCGTCGCGCGCGCCGTGCCGGTACGCTTGGCCGCTTCCTTTTCGGCAGCCTCTTGTTCCATCTTCGCGAATTCCTCCAACCGCTTCTCGATCTTCACCTTGGTCAATCCGGCGACGCCCGCCGATTGGGCCTTTTCGTACCAGAAGACGGCACGCCGCAAGAGAATATCCTTCTCGGCGTCATTCTTCTTCGCAGCCAGGTCCCACCATCCGTTGCCGATCTTCGCCTGTTTGGCCCATTCGGCCGGAGCGGCAAGGTCTGCATTGGCCAACGCGGCCAACGTCGCATCGCTGCCGCGGGCAAGATGGTGCAGCCCTCGCTGCCAATCGCCGTACGAGAAACAGTACAACTGCCCGGCCGTCAGATTCGCTTCCGCGTCGGTTGGATTGGCCTGGACCGCACGCACGGCCTCCGCGAGTTTCTGATAATCCGCGTGGAGCCTTTGAACGTCGCGCTGCTGTTTAAGGGCGTCCTTGCGGAAATCTTTGCCTTGCACACTTTGCGTAGCGCGGTAGACGAGCGTGGCGACACTCAAGGCATAATCGAATCGCTTCTGCGCAATTGCCCTATCGATGTACGCGTTCGACGCTTCAACGAGCGAGGCGATTTGTTCCTTCGTCTTGGCGTTCGGGGCGATCGTGCGGAGCATCTTGCCCTTGGTGAGCATCGGGTCGATCTGAAAATCGGCCGCAATGCGATCCACCACTTCCATCGTAAGTACGGCGTCGCCGGCGTCGCTGGCCAATTCCATGGCTTTGCGCAACAGGACGAACCGATCGGTCGGCTTGCCGCGGCTTTCGTCGGCCGAGGCAAGAAGTTCATCGATGAGTTTCCCCACCTCCTCGTCGGTCCGTTGCTTCTGCAGGTCGTAGATTTCGTTCAGCACGTCCAGCCGCTTCTGCTGTTCGGCCTGGGGCGGGATCGGAAGTTTGGCGGGTGGCTCGACGTCGGCGGGGAATTCGGCTGCGGCTGCCGCAAGAGCTAGAAACACGACGAGAGCCGTCGCCCCGATCGAAGTTGTCCGCTTCGAGTTGCTTTCGTCCGACATCCCCTCATCCTTCCCCGCCAAGCGAGCCCGTAGCGAAACCAGCCATCTACATACTATTACCACGCGGACCGTCAATTGGACAGGGATTTCCTCGAAATGAGCCTACCCCCCGTATTGTAGGGGTAGGCCGTCGTGGCGGAGCCGTGGCGCAGCCATGACGGATAAACTGCTGTTGAACTGGGGTTTCAAGTTTCGGGGTCACGGCGGGTGGCACTCTACGCCGTTAACCCTATTTTGGTTTGTAGCCGCTTGACCGCTCGTGCTGTGCGGATTTGGTCTTTGGTCGCGTGGAGGATTTTGGGTTTGCCAGCGGGATGCTCCTTCT
>Ga0180432_10010484_pt1 | contig 11080 bp, 6 predicted proteins | sample SS_ome_10_FD_132414 | JGI IMG/M metagenome (GOLD analysis project Ga0180432, IMG submission 132414) | Hypersaline lake sediment archaeal communities from the Salton Sea, California, USA - SS_1_MS_2 metaG | ecosystem: Environmental > Aquatic > Non-marine Saline and Alkaline > Hypersaline >... | reverse complement strand
ATTGTTTATGTTGACGGAAAGATGGACCAGTACGAACACTATCTGATGAACAAGCTGAAAAACTTACTGCGTCTTTCTCACAATCAGTTAATCGATGCGAAATTAAAAGTGAAATATTCCCGTGGCACCTGATCAGAGTTAAACCCAAGTTGAGTTATGGACCTAGTCTTTAAAAACCTTTCAGAAGATGATGCGGATACCTACCGGCTGGTCCTGTCTTCAACCGGCATTTCTCACCACTTGGAAAAAGGGGGACACGGGTGGGATATACGAGTCAATGATACGGATTATGAAAAAGCTGTAACTGCCATCGAAGAATATCTTAAAGAGAACCCGGAGTTACAGAAAACCGAAGACCCTTTATATTACAAATACCAGAAGACATTTACAGGGATATGGGTATCTATTCTATTGATCGCATGCCATGTCGCGATTGCAATCGGTGACAAAAGTGACTTATTTGTAGAGACATACGGATCATCGGCGTTTCATATTTTACACGGAGAATTGTACAGAAGCGTGACATCCCTGATGCTCCATGCCGATCCATTGCACCTTATGGGCAATATTGCCGGTATTGCTATTTTTGGCACTGCTGTGTGTTCAATTACGGGTTGGGGTGTAGGCTGGCTTATGATTCTTGCCACCGGAATCGTCGGCAATTTGACCAATGCCTTGTTATACGAGTCGGGTCATATTTCGATTGGTGCTTCTACAGCCATATTTGGCACAATCGGTATTCTGAGTGCACATCAGTTCTTTCAAAAGTTCAACCCATCCGGGCAAAAGATGAAGGCGGTTCTCCCTTTGGCTTGTGGTTTGGCGCTTTTGGGGATTCTCGGCTCAGGAAAGCACACGGACATAATGGCGCATCTATTTGGTTTTTTGGCAGGAATTGTATCGGGGTCCCTATACAGTCTATTGGTGAAAGGTCCAAAAAAAATGGGATATCAGGCCGGTTCCCTTTTATTAACATTGGGATTAATTGTGATGGCCGGGCTGAAAACCTTTTGATGAATAATATCATCTGAAAATAGACACTTTTTATTTAAGTATGTCAGGAAAATTGTCGATATGTATAGAAAAGTTCCACTGGTATCTTACCCCCCTTGGGACTTTTTTAAAGCCCCCCGGGACGGGATCCCCCGGGGGCACTAACTTTTTTCCATCCAAAAATGGCCCTTTTTCGCAATCTCTGCGTCCGCCCCGCCTGCCCCGTAGGTAGGAACTATCGTACTGGGGTAAACGGTTACAAAAAGATGAAAGAGCTTTGCCGTCACTGAAAGAATTTGGAGCATAAAAATGGATAATGACGTCGAAGAGTTGTTTGATCAGGGCATTGACAAATTTAATACCGATGCATACGACGAGGCAATCACAATTTTTAAAAAAGTTTTAGAAATGAATCCCGACCATCCGGATGCGTTGTATTATAGAGCGCTTTCCTGGTCAAACAAAGGCGATTATAACCAGGCGATCTCCGACTTCACAAAAGCGTTGGAAAAAGATCCGTTCGATACGGACAGTTGGATCGGACGCGGAGAAACCTGGCAGAACAAGGGAAAATCTAAGCGAGCTCTGGCTGACTTTAAGAAGGCGCTTAGCATAGATCCGGATAATCCTGATTATCAAAAGCTCGTAGATGATCTGGAAGAAAAATAACGAACGTTTAAATCATTTTTCTTGAAATCATGCCCGAATTAGTTTATTGGATTTTAAACGTTATGAAGGGTTTAAATTTAAAGTCGCTATAAACTATTTCATATAAGCTTAATAATTTACTTTAATAAAATAGCCTAACAATCTTAATTAATATAAGAAATTAATCAATCGTTCCAATTGGAATTGTGGCGTAATGGAATAATGGACGAGCTTGTCCTGACTGAAGTTGAAGGAAAAGAGTTTTTTTAATTAAACAGGTTTATTTCCAATTTTACCCCAATATTCCAGCATTCCATTATTCCATTCCGATGTCGGAAACAGGTTGCCATAGAAAATTTGTTATTTCGATAATTTGTAGAATTTCCGAGACGTTAGATTGATTTATGCCTGGGTGGCGGAACTGGTAGACGCAAGGGACTTAAAATCCCTCGGAGCTTAGTCTCTGTACGAGTTCAAGTCTCGTCCCGGGCACCAGATCATAAGGGGTTTCGCAAAACAGCGCGGCCCCTTTTCTTGTTATTTCTTAGCGCAATCCTATAATTTATTTCCCGGTAGATTCATCAATCTAAGCGTAAGTGTTAGGGGGCATGGAATTGATCCAATAATCAAAAACCGTGCACCGAAATCAAAATGCGTTTACCCTGCAGGGGCTAACCGGTTTTATTGACACGATGCCCATATTAAAGTACATGTAAATAAACGGTTACTGACGTTAGTACAACATACTAAAGCTAACCATAATTCAGGCTCGAAACAGGTTAATAACACCCTAAATGATCGTAACACATTAAATCGGAGATAAAAAACCATGGAACTTTCATCTTTAAATGCGATTTCTCCTGTTGACGGCCGGTATCGCAAAGTTGTCGAGAAACTTGCCCATTACTTTTCCGAAGGTGCACTGATAAAATATCGTGTGCTGGTGGAGGTGGAATATTTTATTGCATTATGCAATTTGCCAATTTCTCAATTGACAGATATTGACAAGAGTATATTTGAATCACTGAGAGGTATTTATAAGGAGTTTTCCCAGGATGACGCCCGTAAAGTAAAAGATATCGAGATGGTTACCAATCATGACGTCAAGGCCGTTGAATATTTTCTAAAAGAAAAATTTGATGAACTTGGATTGCATGGCTTCAAAGAATTTATTCATTTCGGGTTAACTTCCCAGGACATTAACAACACCGCCATACCCTGCGCATTGAAAGGTGCATGGGTGGATGTGTTGCAACCGGTTTTAGATGACATTATTGAAAACTTGAACCAACAGGCGAATCAATGGAAAGACGTGCCCATGCTGGCAAGAACTCACGGTCAACCCGCATCACCCACCCGCCTGGGCAAAGAAATTTTTGTGTTCGTGGAACGGTTGAAAAAACAGAAAAACCTATTGGAAACCATCCCGTTTTCCGCCAAATTCGGTGGAGCAACCGGTAATTTCAATGCGCATGTGGCGGCCTATCCTGAAATCGACTGGACAGAATTTGGAGATCATCTGGTAAACCGGGTTCTAAAACTTGAACGATCACGGGTGACCACCCAGATCGAACATTATGATAATCTGGCGGCATTTTTCGATAACCTTAAACGGATCAATACCATTCTAATGGATCTGAACAGGGATATTTGGTTGTATATTGCCATGGATTATTTCAAACAAAAGATCAAAGCCGGCGAAGTTGGATCTTCGGCCATGCCTCATAAGGTCAATCCTATCGACTTCGAAAATTCAGAAGGCAACCTGGGTGTGGCCAATGCGATTTTTGAACATCTTTCCGCCAAGCTGCCGATTTCAAGGCTGCAGAGGGATTTGACCGATTCCACGGTCACAAGAAATATCGGGGTACCCCTTGCCCATACACTGATTGCATTTAAATCCCTGTTAAAAGGACTGGATAAATTGATTTTAAATTCCGAGGCCATTCATGACGATCTGCAGGATAATTGGGCGGTGGTTGCCGAAGCCGTCCAGACCGTTTTGCGCAGGGAAGGGTATCCTGAGCCCTATGAAGCCCTGAAAGAACTCACGCGGACCCATTTGCGAATTGACCAAAAGGCGATCGTTGAATTTATAGAGAACCTGAATGTTGATCAAACCGTTAAAGAAGAATTAAAAAAAATAACCCCCCATAATTATACGGGAATATGTGATTTTTAAAACGGCGATTGCAGGTTTCAGGTGAAAATTTTTGACCCCATCAACACCCCCCTTACGGGTACCAACCTCATTGAAGCCAGTGCGGGTACCGGCAAGACTTATGCCATTGCCGGGCTTTTTTTAAGGCTGGTTCTCGAAGAACAACTCACCTCGGATCAGATCCTGGTGGTTACCTTTACCCAGGCGGCTACCCAAGAGCTTAAAGACAGGATCCGCAATACTCTTTTGAGGGCGAAATCGGCATTTTCAAAGGGATCGAGCGACGATGATCTGATCAACAGGCTGCTTAAAAAACAAAACCATCCGGCATTGGCCGTTCAGTTGATTCAAAATGCCCTCATTGATTTTGACAATGCCGCTATTTTTACCATACACGGTTTTTGCCATCGGATGCTGAATGAACATGCTTTTGAGACACAGAGCTTATTCGACACGGAATTGGTAACCGATCAGACCGATTGGGTCCGGGAAATCGTGGATGATTTCTGGAGGATGCATTTTTACAGCATGCCTCCGGAATTTATAAGCTATGCAAGTAAAAAGATATCCGGTCCGGAATTTTTTTTAGCGCTTTTCGGAAAACAAAAAGCACCGGCCATGAGGATTATTCCGGAACTCGAACCCCTTGAGTTAGAGAGCCTTGATGAGTATAGACATATTTTCAAAAAACTTAAGACCGCCTGGCCCATATCAAAGGACCGGGTAATACCCTTATTAAAAGATCCGTGTTTAAGCGGCACCATTTACGGAAGCCTGAAGACCAAAAAAAAGCAGACGGATTTTTCCAAAAGAGATCTAAAAGTATTGTCCATGGCTCGAGCCATGGATAGATTCGTTGATGCAAAATCAACGGGTTTTCCTATGTTTAAAGATTTTGAAAAATTTACCGCCACCAAAATCGCCAAATCCACCAGAAAAAATCATACTCCCCCGTCACACCATGTGTTTAACCTATGTGATGAACTCTATGAAAAAGGGATTGCTCTTGAAGGGGAAATGGAAAACGGTCTTTTGTATCTTAAAACCCTGTTTTTAAACACTGCCGGGAAACAACTTCCTGCCAGGAAAGAGAACCACAACATCCAATTCTTTGACGACCTTCTCATAAGAATAAAAAAAGCCCTTGAAAATAGCGGCGGCAACGATCTGGCATCGGCAATTCGGCGGCAATACAAAGCGGCCCTTGTGGATGAATTCCAGGATACCGATTCCGTTCAGTATGAAATATTCAGCCGGCTCTTTGATTCAAAAGAGAGCGTTCTGTTTATGATCGGTGATCCCAAGCAGGCCATATACGGTTTCAGAGGTGCGGATATTTTTTCGTACATCACCGCCTCGCGCAATGCGGATTCAAAATATACCCTGTTGGAAAACTGGCGGTCAACGTCCGGTTTGATAACCGCCGTTAATACCATATTTGCAAACGTTTCATCACCGTTTGTGTTCGAACAGATCGGGTTTGAAAAGGGAATGCCGGGGAGAAGAACCGAATCCATGGATCAAAAATCTTCACCCAGTCTTATCTTATGGTATTGGGAACCGGATAAAAAGTCAGACAAACCCAAACCTTTAAACAAAACCCTAGCCGTGCCGTTGATCGCAAAGGCGGTTGCGCACCAAATCTCCCGCCTGATTTCTCCAGACCCGAAGAGTCGGTCCGATGATGAGTCTGATCGGATTAAACCCGGAGATATCGCTGTTCTTGTGCGCACGAACCGGCAGGCCCAAATAATAAAAAAAAGCCTTTTATCAAAAAGAATACCCTCGGTCCTCTATGATACCGGTAACATTTTTTATACCCAAGAAGCCGGGGAAATGGAAAAAATACTGACGAGCATTGCCGAACCCGGTAGCGATCGGCGGTTCAAAGCAGCCCTGGTGACCGATATCATGGGTGTTTCCGGAAACAAAATCGATTCGGCGGACAGTGACCCTTTGTGGTGGGAAACCCGGATCGGCAACTTCAGGGAATATTTCCGTCTGTGGAACCGATACGGTTTTATCAGAATGTTTCGGAACTTCATGTCAAAAGAAAACGTCAGAGAACGACTTTTAGTGTTTCCGGACGGGGAAAGAAGACTGACCAATGTTCTTCATCTGGCCGAAATACTTCACCAGGAATGGGTTGAGAAAAAAACCGGAATGACCGGTTTAATTAACTGGCTGTCTGAACAGAGAAACTCTTCGATTACAGAATCCGAGATTCATCAGCTTCGCCTGGAAAGCGATGAACATGCCGTAAAAATTATAACCCAGCATAAAAGCAAAGGGTTGGAATTTCCGGTGGTGTTCTGCCCCTTTTCATGGGGGGGATCATTAATTAAAGCCCCGGAGATTGTATTTCATGATCCTGATAATAAGGAACTGACACTTGATTTGGGTTCAAATGAAAAAAGTGCTCATCTTGCCGTTGCTCAAAATGAACTTTTGGCGGAAAACATGAGACTGCTTTACGTGGCGTTAACACGAGCCATAAAAAGATGTTACCTGGTATGGGGACGATTCAGCACTGCGGAGACTTCTGCCATGGCCTACCTGTTTCACTATGGTCCCAAACCCGAAGATGACATCAAATCGCAAGATCTGGTTAACTCTTTAAAGACAAGTATTTCGGCGAAAAAAGATGAGGCATTATTGGAAGATTTAAAACAGTTGGCGAGCAGGTCCCAAGGGGCCATAGCGCTTGCCCCTTTGCCCCTTGATGACGGTGTTAAATATTCGATGCCTGAAGATGAAAAGGGGGACACTACTTGCCGGCAATTTTCGGGGAATATAGACACCTCGTGGAGAATCTCAAGCTATTCATCTATGGTATCGCAACGGGTCCCGGAAGAAGCGGTGCCCGATTATGATGTGTCTTATGATTCTTACGGTGATATCCCGGAATACGGTCTTGAGCGTAATAAAAAAACAGACATTTTCTCCTTTCCAAAAGGGGCAAGGGCAGGGATATTTTTCCATGATATTTTTGAACATCTCGACTTTGCAGATCCAGATGACGGGTACAAAGAGGAACTGATAACCCACAAGTTAACGGCATACGGGTTCGAGCCGAAATGGCGAGATGTGGTATGCCATATGATAAACAACGTTCTGTCCATACCGCTTGAAATAAAAACAGAGACCTTGATGCTCTCTTCGGTTCACTGCAAGGATCGCGTCAATGAAATGGAATTTCATTATCCGTTAAATCCGATTACCCCTCGACAACTGGAGAAAATATTTGCAGATCATGAAGGCATCGAATTTCCCGCCGGTTTTCCGGACCGGATTGGAACGCTGTCCTTTCCTTTTTCGAGAGGATTTATGAAAGGATATATGGACATGGTTTTCCATAAAAAGGGGCGTTACTACCTGGTGGACTGGAAGTCGAATCTATTGGGAACCCGAGTGGAGGATTATTCCAAAGATGCTTTGAATACAGTGATGATCAATGGTTTTTACATCCTTCAGTATCATTTGTATACACTGGCACTGTATCAGTATCTTCGGGCTCGGCTGCCGGGTTTTGATTATGCAAAAGATTTTGGAGGGGTATTTTACCTTTTCATCAGAGGGATAGATCTCGATCATGGACCGGAATTCGGGATTTACAAAGATTTTCCCAGCCCGGAACTTATTCATGAACTGGCACGAGCGCTCATTCCGGGGTGAGAAACTAGAAAAAGATCTTTTTTTGTGCTTTTTTTGTTAAAAAAAATTGTTCCGGCAAATAAGTGTGAAGTGACTAAAGCGATCTAAAGTGCCTATTTATCCCGTCTTCATCGGGGAAGTTGAGGAATAATGACAATTTATATAAAAGTTGGAGCGTAGCGACTCATTAACTTTAGCTCACTTCAAACTTTAGCTCACTTGTAACTTTTCCGATTTATAAAATTAATGTTTTGAATTATGAAAGAATATATAACTCATTTATATAACAAAGGATATCTAACAGATATTGATGTGCATTTTGCTCGATTCATCACCGGCCTTGGTAAAAATGATGATCCGGATTTGTATCTGGCCGCAGCCCTTGCCAGCAACGCAACCGGAAACGGAGATGTATATTTTGACCTGACTTCTGTGCCAGAGAATCCGTTTTTGATGGGGCTGGAAGAAGAGGGGATCGTCAAATGGCCCAAGCTTTCCGGGTGGTTGCAAAAAATCAGGCAAAACCCGGTCGTGGGAAGGCCCGGAGATTATCGTCCCTTGATACTGGATGGAAAAAACAGGTTATATCTCTATCGATACTGGGATTATGAAAAGAAACTTTCCCAATCGATTATCCACCGTTCCGGAGAAGATATCCGGGACTTGGATGTGGCCCGTTTAACGGACGGTTTAAAAAGGCTTTTCCCACAAAACCAAGATAATGAGTTGGACCGTCAGATGCTAGCGGCATACATTGCAGCGATTAAAAAATTTTGTATCATCTCCGGCGGGCCGGGGACCGGAAAGACATTCACGATGGCCAAGATTCTCGCGCTGCTTTTAGAACTGTCCGGAAAACAGAGACCGAAAATTTTGCTTGCCGCTCCCACGGGAAAAGCTGCTGCCAGAATTGCCGAATCCATTGAGGATGCAAAGAAAACGTTAAATAGCCGGTCGGATATTATCGAGGCGATTCCTTCGGAAGCTTACACCATACACAGAATGCTCAAAACCATCCCGGGCTCCCCGTATTTTCATCATAACCATGAAAACCCGCTGGATGCCGATGTGGTAGTGGTGGATGAAGCGTCAATGATAGATCTTGCCCTGATGTCAAAACTCCTTTGGGCGGTGCCTTTTGATGCCAGGTTGATACTGATCGGAGATAAAGACCAGCTTGCTTCGGTTGAAACCGGTTTTGTGCTGGGCGATATCTGTGACAGAGAAAATGTTCACGCCTTTTCAGGATATTTTTGCAAAAAATTTGAAGCGGTAACCCAACAAAAAATGGATCTTCCGGTTAAGGAACAAAAAGATAAAGGCGGTCTATATGACTGTATGGTTGTTTTAAAAAAGAACTACCGGTTTACCGGTAGCAGCGGGATAGGAGAATTAAGCCGCGCGGTAAACCAGGGAGAAACCCAAAAGGTTTTGGGACTGATGAAAAACAGTCCCGATCAAATATTCTGGAAAAAGATTTCACGGCCCCATGATTTGTTACATTCCCTGGGCAAAAGGGTTATCAAAGGCTATTCAGACTATCTTAATACGGATGATCCGTACAGAGCCCTTGAACTTTTTAACCGGTTCAAAATATTATGTGCCGTAAAAATCGGTTTAATAGGGGTTCATGCGGTGAACCGGCTGGCAGAACAGGTATTAAGCCGTGAGGGACTGATAGCGCCTGACCGGTCGTCATCCAATCCCTGGTACAAGGGCAGACCGGTTCTGATTACCCGTAACGACTATAGTCTGAAACTTTTTAATGGGGACATGGGAATAACCCTGCCGGCTTTGGGGTCAAACGGCAAAGATCTGTACGTTTATTTTTCAGGAGAATCCGGCGAACTCAGGCGGTTTCTTCCTTACCGGCTTCCGGAACACGAAACGGTTTATGCAATGACCGTTCACAAGAGCCAGGGGTCGGAGTTCGATCATGTTCTTTTAATTCTGCCGGACCGTGATTACCCGGTGTTAACCCGGGAGCTGTTATACACGGGAATAACAAGGACCAGAAAAACCGTGTCGATTTGGTCAACGGAAGATGTATTAAAAACGACAATATCCCGTAAAATCGAGCGAACATCCGGGCTGAAAGATGCCCTGTGGGGATAAGGAGTGTAACCATGAAATATAAAGAAATAATATTCGAGGAAAAAGGATCTGTCGCGTATTTAACATTAAACCGGCCTGATATCCGAAATGCCATAACCGGTGAAATAATTATCAACGAAATCGAGGAAGTATGCCAAAGAGTTCAGAAAAATAATGATATTAACGTCATGATTGTCACCGGCGCGGGTTCAGCGTTCTCGGCCGGCGGCAATATTAAGGATATGGTTCATAAGCAAGGGATGTTCTCGGGGAATCCCGAGCAGTTGCGAAAGAATTACCGTGAAGGCATCCAGCGTATTCCTTTGGCTTTATATTATCTGGATGTTCCCACCATAGCGGCGGTCAATGGTCCGGCGATAGGGGCGGGTTGTGATTTAGCATGCATGTGTGATATTCGTATTGCCAGCGAAACGGCCCGTTTCGGAGAAACCTTTGTTTCCGTGGGTCTGATCTCCGGTGATGGCGGAGCATTTTTTCTACCCCGTATCATAGGATTTTCCAAAGCGTGTGAACTCGCATTTACATGCAGGATCATCGATGCGCATGAATCCGAGCGGATTGGCCTGGTAAGCGAAGTGACCTCGCCGGAAAATCTTACTCAGCGGTGCACGGAAATTGCTTTTGAAATTGCAAAGCACCCTTCAAATATTCTTCGTTTGGCAAAACGTCTGTTCAATCATTCACAAGGAAGGAGATTGGAGGAAGTCCTTGAACTTTCTGCGGCCTATCAGGCCCTGTGTCACCATACCCCCGAGCATGACAAGGCCTTGGAGAAACTGTTATCCGGTAAAAAAGGTCTTTCATAACCTGAGTTTTGCACGAGTCGGAGGCTTTCATATGCAAGGCATTTAAGGACGAAGTCATAGTGAACTATTGCAAGCCCTTAATAACGAAGCAGATGGAAGCCTCCGGCTCGCCCTTTGGGTGAAAATTAATGAATAAAAAAGATCATCATCCGATTTACTATTTGGGCAAAAAGTATAATTGTATAATTTTGTTTACACCCGCTTCAAATTAGTCGTCGAAAAACTCTCATTAATTTTCATGAACAATTCAGTGTAAAAACGTGCCGAATTGCAGAAGTAATTCTCCAAAATAGATGGCTGTTTTTTGTTCCTTTTCCTTTTCGCTGTCTTTCAACTTACAATTGAATGAAACGCAATCAATGGGTTTGGTAGTCATCCGCTCTGTTGAACCTTCTGCATGCAACAAACACCCTTTGCTATGCTTTATTTGATAATCTTCTCCTCTGTGTAAAAACACACATCCTTGATTCGTGGGTCTTTCGGTGTTTCTCTTTAAATAAAAGTTATGAAAATCATCCGGAAAACTCACCAGAAGATCCAGATCGGCATCCGGCATTATTCTGGGCCCGAAAATGTGCATCTTGTCTGTTACGTCATTGGGTATCACGGTGTAATCGATAATTTTTGGAAAGTACAATTTAAGCAAAACCTTGTCATTACCCATAATAGAGGTAAATATGACTTGTGTGAAATAGAAATGCAT
>Ga0180432_10010483_pt1 | contig 11082 bp, 13 predicted proteins | sample SS_ome_10_FD_132414 | JGI IMG/M metagenome (GOLD analysis project Ga0180432, IMG submission 132414) | Hypersaline lake sediment archaeal communities from the Salton Sea, California, USA - SS_1_MS_2 metaG | ecosystem: Environmental > Aquatic > Non-marine Saline and Alkaline > Hypersaline >... | reverse complement strand
TTCTATAACGTGACCTACAGGATACAAAGCTTTGGACAACAGGTAAAGAGGACCTATTACAGTAATAATAGGACGGATAGACGAGGAGATCCCTTGAGTAAGCCTACTAACCTGTTTAATTATGGAGTCAATCCCGCTAACCTGTGCATTAAAATTAACAGGTGCGGGTTTAAGTTTTCCAACTACTTCAGTAATTATCTCCTTCCTCATCTCTGGGGAGGATTCTTTCAACCTCCTCACAAAATTCTTAGTAAACTCTGCAGCTCCTACACTAGAAGCTCCACCTACTAACTTACCCAAGGCCTTTTGAAAATCTGTGCTTTTATCAACAGTATTAACAATAGCATCTAACATCTTCTTACTAGACAAAGCACCTTGCTGTTCTAATCCCAACAAGAGCTTCTCAAATCTTCTAGGAGAAATACGCCTTAACTGAATTTCTATGAACTTAGGCTTACCCCCTTTCCCACTAGATAACAAACTATCAACCTGCTTACCTATAAGTTCAGTACTTAACCCAGCTTTCTTTGACTCAGACGCAATATCATAAACAGATTTTAGTACTGTTCCTAACCCTTTAGTCCACACATCTATAGATCTACTAATACTTTTCTGAGATGCTTGAAATGCTCGGTCAATATAAGCAGGGGAGCCCTTTATAATACTAAGTAGTGATTCTACAACCCCCACAGGTCTACGAACACCCACTGCTAAGGACTTTGCAGACCCACTTATATCCCTGTGGAAGGCCTTAAATGCTTGGAAAGCCCTAGAAGTATTGATCGCTGCAAACCAAGATATCTGACGATCAGCCACCCCTAATACATCCTAGCTATGCCTGACACAGGTACATTAGGATTAGGAATTTCAGAACGGGATTGCTTCTCCTCCTCTTGAGCCAATCTGTTAAGAGATTCTACTACTTTTAGCCTCTCGCTAACTACCATTTCATTGCTTGTCTCTATTGATATTCCCGAGAATTTACTAAGAACTACCTGGAGCTCAATCAATTTATCTAGAGAAGATATATCCTCCTCACTATAATCAGGAACGCTTTGGACGAAAAAACTGGCTAGTAAACGGCATTACAGACTCAAAATCATTGAAGCATGCAGGACATTCAATGTCCAATTGCAAATCGGCTCCAGGAGAATGTTCATCAATACAATCACGAATGGCCTGACTATCAGGTCCGTATAAATCCTCACAGAAGGATAAAGCCCGCGACGCATCTACTTCTTTACCATCAACAGAGACAATATGCTTTGACAAAAGAAATGTATATGATGGATCTCCCTCTTGCACGGACTTTTTCCTCTGTGCAGCAGCATATTTACCTGCTGCTTTCTCATCAAATACACGCAGGAGACGCAGTTTCACTACTTTTCCCGAAGACGGAAGAACAATTTCATAGGGCTCGGATGCATCAGAATCCTCCATAACCCTAACTTTTAGACCCTCTGGAAGCTTCAGATCTTGCTTAAATGCTTCTCCGCATTCAGGACATCTAACAGTAAAAGAATAGTTGAACCCATAAGTAATACCTCTGACAAACATTAGTAGATAATACTTATCTCCTACTAAATACTCATTAAATGGCCAGTCTTTAGTCAAGAGGCAATTCTGTATAATATTATCCATAACAGAATTTCTATCTTTCCCCCCTCCAAAAACCATCTTCTCTTCGGAGGTCTTCATAGGACGGACTTTAACCAATCCGCCAGGGACTTTATCATCGTACAACAATCCCCTACTAGGAAGAATAGTCTCCTTAACATAGGGATCTGACAAACTTGAGGAGGCCTCCTGCACCTGTCCCTCATCAGACATTTTTGACTCCTTAGACTATCCCGTCGTAAAACACCTTATCAACACAGAACTCAACCTCAATAGAATTCTGCTCGGACGAATCCATGTTCCCTGTACCAAACTTAACCCGCTTGGGCCAAATCCCCCACACTCTCCACCTTCGCAACTGTTCACCATCAGGACCAAAGAAGATCAAATCTCCCTCAGTCTTGTACTGATAGGTATACCCAATCTTCCCTGTTTCAACGTCGTAAACAACCTTTCTCCACTGGGAAATAATATCAGAGGTTTCCGCACCCACATAATCACGTACAGTAATAGTTTCGTTAGAATAAGTAGTTCGTCCAGCCCACTTACGCACCTCGTTCCCAAAGTTAGTAACCTGCTCCTGAGTTTCTTCACTGGGGAACGGTACCTGCTGTATAGACAGAGCCAGAATTTGTTCACCATTCCCCCCTGAAGTAGGAATACTAACTCCTGCAGGAGGCGTTAGACGAAGAGTAAAGTTATTCTGACGCTGAGGTTCCAACGTCCCTTCATCTAGTCCTGCTATGTGATCGGCATTTACTGTCTGAGCCATTATTCAAACTCCGCTAAACAAATTCATCAAACCTGGCACCAGTAGGAAGCAAAGTAGCCTCTACACTGATCATTTCAGCAGTCTTTGTAGGCTGGAACAAAATCTTTCCAATCATTTCATTCCTAGCTATTATCTCAGGCGTATTAACAGTAGAATCGCAAATAACTTTGTAATCGTAAACACCTCTACGATTCTTGATCCCCGCCATAATAGGCTCTACCAACCGAACAAAAGATCGCCATGTGGTCTCATCATTCGGCTCAAACAAAATATTTACAACAGCAGTAGCAACAATCTTCCTAATATAAAGAGTTAGTCTCCTCACATTAATTCTGTCCAGGGCAGTAGTGGTTCTCTGCAAAGTCCTCTGGCCCCAGATAACTGTACCCTTTCCATAAGCACTAATAATAGGATTAACAGCATTCCCCCCACTATACATAAAGTCCCGCTCACCCTGAGTAGCAGAATGCTCGACTTGCAACACATCAGTGAGCAGTGCACGATTAAATCCTGCAGGAGCCCACCAAGGGTCAGCTACAAAATCAGTGAAAGCCATTACCTGAGCAACATGCCCAGAAGGAGGAACCCACACCTCTGCATCAGAAAACCCGTCGTAAACCTGTAACCACGGATAATACAATGCTGCATAGCTAGAGTTCAAAGCAGACGTGGGGGCACCTGTAGCAGAACCAAGACCATTGTGCCAATCCACTGCGTCACTAACTGACATATTCTGAGGAGAATCTAAGATAGTCATACAGTCACCCCGACTAGAACATAAATCAATAAGCTCTGCTATTATACTCCTATGTGTATTACCAGGGACGGCAAGCAGGTTGACATCTACTACCTCACCGTTCCTAAACAAACTAAGACCTGAACCTGGTACAGTAGGAGGAGTTCCTACAGAACCTATAATATCAGAGTTAGTGACTGACGCTCCATCATCTCCTCCAGTAAGGGTATATGTGCCCGCCGTAAGATTTGTGTTCGCGTCATTAATACTGGTGATCATAATATAATCTGAAACACCGTTGATCTTTGTAGCCCAATAATTGCTACTAGTAGGTGAACCCAATACACAATTATCGAACACTTCTACCGCAGAAGTACCATATTTGACAGTAAACTTGTAGGATCCAGAATAATAAGTAGAGGAAGCAACTACCACAGAAATACTATTACCCCATGAACCAGAAGAAGCCGCCTGTACTGTTCCTGCACTTCCTCCAACAGCAGTAATACTAATCTGAGCTGTTAAATCATAATGAGCTACTCGGACAAACTTTAGTTGCTTCCCCTTCCTCAAGTACCGCACTGCCGCTGCTAAACCTAAGTGAGAAGAAGAAGGAACTCCGAAAGTATTGATCAACGACGCTTCATCAGTTATCAATGTGATTTCGTCAGTAGGGCCTTTACTAGCCGTACCTACCACACCGAAAATAGAAGTAGCGAGCTGGGGTGCATATAAACTAAAATCCTTTTCAGTAGAATATACACCTGGGGAGACGATCACACCCATTTCATTTCTCCGACTACAAATCCTCGTAATCCAGCAGAAAACGGCATTGTTTTCTTCTCAAAAACTGGATTAAGGTACGACAATCGTATCAACGATTTCATCTTCAGTTTCTAGATCTTCCGAGGTAATAAGTGGAGTAGTTATAGATTCTATTCTAGTTACTATTTGTGGATCTTTCATGACCCACGCATGAACTAAAAATACAAATACTTTTCTAAGAACTCTTTGGTCTCCTGACTTACTATCAAAAGAAGGAACAGGACGAGATTCTTCCAAAGTCATCCTGGTCTTAAGATAGTTTAGTGGAGGAGGGTGCTTTACCCTCAAGTACTTTTCCCTAGCCCTAAGCCCCTGAACAATCTGCATTAGAATATCCTGGAGATCCCTTAGAGTCCTAGACCACACATGAACTTGATAAGTAAGATTAATAGGTTGAGGCTTTTCTACTGACCAGTAACACTGGTTCAATTCATCCCAGAATTCTCTTCTAAAGTTAAAAGTAGTGTATCTAGATTGATCATATACTTCAGCTACTAGATCAACTGAGCCAAAAGGTAACGGAATAACTGTTTGATCGCTAACTGTTCGCTCCTGAACTATTTTCTTAACCTGTGCTAAAGCTCTTTCAGGAGTAGCAAACACTGTTAATAACGGCCTGCCATCATGTTTCAAAGTATGAACATAATCAGCCATCGCTTTATCATAATTATCATATATACTAGTCCACTTTTCAACGGGCATTCATCAGAACCTTATCTATATCTACCTTCCCGTCTAGTATATCCTGTGCAGAATATTCTATCCCTAATAGCACAGCCTCATGAGACAATAAAGTACTCCATGCTAATGCCTTAGTGGCTAATGATCTAGACCATTTAAAATCCGACATCGACTTGTTGAATTTAGAACACATACCTTGTAACTTATTGCAATGCTCTATACTCTCTCTCAACCCCCCTTCAGGAACTTGTCCTAGTTCCTCAACTATAGCAATTCCCTGCCCCCTACAATGCTTGTACAAATACAATGAGGTTTTACGCCACCACTTACGATATAGTGGAGAAAAAAACTCACTCATTATTTAATCTTTCTTCTACTATTCTCTTGAGCTTTTCAATAAGACGAGGTCTACACTCCTGATCCCAGATTTGCATAGATTCTTGAAAATGAGGAAGAGGACTAAAATTCATATCTCCGTACTCTAAAAGTTCTGGAAAGAAAGAGGGAATTCCTTTCTGTTGTAATTTATTATCGTCGAAACTAACTTGCATGCCTAAATTAGAAGTATCTACTACTACACACTGCAAATAATCTTTCAGGAAGTTAGTTAGATCAGACAAAAACGGGTATTTTGTAAGAGACTGTACAGACGGTTCCCAAGACTGAAACCTCTTTTTAATAACTGTATCTAAAATGTGCAAAACCTGAACCTCAATTTCTTGGTGTAGCGATTCCCAAGAAGCTAATAACACATCAGAGAATTGAGAAAAGATGGCCTCAGAAGAAGGGGAGAGGTGAGCCTGAATGTCTAGCATGACAACGTACTCAACAAGTCAAGTACTACAAGCAATACAACGTACTACTATTATAATGACGAGATGGAGAAAAGAATTGAAATGAGTAAACTAGATGCCTGCATTCAGCTCTGATTCAGGGCGGTACCGAGTAGCTAAGAACTCGAAGAACACAGGAATATCTGTATTGGCCCACATCTTCCCACGACGTATTTCATTCACGTCATAAATCAGTGTGGAGAATACAAACCTATCGCCTACTCCACACCCAGTAAAAGATATCTCCCTAGTACTAGAATCCTGAGTAATAAACCCGGCATCAAGGAGGTGAGGAACTGAAACAGACAAAACAGTATCTCGAACTTTTTCTATTCCGAATCTAGTTAGTGGATGAGTTTCCTGATTAGGCTGTACAAAACCTCTAAGAAGAACGGGGTCTGAAAACTGCTTACTCTCATCATCTATCTCTAGATGAACAGGATCTATCTCACCAGGAGGCATAGTCAAAACTTTATACTGTACAGTAGGATATAACCTATCAGTCATATTCCTAACCAACATATATATATGATCTAGATCAGCAGATGATGGAAACTGTGTTTGCATTAGAGCACTCCGCTCTTCATGTCGTAGTATGTAGCTACTCTAGATACACCGTAGAAGAACAAACCTACCACTATCAAAATACCGATTACATACCCAATTGCTAACCAAGGCACAGAACACAACACTAACCAAACAGAAGAACAAATCCAAGTTATTATGTTAACAACGGCAACAAGAATATTTAGAACAAGCAGAAGTAGAAGTGAACAAGCTACTACTAGTAAAATAGGCCTCCAAAGAACATAAACAAGAACAAAAGGTAGAAAACAAACCATAACAATAGGCAGAGCACAAATAGGAAGTACATATACAAAAAAAAGATACACTAAACTAGAAAGGGCTAGTACTTCTAACATTCCAATTCTCCTGTACCAAGCCCCCTTTCATTTTCAATATACATACACACCCAAAAATAATCCAAGAATCCAGGCCCTCCAATCCTAGTTGACCCTTTCTAACTATCCTGAATCAATAACCTTACTATTCCACCTAGCCCAGATCTTTAACCAATCTACTATCTCTTTCTCGGTTGCTTTTGCTTCGTTTCTCAACTCTACTGCATTAGTATTTACTGAACCTCCAGGAGCAGGAATAGTTTGAGTATACTTACCAAGTACTTGACTATAAATAAACTTGGCCCGGGCTAAGCACAGATCAAAAAACTTCTGTGTGTACTCAGCCATACTTCCAGAAAAAGAATCAACTCCCATTTCTACACCTACTGTATAAGTAATATCATATGGACCACTCCAACAATCAAAGTACAAACGCTTTGTATACTTATCCCAATGCCATTCAGGCTCTGTTCCACGGACACGCTGAAACATTTCATAATAGCTCCTAAACATATACCAATCAGAAATAGGAAACCTGGGAAAAACCATTCTATACAGTATTTCAAAGATATTTATTCTGGCATAATCCCTCTGTTCTTGAGGAAACACAATCTGCACATCTGCCACCCCTAATACATCATCTTCTAACTGAACATAAACAGAATCCTCTACATTACGTCTAATTCTGGTCTGCATCTCCTGACCATACTGACGAAAAATACGAAGGGCATTAGTAATAGACTGATCTAACTGAGCATCAGTTAATTCTACTTGGACAACAGAACCGGGCCCACCACCCAATTCTGTCTCAATGTACTGTTTAACATCTGCTTGGGTTATCATATAGTATCCCTATTTTTAGGGGTACAAACTAGCTTGGAACTCTCGTTCCGCATCATCCCAAAAATCTCGATCTTCTAGATCACCTAACTGACCAATCCATACTTGACGGAGACTCTCTACGGCTTCTTCTATCGATGGACCTACCCCCGCTACAGCTTCCCCAGGAAGTTGAATACCTATACTATTTCCATTCCGTACAGCTACTGCCCCCTTCTGTACCACGCCAGACTGATGATAAGCATCCTCAGCGCTATCACATTCTACAATTTCTCTGTGAATAAAATAACCAGTATTATCAGGGTTATAAGAAATAACGTACCATTTCTTAACAGGTTTTCCCGCACCCAGCAAACTATCTATTGCTCTATCAATGTGATTAGACATCATACCCTCCATCTAAAAAGAAATCTTTCACAGCACGACCTGTTATTATCTGATCTATAATTGAATCAATATCCATTACTAATACTCTCCTGGTTCTTTTCCTAGCAACGCCTTCAACTGAAGATGAATATCATTAAGAACAGACCCTACTGCATCCTGAACAGGACTAGAAAATTCTTCATACTCTAACATATCCATCCACTCTCTTACACGGTTTATCTGCGCTTGTATTTCGTTCGCAGTAAAAGAACCTCCTAACATACGAACCTCCAATAAACTATCAACAGCTTCATTAATATCCCGATTAAGGTGATCCATGCATCCTAGCCTTATGTACTATCATCCCTCGTTCACTGGAAAACTGCTTTTGACATACATCACAGGTGTATACCTCATTAGGAGCAGCAGGCGCATCCTCTGGCTTCTCAGGCGTTCTTTCAACCTCCACCTGGTTCGTATGGACCAGAACCTCCTCCTCCTCCTTCTTAATAGACACCGGCCCCGGCTGGCCAGTCTTAACCATACTATCCTGTATATCTTCCTGATCCTTCACTATCTTCTCAATAACAGGCCCCTCATAGGAGGGAACATCTTCCTGGGGAGGCGAAGGATTCTCTAAGAAAGTAGCAGGGACACTATCCCGGTCCTTCGGTTGACTTTCATCCTGTCCAATCTTGTGCATAACCTTAAGATGAGTTTCCATAACAGATCTAGACCCTGTCCTAAAAATATCACACTTCTTACAGAAGTATATGCCTGACTTCTTAACCCAGTTAGAAGTATTTTCTTCAACCTTTAGCGGAATATCATACTTGACCTTTGGCCTCTTAGGAAGAGGAGGGGGATTAGTTTTGGTAGGATCGAAACTAATAGGGACCTTGGTAAGTTGACGAGGACCGAGGAACCTACTAAACCAACTACTAGTAGACCCCTCTCCAGGACGAAACTGTACCTGACCTCCAGTAGGACCTGGAAGGTATAGAGGATTACCAGTATTGTTAACGTACTTATAATTCTTCGCCATTAGCTATCTCCGAAAAAGAAAAGGAGGCAGAGGCGGTAATCGCCCCCGCCTCCTTAGAAGCTCTCACATGCAATATAATACATTACGTAGGAGAGAATGCTCCGCCGGTCTGCGTGACCTGACCCGTACAATACATCCCGCTATTCACCACTTTTAGGCCGGTACGCTGGACCATGCCCTTACGAGCAATCAAATCATCCAGCACAACCGTCCCGCTAGTATACAGTGCCAAATACGGGGCATATATGTACCCAGTATCCAAAAAGGACGAACCCTTGTGACCCATGACAAACTGATCAGAAGCAAGGGCTACCGGATCCTTGTACACATCAAAAGACCCAATAGTTCCTATCCTGTGCATACCAGCAGTATCAGTAGGCAAAGAGCTCGAAGGGGTGAACTTACTCAGGGTCTCCAGAACATTGCAGACATCCACACCTGCAACAACCCAATTAGCCGTTGCTCGCTGCGTCCGACTAAAGATCAGGTTCGACCCAGAAACCATTGCATCGTACAAGCTCTCCTTATGCCACACCCAAGGGACACTGGCAGGAGGGGTACGATCCCAAACAACGTTACCAGCACTAGCAATCTGCTGAATATGACGAACGATCTTGTAGTTGATCTCCTTGGCAATCTCATTCGCCATAAATGCCACGATCTCGACCTCGGCATTAATGCCGTGGTAAGCCTGCAGATCCTGCTGGGCCTCGATCGACCAACGGCACCTGAGCTTATTAGGTCGAGCAGTGACTGGTGCTGAAGTCAGCTGCAAGTCAATTTCAGGAGTACCAAAAGACCCCTCAGAATTGTATTCATAATCAACAGTAACAGCAGTAGCATTAGCAATATTTGCGTTAAAGGTGACATCATAAGCACCGGTAGTATAGTTAACAGTATTAACACCACCAGCATTGACATCACCAATTAATGCACCATTGCCGTTATCTACTGCTCGTAAATTGCCATCGGTAATAACAACAGTACCGGGACGAACAGGAGTATATGTTAAATTCCCCTGGTACTGAGCAGTAGCCCCGTCTCCGGTCCCAACAGCTTCCTGCTGAATAATTTCATCCGTATAGTGAATATTCCCCGACGGACCGCGACGAGCATCATACATCTTACTGCCGCGAGAAATATTCCCCTTAGTGGATCCATACAGGGCCTCAAAATAGAAAACTAGCCCAGTAGGAGCATCTAAAGGACTAACCGTCACCAAATCACCGGCAACTAAGTTAGCCATAATCGCCCGGACAAGCGGAAAGACAAACTTCTCAAAAGAACCAACCTGGAGGGTCCTGGTCGACTCATCAAGCTGGTTCAGCCATGTAAGGGTATTCTCAAACAGCTGGGCCATAACAGCCCTCTTGTGAGAATCGTCAATCCCTTCCAAAAAGTTAACTGCTCGCTCACCCTGGTACCCCCGAATGGCTTTACCAGGCATCCTGCTCCACGACTCAGCAAGCTGTTCACCCTTGATTCGCAAGGACTCCAGCATTTGCGTAGTTTCCATCGTCATCTACTCCGAAACAATACATCGGACCAATCTCTGTGATATATAGAACAGAGGATAATAGACATAGACAGTACTCTCAGAAGAACAGTCGAAAGCCTATCCATTGTCAATCCCCTATACCATGGACAAACCCCCAGGAAATCGTCTAAGATCGAGTGCGAGCAATGCATGCTTGCATAAACGACTGAGACCTTGTAGTCCTGCCATTGGCACTGCCCTTATTCGATTCCAGAAGGACTTTCTTAGACTTTTCATCAAGAGGAGGAAGAGTGGGGTCAGAAACTTTCCCCATCGCCTCAGTCAGCTGCTTCGCCTTTAGTTCAACATCTGCGGCAGCCTTAGACTCAAGCAGAATATTCTTGACAGAAGCCAGACCAGGGTTCTTGTGGATAATGTTTTCCACAACAGCAGAAACTTTTTCTGACTTAAACCTCTCGACTACGGCCTTGAGAAGTTTAACAGAAGCAGTATACCGCTCTTCTATCTTCTTCTTTTCCTCAACAGCCTGCCGAGCCTTCTGAACTAGGCCATCTGCAACTTTCTTAAGAGCAGTATACCTAGCAGAAGGAATAGAATCCTTCAAGGACTCCACCTGTTTCCGCAGTTCCACATTCTTCTGGGCCAAGCTCTCAATCACATCTTTAACACTTGCGCTCATCACAGACTCCTGTGTACTTCTAGTATGTGTCGGGGGTTGTCCATATTTAGTTCTGTCAACTGAGAATCCTTTCCGCTCCATAGCAGAAGCTAACTGTTGCAAAGAATCCTCAGAAGTTGTATGCCCAAATCTATTTAGAATATTTTCTAACTCTCCACGAAAAGCAATACCCTTATCCGGAGTTCTCTCTTTTAAATAAGTATTTACAACATTATCCCATTCTTTTTGTGCAGGCAGAGTAGCTTCTTCTACTTTAGAAGAATCTTCCTTCTCCTTCTCCTTCTCCTT
>Ga0180432_10010482_pt1 | contig 11082 bp, 12 predicted proteins | sample SS_ome_10_FD_132414 | JGI IMG/M metagenome (GOLD analysis project Ga0180432, IMG submission 132414) | Hypersaline lake sediment archaeal communities from the Salton Sea, California, USA - SS_1_MS_2 metaG | ecosystem: Environmental > Aquatic > Non-marine Saline and Alkaline > Hypersaline >... | reverse complement strand
TCTTCGTCACCGTCAGCGGTACGGAACTGATGGGCAACGCGTACTTCACCGGTGGCGGGCCCGCCCGAGCGGTTCCCGTGTTCCTCGAGGCAACGCCCGCCGAATCGGACGAGAAGGAGATTCTCTGGGAGGGCGAGACCTCCACGGGGGGATCGTTCCAATTCGATCTGCAGACCATCGCTCGCGATCCTGAGACGACGCTGGTCGTGGCGGCTGAGTCGGTGGATGGTCACCGCGCCACCTGGCAACTCCGAGCCGACGATCTGGCGGGCATCCCCAATCCACGGGTGATGGCGCCCCGAGAAATCGGGTGGGTGCAGGCCGTCGCGGGCGTTGCGGGCATCGCGCTGATGAGTGGACTGATGGGGCTCGTGGTTCGCAGGAAGCGGGACGTGTAAGTGGTCCCCAATCCCATCGCGAGACTCGATGGCCGGACGCGCATCCTGCTTGTACTCCTTCTTGCCATCACGATCGTTGCGCTCAACTCACTCCCGTCTGCTGGCGTGGCCGTGTTGATCGCGGTGGGCCTGCTCGCGCTGTCGCGCCCTGAGCCCAAGGGACTGTCCAAGCGGATCCTGGCGATGGAAGGCATCCTGCTCGGTTTGCTTGTCACGCTTCCCTGGGTCGTCCCTGGGACGACGCTCGTGCAGATCGGTCCCCTGTCCGCAAGCGTCGAGGGTCTCGAGCAGGGCGGCTTGTTGTTTCTCAGAGCCAATGCAGTCGCGCTCACGGTGTTCGCCTTGCTCGGACGGATGGACGTGACCGAGGTTGGGGCCGCCCTCGCCCAACTCCGCGTACCCGTGCTGCTGATCCAGACCCTCCTGTTCGCCACGCGCTACGTCGGTGTGCTTTCCCGCGAGGCAGAACGCGGCCGGGATGCGCTGCGCGTCCGCGGTTTCTCACCCGGAACCAACGTCTTGACTTATCAGGCAACCGGCTGGTGGGTCGGCAATCTCGTGCTCGGTAGTCTCGACCGGGCCGAGCGAGCCTTGGACGCCATGAAGTGCCGCGGGTTCGACGGCACCTTTCCCTCGCCGAACCCAACACCGTCCTTGCCCTCCCTCGACCGGGCCGTCCTCGCCGCGGTCGCCGTTCTGGCACTCTTCGCGTCCATTCGAGGTCCTCTGGGATTGTGGGTATGACGTCGCAGGAGGTGGCTCCAGCGAGCGATGCCCGGCTCCTCGAAATGCGCGACGTCCACGCGGGGTACGCAGAGGCGCCTGTGCTTCGTGGTGCGTCGCTGACCTTGCATGCCGGTGAGCGACTCGCGCTCTTCGGTTCCAACGGTGCGGGAAAGTCGACCCTCCTCCGCGTGCTCGTCGGCCTGGTGCGCCCCATCCAGGGCTCGGTATGGGCGTTCGGCCGGGAGCGAACGAAGGAAGCCGATTTCGTCTCGGTTCGCCAGAAGGCAGGCCTGGTGTTTCAGGATGCCGACGATCAGCTGGTCGCGCCCACCGTTCTCGAGGATGTCGCCTTCGGTCCCCGCAATCACGGTTTGAGCGAGGATGAAGCCAAAGCGCAGGCGCAGCGCACCCTCTCCGAGTTGGGTCTCGAGGGGTTCGAGTCGCGCCTGACCCACCGGCTCTCAGGTGGCGAGAAGCGCTTGGTGGCCCTGGCCGGTGTCCTTGCCATGAAGCCTGAAGCCCTGCTGCTGGATGAACCCTTCACCGGCCTCGACGTGAAGGCGGAGGCTCGGGTCAAGGAGATTCTTGCGGGCCTTAGGCTTGCTTTACTCGTCGTCACCCACGACGTGAACGTCCTGGATGAACTTACGCTGGAGGGCCGTACGCTCGAGGATGGCGTCATCCTCTAAGCCGCTGGCCGTCTGGCGTGAAGCGCGCCGTCCCACACGCAACGAATCTACGGGTAGCGGTTCTCAGAGAGGCATTACGACGTGCCGCTCGAAGCCTCGATAGCGCGGATCCGGTCGACGGGCGCAGGGTGGCTGAGGTTGAGCCAGGCATAGAACGGGTGCGCGACCGGCAGGCTGAGCTCGTCCTTGACGAAACTGCGCATCGCTTTCGCCATCGCCTGCGGGCTGGTGGTCCGTGCAGCGAAAGCGTCTGCCTGGTACTCGAAGCGGCGACTGAAGCCATTCACGACCACGCCGATCAACGTGCCGAGCGGACCGAACAGCACACCGAACACGATTAGGTTGATGGCCAGGACCGACTCCTGAGCGCCGAGCGCCTGGCTGGTCACGCTCGAGTCCACGATGCGTGAGAGAGCGAAGAGCATCAGGGTGATGGTGACGAGGTTACCGATCAGGAACTTCGGCACGTGCCGGTGGACGGCGTGCCCCACCTCGTGCGCCACGACGGCGACGGCGGAGTCCACATCGTGCTTCTCGATCAGCGTGTCGAACAGCACGACCTTGCGAGTTTGTCCCAAGCCTGAGAAGAAGGCGTTGGCCTTGCTCGAGCGTTTCGAGCCGTCCATGACGTAGACGTCGTCGAGCTTGAAGGGGCTGTTCTTGACGTAGTCGTCGATGGCGTCGCGCAGCGGTCCGTCCCCGAGGGGCGTGAGCTTGTTGAACAGGGGCAGCAGGACGCTCGTCTGGAACATGGCAAGGAGGGTGACGAGCACGCCCAGCACGACGGCATACGGAATCCAGAATTCGCGTCCCCACAGGTTGATGGATACGACGAGCAGCGCGAGAAGGCCACCCCCGAGGACCGCCGTGATGGCGTAGCTGACGAGTTTGTCGCGCGCGAACAGCGCTGGCGTCGTTCGGTTGAAACCGAAACGCTCCTCGACGTTGAAGGTGGCGTACAGCGAGAAGGGAAGGGTGATCAGGTCCATCGCAAGTCCAACGAGGGCGAGGAACGCGAGGGGCGTCAGCCAACCGTCACCCGTCCAGGATGCGACGAGGTCGTACCCAGCGCCAAGCAGACCGGTCGCGAAGGCGATCACGGTCACTGCAACCGTTACGGCGCGTGAGAACCAGGTCAACCGCACCCGCGCGCGGGCGTAGGCCTGGGCCTTGCCGTAGGCGGCGGCATCCACGTCGCTCGCAACGAGTTTCGGGGGTTGGCTGGGTTGATGCCGAAGTTGGAGCACTTCAGCCACCGTCTGCACGGTAGCTTCCAGAATGACGATCGCAATGAGCAGGGCAAGGAGGAGTTCAGACGTCATGGGGAGAGTCTACGGGCGTGCTCGTGGTTTCGCCATCAACTGCCCAACCCATCTTCTGCTATCGTGCTATCAGAAAGGTGGTGGGTGTGGCTCAAGTCCTGGTTCGCAATCTTCCCGAGAGCGTCAAGGATGCCCTCAAGACCCGCGCTCAGCGACATGGTGTGAGCATGGAGGCTGAAATACGCGCCATCCTGCAAAGCGCCGTCCTTTCGTCGGATCTCTCTGGTGTCGGCCTCGGCACACGCATCCGGCAACGCTTTGCCGGCCTCGAGGGCGAGGCGCCTTTTCCCGAATTGCGCGGTCAACAACCACGGCCTGCGGAGTTCGACCTGGACGCATCGACGGCAGACCACCAGACTTCGTGATTCTCATCGACACCAACGTGTTCTCCGAGCTCATGCGCCCAGAACCCGACCCCGCCGTCGTGGCATGGCTGGACGCCCAACCCGAGGCCACGCTCTGGACGACGACGATCAATGCTTTCGAGATGCGTTTCGGCGTGGCGCGCATGCCTCATGGCCATCGGCGCGACGCGCTCGAGCAAGCCATCCATGACCTGCTCCGCATCGATTTTGCCCAGCGAGTACTGGACTTCGACGCAAGTGCCGCGCGCCATGCCGCTTCCTTTGCGGCCGAGATGGAAGCCAAAGGACGCACCGTGGATGTCCGCGATCTCTTTCTGGCAGGCATCGCCGCATCGCGTGGCGCAAAGATTGCGACACGCGATAGCAACCGATTTCCGAGCAGCGTTCAAGTGATTTCGCCCTGGGATCACGAGTTTCGCTAGGCCAACTCGCGCCCCGAGCGCCCTTCCTCGGGCCTGGCTTTCGGCGCATGAGATGCATGACCGGAAACAGTCAAACCCCAATCACTATTATAGGATAAGTGCGTAAACTATAATAACGCTCTTTCTTATTCTAGGTTCGCGGAGCACAAGATGAAGCGAGAATCCCAAGGCAGATACGTCACAATCTCGACCGCGGGCGAGAAGGCGCAAGCCTTCGTACCCTCACCCCTGCCTCCCCGCCCTCCCATTGAGTGGACGACCGAACTTCACAGCAAGTTCGCTGACGCGCTTGTCGCACTCGGACGACTGGACACCGTCTCGACGCTCCTGCCCAACACCCAGCTCTTCCTCTACATGTACGTGCGGAAGGAGGCAGTGCTTTCTTCCAGAATCGAAGGAACGCAGTCATCCCTTTCCGACCTGTTGCTCTATGAAATGCACGAGAAACCTGGCGTTCCCATACAGGACGTACAAGAAGTCAGCAATTATGTCGCTGCCCTTCAGCATGGCCTACGACGACTGGACGATGGACTTCCATTGTCCCTCCGCTTGTTCCGAGAGATTCATGGTGTCTTATTGGCGGACGGGCGTGTAAAACACCAGGCACCCGGCGAATTCAGGCGGAGCCAGAACTGGATTGGCGGCACACGGCCAAGTAACGCGGCCTTCGTTCCACCGCCTGCGAATGAGGTCATGACGTGCATGAGCGACCTTGAGCGCTTTCTCCACGATCATCCACAGTCGACACCCGTGCTCGTCAAGGCAGCCTTGGCGCACGTACAGTTCGAGACGATTCATCCGTTTCTTGATGGGAACGGCCGACTCGGCCGACTATTGATCACCTTGCTTCTCTACGAGCAGAGGGTCCTGCGGGAACCCATTCTCTATCTCAGCCTGTACTTCAACATGCACCGCGTGCACTACTACGCCTTGCTCAACGAGGTTCGCGAAACAGGGGACTGGGAGGCATGGCTCGATTTCTTTGCCGATGCGGTCATCGTCACCGCCAATGAGGCTGTGGCTACGGCCCAGCGCATCACGCGATTGACAAACGGGGACCGTGAGAAGATTCGCCAAATCGGTCGGGCTTCGGCCTCCGCACTACAGGTTCATCAGGCATTGATGGCGTCCCCGATCACCACCTCAGGCAGATTGGTCGATAAGACCGGAATCACGCCGGTGACGGTGAACCGAGCCCTCGATCATCTCGAGCAGTTGGGGATTGTCAAGGAACTCACGTCTAAGAAACGCAATCGCCTCTTCAGCTACACCAACTATGTCGAAATTCTTGGCGCGGAGTCGACCGACGTTGAAGGGCGCGACACATAGAACGCGGGTGTAAAGGTTGGTAAACCGGAGTGCGCTCTGCCGGGCACGAAGCGAACGCTGCCTCGCCGCTCACATCACGACGCGTTTTGAACGAGCCAGCCCTTACGGCGTGGAACACTCTCCTACCAAGATGTGACCGAGGCGCGCTCGTCCAGGAAGCCTTCCAGGTGCGGAAGCACCTCGGGCAGGTTCGCGCGACCGAACCCCACACGGAATGCCGCGTCGCCGTTTCCGTAGAGCGTGCCGGGCAGGAGAAGAACCCCTTTCGACTCCACCAGGTCACGGCAGAAGGCCTCGACGTCGCCCGCCAGGAAACCTGGGTAGGCAATCGGTCCCGCCTTGGGCCGCCTCCAGGCAAAACGATCGCCGTGACGCTCGAAGAAAGCATCGAGCAGATCCAGGTTCCTCAGCACGATGTCGCGGTTGCGATTCGCGAGGTGCTCGTGATTGCGAAGGGCGATGGCCGCCAGGAACTCGCTCGGCGCACTGTTGCAGATTGTCGTGTAGTCCTTGAGTGACGCCGCCTCCGCAAGCAGCTGCGTGTCCTTGCTGGCCAACCAACCAATCCGAAGTCCAGCCAGGCCGTAGGTTTTCGACAGCACACCGAGTGATGTTGCGCGTGGCGTCAGATCCACCATGGCCGGCAAACGGTCAGCAGGGTCATGTTCGAGGCCGCGGTACACCTCGTCGGAGAAAATGCGGAAGTCATGTTCCTCCGCCATGTTCGCGAGCCGCTCCATGAAGGCGCGATCGGGCAGGAACCCCGTCGGGTTGTGCGGCACGTTGATCACGACGAGCCGGGTTGATGATTTCAAGAGGGTCTCGAGCTCATCCAGGTCGAGCGCCCAGCCGTCTTCTGGATTGCCCCGCCAGGGCGTGACTTCAGCGCCCGCGGCGCGCGCGACCTCGGCAAGCGACTGGTAGCCCGGATCGTGCACCACCGCGTGGTCACCCGGCTTCAGCGCAGCGTTCAGGAAGGTGAAGATGGCTTCCCCTGCACCCGTGTGCGCCAGCACATCATTCGCGCCCACCGAGACATAGAGCCCGGTAATCGCTTCGCGGAGTTCGTGGCCACCGTTGGCCTCGGTGTAGCCAAGACCCAGACCCAACAGTTTTTCCTCACTGCCTGGCTCCATGGCAAGGAGGGACGAAACAGGAACGCTCTCGCAATCGGATGCGCACATCATGTACGGAGCCGTGAATTCGTACGTTGCGAAGTAGCGCTCGAGTCGGAAGGGAGGAATCTTCATGGCTGCATGCTCGCACGTGGGTACCATGCGCGTCATGCTGCTTCATGTGGTTGCCGATTTCGGGACCGGTGATCTCGCCTTCGCCGAGGTCGCTCAACGATTCGCCCTGCTTTTCCCCGACGCCACCGTCGTATCGACGGCCGTCCCGCCATTCGCGACGCTCGTCGCCGGGTTCGTGACCGCGCAGCTTGCCTTGAACGACGGTCCGGACAATCGAGTCGTTTTTCAGAATGTTGCGCCACGCCGGGACGACGATCAGGCGCGCCGGGACAACGATGGCGAGCGATTGCTCCATGCCGTGCTACCGAGCGGGGTGCAAGTCGTGGGCGTCGATGCGGGTTACGCATTCAGCTTCCTTGCCGAGGCTGGAGCATCGTTCCGCGTCATCGACGTAGCCACCCGGGGATCACAATTCAGGTCCCGCGACCTGTTCCCAGAAGCCATGGCTGCTGCCCTGCGTGGAGAGCGCCTCGCGGACGCCGTCGATCCAGCAAGCTTGCCCTCCGTACCGAACCAGCGTCTTGCCTACGTCGATGGATTCGGGAACCTCAAGACCACTCTCACCCAGGAGGCCCTACCTGAGCCCGGATCGATCTGCTCGGTCACGCTCGGCGGGGTGACGCAAGAGGTCATGGTCGCTGACGGCGTTTTCGCGGTGCCGCACGGCTCCCTCGTTCTTGCGCCTGGGAGCAGCGGCTGGACGATGCCGGACGGCAGCCGGCGTCGCTGGGTCGAGGTTCTGCTCCGCGGTGGGAGTGCTCACGCCGCATTCGGGCATCCTGCGGTCGAGACGGAACTGGTTCTCAGCTGACCTATGCGCGGTAGCCTGTGGCCATGCGCATTCTGGTCAGTAACGACGACGGAGTCCACAGTCCCGGCATTCTGACGCTGGCGCGGGTCGCCCAACGATTTGGCGACGTTCGCATCGTCGCGCCCGACGTCGAGCAGTCCGCCATGAGTCACGCCATCACCGTGCGGCGTCCCCTGCACTACACCTCGACCCGCATCGACGGCCTCGAGGCCTACCGCGTGGACGGCACGCCCGCCGATTGCGTGGCGCTTGGTGCATTCCATTGGGACAAGGTCGACCTGGTGCTGACCGGGATCAACCTTGGCCTCAACATCGGGCACAACATCTGGCACTCCGGCACCGTTGCAGCTGCCAAGCAGGCAAGCTTCTTGGGGATTCCAGCGATTGCCTTCAGTGGTCCTGTTGAAGAGGGCGGACCCGAACCTGACTTCAGTCACCTCGAGTCCTATGTCGCCGACGTCATCGAGATGTTCCTCGGCCTGACGGATGTGCCACTCTTGAATGTGAACTTCCCAGCGCAACCCAAGGGCCTTCGCTGGACGCGCATGTCGGTGCGGCATTACGAGGGGCTCGTCGTTCCCGGCGAGGACCCGATGGGGCGCACGCACTACTGGTTTGCCGAACGTGCGCGCGAGCGCGTGGAGGAAGACACCGACCGCTACGCCATCGAGCAAGGCTATGGGTCGCTCACCCCGCTGCGCCTGAACCTCACCGACGATGAAGCTTTGGCGCACGCACGCAGCCTATCGGCGGAAAAGCAGGGGGCGTAAGCACGCAGCGAATTCCCAACGCGATTTGGATCTGGCTTGGCGTCCTCGCAGCGGTCTGGGGTACGGCATGGTGGACGGGCACCACACCGCAAGTCCTGTTCTCAGAGTTCTTTGATCGTTCGAATACGGGTATTCAGACGGTGGCACTGTTGTGGTTGCTGTATCTGCTTCGGGGCGTCCTCTTTTTCCCTGCCACACTCCTTGCCTTGCTCTCTGGATGGCTTCTGGGGCCATGGCAGGGCGCCGTCGTTGCCCTCGTTGGCGTGGGCTTGTCGCTCACCGTGACCTACCGCTTGGCGCACCGGATTGCGCGCAGGCGCAGTCCGCAAGACCAGCGAAGTGAGGCTGGGCGACTCGCAAAATTGCGCCAGTCGCTGCACGCCCGACCGTTCTCGGCGGTACTGATTGCAAGGCTCACCTCCCTACCAGGCGACCCAGTCAACCTGATGGCAGGCATGATGCGAATCCCCTACCGTCCGTTTCTGTTCGCAAGTTTGCTCGGTGGTTTACCTAGTCTCGTCGCCATCACCTGGGTGGGCGCATCCTTGGAGGGCGCGTTCACGCCTCAGGGCAACGCGGTCGATCTTCGTTGGCTCACTGCAGCCCTCGCACTCCTGGGCCTTGCCTTCGCGCTCACTTTGTGGCTGCGTCAGCGAACCTCGCAGGACGACGAAGTCTAGAAACCCGCATCGCGAAGCGAACCTAGGTAGGGGTGTCGCGACGTAGCGTTCCACCCGCAATGGCTGCACGCAGCGCGTCACCGACCAGATTACTCGCAGCTACGGCAAGCGTAATTGCCAGCCCTGGGAACACCGCTAACCAAGGCGCCTCCTGGAACCAGGGTTGGGCCTCGTTCAGCATGCCACCCCAACTTGCCGTGGGTGGCGCCAGGCCAAAACCGAGGAACGATAGGGCAGACTCGACGAGAATCACGGTGGCAACGAGCAATGTGCCCGCAACGACGAGGGGGGCAACCGCATTGGGCAGTAGGTGCCGCCGCAACAGCCGCACCGTGCTCGCTCCACTGGCGCGAGCGGCTTCGACGTAGGTGCGTTCACGGAGGGTGAGAACCTGACCGCGGGCAATCCGCGCAATCCCTGGCCAACTCACCAAGGCGAGGACGATCGTCAGGGTGGTGAGATTCAACGACAAGAAGGCACTCGCCACCATCGCCAGCGCGAGGGGAGGGACCGCAAGGAAGGTATCGACCACGGCACTGATAACCGCGTCGACGCGTCCGCCAAGCAAGCCGGCGAGACCTCCGATGACCGAACCAAGGATCAACGCTAGGGCCGTCACCGAAAACGCCAGACCCAACGACACCCTTCCTGCGAACATCATTCGAGAGAGCACGTCTCGTCCCAGATCGTCGGTGCCGAGAGGATGAAGCTGCGAGGGTGCTTGCATCATGTTGCGAAGCGAAGTGTTGTTCGGATCGTGGGGAGACAACCATGGGGCGAACAGGGAAATGAGAACGAGCGACAGCAGCACGACTGCAGCCATGACAGCGGCCCGGTCGCGAAGAAATGTCTTGACCTGCTTGTTCATTCGTAGCGCACCCTTGGATCGAGAAGGCCGTACATGAGATCGGTAATCAGGTTCGCGACGATGACCAGGATGACGAGAATCATCAGGGAAGCCATGACGACGGGGTAATCCCGACCCAGTAGGGAGTCGGTCAACAACCGGCCGATGCCTGGCCAGGCGAAGACGACCTCGGTGACCATCGCGCCGGCCATCAGGCGTGGCAATTCGAGGCCGAGGACGGTGACCAAGGGAATGGCGGTCGCTGGGAATGCGTGCTTGAGCAGCAACCATTGCGGGGCAATCCCTTTTGCGCGTGCGGTCCGCAGGAAGTCTTCCCGGTATACCTCCTCGAGGCCGGCGTACACGAAGCGCGACCACTGCGCGACGTAGACGCTGCCAAGTACGAGGGCGGGCGCCAGCAGGTGCCAGGCCATGTCCAGGAAGTTGGGTTCTGCGCCGATGGTCCGCATCCCACCCGATGGAATCCAGTCGAGCTGTACGGCAAAGACCAGGAGGACGAGCGTGCCACTCCAGAAGGTCGGCACACTCATGCCGAGCACGCTCAGCAACTGTAGGGCGCTTCGCACGACACGTTGGCGGGCGAAGGTCATGGCGATCCCGAGGAGGACGCCGAATACGATGCCGACCAGCAAAGCGCCACCCGTGAGCCACAGTGTGTTTCCAAGACGCTCGAGCACCACGTCGCGCGCCGGCCGGCGTTGGCTGAACGACGCACCCCAGTCCCCACGAACCAGATTGCCTGCCCAGGACAGGTACTGCTCATGCAGGGGACGATCGAGCCCCCAGAGAGCCTCGATTTGCGCGATGGCCTCCGGTGAAGCCGATGGGTCGGCAGCGAACACATCGGCCGGTCCACCTTCCGGCAATTGCACGAGGAGGAAGAGGAGGACGGAGACAAGGAGGACGCGCGGAACTGCTCCGAGCGCCCTCCTTGCTGCATATGTCAGCACGAGCTGATCGTCACCTGGGGTTTCCTAGCGAAGCGACCACGAAGCCACGTTCCAGAGACTTCCGCTCAGGGTGGGTGCGTAGCCATCGACCCGGTTGGACACCACGTTCAAGAGGGGTCGCTGAGCAACGGGAAGAATCGCAACCTCGTCGGCGACGATTCGTTGGAACGCCTGAATGTTGCTGGCGCGTTCTGCGCGGTCCACGGTGGACGAAACGCTTCTCAGAAGATCGAGTGCGGACTCATCACCAAAGTTCTGCCAGTTGGTACCAAGCCAGAGGTTGAAGACCGGCTCCTGATTCTCACCAAACCAGCCGTAGGCGAGCTGGAAGTCGCCTCCTGCCATCGTGGGTGGGAATGAGGCGCCATCGATTTCGGTAATGGTGATGTCGAACCCGAGATCGTTCCACATGTCCTGGGCGGCTTGGACGACTTGACGGCGATCGATCTGACCCGCGATGTTCACGATGTCGATCTCAAGACGCACACCATCTTTTTCGCGA
>Ga0180432_10010481_pt1 | contig 11083 bp, 7 predicted proteins | sample SS_ome_10_FD_132414 | JGI IMG/M metagenome (GOLD analysis project Ga0180432, IMG submission 132414) | Hypersaline lake sediment archaeal communities from the Salton Sea, California, USA - SS_1_MS_2 metaG | ecosystem: Environmental > Aquatic > Non-marine Saline and Alkaline > Hypersaline >... | reverse complement strand
GGGAGTGGGGGAATCTGATTTGGCTGAACAGCTCAATTTTATTTCGGCCAGTCCCGTTCCATTCTGCCGTCGCTTTGCCCACTGTGGCCGTCGTCCACTCCCCTACTCCATCCACAGTTAGAATGGCCGCTTCGTCAAACGGTGAGGCGAAGAACGCACTGGCGGCATGTGAGAGGTGGTGCTCCACGAAGAGTACTCGGTTCTCCGCTAAGCCGAGATGGCTGGCCAACCGGCTCTTGATCCATAGTTTCTCGTCGAACCAGGCGATCATTGCCTCGCCAAAGGTCTCCCACGAACGGGGAAACGTGCCCAGGGTGGTCATGAGGATGCGCTCAAACTTGATCAACGGTTTCTCATAGAAAACGACGTAGTCTACATCTGCCCCTGAGATGCCCGCCTGGTGTAGGCAAAAGTCGATCGCCGCGCCCGGAAAGCCATAATCATGCTTCTTGCGGCTGAAGCGTTCCTCTTCGGCGGCCGCCACGAGGATGCCGTCCTCAAGCAACACTGCCGCTGAGTCGTGATAAAAACAAGAAACTCCCAGAATGTACATTAAAACTGACTCCTTGCCTCGTCGAGCCTATTCTCCCGATTGAGTGCCGAGCGATTCTCCCAAAAGGATGGGCTGCTCGGTGGTTTCACCTGCAGCGGATCGTTGAACAACCTGACCAAGAGGCCGAAAGGGGTGACTACCAGGAAATAAAAGAAAGCCAACAAGACACGCCCTTGGTAGTTTCCGATCTCGGCGGAAAAATCTTTCCAACCTTCCCATATAGAGGACTGTTCTTTCTTAGCTTTTGGCCTCATCTTGTTACGGCGTGCACCGCTCAGCACGAAGGAAACCAGGCCACTCGCGATCAACCACACGCCGATGGCTACCCACTTGCCCAAGATCGACCGCGAAAGAAGTGCCACGGCCCAGAGCACGACTACTGTGGCCAAATCCAGCGGCCGCGGGGTAGGCACCCTGTCCCGCGCTCCAATGATGGCGCCGATCGAATACCCAACCAGCGTCAAGAGCACCAACGCCAATCCACTCAGAAAATCCACGTTCACCTCCTACGGGTGTTTCTTAGGTAGTTCCAGAATTTGGGACCGTCCAAAATCGAAGTGTTCTCCTAGGAAAATCCACTGCTCTTGGAAGAATTAGTCTTCTGAAACGGCCTTATCCGTCTTCGTCTGATATACCATCACCTGCGGACTGGAGAAGGCAACACTGAACAGCGAAGAGCCCCCCGGGTCGTACCGACCTAATGCCCGTTCGGCCGGCCCCTGGAGTACATAGTCCACCCCAAAGGCCTGCAGCGTCGCCAGACGTTCCTCGTCGCTCACCTGGGTGTCGAAGAACCGGGCCACTGCGTCGCGCTTGTCGAAGAAGTCGACCGTCTGAGCCCAGTGGGCCAGAAAGGCACGTCGACCGGTCAGAGCCGGCAGATACTGACCGGTCTCCAGCGAGCTCAGCACGACCGCGTCGGCGGGCGTGTGCTCCGCCATCCATTCCATCGCCGCTACCTCGTCGCTGTATAGATAGTACGGATACCCGTGACGGTTCAAGTCGACAAAGCGCCAGGTCCATAGGTACACGTTAGTGGGTAAGACGGCCAACAGGAATATCAATTGGATGGGGAATATCCGGCGACAAGTTTGCCGGCTCGCTAATCTGCCAATCCGCAAATCTGCAAGTGGGCAAATTTTCAGGTTAGCGGGTAAAGCTACGCCTATCAAGCGCTGCGCTCCTCTCCTCAGTACGGGAACCGCTCGGGCGATGGCCGGCGCGATGAAGTCGTATAACCCCCTCGTCGCTAGGATCGCCATAGGAACCTGCCAACTGTTGAGCATGTGTATCTGGAAGTCCGTTGGTATATAATTGAGCAGGAAACCGACGAAAAACCAGACATGCACGAACAACATCGGTGCCCGTATTCTCTCAGAAAACGGCCATCTGCGCAACCTGACCGATCGGACCCAAGCAAAGGCAGCCACGATCAGGGGAAAGCCGAAAAGGACGATTAGGTGCAGAGGATCAGGGGTATATACGCCGGCGTTGGCGAACTGAGCCAGCACCTCATCCCACAAAGGATTGGCCCGAGTGAGATACACGTTATACAGCGCTGGCCAGATGGACAACACCCCGATCACAAAACCTGCCTTCACCAGGTAGCGAGGCCAGGTTCGGTCGCGCAAAGCGACGAGCAGGCCATAGACCCCCAACACGGTGTAGATGATGATGAGATCATATCCATGCTGCCAGCCCAGCAACTGGGCCACGATCCCAGCAGCCACCGCATACCGCAACTGACCCTGGCGTTGCCCGATCAGCACCAATCCAAACACAGCCAGGATGAAGGCCGAGGCAAAGATGAAATGCGGATATCCCAGCATACACAAGAACGTGTTTCCCTCGGCGACGTAGACGTCCAAGGGGTACAACAGCTCGCCGTCGGTCAACGTGTACTTGAGCACCACCAGTATCCACCCCAAACCCGAGGTAAACGTGGTGAGAAGAAAAGCAAATCGCCTTCTGATACACGTGTGAACTTCGTTCACGTGTGAACTTCCGTTCACGTGTGAACTTCCGTTCACCCGGAAGCTGAAGCGACTCCTTCGGGAACGGGACTCTTCTGCTTCCTGGCGCACCCCGTTCACCCTTGTAGCGGAACGGTCGTCGAACACCAGGGCGCAGAAGGTGTAGAGAACGAACAGAAACGAGATACAGGCGACCCATCGGAAGGCCTGATATAGTCCGCCGTAGCCCTCCGACCTGGTCAGGTTGCCGATTCTGGCCAGTGTCCACCATAGAAGGTTGAAGAAGATCGGAGGATTGGGCTCCGGCGTCAGTGTATTAGAGATCAGGTGCGCTGTGCGAAACTCTTTCAGCCAGGCGAAATATTGGCAGTGATCGGCCACGTTGAGGATCAACCCCATAAACTGCTTGTCGGGCGGGCTGCTCAGATAACCAAAGACGTACGGCAGGCTGGTAATCACCAACACCACCACGGATACTCCCAATACGAAGCGAAACTCACCGTGGGTGATGGAGACGCCCGGTACGGGATGGCACAGCACGGTGCTTTGTTCCTCTTCGCTCTGGGTAGTTATGGTTGAGGGATGTGCATCGGTGATGCCGGAAGTTGACGAGGGCATGCTCTCACCTCTGACAGGCGATCTTCTTCCTGCTGACGACGATGTTTTCTCCGTCGTCGCAGTTCAGATAACTTAACGCCGCCCCATCTGATAGGGCCAGAGAACGAACCCTGGCCGATTCGGATACCTGGTCGAGCAGCGGAGGGTCAAACAGCACCAGGACGTCTACGTTACTGAGCACCTCTGCTTCTGCTCCTCGCTGGTGGGACAGCGAGGTGTACTGATAATCGCGTAAGTAGTAATCGGGATACCGAAAACTACGTCCAGTGGCCAACACAGCCGTGCGTTGGGGCGCGAAGTGCGTCCGGATCGTCTCCACCCGCTCGATCACGTAGGAATCCTGGGCCTGTATGGAGCGCCAACTTGGTGTGCTAAACAACAGCCGGGGCGAGCCAAAAAGGGCCGATGGGGCAGCCAGGAAGAACAACACGTTGGCGGCGACCACCACTGCGGTCCATCCTACGTAGAGCGCGCGATGCCGGCTCCCGTACCTCTGCACCTCCCCCCCCTCAGTCCCCCCTGCTCGCGGGGGGGAAGGGTGTTCCCCCTCAGTCCCCCCCACGAGTGGGGGGGAAGAGTTCTCCCCCTCAGTTCCCACCATTGGGGAGGGAGGTAACACCTGGCCGATCGCCGCTGCTGTCATAAGCAACACTGCTGGCATAAACGTGAAACTGTGTCCCTGCTGCCGAATGTGGATGAAGAAGTAAAAAATCAGGCTGGGCGCGATCCACCAGAAAAAGAGCTGCCCGCGAGGGTCTCGGGGCCATGAACGCCAGTGCCCCAGGTGGGTCCTTGCCCACCTGCCCGCTCCAAGCACCAAAGGAACCACGCCGGCAGGCAGTGCATACCAGGTGAACATCACCAGGCGTGCCCCGTTGATGGCCATCTGCTTTCCATCGAGTAGGGATGATTCCTCGGCGATGCCCTGGCTGGCGGCCCCGACTGCTTCCCAGTACCGCTCTACTCCGCCCGTAAGCGCCATCATCGGCAGCAACCAGGCGGCACAGGATAATGCCAACACGATCCCGGCTGAGATCGCCCTCCGCCAGCGAAAACGCCACGCCGAGACCGCCCACAGTGGTAGCAAAAACACCATGGTGTTCTGGCGAAAGCCACCGGCTATCCCCAACATTAGAGCTGACAGCCATATTCGATCGTCCTGGCCTGTCAAGTGGCGGTAACATAGAAGGGCAACTAGAGTGACGAATACAGCCTCGATCATGTACGACAGTGCAACCTCACCGTGGAACCAGAGCAGCGGGCTGCTCAGAAGGAGCAAAGCCGCCGCCATCCCGCTCCGTCGGTCCCACAACGCTCGCCCCGCGAAAAAGATGACCACTGCCCCCAGACCTGAGGCCACCACGCTGATTCCTACCAGGCTGGCATTGGCGTCGCCCACCACTAGGTCGACCGCCCGTCCTAGTATGACGTAGAGAAAATAGCCCGGCGGATGAGGCTGGTGCAGGTAGACGTCGTAGTGTTCCATGCCCAAGGCGAAATTGACCGAGTCCCAGTGGTACAGGATGCGACTGCGAAAAGGAAGACGGGTCAGGAGCCCGATCAGAAAGAATCCTCCGACCAACAGGATGTCTCTGACCCGGACCGTCAGCGTCCCGCTGGCCCCATTTTCCGGTGTAACTGAAGAAGAGGTCCTGGCTATCATCATCTCCTCGGCCCTGTCTTTCTGGAACAGCCTCTTGCCAGCAAATACAATCCGATTCCCACGCCAATGGCCAATGGCAAGAGGCTGGCCCACCCCGACAGCCCAAACATCATGCCAGCGTTGCGGGCGATGTTGCCTGCGATTAGATTGGGCAGCGAGTAGTTGAAAAGCGGATTGGGCGTCCAATCAGGGAAATGCTGTCCACCGATGCTCTCAGCCCACACGGCGAACAACGACCATGCCGCCAACGACAGCGCCAGCACCCGTACTCCAGGTCGGTCTCCCCAGGCCTTGAAAAAGAACGCCAGCCCCACAGCCAGGAAAGGCAACATGGGCAAGAGATAACGGGGGCCTACTGACCACCCTCCCTGCCACATGATGGACGATCCGTTGAATAGGAAGAAACTGATCACAGCATAAAGGCACATCCACCAGGCGGGGGAGCCCCCCCGCAGTTGCTCCCCCTCAGTCCCCCCCGCTTGCGGGGGAGAAGAGCGTCCCCACGCGAAGAGCCCAGCTACTCCCAGGAGCAGGATCGGAGAGATGAAGAAGAGCCCTCTGAATGAGCCGAACGTGATGCCCCACAGCGCCTCAGGCCGTGGGTAGGAGAGGCTTAAAAACCCAGAGGAATGCTGCTCCGTATACAGCTCCGAGTAATGGTAACCCACGGGCAAGGGGGTGTGAAAAATGGCAAAATTGTAGGCCATCAGTGCCAGTCCCGGCGGCAGCCCTGCCAGTATCAACCCAATCAACCAGCGTTTGTCGGGGACGGCCAGGAAGGCATAGATGCACAATCCAGCAGCGATCAGCGCACTAGGGTACTCCGTGATCACGGCGTAGCCCAACATAAAACCCACGAGAGGCAACCAGGCAGGCGATAGCTCTCGCCGTTCGATGCGAAACACTAGGAAGAAGGCGGCGAACAGTAAGGTGGCCACAATTTGGTGGCCGAAGAACATATTCGAGTACGGGAAGGCGTTGGTCAACAAGCCGTAGATCAGCGGCACACTGAGACGGTAGAGAGGACGGCTGGTGACATTTCCTGCCCACAGGTATAGAAGCACGCCCAGAAACGCCGAAGGTACGCTCACGACGCAGAAGGTCACGAAGGTAAGCGCGAGGGCGAAGTACACCTTACTCACCTGCAGGCCTGTCCCGCTCTCCTCGAGGGTGCCGGTCAAAGCGGGGTTCGCCTCCAGGCGGCTGACGAGCTTTCCGACCGGCCCCACTCCCACCACTTTCTTGAAGACCCAGTACGCGGGTACGCCCAGGAACGAGGTGCCCGGGGCTTTGTCGCTGTAATGATGCCCCTCAAACAGAGCGTAGTCGCCGGTGTTGTGGTAGTAATCATCGATACACAGTGTACCCTGGTCCACGATAGCAAGGACCAGATCCAAGCGCGAGTTCTGGTTCCAGTCAGCCCAGCGAGGAAAGAAATAGGCGTAACACGCCAGTAGGACGAGGAACAGATAGATTGGACATCGATGTCGTTTTAGCCACTTCATTTTACGCCTCGTACGTCTGATCAACGATCGTGTCGATCTCGGATACGGTCAATTCCCTCGTGCTCTCCAGGGCGTACCAAGCTCCCCCAAGCACGCCAACCACCAAGTTCGTCAGCACGTAGTTTACGAGCGACATCGCCGCTGCCACGCTCTCGGACACACCCAGCGGCCCGAACAACAAAACGTAGGTCTGTTCGCGCACGCCCAGGCCTCCAATGGAAATGGGCAGGGCCAGCGAGAAGGAGATGATGGGTGTGAACAACAAGAATATGCCCACAGGCTGGTTCACACCCAGACCATAGGCGATCAACATGTTGAAGGCGATCAACATCAGATCGAAAACCAAAGATACGGCACATGCCTGACCCAACGCCCGATATCCCAGTCGAGACACCGATCGGTAGAATCGTTCCAGTTTCTCTTGCCCGGGTAAACGGATCCGACCACCGATCCACGTGATCAGCGGCGTACCCATCACCACCCAGCCTCCCACCACGCCAATCAGCGTTCCAAGAGCGATGACGGGGGCCCATCCCTGAGGCAGTATGGTGAAACTAAATGGCAGGGCGAACAGAGCCAGGACGAAAAGGACCCATAGGCCGGTCGCGCGGTCCACCAATGTGGTGCCGACTGCCTCTGGGCCGCGCCCAGTGGAGCGCGCCAGTTCGGCCATCTTGATCGCGTCGCCGCCAAGGCCGGTGGGCAGGAAGATGTTGAAGAAAGTTCCGACAAAATAGAGATGCACGAGCTTGCGCAGCGGCACCCGCATATCTAGCGCTCGTAGCAACACCTGCCACCTCACGGCTCGCAATGCGGTGCCCGCGATCATCAATATCGCCGCTGCGACCAGGTATTCCCATCGCGCATGACACAGGGCCTGCCACAACTGATCTAGGTCAACCTGGAAAATCAGCAGGTAGGCCATCAAGCCAGCGCTGACGACGACCTTCAGAACATTGAACAATCGCTTGTTCATACGTCTCCTTTTGGGCAACTGTGTTGCACGCAACCGTGTTGCGCTCAACCCGGTTGCACGCAACCCGAGGGATCGCCCCTACGGTAAACTTGGTCCAGTGGCACACATGCCCTTCGATAGTCGTACTCGGTCTCAGCCAAACGCCGTCCGTTGCGCGCCAGGCGTCGTGCCAGCCTACGATCGTTCAACACCCGCAGGACCGCGGTGGCAAAGTCACCGGGTTCGTCGGCGATCAGGATGTTCTCCCCATCGGTCACGTGGATGCCCTCACAACCCAGCGTCGTCGACACGATCGGGATCCCCTCGGCCAACGCGTTGAGGATCTTTACCCGCATACCCCCTCCGGCCAGCAGAGGCACAACCATCACCGCTGCTCGCCGTTGATAGGGGGCAGGGTCCTCCACGTACCCCGTCACGTTGATTCCCACTTGCGCATCGTTGAGGGCCATCAGATCGGCCGGCGGCCGAGCGCCAACGACGTCAAACTGCACGTCGGCCCGGCTTTGACGAATGAGAGGATAGATCCGATCGACAAACCATTTCACGGCGTCGATGTTGGGAGGCCAGTACATCGTGCCGATGTGCAGGATGTGTCTTGGGTCTTCCACCCTCTCGACGACGGTCACCTCGTCTGTGTCAATGGCGATAGGGATGACCCTAATCTCGTCGGATGGAGCCGGGCAACTATGTTGCACGCAACTATGTTGCACGCAATTATGTTGCACGCAACTATGTTGCCCCCCCCTCAGTCCCCCCCGCTTGCGGGGGGGAGAATAGGTGGGCCGCTTGCGGGGGGGAGAATAGGTGGGCCGCTCGCGGGGGTGAGGGGGCACGCGACCGGCGCGACCTTCTGTTTGTAATGCGGTTGATGGAGTGGCTCGGGCCGCTGCAGCGGCTTCTTGCAGCGCGGCCTTGTCCTCGTAGCTGACGGCCAGCACGGCGTCGAACTCGCGCACTACCTGCCCTTCGTAAGTCTTCAACAGCCGCCAATCTCGGCCTAACAGCCACTTGCGCGGCCCCGGGGCCATCGTCTTCCATAAACGCTTGTACAATACCCACAGAGCGTTGTGGGCGTCGAGCACCTTGAACGCGTTCGGCACACGCTTGGCGTACTGGGCCATATTCAGTTGATCTGCGTGCACCACATCGAAGTGATGCTCGGCGCTCAAGCGGTCGACCAGCGCCCGCATTGCTCTGCGGTCGTCGCGGATCATCAGAAAGGGCTGTCCAACGAGAAAGCTGAGTCCCAGGTAGCGGACGTCCCGCATCGCGCCGCGCTCCATAGGCACGGTGTACACCGCCTCACAATAACGTTTCAGGGCCCGCGCGTGCTCTGGCTGATCCCCCCGCACGAACGAGGCCAATGTCACCCGGTACCGCCGAGACAGGTACTTGATCACGTTATAGGTCTTGATCTTAGGCCCGCTGTCAGGTGGGTAGGGCAAGACCTGGGTCAACATAAGAACGCGCGGAAAAGACACCCCCGTCAGACATTTTCTATCCCTCATTGCTCAACGCCTCGTGAAGATCTCTCCAGCTTGTGACGATTCTGCCTTTGCGCCCTTTGGTGGCGAAACGCAGCCAGCCATGAACGAGCATCTTGGGAAGGGTCAAGCAATAGATCATGCTCTTGAGCCAAAATACAGCCGCTCTGCCGTAGTGCTTGCGAAAAAAATACACCCGGCTGCGATATAGCTCGGCCTCCATTCTACCCTGTCGTTGCTTGCTGCTCTGTCCCCCATAATGGACGATGGGCGCTGCTGACAGATACCACACCTCCCACCCAGCGCGGTGAAACCTGTAGCACCAATCCACATCCTCCGCGTACATGAAAATATGCTCGTCCATCGCACCGATCTGGTCCACAGCGTCTGAGCGAGCCATCATATACGCCCCTTCTATGTATCCTTCGATCCTCTGAGCGCCCCTGTCAGCTTGTGTGCCGTGGCTGGGAAAGGCAGGCCGAATGAGCCACCTACCCAACCCGCTCAGGATCAAGAACTCCTGCCGCAGGGTGGGAAAAGGCGTGTACGAAGCTTGGAAACTCCCGTCGGGATTGAGAAGGCGGACCCCGACGATTCCTGCGTTCGGGTGCTCGTCCAAGAACTGAACCGGCTTTTCCAACGACCCTGGTAGAACTTTCGTGTCACTGTTGAGCAAGAGCACGTAACGGCCCCGGCACATAGCTAACGCCTGGTTGTTGGCCCGCACAAATCCCTTGTTCTCATCATTGGCCACCAACCGCACCTGAGGGAAATCCCGGCGCACCATCTCAACGCTGCCATCCTCCGACCCATTGTCTACGACGACGATCTCAAGGGTCAGTTCACCCGCCGACCCATAAACCGATCGCAGGCATTGGGCCAACAGCTCGCGCGTGTTCCAACTCACAATCAGAATCGAAAGGTCTAGCATCTTATTAGCCCACAAACCATTTATGCCACATATCCCAGATCCCTCAGCCGCTCCAGGATCACCCCATCCATTTCTGCATCCACTGAGCGTGGGGGGAATACCTCCAGGTCGGAGCGCCACGTCTCCAGCGCCTGCTGCAACTCTGTCAAAGCAGCCTGCTCCGTGGCTGTTTTCCCGTTGGTTAGATCGTGCTCCTCTTGTGGATCGGCTACCATGTCGTAAAATTCACCGGGACGGTCGTCAAACCAGATATACTTGTGAGTGGCAGAGTGGACGGCGATCTGTTGCCGCGGGTACTTCTTGGGATCCATAGCTGGATTCACGCTGCGCAGCCCTTCCAGCAAATCATAGCTGTCTGTATAGTCTTCCTCCGCGAACGCGAGGCCGGCACACTCATGGGGCGCTGCCATAGCCTTCGAGAGAGGAGGGCGCTGCATCTGAGCACGGGCGAAGCGATCTGGCGGTAGCTCAGCCCATTCCACGATCGAGGGATACAAATCCAGTGTCTGAACCACTCCTTCCACTTCCATCCCCCTTGGGTACTGCGGGTGTCGGATAATCAGAGGTACGTGGATAATGTTGTCGTGCAGGGTCAGTGTATGTCCCACGATATCTCGATAGTCTCCCAGCCCTTCGCCGTGATCAGCGGTCACCACGAAAATGGTCTCTCCCCATTCTTTCCACTGGCTTAGACGGTGTACGAAACGCCCAACCTCGCGATCCACGTGCGTCAGGGCGGCGTCGTAGAAGCGTCGCCACGTCTGCCGGTGTGCATCGCTAACCCGCCGCTTGCCAGAATTAAACTCGAACGGCTTGAGCGTAACGAGGTCTTCGTCCAGCAAGACTTTGGGGTTGAGACCCACGCGGCGCAGCAGAATGTCAGGAGGCAATGCCCAGGGATAGTGGGCGTTGGTGACGTTGACCATCAGGAAGAAGGGCGACCGATCCCCTCCGGCGCTGATCCAGTCGAACGCAGCATCCAATAGCAGACGCGGCGACATGACCTTCCTCACGTAGCGCGCGGCCTTGCGCCGAAGGCCTGTCGAGCCAGCCGACATATGCTGGACAAACCTGGACAGCCGTCGCGAGAGCAATACCTCTCCCATCTCGTAGAATTGGTCGAAGCCGCCCAGGTGGTGAGCGGGGCTAAATAACATATTCTGCGAGAACGCCGCCGTGCGGTATCCGCCAGATCGCAGTGCCTGGGGCAACGTGACAATCTTTTCGTTAAAGCGTCGGTTGGCCTCCACATTCTCGATCCTGTGTTGAGAGAGATAGAGGCCGCTGAGCATGGATGCATGTGTAGGGATTGTCCACGTGGACGGCGAGAACGCACGCTGGAACAGCACGTTGTCGGCGGCAAGAGCATCCAGGTGCGGC
>Ga0180432_10010480_pt1 | contig 11084 bp, 6 predicted proteins | sample SS_ome_10_FD_132414 | JGI IMG/M metagenome (GOLD analysis project Ga0180432, IMG submission 132414) | Hypersaline lake sediment archaeal communities from the Salton Sea, California, USA - SS_1_MS_2 metaG | ecosystem: Environmental > Aquatic > Non-marine Saline and Alkaline > Hypersaline >... | reverse complement strand
GTCGCCCAGATCGTCGTCGTCGAACTCCTCGTCGTCTAGATCGTCGTCGAATTCCTCGTCTAGATCATCATCGAGATCGTCGTCGATGTCGTCATCCTCGAGGAGATCATCGTCCAGATCATCATCATCATCGAAATCGAGATCGTCGTCGTCGTAGTCGTCCTCCAGCTCGTCATCATAATCCTCGTATTCGTCGTCATCCCGGAGGTTGATCCGAGTATGCGGATGGTGCTGCATCATGCATCCTCCCTGCAGCGCGACTTCTATGATGGCCTCGGGCAATGGCTTGGACTGCAGTCTTCTTCGGCCGGAGGTGGTCTCACGGCAACGGGATTGTATCGAAGGGCCTGATCCGGCTGTCAAACAAAAAACGAAGATTATGGATTGAAGAATCCTGATTCGCATCTACGCGGACCCCGCAAGACTCTCGCCGTCGTCCACGCGCGCTTCGGGCGCCGGCGCTCGGCGGGTATCCTGCGTGGCCGAACCTTCCGGATGGTTTCTGGCCCACATCGCGATCTCGCGCACACCGCGCGTGGCAGGCGTGGGCGGAACGCAATCGTCTCCCGCCGAGGCCCCGGAGAAGACCGGTGACGAACGCCGAGCGGATCGCATATCCGACAGCCTCGCATGAGGTTGTGAAGGACGGGCCAGGCACATCGACGCCCCCGTAGCTGCGATTCCCCGATCCACAGCCCTTGCGACACCAGCGCTGGGGTTCCTAGAATGGACGTACAGTCTGCAATCGGCACCCACGCCCCGACCAGGGCCCATAGAAGGAAGGTTTGCGTGACCATGAACCGCCAGCTACTGACCATCGCCGGCATCCTCCTTGCGATGCCCGCCGCCCAGGCGTTCTACAAAGACGTTGAGGTCGGAGCGATTGCCCGCAACCGCGACCGAGCACGCGATCTCGGTACCCCCATCGTCTTGATGGCCCATCAGACTGTTCACGCGCTGAGCGGGAATGGACCGCGGACCATCGAGGAGCACTGGATCTGGTTCGTCGCCGATCCGGACGACGATGCCGCGCGGGTGGTGGCCTCGCCCTCCATCATCCTCAATCAGGAATTCGAAGCCCTCGACATCCGGCAATGCCGGATCTTCCGCGGCGCCGACACGCTGCGGATCGAGGAGGACGCTTGGTCTTCCGTCGTCCCCGCCGGGTGGCCGCCGGAGGGATCGGAGCCCTGGCGCGCGGTCACCGCGAGCCTTCCCCCGCTCGAGGCGGGAGATGTCGTCGACGTCGCCTATCAGATTCAGAATTTCTGGAGCCGAACCCTCTTCCCTTCGAACTGGGTCCTGGCTCCGCTCACGGTGCCGGAAGCGCCGACCATCGAGCGCCACGTCATGATCACCTATCCGAGCGCGTTGAAAGCTTGGGCCAAGGTCGTCGACCACGAAGCCCGGCTCCGGCGTCATCACGGCGCTTCTCAGCCGATGATCGAGCTGCTGACCGGCAACCTTCCCGCCGGCCCGTCCAACGCCGGGGGATTGGATGCGCCCCGGCTGCTCTTCACCTCCAACCCGGACTGGGGGGACATGAGAGGCGCTTTGGATTTCCATCTTCGCTCCGCGCTCATTCGGGGCGAGCGCCTTCTCGCCGACCTGGGCGACTCGCTGGCCGCCGCCCATGGCACCTCTCGCCAGAGGCTGTCGGCACTCCTGGAGCAACTCGATCGCTATGCCCGGATCCCGCGTCACCTGACGGCTTCCACCTACTACCCCCGACCGGCCAGCTTCCTCAAGCAGGCGAAGACAGCCGACCGTCAGGAGCGCGCCTACCTGGCGGCGGCGTTGGCGGCGGCGGCTCACATGCGGTGTCAGGTCTTCCTGGCGCGGGAGTCGAGCGACCACTTCCATCCCGGGATCGCGCTGCCGATGCAGTTCGATCGCGTCGTGCTGCGGGTGCTGCTCGCCGAAGAAGACCGCTACCTGGTCATCGACCCCTGGATGAGCGATCTGGAAAGCGCCGCCGAAGCCGTCCCCGAGGGAATGCTGCTCTGTTCGCTCAACCCGGACGACGATCCCGGTCTCTACCGCCTGGGTGAGCTCGGGTCGATCGAGGCGATCGACTTCTAGGGCTCCAGATCCTCCAAGCCGGCCTCGTACACCCGGTAGGTCGGCTCATCGAAGAGGACCATGATCACGAGCTCGAGCGGAGCGGGTCCGAGAAGGTGCTCGCGTATCGCCCGCAGGGCGATCGCGGAGGCTTCCCGCACGGGAAAACCGTAGACGCCGGTCGAGATCGACGGGAAGGCAATGGTGTGCCCGCCCAGGGAAACGAGCAGCTCGAGGGAGGAGCGATAGGCGGAGGCCAAGAGATCCGCCTCCCCCGCCGCTCCCCCTTGCCAGATGGGCCCCACGGCATGGATCACCCACCGCGCGGGGAGTCGGCCGGCGGTGGTCGCGACCGCCCGCCCGGTCGGGCAGCCGCCTATCCGGCGGCAGGCTTCCAGAATCTCCGGGCCGCCGACGCGATGGATGGCGCCGTCGACCCCACCGCCCCCACGCAGCCCGTCGTTGGCCGCGGTGACGAGGGCATCGGCAGCAACCTGCGTCAGGTCGCCTTGGCGAAGCTCAATGCGGCCCGCCCCCCACGTCCGTGTCAGCATCGCCCGCCTCCTTGCACCCGCCGGTGCACTCCCCTACATTGGACGTAGAGTCGGCCGTTCGATCAAGGAGGAAAGCACCCATGTTTCCGATCTCCCGACGGGACCTACTCCGGCGCTTAGGCCTCGGCACCCTCGCCCTGCCCGCGGTGCTCCGCGGCATGCAGGCGGGCGCGGCGGATGGGCCGCGATGCGCCCTGGCGAAGAACGCGGAGGCCGCCGACCTCACCCAGGCGGCGATCGAGGCCCTCGGGGGCATGGCGAGGTTCGTATCCCCGGGGCAGTCGGTGGTGATCAAGCCGAACATCGGCTGGGATCGGGCGGTCGAACAGGGGGCCGACACGCACCCCGAGGTCGTCGCCACGCTGGTCGAGCTGGCGATCGCCGCGGGCGCGAAGCAGGTGCAGGTCATGGACCACACGTGCAACGAGCCCCGGCGATGCTATCGGCGCAGCGGCATCGAAAAGGCGGCAAAAGCCGCGGGCGCGAAGGTGATCCACCTGCGCGAGAACCGGGCGGTGGAGATGGAGATCGGGGGGGAAATCCTGCGGCGCTGGCCTGTCTTCCGCGAGGTGAAGGAGGCCGATGTGCTCATCAACGCCCCGGTCGTCAAGCACCACGGGCTGACCCGCGCGACCCTGGGCATGAAGAACTGGTATGGCGCCATCGGCGGACGCCGCGACCGCCTCCATCAAAACGTCCCCCAGACCAGCGTCGAACTGGCCGCTTTCTTCCGGCCGCAGTTGACCGTCCTCGACGCCACCCGCGCGCTCCTGCGCAACGGACCGCAGGGGGGAAACCCGGACGATGTCTCCCATCCCCGCATGTTGATGGCGGGCATCGATCCGGTGGCGATCGATGCCTTTGGCGGCAGTGTTCTGGGACTCACCGGCAAGGAGCTGCCCCATCTGGCGATGGCCGAGGCGCGGGGCCTGGGACGGGCCGTGTGGGAAGCCGATGACGTCGCGGTCGTCGATCTCAATCGGTGACCGTGAAGGTGATCGTGTAACCGAGGTACCCCTGGTCGTCGCAGGGCTGCTGATCGAGCCGCGCGTTCGTTCCTTCTTCCGTCAGCTCTCCGCTGAGCGTGACCGTGTAGGTTGAATCGGCCGTGAGCGGATCGTCCGGCACCAGGCGCAGGATGCTCCCCGCTTCCTCGATCGCCTTGGCGTAGTCGACCGCCGTCCCTCCTTGGGTCTGGAAGATGACCGTGGCCGGATTCACGGCCCCCAGGTCGATCTCCCCGGTGAACCAGAAGCGGAGGCTGTCGCCCGGGCTGACATCCGTCGCCCCGGACACCGGTGACGACCCGTGCACCAAGAAGGCCCCGCAGAAGGAAACGCCGATGGTGTCGGGCAAGCTTGGGATGCCATGGGTGTCATAGAGACGCAGGATGACCGGGTAGGATTCGTCGCACCCATCGGCTCCGGTCTCGTCCACCTCGCCGTCACCATCGTTATCGCGCTCATCGCATCCGGCAACCAAAAGGCTGTCGCTGCAGGCGAACTCGTGGGACCGAACCAAGAGGTTCGCGGGAAGCACGAGGGAATCGGCATCCGAACCGTCGCCCCAGTTCCACACCGCGACCGCGACCGAGTCGGTTCCGCCGGTCGAGTCGGGGTCATAGGAACTTCCGGCATCGAAAGCGACCGTGAGGAGATCGGGGTCGTGATGGGGCCCGAGGCGTCCGGTCACGCAGCGGCTACCCTGTCCGCCGGACCAGACAATGAGGGGTCGCTGACCGGTGGTGAAGGGGAAGGTGTAGCCGGAGGCGAGACTTCGCCCCGCGGGATCGGCCACTTCGGTCGTCAGTCGGACTTGAAAGGTCGTCGCTTCGATCAATGCCGCCGCCGGCTGGAGCACGACGGTCGTATCGGACGCCGACCAAGAAACCGAAGCCGGGACATCGCCGCCATGGGTGAAGTCCTCCAGGATGACGCTTCCAGTGTGGAGTGTGCTCTCATCGAGCGGCTCGGAGAAGGCGATGCGGATCTCGACATCGGGGGAGACGTGGAGGGCGGCGCTGTCGGGCAGGGTGGAGGCGATCTCGGGCGGGGCGCAGTCGGCCTCGGTCGCGAAGAGGCCCGCGTAGGGCTGACGCCCCGCCGTCAAGGGGTCCTGATCGAGACGATTCCCCAAGACGTCGATGATGAGCGTGTCGACCTCCACCGTGTACTCGGCATCGCACCCGAGAAGAGCATCGGGAACGAGGGTGGCCGAGTCGGCCGATGCGGCGATGTGCAGGCTGAAGCCGACGTCGAGGGCGCCCCGCTTCAGGGTCACCACCCCCTCGACCTTCAGACTCGTGCTGTCGACCGGTTCGCTGAAGACGAGTACCGGGGCCGCATCGACCGGTGCCCCGGTACCGGTCACCCCCTCGCCGACCAAGAGCGTGTCGACGCGGGGGGCAAGTGTCTCCGGGCGGGTGGTGAAGGAATCGACGAACGCCTGCAGACCCGCGGCCAGGCTGTCCTGGTCGAGACGGAAGCCCCAGATGTCGGTCAGCAGCGTGTCGGCGGTCACCGTATAGCGGGTGTCGAAGGCGAGCAGCGTATCGGGCGGCGCCGGCTTCCAGAGAAGCACCGAATCGCCCGTCAACCAGGCGAAACGACCGCTCAAGGTCGGCGCGCCATCGGGAACGATGCGGAAGGACCCATCGTCGGCGGTCGCGGGGTCGATCGGTCGCGAGAAGCAGACGCGAATCGACCGGGCCACGCTCACGCTGTCGCTTCCCGATGCCGCCACCATCGACAAGACGCGCGGGGGGGTCGGGATCTGCTGGGTGGTGAAATGGATCTCGTAGCCCTGGGCACCGGCCAGCCCGTCATCGGTATCGAGGTGGTTTCCGAACAGGTCGGCGGCGGTGGTGTCGATCGCCACCGTGTAGGGCGTGAGGTAGACCAACGCCGGGTCGGGGGTGAAGGTCCACACCGCGCCGGTGACATCGAGCTCTCCGGCGCCGGTCGCGGCCTCCCCCCCCTCCGGGGTGAGCGAGAAGGCCCCCGCCACCGTCGCCTCCCGCATTGCTTCGCTGAACTCGATCACGATGTCGCCCATGACCGGCACGCCCGTTGCGTCCGCCTCCGGCTGGGAGGAAACGACGTCGGGCGGGATGGTCTCGTTCTCGGTTCGGAACGACCGGGTGAAGGGTTGGAAGCCCTCCGCGCCGGGATCTTGATCGAGACCGAATCCGTACCCGCTCGTGACCGTCGTTTCCACTCGAGCCTCGTAGAAGGCGCCGGAGGCCAGCGCACTGTCGGGGATGAAGTCGGCAGTGAGGGAATCGGCCGCCACCACGAGGAGACCGGCCACGGTGTCGGCGGGGGCGATCGCGGGACGCAGAGAGAAGCCGCCGGCGCTCAGGGTGGGTGGCGCGATCGGTCGCGAGAAGGCGAGGTGGATCGAGTCGCCGACCGCGACGTTGGTGTCGCCGTCCGCCGGGAACATCTCGGTCACCCGGGGCGGGAGGCTTTCGGGCTCACTGGTGAAGAAGAACCGGTGCGCCCGCCTTCCGGCGCTGTCCGGGTGCTGGTCGAAGCGGCTCCCGTCGACCGCCAGGATGAGGGTATCGACCAAGACATCGTAGCGGGAGAGGTAGTCGAGAGCGGTCCCCGGGGTGAGGGTCACCTCCAAGCTGTCGGCGCTCAGCCCGCGCCCGCAGTCGACGGCCGTTTCCCCCTTCGACAACACGATCGACGACGCCGTGATCGACGTCTCCTCGATCGTGGTGGAGAAGCGGATGCGGATCGGATGGTCGACATCGACCCACGTCTCCCCCGGAAAGGGATCGCTGCTGGTGACCGCGGGCGGACCCTCGGTACGAAACTCGGAGTCGAAGGGGTCGTAGCCGACCAGGTCGCGATCCTGGTCGAGCGGATGACCGTCGAGATCGGTCACCTCCAGGATGCGCACTTGGTACGACACGTTCCGCTGCAGGGCGGCATGGGGGGTGAAGGTGACCGTGCTCGCCTCCGAATCGAAGGCGAAGGATCCCGGTAGCGCGAAGAGCCCTTCCCGCAGGAGCTGGAAGGTGGCGTCGTAGCGGACGCTCGTGGGCTCGATCGGCTCGGAGAAGGTCACCCGGATCTCGGCGTCGATCGCGACCGCGGTCGCGCTGTCGGCCGGCTCGATCGCCACTACCCGAGGGCCGAGAGGTTGTTCATACGTGGTGAAGTCGGCGCTGTAGTCTTCCAGTTCCGGGGTGGCGAGATCATCGTCGAGCGGGCGGCCCAGGCGATCCCGAAGACCGCTCGTCAAATGCATCAGGTAGCGCGTGGAGAACCAGCGCTCGGCGCGCGGCGTCCAGAGGACGGTGTCGGCGGCGCCGGCGGTGTCGACCAGACCCGGAATCGTCTCCCCGCTGGCATGCTCGATGAGGTAGCAGGTGGTCTCGTCCAGCGTGGATGCATCCACCGGACGATTGAGGGCCACCTTGACCGGCGCGGCCGGATCGGCATCGGTCGCACCGGCGGCGGGATCCATCCCCACCACCCGCAGGGGATCATAGGAGGAAGTCGACCACTGGATCGCCGCGGCTTGGAGCCCGGGGGTATCGGGATCGGCGTCGAAGGGGCGGCCGTCGGCGGAGGTGACGGCGGAGGAGACCGTCACGTCATAGGTCTCTTCGCGCTCGATCTGATCGACGGCGGGAACCAGCACGTAGAGCCCGGGAGCCGGCACGAGCACGGTGTCGACCACGACCGAGATCGCATCCCCCGTGCGCGTCCAGGAGACTCCACCGGCGAGGCTCTCCTCGTCCATCGGCCGGTCGAACCCGAGCCAAACCCGAACCGTGTCGGCCTCGACGCTCGCCCCCTGAACGGGAGCAACGTGCACCAGCCGGGGCAGGTCCATCCAAACCGCGAGGTCGATCACCGAATCGGGCCCGAATGCGCCCGAGCGGCCGTTGAACTCCGGTTGTACGCGGAAGGTGACGCTGTCGCCCGCGGCGGAGGTCTCCCACGGCAGCGCCACCAACGTATCACCGATCCCGCTTTCGCGACCTTCGGCATTCCCGTCCGTGGCGTACCACCCGACGGTGTAGGCGGACGCCCCCGCGACCGTGCGCCAGCGCACCCGAACGGTCTCCTGTCCGGCGAACCCGTTCAACTCGACCAGGGAGCAGACGGCGGCCGAGGCATCGATGCTCACTTCGGTCAGCCGGCCCCGTTCCGCCTTCACCCCCGAGCGGCGGCCGAACGCCAACACCGCGCGGCGAAGGGAATCGGGCTTCAAATCCTCGCCGACGCCCCAGGCGAAGATGCACACGTCGCTCGGCACTCCCGACGGGATGGCGAGCAGAGCCTCGAACGTCCCCTGAGCGATCGCCACGGTATCGGAGGCGACCACGCCCGTACCCTGGCGAATCTCGATCTCCACCGAGTCGGCCGGCGGGGTCCGGAGCGCGAGCCGCAGACCGCCCGAACCGGTGCCGGTGACGTCACGGGCACACTGCCAGAGTCCGGTCCCCAAGACCCCCAGTAGGAGAAACCACCCCGTTGCCCGCGCGATCCGCTGTCCGCTCACCCCATGCATCCTCACCGCGCCCGGTAGTTGAGCTCGACGTGCAGGCGGAGCCCATCGATGGCGATCGGCGCAGCGTACCCATCCCGCACCCAAGGGCGCCACCGGCCCCACCGCCAAGCGAGCGTGACCGCCATCTCGACCCGCGGACCACGCACCCAGGTCAAACTCGGCCCCACCTCCGCCAGCCAGCCGTCACCCTGCGGAAGTCCGGCCGGTTGATAGCGTCGGTAGGCCCACGTCAGGACCGGCTGCCACCGACGGGGAGGGTGGCGCGCGGCGACGGATAGAGAGAGATCGTGTTGCCGGCCCGGTCCCGAGCTCTCCAGCGAGGCCACCTGCGCGGCGCTCAGCCATTCGATCTCAGTGCCGGTCCGCGTGGCGGCCGACAGGCCGACCGCCAAACCTCCCAGGTCGAATCGGCCGCGCAGGCGCCCGCTCACCAGAGTGCGCGCCCGGCGGATCACGTCGCCGTCTCCCTTTTCCTTCCCCTCCAGGGCGATGCCCACGTCCGCTCCCCAAGACCGCCCCGGTGTGGGATCTTCGATGCCGAGAAGGCCGATCACCCGGTTGGACGGATCACGCTCGGTGCCGCCGGCCGGCTCGAACGCGGTCGCCGCCTCGTAGCCGAGGCCGCCGAACAGGCTGTGGCGTCGGGTGACGGGGTATCCACCCATCGCCCCCAGATGAAGGCGCCACCCCCGCACCCGGTCGGGATCCGCCGCCGAGAGAACCGGCTCGCCGACCAGGCGCGCCAGGGAAAGCTCCTCTGCCGTGAGCCCGCTACCCCCCGTCGGCAGCCCGATGCCCACCTGCAGCAGATAGCCCTCCTGGTCCGGCTCGTAGCGCAGCAAGGCGGCGCCGGTCACCCCTTCTCCCGGGCCGAGGACCACCCCGTCGCTGGCGATCCGCGCGCTACTGACCTCCATGTGGGAGGTGAGCCGGGGACCCAGCCGGACGTCTCCCCAGAGCCCCCCGATCGTCTCAGCGGGTTTCGCCCCGAGGTCCCACCGCCGCGCACCGATCCAGGCGCCGCCCTCTTCGAGCGAGATCCTCGCCGCGGCCGAAGCCGCCCCCAAGCCCGCGATCAGCAGCAGGAAGACGGTGCGCCTCATCCCTACTCCACGCTTCCCGTTACGTAGACCCACCCCCAGTCGGGGAGAAACGTCATCGCCGGATCCCGTCCCAGGGCTGCCGCCCCGGTCTCTCTTCGCCACAGGCCCCCGGTCAGCCCCCAACTCCCGCGCCGGAGCAGCCCCGCCGAGATTCGCCGCGGGCCGTAGATCGACTCGGAGATCAGTGCCTCCTCCCGTGCTTCCATCTCCTCGAAGCTCATCCCCCATGCCCGGCCGTACCACGTGACCCGCCCGTCGGCACCCTGATGGGCAGCCTGGGTGAAGAGGTGGGCCGCTTGGGCCGTTTCTCCCTCCTCCACCAGGATCAACGCGGCGCCAAAATCGAGAGCCGCCTCGAGATTGGGCAACCCTTCCCCCGCCAGCTCCCCCTCGCAGCGCCCCGCGCAGGGGGGGGCGTGATGGAGGATCCGCTCGATCATCCGCGCCCAGGCTTCGCCGAAATGCGTCTCCAGCAACACCCCCTCCAAGGTAGGAGAGAGGAGGAGGCCGGTCTGGGGAGAGACCCACGCCGTGTTCCATCGCACGGCGCCCTCGGCTTCCGGTTCCAGCGTGCCCGACAACACGGCCCTCGCCCCCAGCATCGTCCCCATCGCCTGGGAGATATCGAGACCCGGACGGACGACCGGGGGCGCGGCCGGCTTCCGGCGCGACGCACGGAAGGCGCGTTCGAGCGCCTGGCGTGTCTCGGGATCGATCTGACCGGACGCGGGCAGCCCTTGCTCGGACTGGAAATGCGCCAGGGCACGCGCCGTCGTCTCCGTCCACTCGGTACCCGGTGGAGAAGCGAGATAGCGATTAGCCGGCGGCACGTCGGGAGCCCAGGGCGGCGGACCGGCAGGGGCCAGGGAGGCAAGGCGGTGGAGTACGCCCAAGAGGGTGGTGACGGGAGGCGCGGCGGGACCCTCCAATGGATCGTGCACCTCTTCGACCGGGCGCCGTTCGACGAGCGCCCGCCGCAGCAAGAGCGTGGTGGGCAGATCGATCGGCTCGGCGGACGGGATACCGGCCAGCCCTGTGATGACCGCCGATGCGATGGCCATCCCCAGGGCATCCAGATCGTCCTCCGGGAACCCCTCGCCGCCGCTCAGGATCATCGGCTCCAGGGGCAAGACGAGGCAGCGCCCCGGCGCCGGCTTCACCGAATCGATCGCCGCCAGGGCCCGATGGACCCGAAGCTCGGCGCGCGCGCGGTGAGCCCTTACCCACCGACCCGCCGTCAGCTCGCTCCACGGGCTCCCCGGCACGGTCAGGATCTCGCCATAAAACGCGAGCGCGCCCCCCCAGTCACCGCGTGACTCGGCGACCCGGGCCCGTAGATAGGTGATCAGGAGATCGCCGGGACGTTCGCGCTCTAGCTGTGCGATCGCTTCCCCGGCCAGGGCCAGATCACCCAGATCGAGGGCCGTCTGCGCCCGCCGTACGGCTTGTTCCCAGACCGATCGCTCGCCTCCGGGAACGGGGGCAGCCAGCAGGAAGAGCACCAGCGCGGCGCAGCAAAGCGTCCGCTTCATTGCGGATCCAATCCCAGGCGGCCGGCCAACCACAGGGTGACCCCCGCCCGCAACCATCGCTGTTCCGTCAACTGGCACAGATCTTCTCCCCGACTGAAAAGCCGAAGCTCGGAGGTCTCATTGAATCGCGCGAAGAGGTCCGCCGCAAGCGCGGAACTCGACGACTGCTCCGTCGAGGTCACGAGAAGAAGCGGCGGGCAGTGTTCGGCCGGCAGGTCCCAGAAATCCCCGGGGGACAACTCCCCCCGAGGACCGATCCAAGCCACCCCCGTCACCGGTCGATCGGGCGCCAGAAGCGCGGG
>Ga0180432_10010479_pt1 | contig 11085 bp, 4 predicted proteins | sample SS_ome_10_FD_132414 | JGI IMG/M metagenome (GOLD analysis project Ga0180432, IMG submission 132414) | Hypersaline lake sediment archaeal communities from the Salton Sea, California, USA - SS_1_MS_2 metaG | ecosystem: Environmental > Aquatic > Non-marine Saline and Alkaline > Hypersaline >... | reverse complement strand
ACGGCGGCGAGTGCGCCTACAACAGCGTCGACGCTTCGCTGTGGTTCATTCACGCCGCCGACGCCTACCTGCGGTACTCGTCGGATCGCACCAGTTGGGACACCTTTCTCCAGGACGCCTGCCGCAACGTGATCCTCTCCTTCCGGGAGGGCACCGACCACGACATCCGGGTCGAGGAGTCCGGGCTGCTGCGCTGCGGAACGCCCGAGACCCAGATCACCTGGATGGACGCCAAGTTCGACAGCGAGGTGTTCACGCCGCGGAGCGGGCGGCCGGTCGAGATCAACGCCCTCTGGTACCACATCCTGCACCTCGTGGCCGACCGCGCCGCGAAACGGGACCCCGAGCTGAGCAAGGCCTGCCAGGAGCTGATCCGCAGGCTCCACCGGAGTTTCACGGAGACGTTCTGGAACCGGAGCAACGAATGCCTGTATGACTGCGTCCGCGACGACGGCCCCGACGTCTGCATCCGGCCGAACCAGATCTTCGCCGTCTCGCTGGCCCAGTCGCCGCTCTCGCCCAGGCACCGCAAGGCCGTGGTCGGCGTGGTGGCCGACGAACTGCTGACACCCTACGGACTGCGGACCCTCTCCCCGGACGATTACCGCTACGTCTCCCGCTACCAGGGCACGCCCTACCAGCGCGACCGGGCCTACCACAACGGCACGGTCTGGGCCTGGCTGATGGGGCCCTACGTCGAAGCCCACCTGCGCGTCCAGGGCTTCAGCCCGCAGGCCAAACAGGCCGGCCGGGACCTGCTCCAGCCGCTGATCGACCACCTGTCCGAGGCGGGTGTGGGCAGCGTCAGCGAGATCTTCGATCCGGAGGAGCCCCACACCCCCAGAGGCTGCCCGGCGCAGGCCTGGAGCGTGGCGGAACTGCTGCGAGCCTGGAAGCTGACCGAACCGGATGACGCCTGACCACGCGGATCGCGCTCGCCGGTTGCGGACCCTCCCGCCGGCCACCGGGCCCGGTTGCCGTGTCCTCTTCGCGGCCGTACGATCGCCCCGTGCCCGTTGAACCCGCGAAACCCGCGCTGCTCGACCGGGGCGTTCTGCTCGTGGGCCTGCTCGGCGTAGTGGTGCGGGTGCTGTACATCGCCACCGCGGGTGCCGATCCGGTCTTCCATCACCCCATCATCGACGCGATGGACTACCACAGGCTGGGGCAGATGATCGGCCGCGGCATCGATCCCTGGATGGGTGAGTTCAGCCGGCCGCCGGCCTACCCCTACCTGCTCGGCGGGATCTACGCCGTCTTCGGCCCCAGCCTGGACGTCGCCCGGCTGTTCCACGCCCTGATCGGCGGTGGAACCTGCGCGCTGACCTGCCTGCTGGGCTGGCGGCTCTTCGACCGCCGCGCGGGCCTGGCGGCGGGCGTGGTGGTGGCCTTGTACGGCCCGATGATTCTCTGGGACGGGCGGGTGCTGGCTTCGTGCCTGGTGGTCTTTCTGTTCACGCTGGCGCTGTACCTGGCGGTGCGGGCTGCCGATCGGCCGACGTGGCTCAACTGGCTCCTCTGCGGGTGCGCCGTCGGCGCGGCTGCCCTGGCCCGGCCGAACATCGCCCTGCTGCTGATCGTGCTGATGTGCTGGCTGGCTGGCTCTGCGGTGCGAACCAGGCACTGGCGGGCCCTGCTGGCCCATACCGCGGCGCTGGCGGTGGGCTCGGCCGGGGTGGTCTCCATCGCCACGTTGCGGAACTACCTGGTGCGGGGCGAGTTCGTGCCCATCGCCAACTTCGGCGGGATCAACCTCTACCTGGGCAACAACCCCGAGGCGGAACGCACCCTGGCCATCCGGCCGGGACCGGAGTGGGACCGGCTCTCCCGACTGCCCCACGCCGACGGCGCCGTCAGCCGCCGGGAGTCGGAGCAGTACTTCGTCCGGTCGGCCACCGAATACATGCGCACCCGGCCCGCATCCTTCCTTCGCGGCCTGGCCCGCAAGACGCGGCTCTTCTGCGCCTCGATCGAGGTGCCGCGCAACTTCGACCCCTACTATCACCGCCGCTTCTCCGCCGTCGTTGCGCCGCTGATGTGGCGGATCGGACCCTTCGGCTTTCCCTTCGGCGTGGTGGCCCCCCTGGCGGTCGCGGGGATGGCCATGAGCTGGCGGGAGCGGCCGGTCCGCCGGCTGGCGATCGGCTACGTGCTGGCCGTTGCCGCGTCGGTGATCCTCTTCTTCAATGCCAGCCGGTACCGCATGCCGGTCGTGCCGGTCCTGGCGATCTTCGCCGTGTGGGCGGTGTTCCGGCTGGTCCGCCAGGCGAAGGCTCGGCGGTACCGCCAAACAGCCGCCGGCCTGGTCGGCGTGCTCGCCGCCGGTGTGCTGGTCAGCCTGCCGGTGACCACGCCCTATGACGACATCGACTTCGACGCGGATGCCCACACCTGGCTGGGCACCGTGTTGCGGGCCGAGGGCGATCTCGAAGGAGCCGAGCGGGCCCTGCGCCACGCCCTGGCCCGCACGCCGGATTCGGTTGCGGCACACCAGATCCTCAGCCAGGTTGCCTTCGCCCGGGGCCGCCGGGAGGAGGCGGTCGAGCACGCCCGCCGGGCTGTGGAGCTGGACCCGGCGCTGGCCGACACGCGGCTGACGCTGGGGCAGATGCTCGCCGGCAGCGGGCACCGGGATGCAGGCGTTGGCCAGCTTCGCCGGGCCCTGGACATCGAACCCCATCACCCCCACGCCCACGCCGCCCTGGCCAGCCTGCTGATGCAGAGGAACGACCATGAAGGAGCGGCAATCGAATGGAGCGAGGCCATCCGCTTCCGCCCGCACGATCCGCAGTACCATCTCGGTCTGGCCCGGGCGCTGCTGCTGGCAAACCGCCCCGCCGAGGCGGTGGCCTGCCTGGAGGCGGCGCTGTCTCACACGAGCGAGCCCGAGGTGATCGAGGCATTGGCCTGGCTGCTGGCCACCTGTCCGGACGACGCAGCACGAGACTGTGACCGGGCGCTGGCACTTGCCACGCGGCTGCTGGAGGACCTGAAGGATCCCGCAGCGAGCCTCCTGGACACTCTGGCGGCCGCGTACGCCTGCGCCGGCCGTTACGACCAGGCCCTGGTCACGGCCCGCCGCGCCGCCGCCACCGCCCGCGCCGCGGGTGACGCGGCGCTAGGGGCGGCCATCGACGACCGGGCCCGGCTCTACCGGCAGGGCCTGCCGTGCCGGGAACCGCTGCGCTGACCGCGGCGTTCAGCGAACCAGGACAGCAGTCGCCCAGGTCGAGGGATCGACGTACCAGTAGAGATCGTCGCCCACGGTGAGGCACTGCTGGCCGAGCTCCAGGTCCTCGAGCATGTAGTAGAACCCGATCCTGGGGTTCTCGACGGGATCGAAGCCCGCCAGGCAGTCCGCCGGCAGGTGGGCGTCCAGGGTGTAACCGCTGCGGCTGACCCGGGCGCCGACGGGAATGCGGCCGGCAGGGTAGGTGGGGGCGTCCTCGCGGGCCCGCTGGATCTTGTGCGAGCCACCCACGGGGTGGTTGCCCTGAGACCCGCCACCGGAGGGGAGCAGGTAGAACTGCTGGCAGAACCGGGTCGCCCGCTTGACCGTGCGGGCGTCGCGCGTGTCGGTGCAGATGCGCAGGTGATCGCACTTCCAGAAGGTCTCGGGGTTGCAGGTAAGCCGCCGGCGCTTGCCGGTCACCTGCACGGCCACATAGAGCCCCTCCTCGTTCCAGGCCGCGTAGACCGCGGCGAACGGCTGCTGCCCGTCGAGCCGGCAGAGATCGGGCAGGCGGTACTGTTCGTCCCACTCGCCGATATCCCCGATGAGGCCCGGCGGCTCCGGCCGATGGCGGATGGGCAGCTCGAAGTCGAAGAGGAATCGAGTGGGGACCAGGCCGTTCATGCCGACGCCGCCTCCCTCTCGGCGAGCCCGTCCCGGCAGCGTTTCAGCACGGTGTCGAACTGCCGGGCGTCCACGTCATCCAGGCTCCGCACCCAGGCGAGCAGCACGTCGTGGTCGCGTTTGGACTCCAGCTCCGGGGACAGGCCGATCCGGTCGTACATGGCCGGCGTAACGGCGCCGCGCGGCACCCGAACCGCGAACCTCAGGCCCTCCGCCTTGTTGGTCGAGATGCGGGCCAGCCGCCCGCGCACGCCGGGGACGTCGATCATGACGGCTGACTTGCTGTTCCACGCGATGCGGGCATCGGGCAGGGCCTTCTCGACGCGCCCGAGCAGACCCACCAGGGTGGCGGGCTTCCATCTCCTGGGCCGGCCGGCCGGGATGCCGCCCTGGCCCAGATGCCAGCCCCGCCCGTCGGCCTTCCAGGGCTGGGCGCGGGCGGGATCGGACGCCGCCTCGTCGACCATCCGGAAGTAGGCGGTCGCCGCCTGGGCCAGGCAGCGGCGCATGGCGGCTTTGCGCACATCCTGCCCGTCGTGGAGGAACAGGCGGACGTCGTCGAACCCGCGGCCGGTCCGGCGGATCGACACCCGGGGCCACTGCCCGTACACCGCCAGGTCGGCGCGCTCGTCGAACGTGCCGATCCGCAGCGAGCGACGCAGCTCCGCCTCACGGAACGTGCCGGCCGGCGTGCGGAGGGTCACGTCCAGGGCCCAGTCGCCCCGGGTGCGGGCGTGGCAGAACCACGGCGTGGCGGCGCCCGGGGCCTTGACCTCGACGCGGGAGCGGTGGTTCCAGTCGGGCGGGTCGAAGCCCTCGATCTGCTCCAGGGCGTCGATCAGCCACTCGAGCACCCTGGGGTCCCATTTGGCCTTGGCGCCCTTGTGATCGAGGTGCTCGACGAGGTGCCAGTGGCGGCCGTCGCGATCCCAGGGCATGTCGGTGGTGTCGCCCAGGTCGACGGGCCCGCTGAGTTCGGCCTCGACGGCCGCCCGCTGCCGCGGATCGTAGACCTGGCGTTGCTCCACCGGGCCGGCCTCCAGCACCGGGCGCAGGACGCGGCCGGTGTGCGAGGCATCGCAGGCGACGACGGCCTCGGGCGTGCCGGCGACGACCACCTCGCCGCCCTGCTCCCCCGCCTCCGGGCCCAGGTCCACCACCCAGTCGGCGGTCTTGATGACGTCCAGATTGTGCTCGATGCAGACCACCGTGTTGCCCAGGTCGACCAGGCGGTGGAGCACCAGGAGGAGTTTGCGGAGGTCGTCAAAGTGCAGTCCGGTCGTGGGCTCGTCGAGCATGTACAGCGTCCTGCCGGTGGACGGCCGGCCCAGCTCCGCCGCCAGCTTCACCCGCTGGGCCTCGCCACCCGAGAGCGTCGGGGCCGACTGGCCCAGCGGCAGGTAGCCCAGGCCCACGTCGTCGAGCATCTGCAACATGCGGGCCACGCGCGGCACGTTGGCGAAGAGCTGCAGGGCCTCGGACACCCGCATGCTCAGCACATCGGCGATGCTGCGGCCCTTGAAGCGGACGTCCAGCGTCTCGCCCAGGTAACGGGAGCCGCCGCAGCTCTCGCACTCCACCCACACGTCGGGCAGGAAATGCATCTCGATGCACTGCTGCCCCATGCCGAAGCACGCCTCGCACCGCCCGCCCGGCCGGTTGAAGCTGAAGCGGTTGGCCGAGTAGCCGCGGACCTTCGCGTCGGGGAGCTGGGCGAACAGCTCGCGGATGGCGTCGAAGGCCCCGGTGTAGGTGGCGGGATTGCTCGACGGGCTGTTGCCGATGGGCGACTGGTCGACGTTGATGACCTTGTCGACCCGCTCCACCCCGTCGATGGCCTCGTGGGCGCCGGGCACCAGCCGGGCACGGTGGATGCGGGCCGCCAGGGCGTTGTAGAGGATCTCGTTGACCAGGGTGCTCTTGCCGCTGCCCGACACGCCGGTCACCACCGTGAACCGCCCCAGCGGGAAGGCAACGTCGGTCTCCTTGAGGTTGTGCTCACAGGCCCCCAGCACGGTGAGCCAGCCTTCGGGCACCTTGCCGGCGCGGACTTCGCGGCGGTTGGAGGGGACGGGGATGGCCTCCCTGTTGGCCAGGTACCGGCCGGTCAGCGAGGCCTTCCGGCGGCGAAGCTGCTTCGGCGTGGCCTGGGCGACGATGCGGCCGCCCTCGCTGCCGGCGCCGGGGCCGAAGTCGAGCACCTGGTCGGCCTGGTCGATCACGTCGCGGTCGTGCTCGACGATCAGCAGGGTGTTGCCCAGGTCGCGGAGCTTGTTGAGGGCGGCGATCAGGCGGCCGTTGTCCCGCGGGTGCAGGCCGATGGTGGGCTCGTCGAGCACGTAGAGCACACCGGTGAGGCCGCTGCCGATCTGTGAGGCCAGGCGGATGCGCTGCGATTCCCCCCCCGAGAGCGTGGCGGCCGAGCGGTGCAGGGTGACGTAGTCGAGCCCCACGTCCACCAGGAAGCGCAGCCGGCTGGTGATCTCGTGCAGCAGCTCGCCGGCGATGCGTTTCTGGCGGCGATCGAGCCGCAGCTTGGTGAAGAAGGAGAGGGCCGCCCCGAGCGGCTGGTTGCAGATCTGCTCCATGGTCCGGCCGAAGAGCCGGACGCCCCGGGCCTCGGGGCGCAGGCGGCTGCCGCCGCAGGCCTCGCAGGGCACCTCGGTGACCAGCTCCTCGAGCTGCCGGCGGTACTGCCAGCTCGAGCGGGTGGCCCGGTCGATGGACGGATAGAAGCCCCGCCAGCGGAAGCGCAGGCCGCGCCAGGGCCCGCCGGCCGCCGGGAAGTCGATCCACTCCTCCCCCCGGCCCTGGAGAACGGCCAGGCGCTGCTCTTCGGTCAGCCGGCTCCAGGGCGTCCGGGCGTCGAAACCGAGGTGGGCCGCCAGAGCACCGATGGTTTGTGCCAATGTTCCGTCACTGCGCTCGAGGTCCTCCTCCGACCAGCCGGCCAGGGCGCCCGTGGCCAGCGAGCGGGTGGGGTGCACGGCGACGGCGGCGGGGGACGCCCCGCGCTGCACGCCGAGGCCCTCGCACGACGTGCACCACCCCAGGCGGGCGTTGAAGGAGAAGTGGTGCGGGGTCAGCTCGTCGTAACTGGTGCCGCAGGCGTCGCAGGAGAAGAGCTGCGAGAAGCGGTACTCCTCGCCGCCTGCCCGGTCGCCATCGCCTCCCGGCACGGTCTGCACCAGCAGGACGCCGTTGCCGGCGGTGAGGGCCTGCTCGACGCTGTCGGTCAGGCGGGAGGCCTGGCGGCGGCGGACGGCCACCCGATCCACCACCAGCTCGACGGCGTGACGGCGCCGGGCGCTGACGTCGATGGGCTCGTCCAGCTTGTGGATGGTGCCATCCACCCGCACGCGGGTGTAGCCGTTGGCCCGCTCGCGGGCGAAGAGGTCCTCGTAGCGCTCGCCGCCCGCCCGCTCGACGGGGGCCATGAGCAGCACGCCGGTCCCCTCGCCCAGCGAGAGGATCTTCTCGACGATCTCGTCGGAGGTCTGGGTTCCGATGGGGACATCGCACTTGGGGCAGTACGGCGTGCCGAGGCGGGCGAAGAGGACGCGGAGGTAGTCGTAGATCTCGGTCACGGTGCCGACCGTGGAGCGGGGTGAGCGGGCGGCGGCCTTCTGCTCGATGGCGATGGCGGGCGACAGGCCGTAGACGTGGTCCACCCGCGGCTTGGCCACCTGGGTCAGGAACTGGCGGGCGTAGGCGCTCAGCGATTCGACGTACCGCCGCTGGCCCTCGGCGTAGACGGTATCGAGCGCGAAGCTGCTCTTGCCGCTGCCGGAGGGGCCGCTGCACACGTTGGTCCTGCCGCGCGGAACCTCCACGGTGATGTCCTGGAGGTTGTGCTGCTTCGCCCCCACGACGGTGATGGCGGGCGTGCCCTCGCCGTTGCGCCTGCCCCCCGCCGCCGATGGGCGGGCCCTGCCCTGGCGTGCATGCTTGCCCTGGCCGCCCGCTTCGGGCAACAGGCTCCTGTCGGGATTCAGGGCGTCGCGGAGGGCCCGGCCGGTGTGGCTCCGCTTCGACCGGGCCACGTGCTCCGGCGTGCCCTGGGAGACGATCCGCCCGCCGGCGTCGCCGCCCTCGGGGCCCAGGTCGATGACCCAGTCGGCGGTCTTGACGACGTCGAGGTTGTGCTCGATGACGATGACGCTGTTGCCGGCGTCGACGAAGCCGTGCAGGACGGCCAGCAGCTTGCGGATGTCGTCGAAGTGCAGGCCGGTGGTGGGCTCGTCGAGCAGGTAGAGCGTCCGGCCGGTCGAGCGCTTGACCAGCTCGCGGGCCAGCTTGATGCGCTGGGCTTCGCCGCCGGAGAGCGTGGTCGACGACTGCCCCAGCTTGACGTAATCCAGGCCCACGTCGTGCAGCGTGGCCAGCATGCGGGCGATCCTGGGCACGTTGCCGAAGTGCTCGAGGGCCTCCTGCACGTCCATCTCCAGCACGTCGGCGATGGACTTGCCCTTGTAGAGGATCTGGAGGGTCTCGCGGCTGAAGCGCCGGCCCTCGCACACCGGGCAGGGCACCCAGATGTCGGCGAGGAAGTCCATCTCCATCCTGTTAGCGCCGTTGCCCTCGCAGGCTTCGCAGCGCCCGCCGCCCCTGGCCCCGACCGGCACGTTGAAGCTGAACCGCCCGGCGCGGTAGCCGCGCACCTTGGCGTCGGGCAGCTTCGCGTAGAGCGCCCGGATCTCGTCGAAGACCTTGATGTAGGTGGCGGGGTTGGAGCGCGGGGTCCGGCCGATGGGCGACTGATCGATGTCGATGACCTTGTCGAGGTGCTCGAGCCCCTCGATGCGCTCGTGCCGCCCGGGGTGCACCCGCTCGGCCCCGTTCAGGTCGCGGGCCAGGGTCTCGCGGATGATGTCGTTGACCAGCGAAGACTTGCCGCTGCCCGAAACGCCGGTGACACAGACGAACCGCGCCAGGGGGATGGCCACGTCGATCCCCTTGAGGTTGTGCTGGGCGGCGCCGACCACCACGAGCCAGGGGACGTCGCCGTTGTTGGGCGGGGGCGCCGGGGGCTGGGTTCGATTGCTGCGTTTGCGGGCCATGGGCGGTCGGTTTGCCTCAGCGGGCGTATGCTGTTCGGGCCCCGCCGCTGCGGGGCGTTGCCGCTGGTGTTCTACACGAGTCGCGACGAGTTGGCAGCGCGCCGGGGCCGGTCGCGTTTCCGAACGCGGGTGGAGGCGTGGCCTGCGACGCCGCTTTGAAGTGCGACTCGACAATGGGATTGTCTCGTAATCCGCGGCCGGCGCCGTGTGCAGGAACCTGCACTGCGGTGCGGCTGGGGCGTGGCTGGCAGCGGCTTGCGGGCCAGCGGTGCGGTGGGCGTGGCCGGCGGGCCGCCTCGCTCGTCGTCCCTCGGGTGGGAGCGTGGTGCGGGGACCGGGCTCGGAGCGCGTGCTGGTCGGGCGGGATGACGGCATCCGGCCCCTCCTGCGGGAGGGCCCGCCGGGTGCCCTTATGCCAGTACATGCCGCCCGATCGGCCCGCCGGGCGGTGGGACCGAGCGCCGGGGCGAAGCCCGCCGGTACGGTCGGTGCCGGCGTCGTCGATGTCGTCGTCCTCACCGTTGTCGAAGCCGATTGTGAGGTCGTCGAAATGCGGCTGGTCTACAGCGAGCCGCCGCGTTCACCCCGCCGCTCCGCGACCAGGATCAGCTCTCCGTCTGCTGACAGGCCCGGGCATAAACCCGCGGCTCGCCAGTGCCACGCCCATCGGCGGAGAACAGGCGTTCGACCGGACAAAGGAAGAATCGCCCTCGGGGAGGTTCTTACTTGACGCGGGGGAGGCTAATGGGTGACCCCCTTACTTACTCCACTCGGAGCGCATAATGCCCGCCCGGCTGCCCCGGGCGGACCCCCTCGCGGGCCCGCGTTTTGGAGGAATGCCCCGCGCGCGGTTTCTCTCGGTCGCGTTTCAACTCGCGCCATATACTTACTGCCCTCCTCTGTTCAGGTCTCCAGTACCCCGCGCCAGGAGCCTACTCAGCGCAGCACCCCGTGGCCGCGTGACGTGGGGATGCCGCAGTCAGGGATAGCGCGAGGATAGCGAAGTCTTCAGGCTGTGATGACCTTGCGTGGGTGGGCGGTTCGGCGTTTGCCTTCGACACGCCCCGACTCTCGCAGGCGCGTCACCGACTCGGCGTGGCAAGTGGACCAGAGGTGTCGCCGCTCGGCGAGTACCGAGATGGCCGCGCGCGACCGGTCGTCTTCATCAGCGGTTCGACCCGTAGTTCAAGGCCCGAGGCCAAGGGTGCGGCGCGCGAGGGCCACGTCCGCCGCGTCGAAACCGAGTGCGGTACCATTGTTGATGACGACGTCCTCGAGCACGAGCCCGTTGGGGTATTTGACCTTGTACTCGTACGCTGAGGTTTGGCCGTCCGGGCTCTGCAGCAGCTTCTTGCAAGCCTGAAGAAGACCAGCGTTTGGGCAAGCGGGCCACCCCAGGGCTTGTTTGAACCGGGTGGTTCGATAGTGGCGGGCTTGCATGTCGTCAAGGATGCGCTCGATCTCTCCTCGGAGCGATACTGGCACGACAGTGACTCCACCGGCAATGGTTACGTCGGCATAGGGACGTCCGCTTTGTTACGAATACTATCACCCCCCCGACAGCTCGCAAGCCCGAAGGGTGTTCCTGCGCGCGTAAAGGTCAGAGCGCAGCGTCCCCAGCTGTTTGTCTGGCGGCGTCGCGGAGAGTAGCACCAAAGCCGTAAGTCCCGGGCGTCGGCCGTGGGCGGATAGCCGGTTGAGCAGGTGCGACGGGGATGAGCCGCAAAGAAGCCCTCGAATCCCCCGGGGAGTGCGTCGTGAATGCGAGCCCATGTCTCGGAGATGCCCGGCACGGGACCGAACTTCGGCGTCGACCAGGGGCCGTGTCGTGCGGAATGCTCATACGCCCACCGGACGCTCTGCCGAGTGGCGATTATCAGCACGTTGCGGATGTTCCGATCGGCGCCTGCCCAGGCCAGAATCGTGGGAAACCGCAGACGAAGAGCTCTGGGGCGGCCGGGCTTCCGCCTCGGCGGTCGCGGCTTGGGTCGCGTGCGCGGCCTCGTGAGCTAATAAAGGGGGTCAGGGGACGATTTCGATGTCGTCTATGCCGTTGAGGTCCCAGTCGACGGCCAGCTTGTCGCGGAGGGTGCGCTGCCAGGAGGCGTGGAAGTCCTGGAAGAGGGAATTGGTGCCGCCGTAGTGGCGGTCGCTGAAGCGGTTGCCGTT
>Ga0180432_10010478_pt1 | contig 11086 bp, 17 predicted proteins | sample SS_ome_10_FD_132414 | JGI IMG/M metagenome (GOLD analysis project Ga0180432, IMG submission 132414) | Hypersaline lake sediment archaeal communities from the Salton Sea, California, USA - SS_1_MS_2 metaG | ecosystem: Environmental > Aquatic > Non-marine Saline and Alkaline > Hypersaline >... | reverse complement strand
TCTGTAAGTATTTCAGCCCAATCAGGGTTAGCGATTATAAACGCTTCTGTGAATGTCATTCAACTATTTTAAAGTAGTCCTTTTGATACCAAACAGAATCTTTGTCGTAAAAGTTCGGAGACTTTACAGGGTTGCCAAAATGAATGTGGTCAACATATCCCTTTTCTGAACCTTCTTTAACGTAGAAATCTCCCTTAAGAATAAGCATGTCACCCTTCTTTATTTCGGGGCTTATGTCTTTTAAAACTAATGCTTTCACTTCTCAATCCATTTATCCCAAACATCTTGCAATATACAAAACTCATTATCTAAATCTTCACTTAGACCAAAGTACCTCGTGTTTTTACCGAATGGCGCGTTTTCAGTATTAATAAACATCTTAACGTATTCTAGCCTCTTGAAATCTTTAAAGTTTTCTGAATCAATTTTGTCAATCAGTGAAAGGATTGATTTTTCGATAATTTCAATATCATCTATCTCACATCTTATTGACCTTGAAAACATTCCTTTTGATGCCGTTACATCTAAAACGCCACTATCTTGAATTGCTATAATTCTCCACCCCTTATACGATGAAATAAAACGCCATGAATCTTCATCTAAAGCACACCATCCAAACACGCTTTGAATGATAGAACCTAACGTAATAACCCAAGTGTTAATCACTTCTCAATCCATTTAATCAATCCAGATATAACAAATAGCGAAGGAATCCAAAGGTAAAAGTCATTTTCGCATAACCCTCTTAAACTAGCAAAGGTAAAGTAGAACACCGTACCCATGACAGATGCCATGCAATAAACGCAAAAGATAACAGGCTTCAAAATCGTCTGCCAAACGCTACCTTCCAATTGGTCATAGTAAACGTCTAAATCCTTACCTGTGAAGTGATACAACAAAAGGTCAACGCTGTTGTGTAGTCCTACTATTGCAAAGGCTGAGAGTAGCTGAATCATTAGTTTAGGCAGTATTGAATATATGAAATGTAGTCATCAATGCGAACAATGACCGTATCAAAACCTTTCTTTGCTGGAACTATCTCAATCGTTTTGCCTTTTGATACATTTAAAAGCTGTTCTGACGTAATTTCAATTCTATTAATCATGCCGCCTCAATTGTAGATTCTGAAAGTATTTGAATCATTGTATTCTAATACCTTGACAATTGTAACCACCTACGCATTCTAATTCAGACGGCTTTTGACTTGCAATTATGAAAATCTCATTAGCCATCAGTCGAGCCTTAATAGAGCATTGCATCAACTTAACGAAGTTGTCAGACTTGTAGTATTCAACCCAATCTACAAACCTTTTTAAACGCTTTTCAAGGCGTTCAATCTTTCTTTGTTTCTCTTTTCTTGTCATTTTGAATTTTTATACAAATCAATCGGGACGTCCAAAGTTATAGGCCAAACCTTCTTGTAACATGGGGTTATTGTATAACCTTTTGACTTGTTACCCGTAATCTTACCCAAGTAATCAGCGTTAAGTAAATCGTAATGCCAATAATAGTAACGTGTCATTCCGCCTCAATTGTAGATTCCGCAACGCTAACAGGGTCATCCATGTAAGCGCGATTGAACTTAACAGTAATGCAAGTAACGCTATCGGTCGTATTAGGCAAGTAGAAAGCATCCTTTGCGTTCATAGTACCTTCATCCTCGTTAATCCAAAGCTCGTAACTCGACCCTTCCATCTTGTTTCCGAAGGTTATCGAAATCTTACCGTTAACCCCAGTTGTAACATCTTCTTTCTCTATTCTACCCGTGGCCGTGTTCTTATACCACACGAATACATCAACGCCTGAACCTGCAATCCAATCAGCTACATGGATAGCATCGGAGCAATAAAGAACTGGTAATGTCTTGGTACAGGGGCTGCAAATACTCATAATGCAAAGTTACGTAATTATTGATTTAGTCAATTCCCCCGTCTTAGGGTTTATCTTGTAGCCTATCTTCTGAGCGTCCTTAATTAACTGATTCAGATTCTTGTTGATTTGATTCTTCGCTTCAACCATAGCCTTTGCATTGGCCTTAAGGTTGTCTTCTTGTTCTTTCGTTAGCATAGCGTAAAAATACACAACTTTACATAAACGCCATTACACGGACGTTTAGCTGAGTGTTGTGTAACATAATCACGACACGTTGTCGCGTTTCTTGTCGCGTTTTTCAAGTATCCGTTTGCAATCCTCAATCTGCTTCGACCAATCAACTGAACATTTCTTAGCGTTATCTGCTTTACGGATAAATTCTTCCGCTTGCTTGCCTTTTAATTCTGGTATATAGGTCATAGGTTAAGTGCTTTTCTCAACTCATCATAAGCAAGTGTTATCTGCTTGCTCCATGATTTTGTTTCAGTCGTTACTATTGGATTATCATGTAAGTCTAAAAGGTGCTTTGCCGCCTTTGAAAGAGCATCTCTTTGCATCATTACTTCGTGAATACGTTTACATTCTTCAGCAAGAATATGAGTTTCTTCATCAAGGTCGTGATATTCAGTTGTTACTTGCAATTCGCTTTCTTCAATAGCCGTGTGGAAAGCATCATAAACATCGCTCCATTTATCTTCCTGTTCGTAATATTTACCACCTATGTTAGTGCCGTGACATGAATTGCAAAAAGATATGTTGAAGTGTTCGGTATCCGAAGCATTCCACTTGTGTCCACAATCTTTACACTGACATTCCGACCAACTATCCGTATTTATTTTTGGTTTATTTTCTTTTGACCACTCAGAAACCACTTTGCAAATATGGTTGTCGTGCTCATCAAACTCATCTGGTGTTCTATTTGTACGAAAAGCGTACCAATACCGAATGTCATCCAATACTTTATTCTCCATTTTATTTTCGATTTATTTCGTTTTGAAAGCTCATCACAATTACGTTACACAACAACACCTAAAAAATACCTTCGGTCGCTACGCTATTTTTTAGCCAAACCGTTGTGTAAAACAAAGAAATAAAATCTAAACACGCAACTTTTGACGGAACTTTATCCACTTCTGAACCTTATCGTGATTGACCAAGTACCTAACCGCGTCCATGTGGTCGGCTCTCTCGTGTTCGTGCTTTCGGTTACTCTTAGCAATTGAACCAGTACCATCAGCTTCTACAAATCTAAGGTCACGAATGGTATTCTCGCATCGTGGGTCTATTCTGAAATCAATGTCGTGTGGCTTTCCTTCTGAATGGTAAAGAACATAATTCAGGTCGTTGCGGCTGTTAATATGCTTGGGGTTCGGAGATGTTTGTATCTGTCTTGCTGATATGCCTAATTCGCGCCTTATCTGCTCGAAGTTGCTTGCATGGTCGTTCTGACTTAGTTCCCGTTTGTTCCCGTTGTAATCGCCTGTTATGATGCAATTCCACGTATGTTCGTAGAACTTGTATTTGATATTCTCAACCGCCTTCTGAATTGAACCGCTTTCGATTGTTTCTTCCATGAAGATGTGACAATGCCAACCGTCCTTATCTTGCCATACATGAGAGTAAATAAACGCGAAAGGCTCGATGTTAAAGTCCATTGATATAATCAACTCACGTTCGGGTAAGTGATAACACGGTTTGATGTGATGGTCTTTGAAATTGTATGCAAACTGATTCTTAACCTCTATCGCCTCCCAATCGCCCTCAACAAACCTTTGGTAATCCGTTGGCATCATATTGGCCTTAAGGCTTTCCAAATAGCTTGCAGGAATGAAAGGGTTATCGGTAATCTTAGCTTGAATGTAAGCCCATTTCTCAGGTAATGAACCGTCAACCCACCTATCATAAAACTTTGCCTTTACCCAATTATGGGTGGGGTTACATGTAGCCAATATAACGGAAGGAACATCCCCAGCCTTTAGCCATGTACCAGAACGTTCAATCAGTTTGTAGAAAGTCGCCTCTTGAAGTTCGTTTATTTCTTCCGCGCCTGCTCCGTTGATTTCAAGCCCTCTAAAGCGGTTCAGTTCCTTATCGGTATCAAACGATTCAGCCATGAAGATAATCTGTGACTGATTCCTGAAAGTGACCGTGTACGTGTCTCTATTGAAGTCCTGAACGTACTTGTCCAATCCTTCTGATAGTAACGCTGCAAAGGAAACTAATGTCGTTCGCTTTAACGTTGGAAGTGATTCACGAACGATAACCCAGCGTGAACCAGCGTATGTTGAGGCCAAGTAACAGAACGTGGTTAGTAGCCAATATGTTTTTCCGCCTCAAGGTTTCGCCCCCGCCTCGTTAGATTTGGGGGCTAATACCGTATAGCACCACCGTACAAGACTACATCCTTCTTGCCCGATGTTGCTAATTCAAATGCTTCACTTTGCTTTGGGCTTAACTCCACTATTCAGCTTTAAAATGAATGGTTCATTATCTTCCGTGGACAATTCTGTTTTTTGCTTTGGCAAACCCCAATCGTAAGACATGAGAAGTTTAGCGGCTGCAAGTTGGTCGGATTCCTTTTCGGCTGTTCTCATAATGCTTACAACCTTTTCAATTGTTTCCTCCCGATACGGGGAAAGCATATCCCTAAGTCTATCTTCGTCTGCTTTAGACTTTCTACCAGCCCCTTCGCGCTTACCACCTCTAGGCATTGATTTCGTTTTGAATAATCAACTAAAACTTTAGTTACAAAACTAACAATTTAGTTTGAACATCAAAGATACAAAAAAGCCCCGAATTAACGAGGCTGTCGCTTGCTGCACCATTCTGTCTTGACAAGCGTTGATTGTGAGGTTTTGGTCAACGGTTTTACCTCTCCACCGTTTTAATTAATTGTTTAATCCGTATTTTGATACGATATGTTCAATAATTTTTTTTTCAGAATCTCCGCAAGTAAACCCTTCAAATGAAAGTCTATTACTAATTCTTTTGTCGTAAACGCTTGACCATTCAACTTTGTAAGTAACCCCGTTAATATTGTAGTCATAAGTTCCGTGTGCTTTACCTATTACATTAGGCTTCTTTTGAACGTCTATTACTTTGGTAAAGTTTGACTTTACGAAATCTATTTTTTGTTTAGTTCCGTTGTATTCAATCGTCTTTTTCATCGTTTTGTTCTTTTGTGTTTTGATGAATCAAAGTAAAGCATAAGATTCCGAACCACCAAATTTATTTTTGACAACTTGACATAAACAACATTAAAACGATTGTTTAGCTAGGCGTTAGGCTTCATTGTTAATCCACTTTATAATTCTACGCAAGAATATTATTTTATCACTCCTGTAAGGTGTCATTGTCTTACCAAGTTTAGTGTTTGTCTCCTGTTTTAATTCGCTTTTAGCCCAATTAAGTAAGTCAAGCCTGTTTTTCTGAAACAACGAAAGCCTAACATGGTATAAAATCAATAACTTATCTATTGCTTCATCCTTACTTATGTCGTCTCTGATTAGGTCTGTTACTATATCAAATATTTCATCTTCCACATCACTACTGTTTTTATACTTTCTCAATAAACAATCTCACCATTATCGCTCAGAATCTTCTTTGCCTGTTTCAATTCGTACATCGTTGGAGAATAGTTGAAGATTATCCTGTCGTACTTGTTGGGTATGTACCTAGTGAACTCAATGAATGTTTCGTGGAATATGTGGTGTTTGTAGCTGAAACCTTGATTCTTTGGAGTTCTGTACTTGTCCAGCTTTACGGGGTCAGGGTCAACGGCCGTCTTATTCCCTTCAATCTTATCAAAATCATCGGCCATGTAGCCCACTTGTAGCGTTTCCTTCATATCGTCATTGAATAAATCATCCCAAATGTAGTTAACCAAAGTAAGAAAACAAAGGGATAAGCGTATTTCTTAGCCGTTAGCGTTCCTTTCTTTGCTCTGTGGTTGCATAGGGTTACTGTCATTGTTTCTGGGGTTTAGGTTTAATAAACGGCTGCCAATGCGTTACCTCGTACTCGTCATCTATGTGACCATCTCCATCTATTTCATTATAGCAGTTAGCCCAAAACCAACCCCCATTGTCTACATAAGTACGTAAGAACAACTGAGGTTTTTTATATCCCTCTACCCATGCCCACACTTGTTTGTCAAGCTCGGGTAATATTTCCTCAACGCTTATCCTTTCCGATTCCCGAAGTTGGTTGTCTTTCTGAAATGAGTTAATTTCCTTTTCGCTTTCGTTAAGCAACTCTTCAAGGTCATCTTTGGTCAATTCATAAACACCATCTTCTTCATCCTCACGCATCATTTCGGATAGTAGCTCCTTTTGGTTTTCCTTTGACGGCTTAACGCATAACCCGCAAGTTTGACTAAGGTCTTTCGTCTTGGAGAGTTCAACTGATTCACCGTGAAACTCATCGTACTTACCCCTCCTATAAGCCTCCTCAATATTCTCCCGTTCCGTTTCGAGTAGTTCGGTTGCTTGGTCGATTCGTTTTTTGATTTCACGAACCTCTCTTGTTGCTCTTTTTACGTCATCGACGTGATAAGCTCTGTGGTCTTCAAGAACTCCAAGTGGGTTTTGAAGTTCCTTGTTCCATTGCTCAATCAGTAGTTGCATTGCCGTCTTTTTCATCTCTCTTAATTAGTGTGCTATACCGCACGATTTCACTTTTAGTGTTTCACTTTTTGCGTTATGTTGCACAACCTGTACTATGAAACAGTGAAACGATTTCATAGTAAGCCGTTGTGCTACTCTGCATTAACAACATCATCAAACGCTTTACATTTGCCTGTCAATTCCATATCAATCTTCTTTTGGGTTTCCTTCAATTAGAGTTTTCGCTATGATGTTTGACAGCTCTGATGCGGTTCTCTTTGTCAAGTGCATTTCAACACGACCATCTTCATTAATGCGGCAAAAAGCAACATCGGTTTCCATTATCACATAAACTCCTTTCTCTGATTGCCTTGAGTTAATGGTCATTTTTTCAGACGATTTTACACTCCAAAATAACTCTTCTTTGCTCATTTCAACCCTATCATCCTCCAACTCTCGCGCTTCTTCTTCACTCATGCGGAGCTTCTTGATAAATTCGTGAACTGATATTTCTTCGGGCGTGGCGTGGCGTATATCATGCAAGAAATCCCAAGTACCGTCTTCATACTCAACAATAGGGTTGTTTCTTTTCATGCTAATAGCGGCTATTTTATCAACATGACCAGCCGTGTTTTTGGAATACTCGCCAATCCGAAACTCCGGCGGAAATAGTTCGTTTAGGATTTCTTCCTTAACGGCTTTAGTGTACTTTAGCTTATTCAGCACCCGTTCAAATTCTTCTTTTGTTACTTTCTTTTCCATGTCGTTTGTTTTTGTTTCCTCAAATCTATAAAACTATTTTGATTCCGCAAAGGATTTAATAGTTATCTCTTAAAAAAACCATCCTTTCGTCCTTGACCTTTAGCTTATCGGTAACTTCCCTGTAAGAATGTATCGCGGTTGTGTGATGCACTCCTACTACGTTTCCAACGTCTTGCCATGTCATGTAGTTGAACCGTTCTTTTACCTTGAAAACCACAAACTGACGCGCTATTACTGTTTCACGCTTTCGGCTACGTCCTTTGATTTCTTCGATGGTAACGCCTGTAATTCCAGCAACCCTTTCTAAGATTGATTCAATTTCGCTTTCAGGTTCTTTCAGTATTTCTTTGGTAATCATTCCGACCGTGATTAGAGTACACGTAATTGCTAGATAAATCATTTTCTTCTGTCTTTTCCTTTTACGCCAATCAAATTGAACATTTCGTATATTCTGGATTCGATTCTCGCTCCGTACTTTTTGCCTATCATTTCAGCGTTTAAGTTAGTAGTCGCAAAAGTCAAATATCCTTTGTCTGTGAATAGCTGATGTCTTTGAGTAAGCGTGTCAATCCCTACATTTATTTCCGTTCCATAACGTTTGATTGAAGTGTGCTCTTCGCCTAGATCATCTATTCCGAACATCTTTGATTTCAACGCAGATTGTAATTGAAACACATCTCCATCGTTTGGGTCTAGTTGATAAAGTCGTTCCATTTCAAAACCCGTGTAAATCTTGAACTTGAACCTGTTCGAGTATCCAAGCATCAAACTAAGTGCTTTCAGATACACGGTTTTACCAGTACCTGTTGAACCCATAAACAATATGCCCTTAGAAGTGTCTCCGCTGAATTTTTCAGATTGTATGCAGTAGTTAACTAAATCGTCTGTTATTTCTGTTTCCTTCCATGTTGGAACGATTGATTGACAGCATCTCACAAAAGCCTGTTTTGCGCCTAAAAATTTTTCATCATCAAATTTCTTTAACTCAAATTGAGTTTTAGAACCATTGATTTTATCCAAGTATTCTTTTATGTGGCTCATGGGTATTGTACGTTATCAAAATTTTTAAAATCTGTTTCATGTTTGTCCTTTCCGTTCAGGTATGGTAAGGTATTCAATAATGTGCTTTTCCAATTCTTTATCTGTTTTCCATTTCCATTACGCCAACCGTTTGTTTTCCAACTTTGATACTTAGCGTTAATCTGATTTTCAGATACATTAAAGTTCAACTCTGAACATTTATCTAATGCGTACTCTTTAAAATCTTCATACGCTGGTATCTGTTTATTTTCATTGTTTCCATTGTTAGCGTTATTATCATTATTGTTTGTATGCCTCTTGCGTTTCCCTTGCGTTTCCTTTGTGTCGCCCTTGTGTTTCCCTTGCGTAGTATCTAATGTTTCCTCACTTTCCTTTTTACTTTGGTAAGTGTCGTAGTTACAGACAGTTAGGAGCGTAGTTGAATGTTTCCCTTTTCCTATGGTTTCGCGCGTTATCATTCCATCAGATTCTAGCATATCAAAAAAACGTGTCGCTGCTTTTGTTCCGCATCCAAACTCTGACGCCCAAGTTCTAAGGCTTTTTAATGACTGACCTCGTTTGCATTCAACTACCTTGTAACCGATTGCGACCTTGTTATCGCTATGGTTTACCTCAAACAATACCAACAGCCACCATTTGAGTTTAACTGGGTCTGACCAAACCCAATGGTCTTTAATTGAACGGTACAGGCTAATCCAACCTCTACCATAATTTTCTTGATAGTCTTGTACCATTATGATTTGATCAAACTTTCAATTATCGGCCTATTAACCAATTCATCGAAATCACTGAATAAAAGTATTTGATTGTCAGGCGTAGGGTCTTTCTTTGGCCTCTTCGGTGGTTTGTATCCATCGTCCTCATCGTCCGAGAACATCAGACAGGTTTGTTTTAGACCATAGTCTTTGTCTTTTCCAATCTGTTCAGCTATTTTGTCAGGTATTTCACCACTTACAAAACCCCAGTCAATGTAATATTTCAATTTGCATTCCTTGCCTATTGAACAATAGTTTTTCATTGTTTTATCACTCGGATATATTCCGTCTTTTGGAAAATATGCCTTAACACATTTTTCACAGTTTTCAGCATACCAACACATAGCATCTGTGCCGTTGCTGAATGGAGTAAAAACTTTTCCCATCTTAAAAAATTCGGAAGGCTACGCTGCCACACGTAGAATCAGGACAGACAAACAGGTCAAGCCCGTCAACTGATTACTTCCTTCCGATAAAATGTTCTTTATTCATTACCTGTTATTTAGATTCGCTTTTGGCAGTAGCGATAAAACAAAGATACAAAAATATTTGCTTGTTTCGATTATTTTGTTATGCGAAATCAATCGTTTGTTGCTTGACCTTTTCCTTGAAACGTTTTTCAGCCTCTTTCATGTTCAAAATAGCCTGTTTGTAATAGCTGTCTTTTAGCTCTATTCCAATAGCCTTACGACCCATTGAAACAGGGCTGAACACTTCGCTACCAACACCCATAAAAGGAGTTAACACAACCTCGTCAGGATTTGAATACAGTTCAACCAATCTGTCAATAACATCTAACTGCAAAGGGTGTACGTGCTTTTCGTCATCATCTTCTTTGCTATCTCTGAATGGTAGAACGTTGTCGATACGGATATCATCCCAAACGCTTGAAGCGTAACGCTGCCATATGTAGTGATTTAGCTTAGTTACCTTTTCATCTTCGTTCTTTGCGTTCAAGTGTTCCCAAAGTTCTTCCTCGTTAAAGTTCGTTCCGTTGGCATTGTTCCATGCTCGAAGTATGTTTGGAAGGATTGGAATCTCACCAGCATAGTGATTGATTCCGTAAGGGTGTGTTACAGGAACTTTGTTTTCTCCTTTCTTAGTAAACACTAATACATAGTCAGGCATTGCCGTAAAGCATCTCGTAGAATCCTCTACGATGAACTTGTGCATCAACGATTGAACCATTGTACGCATACGAACCTTTAGCGGCTCTTTCCAAATAGTAATACGATTACGATATTCAAAACCATACTTCTCATGTAGTTTAATTACCTCGTGTGGAAAATCCCATAGTCTGCAAGTGTTGTCAAATACGTCTGTAACATGAACCGCGCTAATACGTCCTGATTTAGTTACCCTTGCAATTTCCTTTATCAAGTATTCGTATTGAACCAAAAACTGTTCTTTAGTTTCGCAGTTGCTGAAATCATGTTCGCTGCTTGAATAGTTGTAAAGTCCTGCAAATGGTGGAGAATACACGCTTAGGTCAATGCTTTCATCTTCCAGCGTTGGCATTACTAGCATACAATCGCTATTATACAATGCGTAACGGTCTGTTATCAATTGTTCTTTTACTCTGTTTTCCATGTCGTTTAGTTTAAAAATGTTGGTTTGATTATTTCCTTGTTGAACTCTTTTACCTTGTTTTCAAATGACCTATTCACGTTTTCCGTTAGGTGCTTGTGTAATTCAATAGCTTTTTGTGTTTTCTGTTGTAACGCTTCCAATACCCTAGTCTGACCGTCCGAAATTACCATATCAATAGTTACGGGTTTCGTTTGTCCGAACCTCCAAAACCTTCTAACGGCCTGATAGTATTGCTCGTAACTCCATGTAGGAAAGAAAACAGAATGATTACAATGCTGCCAATTTAAACCCATTCCCGTCATCTTCGCTTTGGTTATCAATCGTTTAATTTCCTTGTTTGCAAAAGCCTGTAAGATTTCTTCTTTCTTGTCAATGGATTGGCTACCGATTATCTCAACCGCTTCTGAATCCAAACCCTTCAAAATAGAACTTTCGTTATTAGTGTTGCACCAATAAACAGAC